>Ga0213833_1000872_pt1 | contig 24883 bp, 21 predicted proteins | sample SWATP21_FD_160575 | JGI IMG/M metagenome (GOLD analysis project Ga0213833, IMG submission 160575) | Coastal seawater microbial communities from Marineland, Florida, United States - SWA TP2 #1 | ecosystem: Environmental > Aquatic > Marine > Coastal | place: USA: Florida | collected 2016-08-14 | reverse complement strand
CCCTACCGCGCCCCCCCCCCCCCCCCCCCCCCCCCCCCGACATATGGCGTCCCACGTGGCTCCCCGACGCACCGCAAACAACTGTGCGTTACGCCGCCCTCTCTTGGGATACACCAATGCTGGCTTGAAACCGAAGTGCTGCGGATATGTGACATACAGCACCACACCACAGCACAGCCAGCACCATGAACCTCAGCACCACCGGCACAGCGAACAACGTCAGCTAGCGCACCACCAGGTGTCGTGCAGCCACCAGCGCATCACCACTGTTACCAACATCACGGGGGTGAGAGACAGAGGGTTTACAGGCGCAGCTGCCACCTCCACACAATGTGTTACCCATTGTTTCCGGGGCCAGCAACGATGAGCACGCGCGCATGCGTGTCTGGAGGATACGCTTTGAGAACTGCAGAAGCACAGCTCAGACCTGCCCCCAACGACAAGTGAGCCCCACAGCACGCCCAAGGCATACACATGTGTCGTGTGTCATACGATGCGAAGCTCCGAAGCGTGTGTGCACCCACCTGCAAGCTCCATGAGCTGGTCAATGGAGAATCCTGGCGTCTGCATGAGCTCGACATCGAGTTGCTGCGCTTCCTCTTGCGCCAGCAGCTGCAAAGAACCTCCACGTGTCACACGACCGAACTCACAACAACTGCATCAACATCTCGCGCCTGGGCCCACCTCACCTTGATGTCGCCGGTTCGATCGCTCACGTCCGTGGATACGCACCGTGCAGCCATGGCGAACGGGTTGGCAGCCACGCAGGTAGATCTGCACAGGGCTTGCTGAACAAAGGAGACACCCCACAGGGATGCCAGGGCGAGAGCCGAGGTGGTGACCACCGAGCGACGATAGATCCCACAGCAGGTGATGCCCACGGCGCGTTTCATTCGAGTCGCACGGCGAGGGAGGTGGCAGCACGTGGCAGTGCAGGACGTGTTGATGCAAGTATTGGTAACAGAAATGACATCAGAATGGCAAGTTGCTACGTCACCACCACATTGACAGCGGCAGCTACTGTGTGAAGGGAGGCGCAACGATAGACTAGAATGGGTTGGTGGGGGGGCGCAGATCCGCTGGCAATGCCTCGGGCAACTCGCCGCCTTCTTTCGCGATGTTGATGAAGTGCTGCGTCAGGATGTACTCGTCGTAGGAGAGGCATCTGCGGAGGACACGCCAAGGAGCACACCATCACACCATCACAAGCAAAGCCAACGCCAAACATGACATCAATACAAACAATGCTGTACAACACGACGCGGACATGCAGCTCGCTGAATGTCGCACCCGTCACCATCAGCATCGGCCAGGCGCCACACTTGCTTCAGCTGGCGCTTCTTCAACCCACTGGCCATCAGTGCACCCTTGGCGGCTTTGCCTGCCAGCTTCCCATCGACAGGCCCCAGGGCATCGAAAGCTGCACGGTTGGCATCTGTGCGCATGTGCTGCAGCGCCCAGTCATCATCATCGTCGTCGTCACTGTCCGAGTCAAAGGGGTTATCTGCCGCGGCGGCAGCGGCAGGCGCGGCTGCGCTGGGCACCACCTTGGGTGGGATCGGCGGCGGTGCGGGCGCTGGAGCCGGAGCCGGTGCCGGAACGGGGGCAGCGGCAGGGGCAGTGGGTGGAGGAGCGCGGCGACGCGGGGGTTGGACTGGTCGAGGCGTGACGGCTTCCGGTTCGTAGGTCGTCACTTCATCCGGCACGGGGCCGTACCGCGTCTCCAATGACTGGAACAGGACATCAAAGCTGTGCGGGTGGTGGGGAGCATTGCATTCCATTTCACGCACCGCAGACCCCATGCAACAACACACCCAAAAAACAAAAAGAAAGGGCCGCAAGAGCACAAGGCAGGCACCAAAACAACAAAACAACAACAACGTGATGACAGCAGCCCATGCAAAGGTACCCCGGCACAGCAACACGCACCGGCCCTGATACTCTCGCAAGATGGCTTCCACGGCATGGAGCTTCGCAGGGTTGTACTTCGAGTAAAACCGCACGATCAAATCGCGTGCTTCCTCGGTGCTGAGTGACTTATACCTGGGGTCTGCCTCCACGGTGCCTGCACCCGCACCCGCACCGGCGCCCGCACCCGCACCCGCACCCGCTGCACCCATCCCCGCTGGAGCAGGGATGCCACCCGGGAAGTCGGTGGGGATCTCCTCCGACAAGCCAGACACAAAGTGCTCTTGACCTGCGCGCACACGCACCGCACGGGCAAATACAGGGAGAATAGAGCAATGCAACCCGTCAAACGACCATGCCTTCGACACAGGCGGCCAGCAGACCGATGCAACAACAACAACAAAACGGCGGGAACGCACCAAGCTGCCGCATCAGGGCGGGGATGTCACGGCTCAGCACCTCATCCATGGAGTCGATCATCTTCTGGTTCAACTTGTTGAACTTCTTGAAGTCGCAGTGACGCAGCATATCGCGCATGCGGTTCATGTCGGGGAAATCGCCAACCGGCAGCTGGTGCTTCTTGTGGAGTTCGTAGAACACGACGTTCAAGGAGTCAATCAGCTCACGCTGCTTGGCCTTCTTGCCGAACATGGCTGGCATCTCTGCGCGCAGGTGGCTAATGATGTACGCGTGAACCTTGGCCAGACGCGCGCGCTTCACCAGCTCGTTGATCTGAATCGAGCATAAGATAAGGAAAGGCCAGACCAACAGAGCCACCACGTCGCATGGGTAAAAAGCAGCCCAACCCTTCGTCGCGCCGCAGTTGTAGCATCACCACGACCAAAAACAATGTACCTTGCGCACGGCGGCGTTCCGAGGAAGGTTACGCAGGTCCGTCAACAAATCGTTGCGCTCCATGTTGAACAGCTTGTGGTTGTCGGGTGTGACGTAAGGCTTTTCCCAGAACGACGAGATGTACACACGCATCACCTCTGGTGTGCCTGTAACCTTTCCCAGGCTCCACATGAGTGCGCCGTACCTGTAACACAACGAAGAAAGCGTGACCAACAAGTCAACGTGGCATCGCAGCGGACACGGTGGGAGAAGGCGAAGGCGAGGGAGGAAACGTACACACGCATGAGTTGCTGGTGGCTGACACGATCTGCCTTGTTCAGGACCACGCGCACTTTGTCTTCGTGTCCCTTGAGTGTGGCAAGGGTGCGCTTGAACTCATCACTGATGTCCAACTTGTGGGCGTCAAACAGAAGAAGGATCATGTCGGCACGCTCCGCAAACCACTCCACGACCTGGCAAGAGTTGAAACCGATTCCAACAAGAAAAAGAGGTGTCAGCGCCGGATGGCTTGCACACCGACTCAACCAACACCCTCGCCTCGTCTCTTGCCAACATACCTCCACAAAGTTGTAGGACCTCCCAATGCGCTGCTTTTCGCCTGACAGGACGCCTGGCGTGTCCACGAAGATCACCTTCTCCAGAATTTCGCTTGGGCAAATGGCAGCCTCAAACCGGTTCAGGAAGGCTGTGCCGAACTTGGTCAGACCACGAAACGGCATGTTGTCCTGCGGATGGAGCGTGAATAGAGTGAACCAGGGAATGAACCACCTCGGGTCAGGCCGGCACACACACACAAACAATGAACGGTGCCGACACCACCACCACTGACAAACCTGCACGCAAAGGGCATTGCCCGGAATGTGGCGGTCAGATGGGCCGTTCATCACAGCAACGAAGCGATCCGTCGTGGGCTCGGGGCCAATGCGCTGGTTGGGGAAGTCGCGTCCCAGCAGGTAGCTGTGCACAAGCAGCAACAAGCAGGCAGCAAGCACACGCGCGAGGGTGATCATCACACCGAAGACGCAGAGCCCCACGCCCCCCGCCGCCGCCCACACAACGAACCGGATGAAGGACGTCTTTCCAACAGAGTACTGCCCCAACAACAACACAATGGGGGCCGCATCAAAATCGGAACTGGCCAAGGATGGCGAGTGGAAGGTGTTGAAGTCATACAACTGCTCCAGGGGCTTGATCTTGGTGTTGTACAAGCGCTTCAACCCCTCCACCACCGTTGGTGGCGCCACTGGTTCCGGCGGTGGTACCGCAGAGCTCTTGCGGCGACGCATGGTACACGCGAGAGGGAACAATCAGACCACAAAGTCACCAACGGGCGGCGGGCACGACCTCTCGTTCTGCGACGACCGGGACGAGAGGATGACACCTTGCCAAGCCACCCAGAACAATGTGGTAGATCTGTTATCTACACGGGATTTGGCTTGGCAACGGGTGTAAGCATTGCAGCGGGTGAAAGAAGCGAGTGCCACTGAGCATACGCAGCAAGGGGGTTGCGTTATGTAGTTCATCTAATTCAGTCTTGCTGCTTACAACACAAGCACGCGGGGGGTGGGGTGGCCAAACCAGACATCGTGACAACATCACAGGATGGTGCACGCGCCACTCTTGGCATTTGCCAGCTCCTCCTTTTGCTTCTCCAGCTTTTGCCGCATCGCAGCCATTTCCTTCTCTGCAGCTGCTTTCTCACGCTTCACTGCCTCCAGCTGACGTGCCAGTTCCTCACTCCCATCATTCGCGGTCGGCACAGGCGTGACAACTTCCGCGGCGGCCTGCGCACCGGCACCCTGCGTGACCATCTTGTTGACTTTGGTGCGGAGCTCTTCGGTCTCCCTCTCCAACCGCGCGCGTTCCCGCTCGAGCAGCTCCTGCATAAATCCAACAACCAACAACCAAACACAAATCACGCACGCAAGGACCGGACCAGACAGAATCAGCAAACACAGCACATAGCACACGCCGCCAACAGCAACACAGCACAAGGCACCCCCAGCGACGCACCACTTTGCGCGCCGCCTCGTGGGCACTCGTCTGGGCCGTTGTGAGGTTCTCACGCATCGCTTCAAGTTCTTCACGTGTGGGACCAGCCATGGCAAGGGCGCCACCCACCTGCGCAGTGGGTGGGCGTTCCGCAGTAGCGTCCTGGCTGCCAAACACCTCAAACACGATGCCTTCCTTCTCGACGTACTTCTTGAACTCCTCCGTCACCGTGATCCAGTGCGTCTTCTGGAAGTTCAACGTCGGGTTGATGGTGCGGTACTTGCACTGCTCTGTCTTGTGCGGCTCGTCGTCCAGGAAAAAGCCGTAGCGGACGTAGACGTTGGTGTTCCGGGTGGCCGGCAGGCCGCGAGCAGACTCGACGAACACCGTGATGCCCAGCCGCTGCCCGTACAGGTCCTGCAGCTTCTCCGCGATGTCCTCCTCGTCCTCCTCCGTCGCGGGCGGGTTCTCGGAGAGGTGCGGAATGATCTTCACCTTGAGCTCGCCCTCCTCCTTGCCCTTGTAGTCGATGATGGGCGTGCTTTCCTCAATCGGCAGCACGTACAGCAGCGAGTCCAAGTAGATGGTGGACCGGCCGATCAACGCCGCGCCCTGCTTGACGAAGAACGGGTCCTTGTCCACCGTCTGCAGCGCCGCGCCCAGATCACGCCCGCACTCCACAAAGTTGGTGTACAGCTCGCGCATCAGGAACAGGCGGTCCACAAAGGCCTCGTACTCCCACATGGCCACGGCCTGCGACTCGTCGGTGAACTCCACCCGCACGTACACCTCCGTGTCCAGGTGGTCCGCGTCGTCCTCTTCCTCGTCCTCATCGTCCGAGTCGATGCGGTAGGACTTGCGCTGGCGGTTGGGGTTGGCCATGAGCTTGACGCTGAAGGTCATGTTGCGCTGCAGCTCGTCCGAGATGGCGTTCGCCTCGTTCACCAGCGGGATCGTCTTCAGCAGCTTCTCGTCCAACAAGCTGCGCTCGCGGATCTCCCGCTGCTGCTTGCGCGCCTGCCGCTCCGTCTCCTTGATCTGCTCCTGCAGCTTGCGCTCCAGTTCGTCGGCGCGCTCCTTCATCTGCGCCTGCTCCTCCGCAAACCGCCGCGATGCCTCCTCCTGCTCGGCCTTGAGCCGCGCCTCCTGCTCGGCAAGCTGCTCCTTCAACGCCTGGCTGTTCGCCGCCTCGGCCACCTGAGCCTGCATCTTGGCGGCCTCCTCGGCCATCTGCTTCTCCCGCTCCTCGAAGTACTTGCGGCGCTGCTCCGCTTCGGCCTCGGCCTTTTGCCGCTCCTCCTCCAGCTTGGCCTCGATCATCTGCACCCGCTCGTCGGCCAGCTTTTGTGCCGCCTCCGCCGCGGCCTTGCGCTTGGCCTCCTGCTCCGCCATCATTTGCACCTGCGCCTTGTTCATCTCGTTCACCGCAAACTGCCAGTCCGGCGGCTCCTCACCCTCCTCCATCTTGGACTCCTGCCCCGGAACGATGACCAGGAACACGTGGTTGTTGCCGAAGATCAGGCGGTCGTGGTGCGACAGCGCCGCCGCGTCGTTCACCAACTCTCCGTTATGGCGCGTCTTGGCGGTGCCCATGGGGTGGAGCACCAGTGAGGTGCCGTCGTTGGACACAAAAGCGTGCTGCTTTTCGATGGACAGACCACGCAGCTTCACGTCTTGCTCCACGTCCGCGTCCACGCGGCCAAACTTGGTGTCGTGGCCCTCCTCGAAGAAGTACATGATGTTGGCGTTCAGCTGCTTGTCCTCGTTCAGGTTCACGATGTGCGGTACCGCCGACGCCTTCTCCTTCATCTCTTCTGTCACACCACCCGCCACAACGCCTTGCGCCGCAAGCTCCTCCATGTTTCGGTTGTTGTTGCCCTCCGTCTCTGCCAGCCGTTCCTTCCACTGGTCTTCCAGCTCCTTCTTCATCTTGGCCTCGAACTCGGCCTTGATGCGCGCGACCTCGGCCGCCTTCTCGGCCTCCAACTTCAACCGCATCTCCTCCTTCTCCTTCTCCAGCATGCCGTCCATGTTGGGCGGCACGCCGTCGCCCTCAACACCGGCTGCAGCCAGCAGCTTCTTCAACTGCTCCACCTCCCCACGCAGGTTGCGAATCAGCTTCTCGTTGGGGTCTTCGTTCACGATGGCCTTGTTCTTGATCTGCTTGGCGCGGTCGGCGTACTTCAGCGTGCTCAACGTCTCGTCGTAGTTGACAGACGCCGGTGACACAGCCGCAATCATGATGGTCTTGGCGTTACCACCCAGGGAGTTCTTCAGCAGCATGGTCAACACCGAGTCACGGTACGGAACTCGGCGCTTCTTCTTGCTTCCAGCGTTGTGAGCCAGGGCAGCAATGCAGTTACCAAGAGAGGACAGGGACTGGTGTGGGTCCGCACGAGACACGACAGTAATCAAAGGATGGTGAGTCACGTATCACCACACTCCACCAACATGACACCACACACAACACACGACAACACCCAGCGCTCTGCGACAGAACAACAGAACAAAAAAACAACAACGCACCAGGTTGATAGCGCTTCCCTCCTTCAGCCGAGCACCTGTGGCGCCCGTACCCGACTGGCGCTCAGAACCAGCAAGATCAATCAAGTTGATCACGGATGTCTTGTCCGTCGCCGTGCCAGCCTCTTTGTCGACTCGCGTCTGCGTCAAAATGATCATGAAGATCGTGTGGGCTCGCGAGGATGTGGCGTTCATGTTGGTGCTGGCCACGGTTCGCGCCTTGGAGCCCGTTTCCATGAGCTTCTCCACCATCGTGAAGTCAGCAACCGCGTTTCGCGTCAGTTTCTCGACATAGAACCCAGTCTTCGGGTTGTTGCGAATCTTCAAGTTTTCTCCACGCTTGGGGTTGAACAGATCGCGGACCTTTTCCATGTAGATCTCAAGCATACTCGTTTCCACACGGAACGTCATGTGCGGGTCTGTGTTCCCTTCAATGCGATCAAAAATCTTCTCAGAGGCGATGGGAATAATGCCCTTGTCCGCTCCATACCCCATCATGGAGTACGACTTGCCGGAACCGGTCTGGCCGTAGGCGAACAGCGAGCAGTTGTACCCTGAGGAAAAGTGGAGAGTGTGAGGGAGGGAGCTGGCGGATAGGAGGCAATCGCAAGAGGCGTACAACGCAGCAAACGCACCATCATACGCGTTCTGAAGCACACCAACACCAATATCGGCCCACACGTTCCCTTGTCCGGCAAAATTTGGTGCGTCGCGTGGGACGAAGGAGTTGTAGCTGTAGTCGAACGTGTACTTTCGCTTCTTCTCTGCTCGCTCAAAAAGATCACCCCAGGCACATACACACACCAATGCGGAACGGAACAGCACACAGCGTCAGAGATGTCCGTCCTCCACAACACACGCTTCTCGGCGCCGCTGCACCCGTCACAACACCGCATGCTCCCAGCCCGCCTGCATCCACGCAACACGACGCAATGCAACGCACTCGACTCGGGATGTGTGATTTCCGTGGTCGGCCCGTCCATGTGAATGATGTTGAAACATTTGAGGTCCTTCTCACGAGAGTTGAACGGGCGCACGCGCACAGCCACCTTCACGTTATCCGCCATGGTTGCGAACAAGACGAGTTGCAGAGCACAGGCCTAACGCAATGTTCGAGGGTCGGTGGCTCGAACGTCCCCTGATACAACCGATGAAAGACACGTGCTGTGGCGATCCCGCTTGGTCTGCACGTCGGTCTCAACGTCAGTGTGGTGGGATTGGACACCAGAGCAGCTGTCCAGTTACGAAGAAGCGCAGCCCCCGCCAGATCCCATGAAACGGTTCGATGCGTGTATTTTATGTCATTTGGTGCATAAAATCATGTCGAGGTTTCTTGCGATCGCCACCACACAAACCGCGCGCGGCCGTGCTTCTCTTCACACAAGGCAAAAGCATCTGGCCAGGTAGGTGGGTGTGCGGGTCCGCGGTGTGGCGTGCTGAGACCAAGAAGGCACGAGTGTATTGATGATTTAATCAGCTACTTGGACACCTTCCCACGCGAAGCCGGGGCTTAGTCTCCCTGGTGTGGGTTGGTTGTGACACGAACAATACGTCTGAACACTCGTGCTGCCTTGCCGTCGCAGTGTTGTGTTGCCTTTGTGTTTCCCATCTCACCACTCAATGTTGTGGACTGTGTTTGTGTTGCAGTACCGGCCCTACTCCTTGCTGTGCTTTCGTGGTGTGGAGCTGGGCATGCAAGTGAGGTGGGTTGAGTTGTGTGGCTGTGGTTGCTCGCATGCGCTCGGCAAGGCGAGTGCGGTGACGATTTAATCAGCTACTTGGACACCTTCCCACATGAAGCCAGGGCTTAGTCTCCCTGGTGTGGGTTGGTTGTGACACGAACAATACTTCTGAGCACCTCCCTTGCCGCTGTGTCTGCTGTGCTTGAGCAACCCGTGTCTAGTGTGCTCACGAGCTGTGTCCGTGCCTCTCCAGGTGCGATTTCAGGCGTGTTGTGGGGTGGCTGTAAAGTTTGCTGTGTGGCTGGCTGTGTCTGGCCGTGTGGGCGTGCGTGTGGTGCTTGCGATTGGGCATGGGGTTTGTGTGCGGGTGCTGTGTGTGGGTGCTTCTGCTTGGGGGTGTGTGGTGGGGGTGTGCCCCACAAAACAATCATGATACAGTATCACCAATCATCATCACGGTCTTTTCCATCCTACACGACGACGAAAACCCACCAACAACCTCAACCTGTGCGACCACACAGGAAGAACTCAAGCAGCCGCTTGCGGCAGTCCCAATCCGGCGCGCAACCTGGCCCTGTGGTGGTGTACGTAAGCGTGAGGCTCCCCTTGCTGCACAAACCAGAAACCAACCAACCATCAGTCAACATTCAGCGAAATTACGGCACCAAACCAACACTTGGTGGTGGTGAGCAACCACGCCCAGAGCAAGTGCATGCAACAAGAGCAAGCGGGGGTGACCACGCACAAGGGCACCTCCTTCGTCCAACTCATCGGGAGCTCCCATCCTGAAATGCCATTGAATGTCTCACCCTCCCAGTTCTCGCCGGGTTCGGCCACAGCCAGCTCCACCAACATGATGGCCACGTATCTGTCACAGTGCGATCCCACACCAAAGATCATTCACGCAGTGGTTGTGAGCATCAGCATGCACGCAGGTCGCAGCGAAGCGTCATCGTGGCGCATCGTACCGCTCTTCGTGGCGCTCCAAGTCGACCACGTAAAAGGCGTCGGGATTGTCTGTGGCACACAATGTATCGCGAATGAGACACTGCGACCACACTCACGCAGCTGCGATGCGGCACGTACTGGGATTCAAAGCATTGAGCCACCCAAGGCGTCGGATGAGTGTTCCTCTTTCAATCCTCGGAACCAAGTTCCGCAGCTTTTCAATCGCCTCGTGCAACCGCAACACTCGGCCGAAAACAGCAACGACGGCGTTCATGCGTGCACCTGCATAGTGCACCGGGAAAAGCTTCACCAACTTGATGGCTTGATCTGTGGCAAGATACGTGCTTGCGACGCGGAGACGCAGCATACTCAGCATCTCGTCCATGATCGTTTGTTGCTCCGTTGTGGGGGTCCTGTCCACACAAAACAACGTTAGATCCACATCCACATTTGCAAGGTGCGGCCTGACCCCACGCACACAAGCGGTGGGTACTGTGACAAGGCTTCTGGTGAGTCCTCATGGAGGTCTTCTTCCTCTTCCACGAATGGTGGAATCCACTGCGGGTTGCGTTGGTTGCTGGTTGGACGCTTCACCTTCATGCTGCGCACGCCCTTGCTGAGCTTATCGACAAGCTGTGCAAAGGCCTTGCGTCGCATTTTACGCGCAAAACGCTTGGGTCGGTCCGTGGACGTGTAGTCAAACTCAAGCACACCACCCGGTGTTTCGTGGAGCGGGAAGTCGCTCTCCAGCTTGATCTCGGCGTCGTTGAGTGTTGCGTTGCGAAAGTTCTCCCAGTTGCCGTGCTGGCTCGTATCGCCATACCCACTGCGCTTACTGGTTTGGCTTTGATCTCCCGCAACAGACAGGAGTTGTGCCATCAGCTGTGTGTCGGTGCATAAGCAAGCAGGTTCAAATGACACAGTCACATCGTGAGTGGTGGCTTGAGCAGTGGCTCACAACGCTCGCCGAAGCTGTGGAGAACGTACACGCCGGTCTGTTTCAACTGACAAGTCCAAACGGTAGTGGTCAGTGGGATTGTCTGGCGAGAACCTTGCAAGTTGCCCCAGCTTGAATCTGTGTAGGCGCGATGCGTGGACAGACGAACGCTCGAACAACGTGAGACATCGCACAGACACCCGAAACACCACGGCCGCTCAACGCACGCAAGTCGCCTCTGATCAGATTCGTCAAGGTGCTGACGAATGAGGTCCCGTGAGTTCTCTGGATCGACAAGGCGTGGAAGCAAGCTGTAGACAGCATCCAGCTTGTCCCCACTCGTCGCACCACCCTTTGTCTTCTTCTTCTTGGGTGGTGCAGAGGCTGTGGCGCCCTGGCCTTCTGAGGCTGCGTCAGCCGTAGCGTCTTCTCCGGTCGCGCTGGAACTCACAGTGGAACCCGCAACACCATCGTCTGCGGTGGCTGGTGCTGCGTTGTCTTTCGGAACGTCACCGCCTGCAAAGACGTGAACAAGGTCCGATGCCTGTGCGGCACTGAAGAACATGTCTGTGGTGGCCATGCTCAGCAGCTGCTTCTTGTGTTTGATGGTCATGTTCTTGCTCTTCATCATCGAAATCAGTGCTGATACGCCGTTTCCGCGAGTCTGTGATCAACGTCCATCACATCAGCCCGTGGCCGGCTTGCGCAACAAACAAAGCCAGCCCAAGCCAAGAAAACATGCGCACTGGCACACGCACCGCTTGCCACTTCTTCACACGCTGGGGGCGGAAGGTCACCACCAATTCCACCAAGCCCTTCTCAGGCAGCTCCCATTCTTTGCCTTGTTCGTCACCCATGAACGCCCTGAAGTTTTTCTTCATGGCCTTCTCAACAGCCTCGCGGCGGGCCTGTGACAGACAGCATTGGACCATGCCACACACGTGAAGCACATGTCTCGGTGGAATCGCGTGCTCCACCTACCGCCACTGCTTCCTCGGCCTCGGAGTCTGACTCTGACAAGATCTCGTCATCATCGTGCTCGTGGTGTTTGCCGTGGTGGTGCTCGCCTCCTTCTTCTTCCTTTGCATCCGCCCCCTCCTCTTGCTCAACTTGACGGGCGAGGCGCTTGACCTTGAATCCTCGTCCCTCCGCAGCGACGGCGCACTGCGTTGCCCACGACCCCGCCACCCAAGATGAGCTGCAGCAAGACGGTTAAACTGCACGCCACAACGGACCCGCGCAATAGTGCACCCTGGAAGGTCCGCAGCAAGTCGAAGCAGCTCTTCGCCCACAGTTCGATCGAATGGTTTCTCCATGTCCAGGGAGTATACACCCGCCGGGTTTGCAGGGTCGAATGACACCTTCGTCTCCATCTCAAAGTTACAGTCTGCACGCGTTGGGCCTGAGGTGAGCTGCTGCAACGACGGACGGAGACACCACGTGCACGGGCACTCGCACCAACTGCACCCAACGCACCTTCCAGCCCGATGATTCGAACATCGCCAGTTGTGTCCATGCACCGCATGAGTGCTCGACCGCCGTCATAGGCCAGTGGGTTACCGTTCATCTGCAGGTTGGTGAGTGTGGAGTTTTTCTTCAAGTTGTTGGCGATCACGATCGCGCTCTTGGCGTCGACGGTGTTGTGGCTGAGATCCAACATGCGCAAGCTGGTGTTGGTGGACAGCATCATGCCCATGTGCTCGCTCCCATCCGAGTTGAACCCGTTCCACGCCACATCGAGCTTCTGCAGACTCGTGTTGATGTTCAGCGCCTTGGCCATGCGAATGGCACCTTGGCGACGGATCCCATTCCACGCTAGGTCAAGTGTCTTGAGTGTACTGCATGGCGACACCAACACATGGAACCCCGTCAGCAAACGCGGGCCAACAACAGCCAGTGTGACGACACCGAGCACACGTAGGTGGAGACTCACTGGTTGACTTCAAGTACCTCGCCCAGCACGACACCCGTTGCTGCCCCGAGGTCGTTGTTGCTGAGAATGAGCTCTTTGAGTGGGCACGACTTTGATCGGAGTCCTGAGGCAAGCTGGCGTGCACCACTGCTCAGCATGCACACCGTCGTGTGAGTACGGTCCTTGTATTCAGGAGTGGGGGGCACAACCTTGTGCCATGACGTACGTGTCGGCAATCTTGCATTTGTCGAGGTTCAGATATGTCAGCGATGACGTTGCCTGCAGCAGCTTGGCCACGCCCACGCAGCCCAGTCGAGCAATGCGATTTTCGGCGAGATTGAGTGTGGCAATCTGTCCGGCCCGGAAAGCTTTGCAGAGGAGCTGTTTCAACACGCCGAGTCAGCACACATGTTTGACAGTCACTGACCGCGTTGCCAGACTCGAGAACCTACCCGGACGGACTCGCCAGAAAGACGGTTGTTGCGAAGGTCAACGAACTCGAGCTGCTTCATCGCAGATACACCAGCGGCCAGTGCCTTCGCCACTCTGTTGAAACACCCATCGCATCACGCAAGCCCACACGGGTGAAACGCTGTGCACCCGAACGGAACGATAGCAACGCACTTGTTGCCGATTCCGTAGTGGGGGAGCATCAACTGGTTGGTTCGCTGCCGGATGTTTCTCGCGATGATCAGCGGCTCGGGAGGAAGGGCCACGGCGTGACAGTGCTGGACGAATCGACGGCGTGCAGTCGTCGGAACAGACCGACCAACGCTCGTCTGCGGTCGCTCGAAGACTTGAAGCGAGTCTTTGCGTTGCATGCGCATGTCTGCCTCCGAAGTGGATCGTGGCAAGCGACTGGAAGACGGCCCTGCCTCGTTATCAGGTGGCAGGCTCAGGCGGAGGGGTGCTGTTGACGACAGTCCGGGAACAGCTCGAGCGCGCGACACCACGGGTGTGGCGTTCAAACTAGATGCAGCCGCGCCAGAGGTGCGCGAGAACCGGTGTGCCTTGACCCACTCACGAGGAGACGTCGCCGCGTCCAATTCTTCCATGGCCTTGGTCCGCCGCTCGTCCTCCACAGGCCCAAGGAAGAGATCCTCAGAATCGTGTGGGTGCCGTGTCTGTGCCAACAGGTGTGGTCCGGCGTGGAGTGAGCAGCGTCCACGCAACCTCTCCACCCACAACAACCACAAACCAACCAACGAAGCACACACATGCGTGCCAGAGACGTTTGTCCACGTACGTGCTCAGATCCGAACGTCTTGTCTACGTTGCGGTACTTGTGATACAGCTTCCATCGCGCGCGTGACCCCACAAACCTTCGCGTGAGTGCGCGTTCATGTGCTTCCTCGACGTCCAACTGTTCCTCGGAGCTGGAAGTCTTGTCGGTGGAGTCGGAGTCGGAGTCGCCCGCGTCACTGGCGCCACTGGGCGGCTGCAGCTGCTGCAGCATGCTCAAAACATCGGTGGGGACAAAGGACGCCGACCGTGGTCGCTGGCCACGCGTGTTCGTGCGCAAACTGTCCGCCAGATGCCCAAAGCGTGGTGGTTTGGCGTCGGGCTTCAGCCGAGCTGATGTGGGTGCGCCGAAGGACGCTGCGGCGTTCCCGGCGGGGTGCAGCGGCGTCGTCGAACTCATCAAGGCCTGTCCAGCCGGGGTGAGCGGAGACAGTGGCGGCAGTGATCTCGTGCGGCTTCCCGGTCGCCTGCCTGTCGCCGGAGCCCGTGCCATGTTCAGGGCAGCCTCCATGCCGGGTGAGGTGGTGCCACCAGGACCCGCTCGAAAGGACCGAACAGGGGACACCAGGTGTGCCCCGCCAGGTGCACCTGCACCAGGTGGAAGCGGCACTTCGTCGCTTTCGTCGCTTGATGCAGAGCCCTGAGACTCGTCCAGTGAATCATCGCTCTCTTCCAGGTCCTTGGGCTTGCGCAGCATTGTGTTCGCGAATGCTGCCTGCACCACGCTTGGCTCTCGCTTCGGCATCAAACGCTTGTGATGCGCTGGATCGTCAACCCATTTCCCTTCCCGTGCCACCATGCGTTCACGCTTAAAGCCGTTCAGTGGAGCCACAAACCCATTGCTGTAGCTGCTCACACGAGGCGGCTCGAAGCCCAGCCAGCGGTCCCACCAGCTGCCGTCCCCATCACCGAAACGAGTTCTGGGCCCCGCTCGGGTTGATCCTGCGCGCTTTCCAGACAGCACGCTCGGGCGACTCACCAAGTCAGGAATGGCCACGCGGCCCGTGGACTGGGTGGTCTTGGCGACTTGCCCACTGGTGCTGGCAACACCGGTGCCGTCGCGGAACTTCTTCCAGTCGTCACTGTGTTGGTTTCGCAGCGCCGCGAGGCGTGCTGCGGTATCACGTGCGCGGCCTTTGTTCAGGAACGCAGCCATGCGTTCCCTCTCCGCTTCCTCAAGAGAGATGGCCATGTTGAACGGGCTCTACAGGGCAGCGAGTTCGGTGTTCCGTGCCACGGCGCCAGCTGCCTACAGGTCACCCATGCCAGTCCACTGAATGTGCGGTGCCGTGTTGCACGTGCTCATGCACTGGAGCAAGCGTCGCCAGCACTGCAAAAAATCAAAGCTTAGAACGTGGCGTGGCCGCTGCAGTGTGGGTTGGGACAGCCCAGTCAGCTCCGTGGCTGGGTCACTTGGTCCGCGCTGCGAGAAGCCGTTTCGAGATCCTGGCCGGATCCATGGTGAAGTAAGATAACAAATCCACCATGGTTTTTCATCCCGAATATGAATACACGCACATGTTTGGGACGCTTCGCCGGCAGCCAGTCGCTTTGTTCGCGCCCCCACGGCCGCGAGTTCGATCTGCCTTTCCACCTGTGCAGTTTCACTCTGGGTGTTGCGGTTCGCATCCCCGGGTCGTCACCATGATGAAGCGATTTCATAAGCCGGAGAATGCGCTGCGTCGTGCGCAGGGTACGTTTGTCGTGTCGCTGCACTGGCAGGCTGCGGAGCGTGGTTGGCTGTGGTGCCGCGGCGGTGGTTGTGTGCGTGTTTGCAGCGTGGGAGAACGCATCGTGCTCTTGGGCTCTTTTATTTGCTTGCCTGTGATCAAAGCCTTGTGGTGGCATTGTGATGCGCGGTGGTACTGTGCGCTGACGCCGTGCTGTGGTCTTTGTCGCTCCCTTTCTTCAGAGCTGATCGGCGTGGGCAAGAAGAAGAATGCGATGGACCTGCTCCACCGTCAGTTCACCACGCCCCGCTTTCGCCAGTGGCAGCAGGCGTACGAAGACCTCATGATCCAGTTCTTCGACCTGTGCGTCGAGCTGCGTGAGATCCGCAAATTGAAAGACGGCCTGCACCACTACCGCAACTCCGCACAACAGGCAGCCCCATCGTCGCTCGAGACGGTGATCAAGCACCTGTTGCACACCGCAGAGAAGCGCGCGTACGCCGCACGCGACGCTGCGGAAGGCCAAGAGGCACGTGCGTTGCACAACTTGGATGACTTGGAAGAGGGCGAGTCGCCGGAGGCCATCATGCTGAGCACCGTGACCAGCGAGAACGCGGCCGAGCGCAAGAGCTCCTCCATGGTGGTGCCATGGACGCGGTTCTTGTGGGAACTCTACCGCGGCGTGTTGGAGAACTTGAAGTCTTCCCCCAAGATGGAGCGCGTGTACCATTCCACTGCCCGCAAGGCCTTCCAGTTTTGCATCGACTTCAACCGCAAGACCGAGTTGCGCCGTGTCGCCAGCATCCTTCGTCACCACTTGATCAACGCCACGAAGGCCGCCACCGTGGAGGGCTGGACTCAAGAGAGCATGGAGGAGCACATGTCCACGCGCTTTGTGCAACTGGACACCGCCACGCAGCTGGAGCTGTGGCACGAGGCCTTCCGCACTGTGGAAGACATCCACACTCTCATCGAGGCGTCACAGAAGCAGCCCCGTGCGCAGCTCATGGCAGAGTACTTTGAGAAGCTCACCCAGATCTTCTGGGTGGCGGAGAACTACCTCTTCCACGCCTACGCCTGGTTCTCATTCTACTCCCTGTCCGTGTCCCAGAACCGCGCCCTGTCTGCCGCCGAGCGCCAGTTCATGGCCTCCCGCGTCCTGCTCGCCACCCTGTGCGTCCCGCTGCACGAGGACTCGCAGCAAAGCGCTGCCTTTGACGTGGACGCCGAGGGCGACCGCCGCTCCCGCCTGGCGGAGCTGCTGCAGTTCCCCTCCACACCGTCCCGCGCCGGCCTCCTGGCCGACATCCGCTCCAACAACGTGCTGGCGCTCGCCCACCCCGTCGCCGTCGAGCTGTTTAACACCCTGGAGGAGGACTTCCGCCCCCTGTCTGCCGTGAAGACGGCCGTGCCGCTCTTCGTGTCGCTGGCCAACATGCAGCGCCTGCGCGAGTACGTGCCGCCCTTGGAGCGCCTGCTGCTGCACCGCCTCGTCCGCGAGCTGTCCGCAGTGTACCGCACGGTGCGCATCTCCTACTTCCGCAAGCTCATCAACGGCTTGTTCCTCGCGCCACGGTCGGTGGCCACGCCGTACGGCCAGGGTTTCCTCACCTCCATCCGTGACGACGGCACCTTCGTGTTCAGCGTCCCCTTCGGCCACATGTTCTCCCACGACCGCTTCGCGCTCCAGGACCCCGCGGAGACGTACCTCCGTGCCGAAGGCATGCTGGTGCGCGCTGCCAAGGCCCGGCACCTGCACGTGCGTGTGGACCACGCCAACCAGGTGCTGCGCTTGGGCCACGACGCCCTGGACAACGCGCAGATGAGCCGCCACTTGACGCGCCTGGCCACCGGCCTGCAGGGACTCTGCGCCGTCATCAACCCGGTGAGCGCCGAGACCGCCCTGGCACGCCGCGTGGCGCGCTTCGGTGCCGCCGCCGACAGCATGGTGGACTCCCACGTCGCCATCAAGCAGCGCCAGGAGCTCATCGAGCGCCGCAAGGAGGAGTTCGAGCGCCTGCAGAAGGACAAGCAAAAGAAGGCCAAGGCCCTCAAGGCCGCCGCCATGGCCAAGGCGCGCCTGCGCGAGGCCGAGAGCCGCGCCCGGGTGCGTGAGGCGCAGGAGGCGACGCGCAAGCGCAAGGAGGAGGCCGAGAAGGCGCGTGTGAGCGCGCTGCAGCAGCTCAAGGCGTTGGGCGAGGACGTGTCCAACATGGTGGACGACCCGACCTCGGACCCGGTGGGGCGTCTCAAGGAGGTGCAGAAGCGCATGGACAAGGAGCAGGCCGAGGCCGAGGCCAAGGCGCGCTCTGCCGCCAAGCAGCTCGACTTCCTCACCCGTGCCACGCGTGAGGCCGAGTGGAAGCGCCTCAAGGTGCGCCGGCGCGAGCTTCGTGCCCGGGAGCGTGCGGCACACGAAGAGGCACAGCGCGCGGCCCGTGCCGAGGCCCAGGCCGAGCACGACAAGCACATGGCCATCCGTGCGCGCCTGGCCGCCCTCAAGCCCTTCACCGACGCCTTCCGCGCCAAGCTGGTGCAGTCGACGCTGGAAGAGCGCGAGGCAGAGCGCCAGCGCCAGCAGGAGGAGTTGGAGGAGCGGGTGATGAACCGCTTGTACCGCGCCCGCCGCAAGAAGCAGCGCCGCGAGCAAGAGGAGCGTGAGGCGGCGGAGGAAGAAGCCCGTCGCCGCGCCGCAGAAGAGGCCGAGGCACGGCGGCACGCGGAAGAGGCCGCACGCCGTGCGGTTGCGGAGGCAGAGCGCAAGCGTCGCGCAGAAGAGGAGGAGGCGGAGCGTCAGCGCCGGGCCGAGCGCCCGCGTGATCGCAGTCCTCCGCGGACATCGCGGTTTGGTGGTGGTAGTGGCGGCGCGGCGGGCGGTGGCGGCGGACGGTACGCACCTCCCGCCCGTCGAGCTGGTGGTGGTGGTGGTGGTTTCAGCGACCGGTACGATCGGGATAGCCGTGACAGTCGCTACGGCGGTCGGGACAGTCGGGACAGCCGCTATGGCCGGGACAGTCGAGACAGCTACCGCGACAGCCGGGATAGCCGGGACAGCTACAGCCGTGGTGGTCGCGACAGCCGAGACAGTCAAGAGAGTGGTGGACGACGCTTTGGCAACTCGCGCCTGTTCGCACGCTCTGGTGGTGGGAGCGACGAGCCGTACCGTCCACGTGGACGCCGTGATGGCGACCGTGACCGCGATGGTGGCGGCGAGCGTTCTGGCCGCTTCAGTTTCCGAAGCTAAGGCTCCTGAAGCTCGTGGAGGTGCGCATGTACATCAGGTACGCGATCTGGTGGGGTTGGTTGGGTTGGTGGTTGGGTGGCGCAGCGCACGTTTCGCATGCACACATGCACGCACCACACCACCTTCGCAAGCAACACTCTGTGACCTGAGGCATCATGCTTATGACGGATTATCAATTTTTCTGCTTGCAACACACATTGTCCCGGATCCACAGCGAATGCGGCTTTTCCGTGCTGCCCACGCCACAACTCCTGGGATACACTCTCATCTCACACTCATCTCACGTGCTCGCTGTTCTCCACTTCGTTTACATTATCTCATATTTTGGGTTGTTCCATGTGCAGACATTTCTGCTTTCGGGCCTGGGATTACCTGTGTGCTTGTCGGGGTTGGTTGCGTGTTTGTAGCCTTGTGCGTGTGGGGACGAAGCAACACTCTTTGCACTTGTCTATCAATATGTCACCATACCACTGCTTCGTCATGCATGCACTGCTAGTGCATTGCTCTCGCAATCGTGTTCCACGTTCACAGATGTCATGTGGCGACGGGACCACGGTGACTGTTCCAGAGCACCGACCGTGTGGTGGCACAAGGCTTGAAGCCACAAGCAATCATCGATCTGCAAAACAAATCAATCAAAATCAAATGTTCAACACAAACGCAACATGTTGCACAAGTCTTGCTTGCTTTCCTCTGCATTGTCAAACGTCGCCACTGCGTGTCACCTGGAAGATCGTTGGTTACCATGCATGTAGTCATGGCCAAACTTGCGGGTATGTGACGCCAGTAGCAGGCGTGTGGCACCCAGTGTGGTAGCTGCGGTGCTCTGTGCTTGTGACACTTGCTGCAGCCCACAACACGACGTCCTACACAACGCATGCGCTGGTACCTTCGCCATGTCAGCAGCAGCAGTGGCAGCAGCAGCAGCACCTTCGCAACAACAAGCTGGGCCCTCCCCCTCTGCCCCTACCTTGGGCGGCATGCAGTCACAAGTCGACTCGCAACACGACCGGCACCCGCACACCCACGCTTCCGTTGCCAGACACCCGATGCGTCGGTTCCTGGAACGCGAGCGGACACGTGTGCGGGCCGAGGCAGCGACACCATCGTCGCCATTCTCACGCGGCAGCGGCGGTGTCGGTGGTCGCACCTCGACGCTTCATTCCACGGCCGCTGCCATCGGGTCAGGGCTACCGGGTGGGCGCAGGGGGTGGGCACAGAGAGACCTCGACCTGGCGGCCAGTGGTAACCCGCCGCAACCGTTTGTGCGATCACACCGTGTCCGTTCGCCGCCGCATGGGGCCATCGCCATCGCCAGAACCCGCCGGCAGGAGGCACGGGGGGCGCATGCGGGGGCCGGACAACGGCACACGGTCGTGGAGCAAGGAACATCGACGTCGGCATGGGCGCCGGACCATGCTGATGCCGCCGCAACGAAACCTGTGGTGCCGATGGTACCGATGTCCCCCCGCACTCGCAGCCTGTTGGCACATGCTGGACACGTGCGTGGTGTGGCCGTGGCACCCGCGCACCACCTGCAAGATTGTGCACCCCGAGGCAGTGGCAGTGGCGCAGGTGGACAAGCCCCGCCGCTTGCTCCTGTGGAAGTCAGTCGCGCGCACATGCGAGCCGAGCTGCACAGGGTTGTGGTGACAACGGACGAGCCCGGATTTTCTCACCGGCGACCCGGCAGGTGGGCAGACCCCGCGGACAAGTCCCGGTACCACCCACCACCGTCCCCCATGGCGCGGCAAGGCCAAGGTGGTGACGACCGGCCCCTGCTCCCGAGCAGAAACACTGGTGGGGGTCACGCAGGGCCGGTGGGTGTACGGTTGAGGGATCGGCCAGCACTGCAACGCATGCTGGGGTTTGAAGCCGCCGCAGCATTGGAGACCCGCCAGCAGCCACGGGCTTCAAGCACTCGTGACGACGCACCCAGCTCCGCGCTGCAGCGGCTCGAGAACGCTGTGCTCAGCGCGCGTGTGAGTGTGGGCGACGTGGGGTTTTCGTCGCAGGATGTGGCTGAGATGCAGGCCAGTTCCCGGTTGCTTAAGCGTCGGGTGGACATCACGCCAGCAGACGCAAAGGCATGGCAACTGCTGGTGCGGTATGAGTACTGGCTGTGGCGCCATGTGCACCTCGATGCCGACGACAAGCTGCAGGAACTGCATGCGAGTGCCAAAGCCGCGTTGGCAGTTCGTGGCTGCAACACACCCACCGTGTGGCTAATTGCCGCCAACATTTACATTGCGTACGCTGCGGCTTGTTTGTGGGCGCGGGTGCTGGGTATGGTGCCGCCACCGCATGTGTTGTTTTGTTTGTGTGGAACTCAGCACGAATCGTGGCCCCATCGTGGCGCACGTGCAGGTACGGTGCCCATGAAGGCGCATTGGAAACGCTTCAGCACATTGTGAACGCTTGGCCAAGGGATGATACGGTTGTGGGGACCATGCTGCTGGCTTCGAGTGTGTGGCAGCGCCAAGAGAACATGGTGAACCCATTTGTGTACCTGCGGTGCGTCTTGTGTGTGATGGAGTGTAGCAGCGCTTGTGTTGTTGTGGTGCAGCTGGTGGACCTGATTTTGCACTCCCCCCGTCTTTCTTCAGCCGCCTTGTGTCCAGCACCAACCTCCACAAGTTTCGTTCCAAGCGCGAGCGTCTGCACCAGCAAGCCACCGCCGCCCTGTTGGCTCCACACGCCACCCTCACGTCCTCGAGTGCCACTCAAGATGGACGGCTGGTGCCACACCGCACGCGCGGCACCACAGCACAAACAAGCCCTTGGGTGCTGGCCCAGGCCGCCTCGCCCTCGTCAGTTCCGACAGCACCCCCGTCTGGAGATGACAGGCGGGATCCTCGGCTGCGCCACGGTGTCGTCGTGCGGGTGGCCAGTCCATATAGGGATGCGTCCTTCGCACACGACAAGGCTGGTTCACCAAAGCACACCGCGGCCACACACGACCGCAGTGTGTCTCCTGATGCAACTGTGGCCACGACACCACCACGCCAACAGGGACTTCAGGGCTCACGGAAGGACCCGGGTGGTGGCTCTCCGTCGCTGGATGTGGATGCCCAGAACAAGCCGCTTCCCCGCCGTGGAACTGCCACTCCGCGCGAGCCACAACAAAGCGTGCAACAGGAGCGGCATCAGAACAGCGAGGAGAACAAGGGCGAAGAGAACAAGGGCGAGGAGAACGAGACGAACACGAAGAAGAACAACAAGGACAAGGACAAGAACGTCGAGGGGCTGGAGGGGGTGGCCAAGAAGAAGCTGGGCTTGGACAACACACACGGTGACGGATCCAGTGGTAGCCAGCGCGCCCGGCGGGGCAGGAGAGCGTGGTTCACCCGAACACTCACGGCGGCAAAGGCTTTGCTCATGACTCGATCACAGCGGCGTCGACGTCAGCAGGTTCAGCCATCTTTGATGGAGGCTGGCACCCAAGGCCCAGGCAATGCGCCAGGGTCTGACCAGCAGGCACAACGCCACGGTTCTGCGACCCCACGACAGCAGCGAGGGACGACTGCTGTCGCCCAGCAGGAGCAAGGCAAGGAACAAGAGCAGCAGAAGCAGAAGCAGAAACAGAAACAGGAGCAGCAGCAGCAGCAGCAGCAACGCACTCCGCTTCGTGGTGGCCTCTCGTTCCTGTCTGCCACACCGCGAGTGGTCGCAAAGAAAGGCCCACCTGCAAAGTCCACCCCCAGGAGCCGCCGCTTCCGTGGTGTGGCATTGAAGATGACGCCACAACCACGGCAACGGTCACGGGTAGCCACCGAGAGTCCCGAGACCACTGCCCGAACGCCAAGGCAACAAGCCACCGTGACTCCATCCCGAGCCAAGGCCAGAGCGAAGCGTAACCGTTCCCGAGCAGCCTCGTCCCGAGCAGAGACACTGCAGGAGACACGCAAGCGGCTTGCAAAGACACGGGCAAGCGCCGGTGCTCGGCTGGCTGAGATACGACTGAAGAAGGCACGGCACCTGGACAAGTTCCGTCAGTTGCCGCCTGCAGAGGCAGCACGGCGAAGGGTGTTGCGGCGAGACAAGAAGCAACGCCAGCGACGTCAGCAGCAACGCGGGAAAATAACGCCGCTGGCCGACGTCTTTCCGTGTGTGGAGGCAGAGCTTCTCGTGCAGTTGGGGCTGCTGTACGATCACCAGGCACGCCGTGCGTCCATTGACTCGCTGGCGACGGACATTCTCACCATGGAGCTTGGCGAAAAGCGGGATGGGCGTGCCCGGGTGGCGGTGTTGCTGCGAGAGGCGCGAGACAGCGCCACCCACGCCGCAACGTTGGTGACTGCCAGGCGAGCAGAGTATCAGCGTCGTGCCGCCGCGTGCTTTTCGTTGGCGTACGAACTGCAGGCATGCGTGGAGTCACAGTTCGCCGTGCCTGTGGTCCCGCACCAGCAACAACCTGGACAACTAGCCAATCCTGAAAGAGCACCAGCAGTGCGCGGGATGGCCCACCACCCTCCACATAGCGATGCGCGTGACATGCAGGCGCGTGCTCCTCTCAAACGTGGCCGTGGGGGTGCGGCACGTGGACAAAGGAGTAGGGACGGAACGGGTGGCGCCAGCAGAGGTTCCAGCAGAGGTGCAGGTGGGGCCAGTGGCGGTCGCGGTGGCGGTGGCATCGGCGGTGTGGCACCGCCATCCCAGCCACGACAGGATACTGCACGCACCGCCCCGACAACAGCGGTGGAGGGTCTCACCGAAAGCTCGTGCTCGACTTCCGTGGTACGGGGCCACCGTCGTGGCGTGTCGGGCGTGACTGAAGCGTCATGCACAGAAGAAGGCGAGCTGAACAGTGGGTTGGTGGCCGGCACGCCACCTCTCGATGCAGAGGAAGGTGAAGGCCTGTCCGAGATGCCTCGCAGCGCCTTGTCCCGTTCTCCAAGCCATGGCATGGCGGAGGCAGTCGGTGTGCAAGGACAACATGCAGCCACAGATGGAGTCACAGAACCGGAACGCAGTGAAGTCGATGCCACGAGTGGCGTCGGGGAGTCGGACGGCACTACATGTAGCGTTGTCGATCGGGCCGAGTCTGGACCTCGACGCGACTCATCAGGCGTGTCAGAGCCCAGCACCAGCACCAGAAGTGCAAGCCCACCTGGCCAACCGCGACAGCTTCAACAGCAAGGATGGAGACAACGGCAGCAGCTTCAAGTCCCAGACCGCCAGCAGCGTTTTGGCGAGGATGCAGAAGGTGTGACTGAGGGTGGCCACGTAGTTGACGGTGAAGGTTGGTCGGAGGCGGGTGCGTCTTCGCGGGCAGACACACTGGCGCAGAGTGCAGCACCATCAGTCAACACCGGCGCCAACATGAATGGCACCCACAGCACGGAGGATGATGAAGGACAGTCTGAACCTAGTGCATCGTCGTCGTCTGGCGACGAAGAGGAAGGCGCAGCTTGGGCGACCCGTCGATTCGGCAACACCACCAAGAGCGACAGCGCGACTGGGAACCTTGGCGAGGACGGCTTGTCGGAGCTCACGAGTGGCGGCGGCGGCGGCGGCGGCGGTGTTGGTGGTTCGAGTGGAGGTGGCGACTCTTCGGACGACGGCATGACCGAGGATTCCAACACCGTCACCAGCCACACCCGACGCCCACCTGCTCCCGCCACTGCTACGTCCACGCCATTGAAACAAGCAAGGTTCTCCGCCACGAGTGCCTGGACGAAACTGCGCATGCGCGCCAAAACCCTCCGCACCTGGGCCGCTGTGTCGCGTGTTCGCCCCGCGTACCAACGCCCATCCCAGTCGTCGCGTTCCGCGGTGCTGCTCGGCGACGCCATGTCATCACGTGTGGCAGCACGCCACGCAGCCGCAGTGTTCCGCGCCCCGACTCTCAGCAGCACATCCCCCGCAGATACCACTGCCTTGGCCACGCGTGAGGGGGCACAACAAGGCAGGTCTGACCGCACACGAACAGGGGCACGAGGGGAGCGGCACCACCTAGAACAGCAGCCC
>Ga0213833_1000871_pt1 | contig 24945 bp, 37 predicted proteins | sample SWATP21_FD_160575 | JGI IMG/M metagenome (GOLD analysis project Ga0213833, IMG submission 160575) | Coastal seawater microbial communities from Marineland, Florida, United States - SWA TP2 #1 | ecosystem: Environmental > Aquatic > Marine > Coastal | place: USA: Florida | collected 2016-08-14 | reverse complement strand
ATGGAGCATGCAACGGACGCCACCCACTCCCGCACCGGCTGTACTGCGGTCGGACTTGAGACATGGGAAACCTGGCGGGATCCTTGCCGGTCTCGCGCATGCATGACGCGTACCGCCGCTCCGTCGTGCGCAGTCTGGCGCTGATGTCGGTGGGCGCAGCGGCGATGTAGGACACCGGCGCGGTGTTGGGGCGCCCACGTGACACAAACGCAGCGGAGGTGTCACGTGTGGCTTGCGGCAGCTTGCCGCCGGTGGGGCGATGCACAGCCTTGTGCTGCTCCTTGCAGTACTGGATGGGGCAGTGGGCGCCGGCGGGGAGCACCTGCTTTCGGATGCGCGGCTGCTTGGACGCGAACGACTGGGATTGAAAGGACGGCCGGAACACATCGATGCCGCCACGTGATCGGGTGTGAGTGGCTCCTGAAGGGCGTACACTGCTGGCGGAGTAGTTGGGGCTGGAAGACATCGAGAGGCGAGAACACAGGGCGGACAACAAAACAAACAAACAACAAACCGCGGACCCCCAAGTCCACAGCCACACGGGGACAGGTCAGTCCTCGTCGGTGAGTCCGCATCAGTGCGGTGCGAGGTGCTTGTGTGAGCCGTACCGATACTGCGCAGGGCTGGGTGTGGCGGACAAGTTGGAAATGGAAGCGTCCAGCGAGTTCTGAGGGAAGAAACGCATGGAACGCGAAAACAAGACGCGCTCCGGCACCTTCCTCACCGCCGTGTCCACCCGCCCTTGGTCCAGAAACGCGTCACGCCCAGCTCCATCCGAGTCGTCAGCGCCTTCATCATCGCTCTGCGCAAACACAGCCTCCTCTGCCGTCTCGGAAAGCCCCCGTCGAGCCCGCCGCAGTGCCAGCCTTCGCTCCTTGTCCGCCTTGTCCAACAGCCCCTTGCTCAACACGCCCTGCCGCAGCAGCTTGCGAATCCACGCGTCTGTGTCGCCAGACGAGCCCGGGTACAACGGCTGCCGCGGCTTGAGCTTCGCTGCCACTTTGCGCCGGCTTCGACGAGCCCCCGAGGATGGCGTGGCTGTGCCTTGCCGTCGCGACCACCCACGTGACCGCTGGAGGCCGCTTCTCGGACGTCTGTGCGATGTGAGCGACAGCACTGGGACAGGCTGTGCCATGGGGACAGGCGTGATTTGTGCGAGTGTTGCCGCGCGCGCCACAAGAAGCGTCGTGTAACGGTGGTGTGATTGATTGGGCAAAACTGCGTTTCTTGGAGTGTCCCAAGTTGGGACTCCACCCCACACACGTGACCAGTACAGTGTATCCCGAGCCCACAAACTCCGTTCTTTGAGGTGGAAGCTACATTGACTGCTTGTGCAGAGCTTGCGAAAGAAAAGTCATGCTAACAATGGCGTTTGTTCGTTGCCGGTGCTGTTTGGCTACGCTCGTGTGTCCACTACCGCCGGATGGCACTGGATTTTGCCACAGAAGTGTCGTCGTCCGTCTCATCCCCCTCCAGCATGATGTCGTCTTCATCAGCCTTTCGCGCTCGCTTCGGGGGCAGCTTTCGCTTTGTTTCTTGTTGCGCAGCGCGGACTTCCTCCTTCTGCACAAACAGAAAGGCATGTAAACTGGGAGCCACGTACCAGAAGACGGGATTGTTTGTGCAACCCCTGTCACGCACCTTCAATCGGCCAAACACAATGTTCGGAGCCCTTGCATCATCTTGAACCACGCCAAACGTGGTCAGCTGATCCATAACACGTTCGCGGAGCTCTTGTGCCGTCAACCGCTGGTCTTCCTTGGCCTTGTTCTGATGGTACGTTGCAGTGATGGCGTGAATAATGCCAATGTGGGCGCTGTACTCCAGTTGCAGACGAGGGTTCGTTCCTGTGCCACGCAACGTGCAAGAGTGACGCAAAGCAAAGGAACGCAGCCAACCGCACAAGTGGCACCCAGCCACAGGGGTCGCACGTACCACCCCACAACACTTTGTCGTTCTCCTCCCACGATACAATGATGCGATCGTTGATGGGACGCACGTCCCAGTCCTCGCTGTGCAACTTTTTCTCGTGAAGGAATTCCTCCAAACGAACAGCGCTGTAGCTGCGGTTGACTTCGGAGCGGAAGGACACGATGCCCTTGAAACCGCGGCGGTAGTACCGGTTGACCCAGAGGCACATGATGACCAATAGGAACAGCCAGAACACCAGAGAGGCGCCAAACCACAGGGCTGGTGTGCCAAACACGGTCAAGGAGGCTTGCTCAAACCACTCCAACGACGCCACGTCCCATTGACCCGTCAACCTATCCAGAATATCAAACGCCAACGACCCCAGGACAATGCCCATGCTGCAAAATCAAAGCACCAAGCCTCGTGTCAGCACACAGGTGGGGCGAGCGCGCGTGCTTGCGCGATGCACGCTACGTACATAATCACAAGCGTGTGTTGCTGCATTTGCAATGGGTACTGCATGTGCAAGGCATCTCGCGTGTTGCGAACAATCACCTTCTGCACCTGCTGTCTCAGCTCCAAAGTGATTTCCTTTTCCATGTGCTCCGTGATCTGTTGACTCAGTGGGAACATGAGTCGCCTGAAGGCGCCACGCCACCAGTTCGCGCACGTACATCCACCATCTGCTTGAGCTCCACCAGAAACTTGTTGACGTCCGTGACACGACGGGCCAGCTCCACTTGCATGCGTTCAAGAGCCAACCGGTCGTACAGGTTCTTACCAGCTTGCACACTCGGTGAAGCAGGCACCCCCATGTCCTCCAATGACTCGGTCAAAAACGACAGGGTCTGAGGCGGCAAGGCACAGGTGACCAAGACGCCTCTTCCAACACAGAAAACGCTACAACGAAGCCACACCCCACCTTGTCAGCGAGAATGATGTCATTCTTGATCCGCACAAACAAATCCTTCGCCTCTTTGTGCGAAATGGGGTCCTGACGAGACTCGTGCAGCTTGCCGCGACACTGGTGACCAGCACAAACACGCACACACTGTCAAAACCAGTACTGTGCAAGCCCAAGGCAACAAACAGCCCGCAACAGCTACGGACATCGCGAACGTCGTCCTGCAGAATGTTGAGCCGGTTGTAGTAGTTCCGGATGAACAAGTCCAGGGACACGAATTGCAAGTACGCGCAAAGGAGCGGCTCGTACTGCCGACTGTTTGGTCCAGTCAGCAGCATTCCATGGGCTCCAAAAATCAAGGTGTCATACTGAGAGATGTCGAACGCGGCCCGAGTTTCACCCAGCACTTGCTTAATCTCGTTCTCGTACTCTCCCTTGTCCATGTACTCCTCAGCAGTGAGATGCGGCACGATTTCGTTTGCCACGATCAGATTGACCTTGTTGCGGTTCAAGCCGTCACCGCGGAACACCAAGTCAATGATCTCGTTTTGTGTGCGCGTCAACAGCGCATCCACCAAACGTGAGCTGTCCACATGCACATCCGCCAACAACCGCGAAAGGTGGTCCAAACTGATTCCGTCCTTGATGCTGTGCCAAGGCGGGTCAATGGTAAGACGATTGACCCCAAGGTAGATGGGCAAGGTGCAACCACCAACACCAACACCACCACCACCAACCCAACGCACCGATCCATCACGGCTTCGAGTTGCAGCCCGAAGAAGCAGGTGCCAAAGGCATTCACGGAGCAGCCAAAGGTTTCCACTTGCACAATCCCTGGGTCCTCCGGAATGCGGATGTCAGCCTCGAAGTTCACATGGTTCGTGATGCTGTAGTCCAAGATCTGAACAGCTGTCATTCCAGGGTCCATGTGAAAGTTGGTTCCTGAATCGTCGGTGTCAACGTTGCCAGTCACAAAGCCGCCCTGTCCGAGAAAACGTGCGTGAAGTGAGTTTCCATGGCACGTAGAGAACATCGCACGTGCTGCTCACGAACCTGGACTCGCCCCGTCGCACCCATGGTGTGGTTCAACTCCACCATTTGGTTGGCACCAAAGGGAACATACTCCGCAACGATAACTGACACGGAATTCAATGTGATGATGACGTCCAACTCGTCTCGCAGATTGGAACCGCTGGCAGCGGATTCCGTCGCCCGGTGCGCGTTACTCATCGTCGGGCGTCCTCCTTGGCGCAAACATGCGGGAACGTAGGCACTCGACACGTAGGAGACGTCCTCCGTATGGGTTACGGAAGAAGGAACTCGGTACTCCTCTCCATTCTCATCTGACACGCACCGACACGATCCATGAGGCGGAGGAAAAAATGGAATAAAGCACATCATAAAGCCGGGCTACACACCAGCAGTTTCTGCCACCAGCCAGTACTGGTCGTTATCATACACTGCGACCATCAAGGACCGAAATGGCGAAAAGCAGAGTGTGTGAACTTCCTCCTTGTCCGCTCGTTGGATCGTGCGAATGGTGTCAAGACCCTGAGACAATGCACAAGCGAAGTCACGAACGCAATTACAACCGTGATGGGACAACTGCCACACACCTTGATGGAAATCTGGTAACATGTAACTGCACGGTGGTCTTTGGTTCGCACTTTTAGGCCATTAATCAGCTCTTCCTCCCGAAGAAAGTCAACATCAGATGACCCCTCCTGCAAGCACACATGGAGCGATGAGCAAAAAGCATGATGCACGTAGCACTCAAGCATACCTGCGACATGTTGAACCAATTCCTTCGTCCTTCGATCACCTCAGACGAAGGTGCGTAGTCATAGTCGTACACACGGGCGACAACACCTGCATACAAAGGCACCCAGTGAGCGCGCATGGTGGCACGAAGCGCACGCAGCGGCCGACGCACCCTCGTAAATGAGCACCATGAGCGCTTGTTGACGAATCCATCGCTCCTTCTCGTCTTCCGTTTCAGCGGGGTGCGTGTACAACGACAGCATGTACAACAACCGCTTCTGGTTGACCGTAAGACCCTGAGGAGGACAACAAGCGACCGTGCCTGGCATGAGCTGGGTTGCAGCAAGAAGGCGAATACAAAGCACACACAACAAGACGCACAGAGACATCGCCACCGTCGCTGTCGCTGTCAAACTCGTCAGCAGAGGACACATCGGAGCGATCAAGGGAGTCCTCATCCCGGAACTTGGCGTCCTCGTCCTGGAACAGCAAACGGAATCAGACCATGACAAACCCTAGCGTGCAGGCACCACATGCTCAACGAACATCCATGGACATGTTTCCCGTTCACCGAGGAACGTGCAACAACACGTTCTCAAGTCCTTTTGAGGCGTCACCGGCTCGGGTCCAGGCACTACAGACCCTTACCAGGCTCTTCCGGTCGCAGGCTGATACAAACCAACACGCTGCTGTGGACGAAATCCGTTGCTGCGCCCTTTGATTGCTTTGTGGAATCAAATCAATCAAATCGTGTGTTGGTCCCGTATTCGTGTGCTCGGGAGTGTTGTGCACCCAAGTTGCGCTTACACATTGGGACGGCTGCGCCCTCCAAACACTCCATTCGTGTTGATGAAGGGCAGTCAGCTTTTGGTTGCTGTTGCATTAGGCCTGTGCACCCTGCTGGGATGGACAGTCTCGTATGGGGTGGGTGAACCTGACTACATTCGATGGGCAATCGGCAACGCAACGTCAGCGGAAAGAAAAGCGTCACTTGTGCGGATTCAGAACCATGTACGAGCGTTTGAAGAAGCCATTGGAATCCTTCCTCCTGGAAGTGCTCCACAAGTGCCCACACATGGAAGGCATCTCGCTGAGCTGGACTGCTTCGACAGTTGCTTGGACCCACTGTGTACGTACACGTCGGTGGTAACTGCTGGCTGCAACGGGACGCTTCGCCTAACATCATTAACGAGTCTGATGCTGAACACTTCACAGATCTCACGAACATGGACTTTTGCTTCATGTAAGTGAGCGGTTCTTGGTGTCCTGACTTGGGGTTGGCATTGTGTTCTGTTGCTCTTTCTCGTAGCGTGGTACCCAACGAATGCGCCCTCGCAGGATTAACTATCCCACCTGCCCCGTTGGAACGTCTGTGGCGGACGCCCAAGCCGAAGCTAAAGCTGCATATGAAAAGCGCATTAGCCTTCCCTCACATGCTGGAGTCGATGACTGCCGAACCTCGCTGCAAGCCTTTTCGTGCTACACCTACTTCCCCAAGGTACACAAGTGTGCGGGTGCTTGCGTGTTCCGCTGTTTCTTGTTGTAACCTGTACTGCAGTGCGAGTGGACAGCCGTCAGCTACACGACATGCAAGAGCACGTGCGAGAACTACTACAAAGCCTGTCAAATGGACGAGGGTAGTGCCTGTGGCGGCTACGAAGGCGTTGGACCTTCTCCCACATGCACTGGGGGAACGTCAACGTTGTCCCTCCGGCCTGCAGTTGTTATGGCTTCGTTGCTACTGGGGGTGTGGTTGGCGTTGAAGGCTACAATTTGAGATTCCGTTTTCGTGGCACGTTTTTCTTTTGCGTTTGTTGCAACACACCAGTCTTCTGCGTAGCCTGCGCAGCGCTTGGGTAGGGAAGTGCGCTTTTCTTGGTTGCAACGCTCGACGTTCGTTGGTCGTCTTGCTGCTGCGCCGGTCACCTCATATGGATTTCCACTGTATTGCTCCGAAGCACAATACAACAAGCACACAATAATATCACCACGAGTCGTGGTCCACGATGCAGCGCCGATGCGGCAGGAGCGACGCGGGGACTGCGAAATTGATGAATACACACACACGAACATGCGGGACACCAAAGTTGCCGCCTGCTTGCCCCGTCCGTGCCACTTTCGCATCCCAAGTATCCGAGCCGTTGTCCCTGTGCTTGTGTTCGAATCCTGAACCATGTCTCGCTACGTTGCACTCGTGCTTGTGGTGGCTTGTGCCGCTCTCAGCTCTGTGCGAGCTGACACCTATCGCGACGCTCTGATGGAACTGTACAGCGCCACGGACGGCGCCAACTGGAAGAACAACTCCGGCTGGGGCTCCACCGCCAACTACTGCACGTGGTACGGTGTCCAGTGCCCGCTGCACACCACAGCGGATATCACCGAGGTGGGTGCATGGGAGGTGGACCTGTGTCCTCTCTGCTGGGCGTTCTCAGCGTCATGATTGTGCCTGCAGATTCGCCTGTCGGACAATGGCCTGACGGGTCAGATCCCTGCCTCGATCGGCGCCATCAACACCCTGAAGGACCTTGTCCTGTCTCACAACGCCCTCACCGGCAAGATTCCCCCGGGTACGTCCCCGTGTCCGCCCTTGTGTGTTGTTTTCACTGGTCCTTTGACGCTGTTGCAACGCGGTGTCGCAGTCTTTGGCGACATGCCCGCTTTGGTGTTGCTGGACCTGTCTTGGAACCAGCTCTCTGGCTCCATCCCTGCTAACATGGTGAACTTCACGTACGTGAGCATGAAGTGGGGGGGATAGCTACGTGACCCAGACCTGGCTCACGTGTCGCCCTTGTCAGATTCAACTGGCCCACGCTGCGCATCCTGAACATTAACAACAACATGCTGTCGGGCCCCATCCCGGACTCAATGTTCGGCCCGGCTACCCTCCCCCCGTTCTACCCAGCACTGAACTTGCAAACCTTGTGCGTAGGAGTTGCTCGGACGCAAACTGCGTCGTAATGCTCACGCGTTGTGCCGTGTTGCAGCAACGCGGAGTACAACCAACTCACCGGCAGCATCCCCGAGCGTGTGTCCCGTGGTAACGTGATGCGGACATTGTAGGTACCGCATTGCCTCTTGCGTGCCTGTGTTCCGCCCTTCTCATTGTTCCTGTTGCAGCATGCTGGGCTACAACAAGATGACCGGCATCCCAGCCTCCTTGACGAGCTGGCTTGAGGGCCGCAAGTACTGCGACCTGTCTGGCAACGAGTGGGCCTGCCCTGTGGCATCCGGTGTCGTCAAGAACTGCCGTGCTTACTGCACGTCCGAGTAATCTCGTTGCGTTGCACCCAATAGTTTTGTTGTCGAAGCATGGCCATTTGGCCCTTTCCATTTTGAGTTGTGGGACATGTTGTTCCATGTGACATGCATGCTGTTGGTGTTGCATTTGTGTGCAAAAATACGAAAAGAAGGGATTATCCTGCGACTATCTATCGAGGAAGTGCATTGGCTATTGCCTCTACCACGTCCGCTACTGACTTTCCACGCACCTGCACGAGCTTTTTGCGGCTCTTGTGACCTCCCCTCACGCACACTGAACGTTTGGGCACACCAACCGTATCGGCGACGAGCTGAACGACGGCTTTGTTGGCCTTACCATCGGCTGGGGGTTGCGCAATGTCCGCAAGCACGAAGCCCTCATCCACCCCCGTCATGCATGTTCCGTGCCGCGCATTCGGGCGAACGCGGATGGACACGTTGATGCCATCGTGCTTGGAAGAACCTGACGCAGCAACACAGCGTGAGACAGCTTCCGCTGCGGTCACTTTGCGCTCGTCCACTTCATCATGCTCTTTGCCCGATCGCCGCATTGCTGCCTTGTTGTGCTGTTTGGCATTATGCTCACGCCTGTCTTGCTTTTTCTTTTTTCTGCTGTGATTCTTGCTCTTCGAGGCATGCTCACGATGAGCCGCGCCCTGCGACTCGATCAACACGCGCGCGACGTTGTTGATGTGGCGGAAACGATCGGGCCCGAGGTGAATGCCTCCATACCACCGAGACACAACAACAAGCTGCAGGCCGCACGGTTAAGACGATAACTACCACATCGCGTGCAATGTGCACACGCACAACATTTCGAGCATCCATCACATCGAGCATGCGGGCCAACTTGCGTCCAGCTCCTTTTTCACCATCGTCATCGTGGTCCTGGGACAACGAAGGTACAATTTGAGCAACACCACAGCCACACAGCAACCATCTTCTTCACTTCACCTACTTCTCGAACTGAACCATTCTCCACACACCGGTATGCCTGTGATACGTTACACGTGCGAACAGTCCATCTGTCAAGACACGAGCGAGTCACGAACAGACAGCGAAGCGAGCACCATGATGTTATGTGTGGCTCGGGCGATTTTGTTGTTCGCAGTGAGAACTGCCATCGCAGGCTCAACATGTGCAGGAGAGACGATACGACACAAGTGTGCCTGCAGGGTAGGAGGGGGATGGGGACAAGATCAGAGGTAGCATCACAACCACAAACCGCCGTCGAACCTGGAACGTGCTTTTGCGATCAACGAAGGGATCACCGGTGACAAACGCAATTCCAGACGGGCAGTGTCCCCGCTGTACTTCGCGTTGTGGAACAGGCACGGGTGCAGTTGAAGTGGTTGTAATCGAACTCTCACAGTCTGAGTGTGCTTCGTGTGATGCCTCACCCCCATCTGTGCACACATCCACGATCGCCGCGTCCTGGACCACGTCAGCAAGCGCGGAAACCCAAGCAAACACGATCGGCTCGTCAGGAGCATCAGCAAACTCTGCTGTCTGTTGAGGCACACGTCATGTGTGATTGATGTGAAACGAAACATATGCAGCAAGCACTGCCGTGGGAAAACGCACGAGCTGCTTGGACAACTTAAGGCAGGTGGTAGGCGTCATCCAATCCGCAACAATCTCAAACTTAGGGCACTGCCCGCCCGGGTAGTGCGCGGGATAGCGCACCACAAGTGCCAACGGATGAACCACAGACTCCACTTTCAGCTTCAAATGCCACAGTGCGCCAGGGTCTCTTCCTGCCTCCCACTCACTGTTCACCATGACCCGATCCTCGAAAATGCTGCGAAGCACCTCGATTTCCTCCAGTTGGGCATCATTGGGCTGCACTGACACGCCTTCCATGATGCGTTACGCAACCAAGCAGCCAACAAATGAAGTTAACGGTTTGAACAGAGCCTTCACGGCACGAAGAGCATCCTGCAGTGCTGGTGGGCCTCTAGCAACAACGCTTGATGTGCCGGACGACGATCTCATGTATGTCACTATTTTGAAAAGGCGCGTTGTGCCTCGCGAAGCACAAACTGCGCTCCATGGTTGGTTTGTGACCCCTTGCTTCGCAATGGCGGCTTCCCCGGCCGCTGTGCCTTGTATGGAGCAAGCGGTGGTGGCAGAAAGTCCCCAAGTGTGTAGACAGCTTGCACAACGTGAGGGTGGTGGTGAATGTGAAGACGCCCAAGCCGTGGCTGACGAGAGCGCCGGGACCGCGGACCCGATGGCCGAACCACCGCCATCAACACCCACCATGGCGCCAGAAGACATCAGTGTGAACGTCTTGCCTCCATCAGAGGATTCAAAGGAAGGTGAAACGACTCCGAATGTCGGAGAAGAGATCGGCACGCACCCTTCCAAGTGTCAGAGCCATGCAAACGATCCCACGTCGATACGACACGCACAAAGCATGCGCGGCGTGCTAACAAAGCGAGCAAACAACCCCAATCCAGACATTCTGCGTACAATATCCTCACGTCGAGTCCCCATCATGACCGCTGCATCGTTCGTCGTGGAGCGTCGGGCAAGCCTACAACAAAGCCTGCTCGGCCAGCAGCAACTTGGGACAGTGGCGGGGGTCATCGTTCCAACTCTGGAAAACATGTGGGGCGTGCTCATTTTTCTGCGATTCTACCACATTGTCGGCAACGCTGGTATCGCCCGAGCATGGGGAGTAGTGGCAGTGTCGTTCGCCTGCGCGTTCATGACGGCACTTTCCATTAGTGCAATCGTCACGAACGGACGTGCACAGGGGGGTGGTGCATACACCATCATATCACGGTCCCTCGGCCCCGAGATTGGGGGAGCCGTTGGTGTCGCGTACTGGTTTGGCATGTCCATGTCCGCCGTGTTGGAGTCCATCGGTGCTGTAGAGGTGTTTCTGAGCATGTTTCCGAGTTGGGACGGCGCTGGCTCGAAGCAGCTGTTTGGCTCCGTTCTGGTTGCATCGCTTGCGACACTTGTGTTCGTAGGGATCCGCGTCGTATCGAAGTTGAGCAACGTCTTTGCCCTGGTCGTTGTGTTCGCTCTGTTTAGCATCTACGCAGGGGTCGCAGCTGCTCCTGGCGTAGCGGAGTCGGCGGTGTTCGTGGCTACAAACGGAACCGCCGTGACCGGCGCGAGTTGGGACACTTTCAACAGCAACTGGGGTCCGTCATACCAAGCTGGTGAGAGCTTCACGACAATGCTGGCAGTTTTCTTCCCATCCTTCACTGGCATCCTGTCCGGTGCCAACCGTGGCGAGGTGCTGGCCACCCCCCACCGATCCATTCCGTGGGGCACCTTGGCAGCCATTTTCATCTCCTTGGCGATGTATACTTCCATGATGGCACTGTGGGGCTCAGTTGCCCCCGCTGGGTACCTCAGCGGGAGCCTGTGCGATGGCACCATCCCCTTGGCTGGTGTGGAGCCCAGCAGCAGTGGATGTCCTGTCATTCAGGACATTGGTTGGCCCCATTCTCGCCTGTTGGAGTGGGGCATCATTGTTGCTTCACTGTCACAAACGCTCCAAAACTTCATTGTTGCTCCTCGTGTCCTGCAAGCCATTGCAGCTGATGGTGTTGTTCCCGTCTTGAACATTTTTGCCACCAAGTCAGGAGGTGAACCTAGAAGGGCACTGTTGCTGACGTACGTCTGCTTGCTTGAACCGCATGGTTGTCGATGTCTCTCTCTCACCGGCTTTCTCTCTGTTGGGTGCAGCTACGTTGTTGCTGCCGCTGCTGTACTGATGGGCCAACTCGAGCTTGTGGCACCAATTTTGTCCATGTGTTTTCTCACCTGCTATCTGACGCTGAATGCAGCGTGTGCGGTGCTGGCACTGATGCGTGCCCCGTCTTGGAGACCACGGTGGCGTTTTTTCCACTGGAGCACCTCGTTGCTCGGTGCACTTCTGTGCTTGGTGACGATGTTCCTCATCAAGGTCCGAGACGATGAATGTGTTGTTGGTGCCTCGCGTTCGGTTGTGAGTTGTTGTCGTCTATTCTATGTCTGCTGCGCTCACGCCGCCGCATGGTGCTCGCAGTGGTATTGGGCGTTGATTACTCTCGGTCTCGTATCCGCGCTGTACTTGTACATTGATGTCAAAGAGGTACAAGCCGATTGGGGAAGCGGATTGAGTGGTTTGAAGCTCCAGCAGGCTTGGCGAGCGTTGCTCGCGGTGACACAGTCTGATGCTGTGGAATTTTGTGTGAATTGGAGGCCACAAATCATTTGCCTGTACTCCTACCAGGACCCGAAGATGGCACACAGCAAACCCAAAGCGCACTTTGACCTTGACAGCCCGGGAGCTACACCTGGGATGGTGCCGTTGACGCGACCGGCTGCGACTGCTGAGGACATGGTTTCATTTGCGCATCAGCTGCGCAAAACGCGTGGCATGTGCCTTGTCACCACCGTCATCCAGGGAGAGTTCACAGACGCAACCACCCGGGCCGCTGCACAGGAGGAACGGGCTGTCGCGTCTTGCATGGCATCATACGGTGTAGAAGGGTTTCCAAAGGCGGTGGTGTCGACATCGCGAGCGGAGGGTGTGCGCACGCTGTTGCAATCAGCTGGAATGGGTGCGCTGTCCCCCAACACAGTTGTCGTCGGGTGGCCCACGCTTCTGGCGGGACCGGGCGACACTTTACCGCAATGGCAGGCGCAAGTTGGGCGCGCAGGCGAGTTCGTGAGCACGGTCCAGGCTTGTGGGGTTGCCAGTAAGGCTTTGCTGGTGTGCAAAGGACTGGCACAATTCCCCCACCGAAGTCCCCAAAAGGGCTACATTGACGTGTGGTGGATTGTCCACGACGGCGATTTGTTGCTCCTCATCGCCCATCTACTTCAGAAGCACAAAGTGTGGCGGGGGTGCCAATTGAGAATCTACATGGTTGCAGAGCCAGACGAAGATGTATCCACGCTCAAGAAAGGCTTGGAGGAGCTCATCGCCGATGTTCGCATTGAGGCCCAGTCCTTTGTTGTACAAGTGACCCACGGGTCCATCGCGCCGTGCGTACACACAGTCGAACACATTTGCTGTTTGGCTTGGTCGAGCAATAGCTAACTCTCTCTCTTTGCAACTGTGGCAACACTTTCACACAGGTATGCAGCTGGATGGACTGTCAAGGCTGCGGAACGTGAAGCGTTGCTCCAGCGCTTGCAAGCAGCTAGAACTGCAACAACCATGTCCGCACCCAATGGAGTGAGAGCTTCGCCAACAACACGCCACACCCCGCGCGTGAAGCTGTTTTCTCGCCTAGGAAGTCGCTCACGACTGTCTCCTGCTTTGGGCCCGGGCTCGGTGTCGCCTCGGAAGCGTGTTCGACTTGGATCGCTCGGAGACGTGTCAGCTGTTGGTTCGGACGCAGGTGTGGGCTCCACCGGGAGGCACACACCTGCTCTTCGCCCGTCTTTGCGACCGCAGAAATCGCTCCCACCCGAGTGGAGTGACAGGCGTACACGTGCACGTGCGCCTTCAGTGACATCAACACCACAAACGCCTGGACCAGCTGGTCCAACACCTGCAGATGAAGTTGGTGGTATGCCTGACCTACAGCTTGGTCGTGCCGCGCTTACGCCAGCTGCTAGTAAACCCCGCACCTTGCATGGAGGCGCGTCTGGCGACAAGGATATGCTGTCTGACACCATGCAGCGTATGCAACAGTGGGACACTGTGAGTGTGTGGTGCGGGCGGAACTACCCTGCTTTCGATGTTCTGATCAACGTGCACGTTGTCGCAGATTAACTCTGTGATCCGAGCCCGATGTCGACGGTCTGGTCTGAAGCGAACGCAGCTGGTTATCATGAACCTCCCAGATGTGGACTCGGTGCGCTGGACTCATCATTGCTTGTTGTTCGAATGGGCAAGTCACTTACATGCATTTGAAATGGCGTGCCTGCAGGAACAACCCGCGTGGCAGTACATGAGTTATGTCGAGCAACTAACCAGCGGACTACCACGTGTACTTCTTGTCCATGGATGCGGCTCAGAGATTGTGACAGCCATTGAATGACGATTTCTACCGATTTTCAGTTAGCTCTAGAGGTTACATGTTGCTCTTGCAAAGAGATTGTTGTTGTTCACAACGCTTGTTTCATCATGCACTCGTCATCGAGGAACGCAAGGTACTCCTCGTCAGGTATCAAACTTATCCAGTTTGGAGACAGCGCCCCAGACATGGTGGCCAACATCTGCCGTCGGGTGGGAGGGAACCTGCATAGAGGTCCCATGAAGGTGTCACGGAGAACCGAAATCACGCGACTATCACTCTGGAACACAGGTGTGAGTATCCGCGAATTGAGCTGATAAAACCACATTCGCCACCGACGATCGTCGCTGTAGGTTTTGGTCGCATGGCTCGCCACCGAATGGCTGTCGGCTTGGGACGGGAGCGTCTCAATGCTCTGTTTCACCGCCTTGCTCAATTTCCAGGCATCCACCAGAGCAACGTTCGCTCCTTGTCCAAGCTGTATGTAACCCAAAATGCGTGAAACAAAAATATGACACGCGTACCAAGCTTTCCACCATCGCAGCGCACCTGCGGGCTCATCGCATGGGCGCAGTCACCAAGGGACACGACCGGCCCCGCGCCAAACTTTCCCATTGTCACATCGGAGTATGATGCGACAGCCAAATCGTCGTGTGAAGTTACGCGTTGCAACACGCCCTCAGCTCGAGGCTCCAAGGACAACACTGTGTCCTTCCACTGCTGTATTGGGGTGTTGCGACAGCGATCTACGTGGTCTAATCTGATGCTCCAAAACAGTGACACTGTGGCCGGGGCTGTCGCAGTGAGCTGCCCGTGAAGATGGCCACTGGGCAAGAAACCCAACATGACTTGAGTGCCATCATACACCTGGCTTAAGGTGTGTGACTGTGAAAAAACACCCTCCTCGTCTGGAAGTATGGCCCAGAGACAACCGAAAGGGTACTCTCGGCGATGTGAGGGCCAAGGCAAGCTGTTCCGGAGGCAAGATTTGGTGCCGTCCGCAACGACAATCAAATCAAACGGGTCACCAGCCCACTTTCCAGCGGTGCGAATGGATACCTTTCCATCCGCTTGGTGTTCCAAACGTGTGACATGCTCGCCAGGGCACACCTCAATGCTGTCCTGGCGTGCCTCCATCGCCTTCAGCAGCTCCGCGAGCAACACTCCACGATGCAGCCCAAGCCCGAACAGGCGAGGATCCAAATCAGCGTATGACAGATCAAGTACGGCCCGTCCGTCGCGGTGGGTCACTCCATGCAAGCGGTCCACTCGAGAACCGTGCTGCATGACAGGACCCAGCACGCCAAGACGGTGAAGCACAGACATCCCGATCGGTTGAATCTGCCAAGCAGCAATATTGACAAGGATGAATGTCAAGGCCCATGATGAGCCAACCACGGTCTTTCTCCCCCACCTACTCCGATCCCAGCGCCAACAGGCGCCAGGTCTTCAACCCTGTCAAAGATCGTCACATGGTGCCCCTGGTCCGCCAGAAAACATGCCGCTGCAGGCCCAGCCTGGAACACGACAGTCCATAAGCGGCGGCCAACACCCATCTAGCCCTGCTGCCCCGACGTACAGTTCCAATTCCAACGACACCAACGCGTAAGCACCGCTGCAGCGCCATGGGTGTGTGCGAGACACGCCCGTCGGCGACGGCGGCAGCAGTGAGTGGTATTTTCGTTATGGATGTCGTTTCAACGCACACGAAGCACCGTGTGCTGCTGCCGAAACGCCCTGCATTCCCAGGCGGCGCTGACGCTACGTCTGTCCTCGACATGGACCTTGCAGGGGGTACAGGGTAGAGACAAGTGGCAGCACTGGGTTGCATGGGGAAGCTGAAAGACTGAGCGCCAAAACGCCTGCGCGAACGGCCCAGCCGCGGCGACAACATGTCACGGGTTCCGGGCACGCCGGACACGGTTCAGGAAGTGGACCTGGGCAGAAGCACCAAGGCTGGTCGGGCTCATGCTGAAGCTTTCACCAGTGTTGGTGCGCATGGTACCATGTCTCCGATCACGGGGGCCCATGGCGCTCTATTGTCCAACGCGTGGCTCACCGAATCTGCGGCCGCCTCGGTGGACGGGTACAGCCTGCATGACTCGCAACCTGCAACCCCGGTTCCCCAGCCGGCAGACACACTGGAGCCAGCTGGCGAAGAATCGCCACCCCACGTAACGCCGCAGGTTGTCCTGCGCACGCCTTCCGTGGGAGACGTTGGAGCACGTACGCTTGGAACCGGGGCTGGGAATGAACCCGGAGAGCCCCAGGCTGCAAGGCTGCCCTCCTTGCCTTCTGCAACCCGCCCCCGCACATCCCATGCCACGTCACCACAGCAGTCACGTACCCAACGCGTGAACATGATGTCACCGGATGTTCAGGCCCGGCAAAGCCTGGCTTCGGCGTCCATCCAGTCCTCACACGGTGACTTACCTGGCCGGTCGTGGTCAGAGTTCAAGGCTCAGTCTCCACTGAGTTCTGTCTTACTTGGGTCCTACACGTCACCCAGCCTTGAATCCAACAGTCGAATGATGTCTCCACGCCAGATCATTGCTGATGCACGTCGAATGAACAGAGCGGCGCGACCAGGTGGCTTCTACAGGCAGCACAGGAAGCAAAGAAAGCGCCAGCAAGAGAAAGGATGGAACAATCGCAACCCGGTTGGTTCTGGACACGTTCCAGAGTACGTAGCTGTTCCTCTCACATGCTTGCTTGGCGCTCTCTTCCTAACTGAATGTGGATGTGTGACCACCTTGCGCATTGTTGCAGCTACAACGTGCTGTCAGATAAGCACTGCACGTGGACGCGCACTGACGCCTTTCGCCAATCTCCCTATGCGCGTGTAGTACTCGGGAGTGACCGCGGACGCATTCGAAGGCGATCGATTGACAACGGCCACCGAAGTTTGAGCCGGTCGCCGAGCCCCCTTGGCAAAGAAATTCTGGCGTCAATGCCATCGTTGGACGAGGAGCGGTTTCGTCGCATCACACCCCGGCGGGCAGGGCAGCGCAGACTGCCCTCCTTCCAGCCCACATACATGGGTCTGGGTTCTACGGAGCTTGCATCCTTCAATTTGAGCCACCCCAGCGCTGGGTACAGCTCACTACCATCGGGAAGCTTCGTTTCAACCCCTCCCATGCGACCCAAGACAACTGCCACAGGTCGTAGAGTGGGTTCTGGTTCTGGTGGGCCTCGCCGTCGCAGTCAGTCGAAGGGCCGTCGCGGCAGCTCAGCAGCGGGAAAACGCAAGGGAATGAGCGACGGTCGTAAGCGCGCCATGCAAGCCACCCTGTTGTCGTACGTGTGATGGAAAGGGATAGTAGACAGTGTGTTGCGTTGCACTAACACCGCGCTATCATGAACAGGTACGGCTTAGAGGCTGAACAAGCCATCCCTGCTTGGCGTGGGACGAAGGGTAGGCAAGCTGCTGCACGCCGATCCCAAGCCGCACGGATGGAACAGCAGAAGCACGCCACAGCTGCACGTGATCAGGAGAGAGTCAGCGCGGCACGAGCACGGGTAGTACTGAATCCGCAGTTGGTTGGTGCCGCCATTGATGAGAATGCTCTCGAGTTTGTTGACATAGTGGCGCTGTGGAGATTGGTGAACCTCAAGTCTGGCATCACAAAGGGAGATTTACGGTTCTTCCAGGTCAGCTGTTGGCAATGCACGGTGCCCCATGCTTCACGCTAACATATGCGACTCACTATGTTGTGCAGACGGTAAAGAAGCCATCCAGTTTGGTTCTCATGGCGGCTCAGGCGTTTCGTATCACGCTGTGTCCATCGCTGTCGCTTCCTTCACCGGCAGACCTCCGGTGGCCGAACCTGCGCGCTTGGATGTTGGTCACACGCGAAGTGCTCAAGGCCATTGCCCGTACTCAGTTCTTCATGTTTGAATCCGCCACGAAGCGAGCGGCCATGCAAATCTTCTTTGACAACCCACGCTTCACAAGCGACGCTATGTGGCAGTCTTCACACCACGCTGGTCGTATCGTGGATTGGATTTTTGCGCTCAAGGCAGGAATGCCCGAGCCTCTGCGTCTAGACTCAGACCCCACGGCTGTTGCAGAAGCTGCTCCGGAGGACGCATCGGAGCCCGATCGCCGGGTTACCTTCGCTGCTGGCAACGCTCCCGTGGCAGAAACGACGCCAACAGCGGTAGATGAAGCCAAGCAGACCGCGGCGGCACCACCATCCTCTGCCGTGGCGCCGAACCCGGTTGTGGAAGCCGTTGCCGCTGCTGCCACACCAGACGCGCCACTTGTGCTTGGCTTGGCGTCAGCTGTGCAGGAGGGTCAGCCACCACTGGCACCAGCGATGCCACCGCAGTACCCGCCTCCGCCACAGCACCCCCCTGCTCCACCTCTGCCACCAGGCGGTGGCCCTGCATCGGCCCCCGCTGAAGCCAGTGCCAGCGCTGTGAAGCAGGAAAATAGCTTGGAAGGGGCTGGTACACCAGCAGCACCAACTCCAATTCCAGCAGCTGTGGACGTCGGTCAGCAAACCTCCACGCAGCCAAGCGTTTCGGGCAGTGTCGGGAACGGTGACAACCAAGATGCCGCCGCTGTGACAGCTCCCGTCCAAGAGGTGACTGCAGCACCCGAGTCGGGTACGCCGGTCTCACCGTCACCGCATGATACAAACCGACGCGCCAGTGTCGCAGAGGTGGCAGCAGCCACAGCCGCAATATCTGCGGAGGTCGCCGCGGCGTCGAAAGCAATGCAAGAGCGAATCGAAGCATTGGAACGTTGGAGGTTAAAGCAGTTGCGTGAGAGCTTTGCGGAGCAGCATGAAGCTGAACGAGTCGCCGAAGCGGCCGATGTCGGCGTTGATGCAACTTCTGCTGGCGTGTTGGGGAATTCTGTGATCATACAGGGTGTGAATGGTGGTCCAAACGTTGAGGCTGAGGCTCCGCGTCGGCGAAGAAGCACCGGAAACTCTGACGGGTACATGATGATGCTTCGCATGCGGGGCAGACGGATGGAGGTGGAGTCGCTGACAGCGGAAGTCATGACACTTAAGCAAGCCATGGAAAAGAGATGGAGCGAACTCCAACAGCACGGAGGAGATTCCAAAGCTTCCGTGGAGGAGCAGGCCAAGGTTGCCCCTGCCAGTGTTGCACTACCGTACCTCGATCAAGAAGGGACGGTCAATCACATGCCCTTCAGGGCTGTCCATGAAAGCATTACAAAGCTCCAACCCATGGGAGAGCTTGTGACTGTATCAGTGTTTGCCAGCTTGCCTCGTGTTGAGCGACAGGCGCTTGCCCTGATGCGAGGACAGCCCCTGCGCTCGCCCATCATTCGTATTGACTGCGTCACCCACGATGGTCGCCGTAGCCTCCCGCTGCAAGTCAAGTTAAGCGAGCTGGCTCTGCTATTGTCCGGGCGAATTGACCACCAGGATTGGGCCCTCGAGCAACGCGCCACACCCGTGCTGTACAACGCATGGAAGTGGCTTGTGAGCCATTTTCAAGCGGAGTGGGCAGTGATGGGAGCTGAAGACGCCCGTGCGATGGTTGCTGCAAAGGAGGACAACGGTGGAATGGTACCCAGCGGAGTGCATCAATTTGAGCGACTGAAGCTGGTGCTGCACCATGTTGTTGGACTTGGTGTGCTTTCTTGCCCCAACCACGCAGACGTCCATGTCCATGCTCAGCAAATTGAGGATCACATCGCCTTTTACGGGGAACAGAGTCTAACTCTGACCAACGAAGACGGCGCTGTGGAAATGGTCGCACCAGCCAAGATTCGAGCGGCAAAGCTTGACGCGGTGTCGTTTTGGCGAATGGCGTCCACAAACCCCGTGGACGAGGTGGAAGAGGCCAAAAAGAAGCTTTTGATTGTTCAAGAGAACGTTGCGATCACCCGCAAGCAGGTTGAAGCGCAAGTGCTTGCTGAGGCTGCTGCGCGTGAGGGCGTTGCTGTGGACGACTCTACAAGCGTGGGCGATACTCAGGCAGAAAACACAGGCGTGGAGGTGAGCGCAGATCTCATCGGAGCGGTTGAAGAACTTACCAAGGATGAGACAGCTCAGAAGCAGGCCGAAGAGGCTGTGCTGGATGCGATCAAGAAGCAAGCGGCAGCCAAGGCTGCTGAGGCAGCACGTGAAGCTTTCGCCGCAGCAGCAGAACTGCAAGCGGACAAGGATGCACGGAAGGAAGCTGAAGCTGCAAAAGTCCTGGAGAAGTGGTCTTTTGAGCACTACAACCGCAGCAGGAAGGAAGATGCAGACACAGCCCATGGACCACAACTGTACAATTCGTTACCAGCGAGTGCTCTGACTCGTGTCTGCAGCCGCATGGGCATCAAGAGCTCGCGCAAAGGAAAACCAGCGCTCGCATTTAACAAGCTGTTGTACAGTGAACGAACTGTACGTGGGTGGTGGTGCCCAGGTTTATTGTTTGCGATGTCCACTCACGTTGTGTATGCGCTTTTGGACAGACCCTTTCCGGTGTGGCAGTCGCCACGGAGGTGCACGCACATGCTGAAGGCTTGCTTTTCATTGTTCGCCCCGATCTTTTGAAGTTGCAGGAGGCGATTGCTGCCGAAGAAGCTGAAAAGGCAGCGGCAGCAGCAGAGGCAGCCGAAAAGGCGGCAGCTGTGCGTCGAGCGGAAGAGGAAGCGAAGCGCAAGGCTATCGAAGAAGAAAACCGGAAGTTGCTGGAGCGAATCAAAGAGGAGGGTGGTGTACGCACTGGGGATGGACTGCTGACAGAGGAGGGCGTGTTGGCGATGGAAGAGATCCTCACGAATGCTGGGAGCTTGACGGATGAAGAGTCTGTTGCTGATCCTGATGCATTGGCTGAAGCTGCAGAGCTTGCGCGTGAGATTGCACAGCAAAGCACAGGGCCACTCATGGAAGAGCCCGAGGCACTCTCAACCGCACGTGAATCTCAAGGTGGCGAGGCTGAAGCTAAAACAGCCACCGCTGTCGACCCAGCAGAGGCGCTGGCTGAGGTGGAGGGACTTACACCGGAGGTTGTGCCACTCCCAAAACCAGAGTATCGATACCTTCTCAAGGAGCGTCAGGTGAAGCAACTCATCGCAAATGTGTGCCACCGGGAGGCAATGCAAGTTGGAGAGGAATCTGACACGGACTCAGACGCGGAGACCAGCATCACAGGAGCCACTTCGCATCTGGATTCTGGGATGACTGACAAGCAGGCTGCAACTGTTGCCAAACTTCTTGAGCCCCACCGCGCCAAATTTTTGTGCCAATTGCTGTCCCACGAACTCGTGTTCATCGATGATGCGGCCACAACGGTCGCCGATGTTCGTTCTGCTGCCGCAAACTCCACCAAAATCCGCCTTCGCACCTCGTTGCACAAAGACCCAGCGATGCTGGCTGTAGCATTAGGAACTGCATCGCACAAGATTGGAGCTGTGGAGATCGACAATCAGATGACGTTGGACCAAGTCCGCGTGGCTATCAACGAGGAGTTTGACCAGGTGTGTTTTGTGCTGTGCAGCTGCTGGTGGTGGTTTCCTTTGACGTGTGTTCTTTGTGTCCCCAGGACTTGGTTCCATCCAACTTTCGTTTCAGCTTTCGCGGAGCTCCATGCTCGCTTCGACAGGAGGGTCGACGCAGGGCCATTGACTGTGTCCCCGTGGTGGTAATCAAGCCTCAACTCGCGCCCAGAAAACGACGAGTTGGACGGAGCAGCACACGGAATCGAAGTGGACGGCGTGGAAAGTCAAGAAGCCCAAGACGATCGGTACGCTGTTCTTGTATGATTCACGTGCAATCCTACGGTGCGCCTCATGTGTTTTGTCCCCCACCACCAGGCCTATGGGAGCAGCACACCAGGAGGGACGCCCGGGGGAACCCCAACGCGGTCACGAACGGTTTCCCCGTCTGCGGATGACACCAAGCTCAGTGTTCGTTTCCGCGAGAGGCGGGGCAGCTACGGAACGGATACAGACGCCACCACCGGCGGCTTTACTTCGGCTCACCTGGACAGGGACACAAGCCCTGGCGGTCGGTTACGCCAGAGGACTGGAGCATTGTATCGCCCCCGCTCGTCCAGATACCAAAGCCCGTTCGTCGCGCTGTTGGTCCCATTGTTGTTGGTGGTGATGGTGGTGGGGAATCGACATGACTCGGTTTGGCTATTGTGGCACGCAGGTATGCTTCCCAACCCCCTTCATTGGTTCACTCTCCTCAAACCAGCCGCATGTCGTCGCGGCGATCGTCTATCAACTCCACCGCGTCGTTCAATACGCAAATGACTCGCTCAACGCACCGCACGTCCCGATCAGCGCGATCAGCGAACACGCTGACGCTTGCACAATTCCATTCTCGTGCAACTTCGGTTGGCTCACCTTCTCGTTTTGGCTCGCCTGACCATGGCACCCCCGTTGACGGCCACACGAGCGCGGAGGAGGATAGTGCTTCCGATGGCTCTCCAGCGCGATCTCGAGTGTCACACCACACCCGTGCCAGCAGCGTGGCTAGTGCACGAACAGGGCGCACGGACCGCAGCGGACAGAGTCGCCGCAGTCGCGGGGGAGGTGGAACATCCACATCAGATCAGAACGGCCGCCTTCGTCCGGCTCTCCGTACGGCATCGCTGCGTCCCTTTGCCCAAGCACAGTACCAGGCAGGAAGTGCCGCATCCACGCGACCAACATCACCTGCGCCAGATGCCGAAAGCCCACAGATCTCCGCCAACGTGAGCAGGATGTCAAGCGCTCCAGTTTCTCCACGGGGCACACTTGCCGAACTAATGAGCCTGACAACCCCTGGGTTGCCCAATTCGATTTCTCTTGTTCACGCGCGCGCGGTGGCCAAGACTACCGACGCGGACAGTGACGACGATGGAGCGCGCTCCGTACGAACGACACGCAGCAAACGCAGCGTCCGCAGCACTCGCAGTCGTCGCAGTGCGCGCAGTCGCAAGAGCACAAAGAGCACGAAAAGCGCCAAGAGCGGACGAAGTCGCAAGAGCACGCGATCGCGGCGTGGATCGACTGCTTCTCGAAAAAGTGTTGTCAAGGCACGCTCTGTTGCTGCATCCAGGTCCTCACGCCGACGTGGCAGCATTGGCGGGCGTAGCACACGGAGTGCACGTAGTGTGCGGAGCACGAGGAGCTTGATGACCGTGCGCACTGCTCGGGGCAGGTCAAAGCAGCGCAACAAGCGACTCCGACAAAAGCGCCCCAAAACCGCGGCCTCGCAGCGGTCCCACGTCAGCCGTGCGTCGTTGCGCAGTCGTCGCGCACGGCTTCGTCGTCGAAGGCTGGGACGATCCAAGACCGCCGGTCGTCGTCGCGGTCGACGAAAGAGGAAGAGAAGGAGGAGGAAGAAGAAGAAGAAGAAGAAGAAGACGTCAGGTGTTGAGACGACAGACGATGAATCCCCTGAAAAGGCAATGAGCACTGGCGACTTGTCAGACGTAACAAAGACGCGACGGAGAAGAAAACGGCGACCCCAGGTTCCAGAAGTGGAGCAGGTGCTCATGCCAGGGTCGGCTACGCCACGGTTTGGTGAGCCAGAGGCAACAGTGACACAAGACTTGACAAGCAAGCTGTTCCCAGGAGATACCGTCAAGCTTGGAGGACGTCCTTTCACCGTGAAGGAAGTTACTCTCAGGAAGCTTGTTTGTGTGGAGGACTACAATGGTCCTTTCCACAACAAGGCCGTTACTTTGCACAAAGTTATGGACGAGGCAGCCAAGAAACGAGAGGCGCAGCACCGCGCACGTGTGCAGCGCTTGGAAGACCTGAGAACCATGCCTTTGGATTGTGACGATTTCGTACGTGTTACAGGAGCAGCTATCTGCACACCTGGGTTTACTCTCCGCTGTCTGGGGTTGTTGTGAGCAGGAGGTGACCAACTTTGGGTACACGATGTCCGTTCTGCAATTCCGTGATCGGTTGGGGAGAAACTCCCGCAGCGAAAGGGCGGATGAACACATCAAGACGATTCCACCTGAGTTTGCTCTCAAAACGGTGCGTTGTGAGCTCGGTAAGAGAAGCAAGAGCAGTTGTTTGATCACACATGCTTGGTTGTGTTCAGATTTTCCCAACCTTAATGAGGCAGCCCCCAGCCACACAACTTCTCGATCAGCCACGGTACATGCGCTTCATTCGCATGTGTCCCAAACTCCTGGGTCCTGAGCTGTCTGCAGCCGAGGCAGACTCTGTGTACCAGCGTGCCAAAGGAACATCTGGAAACCGCCTGAACATGATACAGTTCAACGAAGAGATACTTCCACAATTGGCCGTTCTTCGCTTTTCAAATGAGGACTCCCCAGAAGCGGCTCTGCAGCGCATGCTTGGGGACCATATGTTCTACTGGCCACCTATGGAAAAGGCAGTGTGGATGGAAGCGAAAAAGAGGGCGGTGCGTGGGACATGGGATGGGTCATGCCTACGCTTGTGTGTTCACGTTTGTTCATGTGGCCGTGCAACTTGCAGGTCATGTTCGAAGCACGCAAAGAAGCTGCTTCCATGAAGATTACAGGCTGGTTCCGAGGCGAGAAGGATCGCCAGTTCCTTCGACATTTGGGTCGCAACGCCGTCGTCATTCAGGCCCTTGGGCGTCGCTACCTTACGCGCGTTTTCTTCATCCACTTTGAAGCGATGACATATCAGAAGCGGCGTGAGCGCATGCAGGAAGAAGAGGTCGAGATGCGCGCATACAGTCAAGACCTTGTGGAGTTGTCAAACCTCCATGTGGCGGTCCAGGCTGCGGTTGAACAAGCCCAAAACGCCGCAATGCGGGATGAAGACGTATGTTTGTTTGCACGTGTTGTCTCGTGGTTGCGTTTTCTGAACTCTTTGTGTCTTTGTGCAGGAGTACTCTCAACGAGCAGAAGCATACTTGAGGCAGGTGGCACAGGAAAAGCAAAACAATCAGGACATGATTCGTGCCGAAATGGAAGTGTACAAGTACCTCAAGGATGTGGAGATGGCAGCGTTCGTTAACAGTCGTGCACGTGCACCGCAGACAGGCCCTCATCATGTTTTCACAGGTACTGGGCGGACCGAGCGGAGAAAGCCAAGAAACGAAAGAAAGCTACTGCCTCTACCATCTACTGGGAAGCACGCCGCATACAGGGTGTCTTGAACATCGTTCGCGTCATCAGAAATGCACGGGACACAGTTCTGCTTCAGTGCTACACGCCGTC
>Ga0213833_1000868_pt1 | contig 24961 bp, 13 predicted proteins | sample SWATP21_FD_160575 | JGI IMG/M metagenome (GOLD analysis project Ga0213833, IMG submission 160575) | Coastal seawater microbial communities from Marineland, Florida, United States - SWA TP2 #1 | ecosystem: Environmental > Aquatic > Marine > Coastal | place: USA: Florida | collected 2016-08-14 | reverse complement strand
GACTTCCAAGTGGCTGGCGGCGTTGTACAGTCCGGGTCACTGGTGTCATCGTCCAGCACGGCGTACAGTGTGGTGATATCATTAGGGGCCGACGTCGATGTGAGCGTCACCATGTTGGCTGACTCAGGTTCCATCATCCCATCCATCGCTGGCTCTTCATCACCACTCGCGCTGGTGTACCATGTGGGTGTGGTGTTGTCATGGGACGACGTGAGTGTGGGAAGTGTCACATCTGCACAGTCACTTGTCGTCCGTGCGCGTTTTGCTACCCCAGTGACCGGAGTAGACTCTTCGTTCATTTCTTTGTTGGGTGGGAGCGTTGCAGAAGTCTCTGTGGAAAGCTCTGTGATTGCCTCCGTGGTCATTGACTTGGGCTCAGCTGCCACGGTTTCAGCTTGGGCTACTGCTGGTGCTGGGGCAGTTCACCCGTATCTCGCCGCCTCAGATGTTATCTCTCGGCAAATCAGTGCGGTACCCACGATTAGGTTCACGTCATCATCGCACAGGGCTGCGTCCTTCACTATCGTCACGAAGGTGGCATCGCTGTCACACATGCGACGAAGCTGGATTTGGGCAGAGGGGTGTGATGTCGAGTGGATGGAACTACTGAGGAGTCAAGTGTGGGTTGGGGAAGTCAACCTGCACGTGGTTGACAGACGGCCATGCACACTGCAAGTGATGCCACCTGTTGGAGTAAACGCAAGTGTTCAACAATCAGCCAAAGTGCTGGGACCGGTCGGCGTCGTGCAGCCAGAGCTTCGACTTGAAGAGCGTGTGCGTTCGAATGCCGAGCGAAACTCCCACGTAGTTACGCTAGCTCTTGGTGTGACGAATGCGACTGTGGACCCGCGTTGTGTCGTCTGCAGCAATTGCAGTATCACTTCGGCAACGACTGTCGGACAGACCCCCTCTGGCTTGATGCTCATCCAGCTGGATGTTCAGGTCCTGGACAATGTTGTTGCTGCCACGGTTGTGTGGCAAGAGAACTGCAGTTTGGTTGCATTCAAGTCAGCTGCTTCCAACTCGGTTTCTTTGATCCAGCCGCCCCACGTGATTCTATCGGGCCCAAATGCCGTCGCAAAGGAGGCCACGGTGCCTGTCCTTCTCCAGTGGAGCCCCCTACCGCTATCAAATGTTGAGAAAGGCTGCTTGAAGGTCACAGGGGGGTGTTCGATCGAGAGTCTACACTCGTTGGAGTCGCCTGGGATGTATGAAGCAATCATCGCATTTCGAGGTGCCCCTTCGTGTGGTGTGTTTGTTCCCGCATACTCCCCAGGCATCCAACCTGCCAATGAAGAAAGCAACCACATCACACTCTTGCACAAAGTGGAGCCGATGCTGCGCTGGCGGGGTGCTTTTGCGCCTGGAAGTCCATTTGTTTCAGGTGCACGTGACATTACGGTGCATGTGGATCTGAGTGCCCCTTGTGGCGAGTTCTCAGACAGCAATCTCCGCGCTGTTGGGGCCTCCGTCACCAGTTTCCGCTTCATCAATGCCACTCGGGTCGAAGCAGCACTCCACATGCCTGGAACAAGTGCAACGATTGCTGTGGTGCCCACAGCTTCCACCCCGCAACTGTCAGCCTCACCTGCTCCTCTCGTATTCGTGCTGAGCAACCAAACAGTCGAGGCGTTCTTAGAAGTGGAAGAAGTGGCAAGCTCTGCAGAACGATGTCAAGTGTCAATCGTGGCACGGTTCACTGGCTCCGTTTTGTCGTTGGACACCTCAGCCTTTGTCGTGACAGGAGCGTTTGGAGAGGAGGCGCATGCGGTTACATCGATCCAAGATATTCCGGAAGGTGCTGGACTCGTGTGGCGGCTGCAAGTGACACTACCACCCGTCCTGCACACGGCGTTAACTATCACACTGCCCGAACTCACTCCCATGATTTCACCCCCTCTCGTGACCACCACTGGTATCAGTGTAGACACATTTTGTGAATCATGTGTGTCTCGCGTACTGACGTTCCTGTCAAGTTCTCTCTCCAACTCGATGGTTCTTACCGCGAGTGACTTGCTGGTCGGCAACACTCCAGTGGCCAACCTTCACATGGTGGCATCCGTTCAGCAGCATGATGCCCATGACGATGTCCATGTTACAGTCAACATGACGGGGCACATGGTAGTAACAGTTTCACCTGAGGCGTTTCCGGCGCGGTATCAAGTCGGCGTGTCCATTCAAAACCGTGCGCTTGGAGCTGTCCAAAACCATACGGTTTTGGTTCGAGTTGATGGTGTTGCAGTGGAACCACCAACACCTCAGCTCATCATGCCGTTCGTTGATGTCAGCTGGCATGCGTCGCTTGGAGGTTCGTCTCCGGTATCATCCATCTCCAGTGTGGACACAACACTTCCTGAAAACCGCACGGTGTTTCTTTCGTCGTCTATTCTGTCTTCGGTCCGAATCCCACGCCATGTACTGCTGATGCGTTCTTTTGCGGCTGCAACAGAACCGGATTGGACGTTTGGTGTGACCACATCAACGTTGACCGGGGCTTCTTTGTCTGCATCAAATCATGCCGCACTTCCACGGTATCCAACTGTGCAATTCATTGTTTCCGAGTGGGGTGTGTGCGACTTCGGCCCCATCAGCGACGAGTCTGGCGTGGGCTTAGGCGGCGTTTGTGGCAGTACATTTCGACACCGTTCAGTTCGTTGTGTGCTTCGCTCTTCTGGTGAGATTGTGCCCGATGCCTGGTGCAGTGCGTGGGCACAACAAGCACAACCTTCCACAATCGAACCATGCTCCAAAACGTGTTCTCAAGTGGCTGGTGCCCGTGCTCCCCTCATGATTCAGTTGTCGGACTGGGGTCCGTGCGTCGGTCCTGCGGCGTGTGCTCGTGGAGAGCAGACTCGGAACGTGACTTGTGGCCTGTCCAGAGTCCCATGTGCCCCACTGGTGGCCCATGCAATCACAACACGCCGGCAGTGCGCCACCCCGCCCAAAGATGGCACCCTGTGTGCTCCGTCGCACAGTGCGCCCTCGTGGAAGTTTCAGCCATGGCTTGGTTGTTCCGAGCACCATGCATCCAGAAGCACGATGGTGCGTGAGGCTGTGTGCATGTCACAAACAGCGTCCTCGGGCGCGGTGCCTGTGCACTCCAGTGTGTGCCAAAGCGCAAATGGCTTGGTACCTCCTCAAGAAGAGGATCTTTTGGCCCCGTGCCCGGCGCTTTCAGGCGAAAATGCGAACGGCTCTTGCACTGTGGTGTTTCACACCGGCCTCTGGTCGGTGTGCTCTGAACGGTGTGGCAGTCTGGGGGTGTCAACTCGGGATGTTGGATGCACCATTAACGGCACCCTTGCGGGGTCTGCTGCAGAGTGTGTCGCCGCAGCTCGGCTGCACTGCAATGATTTACGCATTCCGGCGGCAACAAAGTCATGCAACAGAGGGTCCTGTGAGCTTCAAGGCGTTGGTGACTCCGCGGGCTTCCGATTTGTGGTAGGGGAGTGGGCACCCTGTAGCGCTACCTGTGGTGGTGGGACGACAGCACGTCATGTTGCCTGCATCGACATGGCATCTGGCGTGCATCGCGAAGACGCGCAGTGTATTGGTGTATCCGGTGGTATGCTTCCAACTGTTCCTTCAAGGTCATCCACCTGTGCAAACGACCCATGTGACAGCTCACTCTGTAGTACTGCATGGGACTGTTCCATCCACGGCGTTTGCAACGCAACTACAAGCTCTTGTGAATGCTCTTCTGGGTGGGAAGGACCACAATGCAACACTGCTGCTGCATGTCCATCTGGCGTGGTCAGTGCTTTTGGCAAGTGCTGCGAGGGTGAGGGTGCCGTGATTGAGCCTGCTACGGGCTTATGCTGTGTCCCTGGAGCGCAGCTAGACTGGACCGGAAAATGCTGTGAGGTTGGTGTCACCGTGGATGCGTGCGGCGTGTGTGGTGGACAAGGTCGCGCCATTGCTGCCACCGGCGCGTGTTGTGTAGGGGACTTGGATGCAGCGGGACAGTGCTGCCTGCCACCATTGGCAGTGGATGCTTGTGGCATCTGTGGTGGAGTTGGAGACTGCCCATTGGCCATTCCTCTGCTTGACTTTGCCTTGAGCCGGAACGCCAGCAGTGATGATGCAACATTTGCGTTGTTCGAGCGGCGGCTTGACTCCGACGCTGCAGAGTCAGCTTCAGGACCAGTTCACACAATGGAACAGCTGGCGAAACATGCACAGGCTGCCGTCCATCTGCTGCCACACCATGCCACCGCTAGTGTTTCGGTGACGTGGGATGGATCCGATCGCTCGCACGCCGTGACTCCCTGGGTGTTGACGCTCACATCAGGACAGCACACTCCGCCGTTCCCAGCAAACACGTGGGTGCAGTTGCGGGACGCCTGGAAGTTAGCAGCTTTGAAGTTCCCCAATGCACCATCGTTTACACTGGACGTTGCACACGCGTGGCGTGCTCCGGTGTGTGGCAACGGGGTGTGTGAAGCTGGCGAAGTTTGTCACAGTCACGCAGACGTGGCATCTCCTCGCCAAGAAGGGTTCACACGATTGGCCATCGATCCGCATTCTTGTTGTCAAAATGACTGCCCCTACACCCGCCTTTCGTGCCCTGTCGATGCATACGGCCATGCATGCAGTGGTCACGGAGTTTGTATTTCCACAACTGGCCAGTGTACTTGCCACGGAGACTTGGGCTACACCGGCGGTGCCTGTGATGTATGCCGGTATGGGTGGCTGAAACGCAAACTTGCGGACGGGACGTTCGCCTGCGTTGCAATGACGCCGCTGGCCCCCGGAGCGCAAGCCACGATCGTCTTGACTGGCAATAGCGAAGCCGGGGGCAAGGAGGCCGCAGGCGGGAGTACCAACCCGCAGCCTGTGTCGAGTACCTTCGATTTCTTTTTGATGGGCATTGCCGTCGTGGCAACCATTGCATTTGTCGGTGTGGCTTTGGTGTGGAACCACGCGCGCCGCAACCGGGCACCCGTGGTTCCCTCCTCCAGATATGAAAACGAGCATAATGACGGTGCCAACCCACTGGCACTTGTGAATAGCAGCGCAGTCAGCAGTGCTTCAGTTCCTCCATACACAATTCAGGTTGTTGATACGACCACCACATCCATTTCACTCGCGTGGTCCGGCCTTCCGTCCAGCTGCGCTGTGGACGGTCATGTGGTGGAATACAGTGTGGGAGGCGTGGCCTTTGAGATTGAAACGCCTTCTGCGGAGCCTTCATTCGTGATAGGATCCTGCACAGGCGTCCCTCCATCAGCGCCCCTGCTTCCCGGAGCTACAGTGCGCAATATCCGTGTCACGACTGGTTGCATGGCGGACGGGCGGGCACTGCCAGACCTCGTGTCTCGAACCGTGGCTTCAGCAACAACACTGTGTGAGGCGCCTCACGACTTGGCAGCCTCGCCAGGTCTCGACACCATCACGATTGCGTGGGTGCCTGCCACCTCACAAGTTTCTGCTCGGCTGATTTGTCGCGACAGCCACAGTGTGATTCAATCCCCATCCAGGCTAGGGGTGCCCTCTGCATCTCACCTATCGCCAAAGGCACCAACGCAAGCCTCCCAACGATGCAGTAGTCATGTTCCACTGCAGAAAGCTTCGCCCGCCTCAAATCAGACGCAATCATACTCTCGGCGACTTGCAGACCAGGGCCGAATCCGCGAGTTGAGTGTCATCGAACAACAGGCACCGACAGATGAGGCCAGTACAACCGACAGGGACGGGGCTTGGGAATCATCTGACTGCAAGAGTGCAGCGGGGACAAGCGCGAACACAGAAGTTCTGGCGCTGCAAGTGGATGCCGTTACTCCTCGATCGGAGCCAGGGAATCGGACCCGAACGGATGCTTCGTCCGACATGGATAACCTGGCATGTGTTCAGAGCATCCCAAAATTGCTGCCTGCCGTTGATACACTTCATCTATGTCGGGAAACGATGCCTGAAGAGTCGGACACGCACAGGTTTGCCGAGGGAGGGTTCGAGGTGCGGTACATGCGTGAAACAGGACAAGTTCACACACTTCGATGTGATCGTAGCCAAACACAGGCTGCAATTGGACCGCTTCCGCCTGGTGCATCGCTGAGCTTCGTGTCAGTTGCGACAGTGAACAGTGCAGGCGATGTGGGCCCGCCGAGCACACCCTTATCGGGGCCCATTTACCTCCTGTCATCCCCCACCATGCAGACCACGGTTGCTAAGGCACGGGTCGCTGTCGCCAGTCGGACCTCTGCTTCAGTGTCGTGGGATCTTCCTTCCACAGATGCCCTGGGCCGTCTGTGTGCTGGCCTTCGACGGTTATCGAGTGTTACGGGTGCCAGTTTGACTGAAAGAAGAAATGGCAGTCCCCGACGTTGGGGCCATTCTAACCACTCCAGCCCGGTGCGGAGCTCGCCATCTCGATCCCGACTGGGCTCCGCCACCGCAAGTCCTGCCTCCCGCAGTGTGCTTACGCCGCGGCTCCAAGGGCACACCGGCCCTCATATTGTGGTGTCCTACCGTGTGACCACGGCAGGTCCAGCGGCACGTGCTGGGTCAGCTGGCGGGCGTACGCACAACTCAGCTTCCACTACAAGCTACGGCAGCACTGTGCACACGTTTGACACTGCTGAAACTGTAGCGGCAGCTGGAACTGTTGTGGGCGCTGAGTGGCGCACACGCAACGTGTGGCCAGCACTACCAAGTACTGCCACTGGTCATCATGACAAATGGGCCCACTTGCCCACGTCCGTGGTGCTCGAGGGTCTGCCACTCGGTGCATGGGTGCAAGATGTGACAGTGGCCGTCGCTCTTGAAGGTGAACGGGGACCAGAGGCCCCCGCACTCCCCGTATGCATCCACTTGCCTCGGTGGGACGCTTCGGGTCCACCTCAGCATCCGGTTGCGCCTCTTCCCGCAGCCACTTTTACGGATGAGGGCTTGGCACTCGCATGGCGTGCCCCGCTATGCACTGGTGGAGGGACGATATCTGGATACCGAGTATCGTACACCATTCGGCGGTCTGCCGAATGTGATTGCTCTGACACCCCAACTTTGGAAGTTGGTGGTACGCTGATAAGCAGGGGTTGTAGCGATGGAGGTGCAGGCGCGGCCTCCGGCGCAGGAGCGGGAGCAGGTATTGGAGCAGGTGCATGTGCTGGTGCGGAAGCGGGCTCAGAGGCAGGACCAGTAGCAGAGTCGAAGGTCAACTCGGGGATGGCAACAACCGCAGACGCAACGCAACGTCAGGAATCCGAACCTGGGTGTACCGAACATCACAGCATATCCCTTCCGGCAGACACCTTCTCCTTGGGCTTGCGCACAGATACGGGTGATGGGAACGGTAAACCTTGGCAACCTGGGGTGAGTGTGGTCATGGCGACTGTTTGTGCCATCACAGAGGCGGGTGAAGGGGATCGTCTCCTGCTGTGTGAACACATGCCATGCACCACCAACACAGTAGCAGGGGCGCCATCACATGTGGAAGTGGGGCCACGTTGCTGTGGCGGAGTCACACTCCTGTGGCGCGAGCCGTCATGGCCCGGATCACACCCTGTTTCTGAATATCGAGTAGAGTTCGACGCCGTGCCAGAGTTGTTATCTGCCATGGGTGGCAAACGCTGTGGCGATCAAACTCCAGTGGGAAGGCAAGGACTGGACTTGGTGGAGAAGAAGCAAGACGCTACCAGCGTGCGTGGATTCTGTATTGTGGATGATCCAGCCGCAACATCCTTCGTGTTTGGTATGATGGCGTCGACGACAATGACATCAGCGGATCGCCCTTCTCGCGATGCCTCGAGTCCCTGGCTCCGGCGTGGCGGGGTGCTACTTCGCCCTGGCTCCACGTTCCGTAACGTCGTGGTAAGAGCTGTCACGGATGCGGGACTTGGCGCGCCATCTGCCCCACCCCTTGCTATCGTGTCGACTCAAAGTCTGACGTCATCTGCGCCGCCCCAAAACGTGGCACTGTCCGCCCCGTGCGAGACATGGCACACAAAGAAAGACGCGCTTCGGCGCGCTACAAGTGTGGTGGTGACGTGGTTGTCACCAACGCCACACACCGCAGGGATGTCGACCATATCAGCGTACCGCATCAACTATTCTACCAAAGGTGTGCGTCGCACCGTCGAGGTGCTTGCACGTCATGGAACGCATCGACGTGCACACCGCTTTGTAATTGGCGGGGGTGGGGGCGAGCCAGTAAGCCTTCCATTGGCGTTTGGCGCGGTATTGGATGATGTGCGCGTCGCAGCTGTGACTGATGCAGGAGTGGGAGAGTGGGCACGGCCGCCTGGGCTTCCGTTTGCATGTGCCCGCCCACCACTAGCCCCGGTGAATGTATGCGCCTCGTGCAGCCGGCCTGGTGTTGTCGACGTCTCTTGGACGCTGTCCACAGAAGAGGAAGGCAAGGAGGGACGAATTTGTGACGCTCCCATCGCCCACTGGAGGGTCCAGTACACCTTGACTCCAGAAGTGGCTTCTTTGGAGCAACCATGTTCGTCAACAACGGTGGAACACTGCATTCCAGCCGGGAAACAAGCCCCGCGCTACTTTTTCAACATTGGCCGACCCTTGCCGGAAGGCACTGTGTCACGTACATTTGCAGCATCCACAGAGGATGCTGAGCACACTCCTTCCCCCAGCATGGATGCGTTCAACGCTGACGCGCAAGTTCCATCGCTGTGTTCTGGCATGGTGGTGCAAGGCATTCGATTGGCGGCAGAGTCGTCTGTCGGTATCGGATGTTGGAGTGACAAGTGCCCAGACATTGTGCTCCCTTCCGTCTCCGCACCCCAGCGCGTGCGTGTGGCAGATTTCACAGCTTCGTCTGTGACGTTGACATGGGCCGCCCCGTTCACTGCTCCTGAGACAAAGGTGATTGGGTATCGTGTGGCTTTTGTCACACATGTCAAGGCACTGAGAAGCCACGCAATGAGTGCCAGTGTTCGGCGCGGTACAAGCCCACGTCGGTTCCGCGTGCCAGTGGATGTGTTTGTGGCAGTGGACAGTCTCCGCCGCGTGGATGGAGACGAGATTGGCATTGCTGATGCTACCGAAACGGGGTTGTACCAGTGCGTCATCTCTGGTGACGCACCCCCAACGGTAGCCGATGTGCGGAGGGCAACGGGTGCATTCTTTTCATCCCCCTCATCCAGCCCACGCTCCATCGGATCACCCGGTTCAGTCACGTCCACAGCGTCGGGTTCCCCACCTACACCCCCCACCGCAATCAAGAATCGTCCCGGCACCGCAAACCTCGCTGCGTCTGCTCTTGCTGCCTTTCCGGCGTTGCTTCCGGCCACAGTCGTGGACGGCATTACAGTGCGCGCGCTGACGGCCAGCAAGGGAGAAGGTCCTCCGTGCAAGCCGCTGCAAGGTGTCACCACTGCTCCGGCGGCGGCTCCGGCGGCACCAACTGGATTGGTTGCGTCCAACACCCCACCCACCCACACCTCTCTCCCAGTGGAGTGGACCCCGCCCACTGAGGACGGGGGCCTTCCCATCACTGGCTACGAAATTCGTTACTGGTGTCGTGGTGGCGCGAAGTTGGTTGCTGACTCCACGTCATCCACCGCCGCGAGTCACAACGTGGTCCCGGAAGATGATGATGATGGCAGTGCTGATGCTCCACCCCAACGTCCGCCAACGGGATGTGCCCGCGTGCGTGGTGGTACGACCTGTGCCACACTGGGAGGTACCCGTCACTCGGCGCTCCCTTCCGGAGGCATGGTTGTGTGGGCCGCCGTCCGGGCACGCAACAACATCGGATGGGGACCTCTGTCTTCACCTCTGCGGCTCCAGGGGCTGGCCCCAGTGACGACGCCTGGTATGCCGCGCCGTGTGCTCACTACTCGTCGCGTTGGCGCTGTGGACCTGTCCTGGGATGCGCCCGAGGACGACGGTGGCTCGCCGGGACAGGGGTATCGTGTCAGTGTGTGGTTGGGTGCTGGGGGTAGCACACGCTCCGATGGGGGCGTCCACAGTGACACCATTACCGACCCCGACAACACTAACGCGTGTACGGAGGAAGGGGCACCATGGCGGTCGTTTCATGTTCCCACAACACGGGCCACGTTGAATTCAGCTACAGCTGGGTGGTCAGGCACACCTGCCCCGCATGCAATGCCACGTGTGGAGATCGTGGCTGTGAACGCGCAGGGTGCTGGCCCGGCAGCCGTTTTGACGTCACTGTCGCCGCTAGCACCCCCAACAGCGCCCACAGATCTTCGTGTGATGAACTCCGGGTTCAACAGCGTGTACCTCCAATGGCATGTACCCGCGTCGTCGGGAGGAAGCGACATCAGTCATTACAAGATATCGTTTTCCCGTGACGGAACGTCGCACAATGTGACAACACAACACCCTGGAGAAGACAGCATTGTGTCGTGTGAGCTGGGTGGCCCGCATACGCAGCCACTCGTCGGGTTGACACCAGGCGCAGCTGTGACGAACGTCCGTGTGGTGGCTGTGAATGCCATTGGCGAAAGCGTGCCATCTGAGGCACTCGAGTCCGCCACCACGCTTGCAAAGTCGGTGGCGGCGGCTCCCAGCTTCGTGACCGCCACACGGGATGCCTCGACGCCCAGTCACGTCATCGTGGAATGGTCACCTCCACGGCATACCGGCGGGTGTGATGTGCTGGACTACGTCGTGAGATACAGCCTCTCCCAGGCACGCGTGGAGGTGCGTACAAACCACCCGGACGCCTGCCGGTTTGTTGTGGGTGGCGGGTGCGAAGGAACAGCAAACGCGCCACTGCCCACCGACGCCGCGGTTTCCAACATTCAAGTTGCTGCTGTGACCAGCCACGGTGTCGGCGCGTATTCGGACGCTGTGTCTGCGCGACGTACCATCCCCCAAGCTCCAACCCACGTTGCCTGTGGCAGTATTAGACACACCTCCTTCCAGCTGTCGTGGCGTGTGCAGAGCAGGACAGCTCCGGGTACCCTCACCATGATGCATGCCACCATTGGACACCGCACGTGGGTGTTGGAAGTGCCTACCATGAGTGACGATTCATGCGACGGTGGCACTTCTGGGGTCGGTACAGGTGCGGGGAGCAGTCTCACCGCAGGTGCCGGACCCGGTAGTGGTTGTGGGCAGACGGTGAGTGTACTTATTTCCTCCCATCGAGCGACCAGTCCCGGCCGAGGGACCTTGGTACTCCCGTTGCAGCCTGGACAAGCTGTCACAAACATCTCAGTGTGGCACGTCACAGATGATGGCATCATTGGTCAGCGCAGTTGGCCAGCTGTCAGTCTTCACACCACGCACCCTCTGCCGGAAGCTGGTTTGGCGCCAGTGGTGACAATGTATCAAAACCGTTCCAAGACAGCAGCCACTGGTTCCTCACGTGTTCGACTGCGCTCTGCCCGATCTGATGCCAGTGGAACGGCCCGCCCATCCGCTACAGAAACCGTGGCCACGGTCGCGTTTTCTGCTGTTCGAGCCGCAACTCCACCTGCCAACGTGCGCGACATTGTGACCCACTACGAACTGCAGTGGAGAAGGATGGTGTGCGCCTCTGCTGCCAGTGGGGACACGCAGTCGGCATCGCCTTTTGCTGTTGCTTGGTATCCCCTCACCTTGCCAGCCTCTACCGCTGGCACGGTCAGTGTTGTAGACGACCGTCCATCCGAGTCTCGACTGCACAAATACGCCGGGCGGCTGGAGTTGTCTCGCAGCCCGGGTTCCCTTCGCGGTGCCGGTGCTGCTGCTGCTTCAGCGAGCGTTCGGGACATGCGGCAACGCATCCAAAGCACTGCCACAAAGCTCGCAAAGGCATCATCGTCACGACAGTTGGACGCTGAGCTTCCAGCCCTAATGTATGTGTGGGGCTTGTGTGGGTTGTGATCGATGTGACAGCAGGGTAGGTTCAAGCAATTGGACAGTAGAGTATTGACCTGGGATGTGTTTGTGTGGATGTTGTGTGCAGGCGCTTGAGAGAGTGGCATGAAGGTGTTGTGAAGGTGATCACCAGCGCCGCGTACGGTAAAGTAGCGGCAAGCAGACAGACGTTCTTGTTGCACAGATGCCGTGCTTTCGATCGAGCTGCAACAACCCGTACTGCACCCTCAGACGTTGAAGCGTTCAGCTGGGATGATGCAAGTCAGTTGATTGTGCCGGCTGATACATCAAGCGACCATGAACCCGTGTTTGCTCGAGTTGTGGTGAAGCAACTTTCCTCGTATCAATTCCGGTACGATACCAGTGTGTTGTGCCGTGTCTGGCTTTCGCCCGTAAAACTTTGCGTGGCCTGGTGTTGACTTGACTGTGCCATCAGCGTGAGAGCTGTGAACGGCTACGGTGGCTGTGGGCCATGGTCAACTCCGTCTCGCCCCTTCTTCGTCCCACTCTCCTCCCGCCCACGCCCAGCCCGTGCTCCCACACCTGGGCTCATCAGTCTGCCCACGGGTGGTGGCTTCACCCCGCGGACAGAAACGATCGTGAGGTTCATTGAGGACAACAAGCGCCTGGATGCATCGTTTCGCACGCAACGGCGGCTGTGGGTTGAGTCTCGCGGGTGGGGACTCCTGCGACGCTGGGTTCGGGGAGTCACCGCTAGCAGACTCGCGCGTGGTGTCGCATCACTCCGGCTGCGGGCTGCAGCCCACCCCGCGCCCCCAAGAAGCCCGCGCAACCAGTTCAACTTGGCGCCCGGTCTCCCCAGTCCTCCAACAGGGCGTACCAGCCTCCCAACCCTCGTTCGGAGTGCTAGTGCTGCCAACACAAGTCGGCACCATGCGCCGAGACCTGGTGGGGCCGGTGTGACGCTGCGCATGCCTCCATCATGGATGGTTCTCCCGCAACAATGGGTGATCCAAGCCCGCGCTGCTGCATCTGGGCGGCCATCCATTCAACAGTTGTTGCCCAGCGACGGGATGTACGTTGATGTGGCTCAGCTAAAGCGGGCGTTCTTGTCATCTATGGCCACCGTCGGCACCACTTCCGGAGCCGGTGCCGGTGCTGGTGCAGGATCCGGTGCCGGCACCAAGGCAGGCACAGACCCATCAGTGAGGTCAGAAAAGCGTGGTGCTCCTCGTGCACCGCCTTCCAAACTGCGAGCTGTGGAAAAAGGCCGGCGTCGCCGGTCCAAGACCGGAAAGGAAGGGGCTCGTGCGGGTCGAAAGGGATCCGTCACGAACGGCGGCCGTGGTCGAGCGGTAGCGTAGTCATAGAGATAATGTAGCTCCTGAGGAGTATCTAGGGATGCTCTCTGCTGTAATGAGGGCTTTCTTCTTCTTCCTACCACGGTGTTATGGTGTGGTGAACAACATTCTGATGTACCTACGAACGCGCAAACACAAGGGTGCGGGGCATGATGTGATAACAAAAATACCAATCGAACAACGGGTGGTGTTTTGTGTGTGCCACTCTTGTTGATGTTGTTGCTGCGAGCCTGTGTGAGTGACTGACCGCCACCTGAGTCTCTGTTTGCTGCGTGTTGTCCAACTTTCCTTGCTGGACGGCAGTGGGCAAGCACAATGGATTCCTCAGTTGGGGTAGACCCTTTCCGCCAGCTTCGTGCTCGCGCGAACTCCAGCCAACAGAACCTTGTGCGCGTACGTAATCACATCCAGGAATGGGATCCCGAGAGCCACTCGGAAGCACCTCTCCATTGCGGTGCTTGTGGATCGTCCATATTTGTGTCATGGGCGCGGGTTGGCGTTGTTTTGAGTGACCGCGTGTGTTCCTGGGTCGACGTGCGTGTGCAGGCCAACTTGATTCTCGATGCGGTGACGCACGTCATTACGTCCACGCGAGGCAAGCCAGGCACCCCGACTCCCACGGAGTACTTTGGTTCCTTCATGACAGCTATTGCTTCTCAAGGAAGCCGAATCTCCAACGACAAGGATGCACCCGCGGTACGTGTATGCATGCTGTCCATCGTGCCCTGCGTCGCTGGTCAACACACCCGCTGATTGTTTTCGTTCGCTCTCCAACCTGTGTTTGCAGCTGCTGTACTTGTTGTCACTCGTCATGCCGGCGGTTCCCGCTGCCATTCTTCGCTCTCGCTTTGCCCCCGCGGCGGCGCTGCTGTCCACAACGTTGCGCATCCCGGCTCTCGTCGAGTCTCTGTCCGTCGTGCGGTACCTCATTTTCAGCACCGGTGCGCTGCTGAGGGCACAAGAGCCATCTGCAGCCGGGTGGGGACGCCCTGCATTGCTGCGGTTGTTCCACTCTGTCCTCGATTTGGCGGTGGACCCTCGACCCAAGGCGCGCAAAGCAGCGCAGAAAGTGATAGTCGATCTGCTGCGAGATCATTCCAAGCTGCGCTCGGAAGGAGTGGCCTCCCTCGTGACAGCATACTGCTCCAACGTGCTGTCGGCATGTGCTGGCGTTGCCTCTGCCGATAGTGGCGCAGGTGCCGGTCGCGGTGCCTCTGCTGCCCAGGAAGACGACGAGGATAGCGACGGCCCCGGTGACCTCATCACGGGTGTGGGCAAAAAGAAGAAGAAGAAGAAGAAGCGCGGCATTCGGTCCGCGCGCGAAGCCCGAGAGAATGACATCAAGAAGGCGCAACAGCTGTTGGGCCTGCTGCGTGCGTGCCTGCAGCTCTTCCCACCGTCCTGCGTGAGCACGCTGTGCAACAACCTCCTGCAGTTGGTGCACCACGGCAAGTCCCAATCGGCGATCCTCACGTACCGTTTCCTCACCGAGCTTGCGAAGCGCGCGCAGTCGCCACTTCGCGCCGAGTTCTTGGCCACGTTTGTGGGGCAGCTTGTGGACGGCGCCCCTGACGTCGCAGATTACGTTGGCGCTGCTGAGTACCCCTTCGCCATCGCCGCGTGCATGAAGCGGCTGCACATGTTGGAAGCGGGTGCCGCTGATGATGATGATGACGGCAGTGATGAAGATTCCATGCTGGGTGGCGCCTCGTCGTCGTCTCGTGTGGGGTTCACATCCCCCGGCACCGCCGCTGTATTGCCACGCGTGGTGGCTCAACTGGTGGAGTACCTCGAAAGCGACCGCCCCGCGGTGTTCCGTTCCGCTGCCACCTCCCTGGCCACCATCCTGTACTACTGCCTGGATCGCTCCATCGTGCGTGAAGCCATGCGCGCCGCTGCAGGCACCGCTGGCATTGCGTCGACGCGCCGCCTGCCCATCGCTGCACGCATCGCCGCAACCCTTGAGTCCGTGCTGGCCTTCCGGTGCCAGCTGGCTTGGCGTGTGGCCATTCCCACCCTGGCCGTGCCCTTTTCGTGCATGGGGCGGGCCGCGGGCACCATTTTGCGCAAGTTGGTGCTGAAGCTGGTGCAAACCCGCGTGCCACTGGCGCGTGCCACGGCCATCGGTGCCGCTGCTGCAGACGTGGAGGACGACCGCTCGTTGCGCAAGCTCATTCGCGAGGACAAGGTGGAGCGCTCCACTGCCGCGTCTGCGGAGCTCCGTCGTGAGATTGAGCGGGTGCTGGGTGTGGCGATTTCCTCCATGGGCCCGGCCGCGTTTCTTTCCATTGTGCCGCTGGACACACCTGCCCCGGGTGCCGGGGCCGGCCCAGGAGAAGGCGAACCCGCGGCCTCAGGCGTGCACGTCGACAAGGACTTCCTGCTGCCGTTGCTCAAGACGTACGTGCGGTACTGTCGACCCAGGCTCGGGTTCTTCTCGAACACCGTCCTGTTGACGGCGCGCAAGTGCCTGCTGGCGTGTGCCACTGCCCGCACAGCCAACGATGTGGCGAGTGCGAAGGCCCACGAGCGACGCTTGTTGGCGTTGTGGGCGCTGTTCCCGTCTTTTTGTGTCGCACCGGTGGACATCGCCACGGTGTACAACGCCGCGCTGGGCAAGACCCTGGTTGCGGCCCTGAACGATGCCCGCTTCCACCGCCTCAAGACCTCTGTGTGTGCCGGTCTCTTGAACCTGCTGCGACGTAGCCACCGTGTGGTGGTGGCGGCAGAGTCGGGAAATGACTTGGAAGACGACGCTGTCGGTGCGTCGGAGTGGAAGTCCACCGGGTTTGACAGCCGTACCACCGGTAGCAAGCGATCCTACACTTCACGTCGCTCCGCCCGGAGTGCCGCTACTAGCATCACACGACGTGTGTTCAAGGACACCGAGCTGGATGCGGAGGTGTTGGAGGTCATTCGTGGCCCAGCTGTGGAGGACGCCGAGCTGCCCGAGATTCCACTTGCGGAGGCACGCGCGAATGTCAAGGCCATCTCCGCACTTGCACCGGTGCGTGCTTGCGTCTGTGTCGGTGTGACGGTGCTGCACGTCGCATCGCGCACGTTGTTCTAGTTTGTTTTCTTACCATGTTTGGTGTGTGCTGACCATGCAGAAATTCATCGCCTCCTTGTTCCAAGCGTACGAGGCCACAGCCACTGCATCCTCTGCCCATGCCCGTGCCATTCTGGAGGCAGTCACTGCGTACTGCAGCCTGGCGACACCGGTGCTGCTCAACCAATTTTTTGACCGCCTCCACGCGCTGTTGGTGAAGGCCCTTGCGCAGGCTGCTGCCTCTGTCGAAGCCCAAGCACAGGCCCGTAAGGCCGCCAAGGCTGCGTCTGGCGCAGGCGCGGGTGCGGGAGCTGGTGCAGGTGCGGCCAACGGCGTGAAGGCAGCGGCGAAGCGCCACTCTGCAACGATGGAGCGCGCCTCGGCGTTGACGTCGCTCACGCTTGCGCTGGTACCGTCATTGTCAACGGACAAGATCGCTGTCCTGTACAAGGTGCTCCGGCCTGCCATTTTGGATGACACCCTTGGCGGCGTCCAGAAACGTGCCTACAAGGTGCTGCTGAGCGTGTGCCGTCACCACGCCACGTTTGTGTTGAACCATGAGCGTCTGGCGGACGTGATTGCCTTGCTGGTGGACTCCCTCCCCACATGCTCTGCGTCGTCCAAGGCTGCACGATTGGGCTGCCTCATCCACATTGTCAGGGTATGTTGGGAGTGGTGTGCATTTTGGGGTTCTGCTGTGTGTCTGTAGTGAGCGGGGAGCTGACGTCGTGTGGGGGTGTTGTCTCCAGGCGTTGGATTCCACATCAGCTGGTCATGTAAAGCTCGTGTTCTCGCTGTTGGGCGAGGTTATGTTGTGCACCAAGGAGTCCAACAACCGCGCCCGTGGCGTGGCGTTTGAGTTGTTGTGCACAATGGGCCACTGGATGTACAGTGGTGGCGACGGTCCGGGCTTTGCTCCTGGTGCCGTGTGCAATCCCACAGACGCAACGCTGACGTTGTTTTTCCGTGGGGTACGTGGGCGTTGTGTGCGCATGTACGAAGCCAGCCTGGTTACTTTTTTTCTTTTCTTTTCTCACGACATGCGTGCGTCCCCATCTTTCGTGTACCCAGGTAATTGGCGGTCTCGGTGGCGAGTCACCAGACATGCGCAGTGCATCTGTGATTGTGCTGGCCCGGCTTGTCCACGAGTTCCGCGAGTCAGACATGGTGGTGGAGATGGTTCCCCGTTTGCTGGATACCGTGTTGCTGCTTCTCCGTGAGCGCAACCACGCTGTGATCAAGTCTGTGATTGCCTTCTGTAACTCCTCCATCGCCTGCATGCCCCGCGACAAGTTCGAGGTGAAGATCACACCCATGATCCAGGCGCTGCTGTCCCTTCCTAAGGACATGAAGCACCACTTCAAGGGCAAGACTCGAACTGTGTTGGAGAAGATCGTGCGGAAGTATGGGTGCGTCTGCACTGCGCCATGTGCTGTGCTGCAGTGTCGCCTTGCATGGCTCTGTGTGCTCATGTGTGCTTGGTTTGCCACCGACAGGCTTGACCTGGTTGCGTCAGCCCTCCCTGCCGCTGATGCGAAACTGCTCACCCACATTCGCAAGCAAAATGCCCGGAGGGAGCGCAAGCGTGCCGCTCGCAAGACAGCGGGCGCGGATGCAGATGCCGATGTGGGCATGGCCATGGCCGGTGGTAGTGACGACGAGAGTGAGAGCGAGTTCGAGAGCGACTATGAGGAGGACATAGAGGACCCAGAGGGTGCCGATTTGACGACACGCCGCCAGCTTGGAAAGGTCAAGGGCAACTCACGGAACGCGTGGATCATCGATGGTGTGGCGGGACAGGATCCGGTCGATTTCTTGAACCCTGGCACGTCAGCTGTCGTCGGCACGAACCCTGCCGCCCTGACAGCCGCTGTGAAGCGGATTAACAAGCATCGACATGCCGATGCCAAGTTGAGCACGGGCAAGGACGGCCGCCTGCTCGTGGCAGAGCTTGAGGAGGAGGCCAGACGCAAGCCCAGGCGCCACCGCCGTGGTGATGACTCAGACGAAGAGGATGGGGCCCGTGGCCGCCGTTCGAAGCGCAAGGACAACCGAAAGCGCCGCCGCCATGAGGACACAGACAACCGCAGTGCTGCACAGCGCGCCGGTGGAGTGAAGAACGCCCTTGCACAGCAGGGATGGGGTGCTGGACGCAAGTCTGTGTTGCGGCCACGCCAGGACCCGTACAGTGGAGCATCTTATGGTTCAAAGAAGGCTGGTGGTGATGTCATGCGCAAGGGGACCAAGTTCGAGCCTTTCACGTACGACCCGCTGCTTTGTTGTCATTGTGTTTGTGTCAAGAGTGCCTGTTATGACTTTGCTCGTCGTGTTGTTACGTGTGCCTTGCCATGCAGCTACATTCCGATGGACCCGAAGGCCATGAGTGGAGCTGGAAGAGAGCGAGCTGTGTCACGCTTTGCCAGTGTTGTGGGTAGCGCTTCAAACAAGGGCAAGCAAGATGCGTCCCACGGACGTGGCAAAAAGCGTAGACGGCGTTAGAACTTGTGCTGTAACAATCACCTACAGTTTGTTCATATCATATCATTCACACCCGCTCATAGCACGGTCACTGGACTGGAGAGACACGAAGCGTCAACAGTGAGCAGCTAGGGAAACGGTTCCAGGTCATCAGTCGTCGTGGTGACGAGGCGGAGCGGCGACTCAGTTTTCGCGGTTTGTTGGCGCCTTGGGTCTGCAGGGTAGTAAGCGAGCATGGGTTGCTTCGGACAATCCTCGTAACCACCTCTTTCAGAAGGCCTGCCTGAGGCGGTGTTGGCGGGCCACGGCCAGCTTTGACCGGTGTGCTGCAACTGACCGAGAGCGCAGATTCTGGGCTCGGCTCCGAGATCGCAGCTGTGTTGGGGCTGTCCTCTCCTGGCGAGAGTCCTGACTCCCCGACCGGGGTTGACAATGCGTACGGCCTTGACATGCTCGAGGCGACAGGCAGACGAGAACGAAGCGAGTGCGACTGTGGTGACGGCGTTCGAAGAGCTAAGTCGGCCAAGTCCTTGCTTTCATCAGCACCAAATCCTGTGGCGCCCGACGTAGCATCCTCGCCCAGAAGTACCGTGGACCTACAAAGTCTGCACGTGAGCTTCCATTGCCATGCCATGTCGTTGCTGGATGACGTACGTGTTGGACGGGGAGTCATCGTAGCAGTCTTCGAGCTCTTGCGCCATGCTCACGTCGTCGTACTGGGGCTGTGGGCTGTAGTGAGTCTCAGCTCGTCCAGGTGGTGGCCCCATATCAAGGTGTTGGGTTGTTGGAGATGCAGGAGATAGCATGCGCTTCTTTGTGACAGTCGGGGTCTGCACCACGTTCGGCTGAGAAGGTCACGCATAGCACACTCCACTTCCAACGAACCGTGGTGGCAAAATTACAAGGGGTTTTGAGCGCGAGTCCTTCGTCCCGAGGCAACTGTGAAGACGTCTCGGCTGATGCTCCTGTGTGGACCATGTCCTCCTCATGCTCCACTAGTGAAACGGGGCCAATTGGAGAGGCTTCATCTGCGGGAGATTCCCAAATTGGTTCCACCGTACTGGTTTGCGGAGTGGCCAGTTGAAGCCGGTGCAGTGTTTCTTCACTTCCACTTGGTGGAGTGGGTTGTTGCGGTGTCCTTGGAAGTTGCAGGCTGGTCTGAAAGCCAGTTTCCACGTTGTTGACCACGACTTCAGGTGACGTCGGCTCCAGTGTCAGACTGTCAAAATACACATGCGTGAGACGAGCTTTGATGCGCGCAGTCGTCATACGTACCGAGAAAGCTCTTGGCACCTGTTTGAAGCACAGTGCTGTCAATCGAAGCACCAGCATCGCCACAGTGCAACGAACCATTCGGCTTCCCCGTCGACCACACTGTGCGAAGGCAGCGGTTCATTCATTCCAATGAACATGTTGTCGTCATTAGCCACCCTCTCAGATGCATCCTCGACAGGATGAATACCTTCAACGCTATTTTCTTCATTGTCGCCTGATAAAAGAGCATGTTGTGCGCTGAACAACAAGCCTTTCCCGCCTTGCGTACCTTCCTCTTGACGACTGGTCGAATCAGCTAGCGTTGCGTCATCCACACTTTGTTCAGTACTTGGCGAACCTTCAGCAGACCCACTGTCGACTGGTGTTTCAACGTTGATAGTCTCTGACCAGCCACCACCAGTTTCAGTGGATTGATTGTGCTCGTGGCCAACCTCACAAGGTGTGGTGTCTCTCGTTTCCGCTGGTGAGGTTGTCTGTTGAATGCCGAATGGGGTGACCATGAACCCTGGCGCTGCTGTCCGACCGTCCACGGAAGTGGACAACTCTTCCGTGGGATCGAGGCATCGAGAGGGGAACGCGTTTGTCGTTCGCTGAGGTGACACTGCCGGAGTGTTTGCTGTGCTGAGCCCTGCCGAAGCGGTGCACTGCCCTGAAGCAAGCGTCAGCTCTGTGGACAATGACTGTTAGCTGTTAACAACAAGTGGAAGCACTCACCAATCGCACCAGCGGCTGAAGGAACAGTGCTCGGCTCGTGTCTGCGGGGTTCACGGCGCACTGCAGACCTTGCGTCAGACAACCACGACGTGCGATTGGGGGAGGCTTGGGCAAGCGGAACCCGAGTTGCTGCGGCAACTCGAACACGCAGAGGCGGACTTCTGCATGAGAAGGGCTGAACGAGCAGAGTGTCTGAGAACCGCACTCGGTTCGTGGACAGCGACTTGCGGGGACGCATGGAAGTCTTGTTCGAGAAGGGAGGGCTGGCAGAGGACTGCAGGGTGGCGCCTCGACGGAGCAGCCGGCGCGTGCGTGATAGGGAGAAAGTGAACGCGTGACGACAGCTGGAGCTGTTGCCCCCGCGTCTCTGTGGATGCAGATGCCGTCTGTCAACGTCAAGTCCAAACCCGTGCATGCATTGTGTTGTGTTGCATGATCAAACCTTTGAAGCAGGAAATGGAGGCCGCGGTTCCGCAGAAGACGTTGTCTTGCTGTCATCATGTGTCACTGCAGTTTCCATGTCTCACCGCACACAACTAACCTTGGTTCCGATTCACGTTCTTGCCGTTTGCTGGATCCCGTAGCCTTGTTTCGCTTGCTCCAATGTGCTGCCCGTGGGTTTCGTGGCTGGAAGCGGCGCTTCTTGCGACTTTGCTTGCTACTCACCGTTGCAGTTGCTCGTTTGTGTAACACTGAATGTGCAACAATATCTCCAAAAGTCGAGCTGCTCTCCACGTTTTCCTCGCCGCGAGCTTTGCGTTTCGCGCGTTTAGTGTGAAACTGTTGGTAGTTTCCGTGCCAAGAGTTTGAAGACAGCCGATGGAGGGGGTTCATCATGCCAGAAGTAATTTGGCAAGATGGATTGAGAGTGAGTGAGTGCCGAATCCAGCACGGGAACTCATGAGGTACTTTGTTCTTTCACGAAAAAAAAACACTGCAATCTACTCCATGTCCTCGTCGTCCCCACCATCGGCTCCAGCCCCAGCACCTGTCTCCTCATCATCACCATCATCATCGCCACTGATCCCAGCGAGCTGAGCAAAGTGCACACCACCGTGAGCGCGAGGCAAGGAGACACCAGCTACGCGACACCAGCAACTCACATAAGGGGCAATGTCATCACCATCAATGATCTTGAAGGGAACACCCTTGCCCACGATCGCCACACTTGCGTTGAGCGTGGTCAAGTCTTTGTCACTTTCAGTGCACCCACTCAAGGCGCGCAGTGCGTGCTTAATCAGAGCTTCCTCATCGGCTGAACACAACAAAACACAAAGTCATCAGACGACCTCACAAGACAGCCCAGAGTTGGGATGCGATCAACTCGGACTGTTCGAATCAATGCGCTGTTCAATGCACATTGTTGAAGCTTGTATCATTGCTAACAACTCACCCTCTGGGAAAGCTTCGAAGTGCTTCTCGAGGTATGTGCGGCCGGACTGTGATCGTGCGCCGAGGGCGTACGCCTTGTACTCATAGAAGTTGCCAGACGGGCACGTGCGATACAAATGGGCACCAGAAGACTTATCATACCCAGCAACGAGCAAACCGACGCCATAGGGACGGCGGACATAAGACTGCGTGCACCGTTGATGGCCTGGAGAGAACATGCATGATGTGAGCACGCGAGCCGAGCAGCAAGTCGAGCCACGCCACGTACGATCGGCGACGTCGCGCACAAGGCGACCAGTGTTCATGTGTGACCCAAACACAAATTTGTGGTTCAAGCACTCCGTGCGCATGTACCTGCAAGAGAAACGGAATCATGAGGCGGATGGGGGATACAACCATCACACAGGATGTTCCCTCCACTTACTTAGTCAAAGTGCGCGCATCGGCTGTCAATCCAGAGATCACAATACCCATGTTGTCGTCGATCTTGAAGATCTTCTTCTGATAATCACTGAGCTCGTTTGTGTTCCGCTTCAAGGCCGCCAGCACGGCGATGTCATTGCTCACAGCACCAACACAGGCACTGCCCTGTTGCACCGCTTCCATGGCGTACTCAACCTGGAACAGGCGGCCCTGCGGAGACCAGACGGTGACGTCGGTATCATACTGGTTACGGTTCATGACGTCCGAGTGCTAAACGCAAACGTTTGCACTGAGAACCCAGGGAAGACCTGCCCAACGCCCTGGCCACTGCGGTCGTGCGTGTTGAAGGAGGAGGAAGGTGTTCCATGCGCACAGCACCATCTGTGCTAACTTGACGTGTCAAAACATGCCAAGATGCTCGCACCTTCACCCGATCTTTTCTTCGAGCATGATCGCAACGTATTTCGTCGCAATGATCGGATCGTGCGTGCGGAGGTGCACAGACTTGAGCCGCCCCGGAGCTTGTGAGGATCTGTCGCGGTTAGATTCGCAAAAAGGTCTTCTTGTATCTCCCTGTTCCATTGTAGGGAGGCATTTGCCGAGCGCTGCAAACCGTTGAGGTGACAGTTTGCCGCGGCCCGTGTGTCAACCGGTCCCGTCCGAGTCAATCCTTAGCGTGGTGCGCAGCGGACAGGTTGGTGGGGTATCCCCCCTCGCTATGCTGTGAGAAAGGACCAACCAGTGCGTGTAGAGCGCTGCCAAGCACTTGAGTTTCTGCTAGCCAGAGCAGCTCGCACCTCGCTGTCATGAGTGCCATTGAGATGTCCACCGGACCTGCTTCCGCCCGGCGCGATTCGGGAGCTCGCCTGCTGGATGACGGACCCGAGGACATTGAGTACAACGTTGCTCCTGACGAGGAGTTCAAGGCGCCAGGCGGCGGGCAGTTCCTGGCTGGTGACGAAGATGACGGGTTGGTGATCAAGAAGAAAAAGAAGCGCCGCAAGCCGCGTGCCAAAGCCAAGAAGAAGGTGGAGGTCACGTTGGAGCACATTGAGCGGCGACTTGCGAAGTCGTTTGTGGTTAAGACTGAGAAGAAGTCATGCAAGGATGTCCGCATCTCCATCGACCCACGGTTTGGTTTCATGAAGCGTTGGGACGTTGTCATGATCGTTTGTTTGGTGTTCACAGCACTTGTGACGCCCTACGAAATTGCGTTCTTGTCTGAGGCGACGGAGTCACCTGATTACGACATGGTATCCGATCCTTTGTGGTGGGTCAACAACGTCGTCAGCTTCCTCTTCTTTGTGGACATGATCATCAACTTCTTCCTTGGGTTCTTCGACGATGAAGAAGGCCAATGGGTGTTTGAGAACAAACGCATTGTCCTGCGGTACTGCAAGGGCTGGTTCTCTGTGGATCTTATCTCCATCCTTCCGTTTGAGCTGGTCGGCGATGCCATGCAGTCGGATGCCTTGTCGAACCTGAAGATCCTGCGCATTGTGCGTTTGTTGCGATTGATCAAGCTTGTGCGTGTGTTCCGCGCCTCGCGCCTGTTCAAGCGCTGGGAGATGTCGATGGACATGAGCTACAGCAACCTGTCGCTGCTGAAGTTTTTGATTCTGGTGGCTGTATCAGTCCATTGGGTACGTGGGTGCGTTTTCGTGCTATTCCTTGCGCTGTCTCAACCGTGTTTTTGCTTGCACCAGATTGCTTGTGCATGGCAACTGGGCCCTACAATGGAGGACGCCAGCCATGATTGGTTGGACGAGTTCGGCCTCGAGGGTACCCCAGCTGTTGATCGATACGTGGCGTGTGTGTACGTTGCCATTATCGCCCTACCCATGGGCGTGGGTGATATCACCCCAGTCACCACAACCGAACGCGTGCTTTGCATTTGGATGATGCTCATTGGCGGTTCGATCTACGCCTACGTTATCGGTGCCATCTGCGGTGTTGTGTCCACGCGTGACCCTGCCACAACGGAGTTCCACCAAACCATGGACCATTTGAACACGTTCTTGGCCGAGATCAACACGCCACAGGGCAAGCGCCGGGAGATCCGCGAGTACTTCCACCACTGCCGCCAGCTGTTCCGTGCCGAGTACTACAACAACTTGCTGCTTCAGATGAGTCCCAAGCTGCGTGGTGACGTGGCACTGCACTGCCACCGGCTGTGGGTGGAGCAAATCTCGTTCTTCCGCGCGGAAAGTGACGAGGAGCGCCAAATGTTCATCACAGCCATTGCGCTGAACCTGAATCTCGAAGCCTACGCGCCCAAGGAGCTCATCATCAAAACGGGCGAGTTCACTGAGAAGATGTACATCATTCAGCGTGGACTGGTGGCGCGACTTGGTCGCGTGCTCGGCGCTGGTCGTTTCTTCGGCGAAGACGTGATCTTGCACAACTCGCGCCGAAACTACTTCGTGCGTGTGCTGACGTACCTGGATGTGTACTCGCTCAGCAAAGAAGACCTTGACGACATTCTGACGGTGCGCGTGTGTGTGTGCGGGGG
>Ga0213833_1000867_pt1 | contig 25008 bp, 44 predicted proteins | sample SWATP21_FD_160575 | JGI IMG/M metagenome (GOLD analysis project Ga0213833, IMG submission 160575) | Coastal seawater microbial communities from Marineland, Florida, United States - SWA TP2 #1 | ecosystem: Environmental > Aquatic > Marine > Coastal | place: USA: Florida | collected 2016-08-14 | reverse complement strand
CAACTTCTTCGTGCTTGCAGTGCCTTGCGTGTATTTTACAATTTTCAAGTGAATTTTGATCAGGAAAATTCCACCACGCGCCGGCGGTGATGCAGCTTCTTGCTGCTGCACTAAGTGGTGCCATGAGCTGAACACACAAGAACCCACCAGCGCCCACCCCTACAGCGGAAACGAACGTAGGCAACATCGACATTGTTCTTTCATTGATGACCTCTGCGTAGTTGTACCGCAATCGGAGCCCGCGACGGAAGCTGGTCCTCATGGGTACATAGCGTGCCGACTGCGCGTCGGTCACTTGCAGCCACTGCCCCGTTCTCAACCCTGCTGCTGTGTCTGTGCGTGCGCAGACCTCCAAACTCTGCTCCGAGAATTGAACAATGCGCTGCCAGTCAAGTGGGCCCCAGGCCAGAGGTGGTTTCTGGTGTCGCAAGCATGGTGTGTTGTCCTGGGCACCCCGCCGCGCGAACCGCACGCACTGATGCCGGGTTGTGGGGTCCACAGGTGGGACCAGTGGGAAACCTTCAAGACAACCGGGCATTCAGACCACCATCCGGGACACATGACGGCATCAAACCTGCTGAAATCCAAAAACAAACTCCGTATGGGGATGAGGAAAGACGTCGACTACCACCTGCTTCCCGAACATCAGTTCACGCTCCTGGCCGAGTTGTACGCGGAGTTGTGCCGTGACCGCGTTCGTTGTTTGGGGACGTGCCCAACCATGGTGTGGATGTGGTGGCGTGTGGGTGTGGATGGACGCAGTTTCAAGACCACAGGGGAGCGTGTCTACCGCCGCACATTCACCGTGAACGGTGACGTGAAGCTCGACCTGTACCCCACGACCGTATATGTGCAGTGCTACTTTGGGGGCAAGACGCACCGGGAGACGCTTAACGTGTGCAGCTTTAAGACCGTCGATGCTCTACACAAGCAGCTCCGGAAGAGGTTCACCATCGAGCCGGGAACGAGGACGCGGCTGCTCGTGAAACAGACCAGCGGGCTCAGACAGCAGGTGGCAGAGGAGGATGTGTCCTTGCTGGACATGGGGTGGGCTATCAATGTGAGTGAGGCGGTTGGTTGACAACATGACATGACGTCGCTGTGGTGGGGTGGGCTGGGTTCACGGCTCTCACCCTCTCGCCGCGCGGTGTGTGGGAGGTGCTCAGGACAAAGTGGACCTGGTGCTTGACACGTGCCTCCAGGTTGCTCACACGAAGTCTTCGTGGAGGCGCAACGCCGTGGTTCTCGCTGACGGCGTCCTCCCAAAGTCCACGGTAGGTGCTCCAGTCACCCGCACGGGTGAGTGGGAGGAGGTGGAGGCGGAGGCGCCCGAACCACCTCCCAGCGCCTTGCGCTCGGTCAGCATGGTCATCAAGCAGGCCCGCCTGGAGCGAACCCGGCCACGTGACAACAGTCTCCCCTTCGGACCCAGCAAGCGACAGCGCGTATCCTCTGTTGGACTGCGTCAGTACGGACACGGTTCAGGTGCTCGTGCTCGTGGAACGGGTGTGTCGTTCAACAAGCATCGGCGGACAACGTTTGGTGTGACACCCACCAACACGCTGCGCCTGCATGCTGGTCAAAAGAGGCGTGTGGGTGGCATTTCGTTTGCGACTTCACGGACGCGACAGGAGACTAGGCGCAGCCGTCGTGATGCCGCCATTGTTGCGCAGCACCATCGTGCTGCGCTGCGTGTCGAGCGTCCGTACACGGTGATGAATGACATGGAGGACAGCGATGGTTCCAGCACAAGCTCCGCCCACTCGGCCACAGGAACGCGCCCAAGTTCCCCCGAGTTCCGCTACGCGCATCCCAGTTGCACCCCTTCTTCTCGCGCGCGTCCCAGCAGCGGCTCTGCCTCTCGTGCATCCCCATCACGGCTGCTGTCCACCTACACGTCTCCGTCGCGACATTCCATCAACAGAAGAAGAGCCTTCACGTCCCCTTCACACCACACCCCTTCCAGCGTCGCTCCCGGAACGGTGGGGTTGACCAACCTTGGAAATACCTGCTTCATGAACTCCGCGTTGCAATGTCTCAGCAACACTCCTGGCTTTGTTGAGTACTTTCTGGATGAAAGGTGGGTACCCCGGGGGGGGAGGGGAGGGGAGGGGAGGGGGTAGTTGTGGTTGAGCTCACGTTCGGTGATGTTGCGCGCAGCTACAAGGACGATGTCAATCCCAGCAACCCGTTGGGTCACCAAGGCGTCGTCGCGGCCGTGTTTGCACATACTCTGAAACAGCTCTGGAACTCTCCACAGTGTTCCGCTGTGCAACCTGTCCGTATCAAGTCGGTGATTGGACGCATTGCGACTCAATTCAGCGGGTATGAGGACGTCCGCGAGGGCCATGCATGTCCCTGTCTTGTGGCTTGGTGGTTTGACTCCGTGTGCGGGTAGGTATGCGCAACATGACGCACAGGAGTTGATGGCGTTTCTTTTGGATGCTCTCCACGAGGACTTGAACCGGGTCAAGCACAAGGAAGCGACCGAGGCGGTCGATGCGTGTGGTCGGTGCGTTTCCTTGCCTCGCGCGCGCGCGTGGGTGTGTGTGTGTGCGTGTGTGTGTGCGTGCTTGCACATGCTTGTACTTACTCCCATGTGGCGTTGCAGTCCCGATGGTATCGTTGCCGCAGAGTCTTGGGCGAACCATCTGAAGCGCAACTCCAGCCATGTGGTTGACTTGTTCCAAGTCCGTCCTTCTGTTTGTTGTTTTGTTTCTGTTGTTTTGGTTTGGTTTTGGCACTCTGTCACCTTGAACGTTTCGTCGCAGGCACAATACAAATCTCGCCTCGTGTGCCCCAAGTGTGACCGTGTCTCGGTCACCTTTGATCCGTACATGTAGGTGCAGTCGCATCGCGTTGTTCTTGTGAGTGTGCACTTGACTTGGGAGCGATACGTGTTGCGTCACAGGTACTTGCCTCTCCCAATCCCCGACGTCACCACCAAGAACGTCGAGGTACCAACGCCACACCAATGCAACGGCAGCGCAAGGCCCGTGAGTTGGTTGTTTTCGTGGGCTCCTGGTAACCTTGTGTCGTGACGCTTTCGCAGGTCACGTTGGTCCGACTTCCGCCGCACCCTCCCATGCGTTACGTTGTGAAAATTTCTGCACGTGGGGACGAATCTAGCGTTCGAGGTGTGTTGTGCGTGCTGGCACTGTGCACATTGGTTGTATTATGACATGAACTTTCATTCCATAGAGGCGCTTGCGACCGCGTCTGGAGCGCGGGCCGACTGCTTGTTTGTTGGGAAGCGATGTGATGCGCACTATCGAGCATGGTATTCTCTTCGCATGACGCATTATGATTTGGATGCATCGCAACGTTTGTTTGCGTACGTGTTGCGGTGTTGCACTGGGTTGTGTCGTGTCCCTGTCTGACGCCGTCATGCTTGCCGCATCCATGCTTCCCCGGGGTGTACCCAACACACACCTCCATACGCCCACACACCCACGCTTGCCAACTTGCAGATGGGAGCTCGCCACACCACTGGCCGTCCATCTCATCAACGCGGAACTCAGCCCCCAAGGATTTGTACCGCCTGCTGCCCGTCGCTTCCAAGCGCTCATGCTCAATGTCATTGTCCCTGCACCTGCCACTCAAACGACCTACACCTTTGTGCAGCAGCCTCGATTCAACGCAGTGCAGTATCCGTTGCTTGTGACTGCCATGCGACCGAAGGCACCGTCACATGTTCCAACCCCAGCGCCGTCATGCAGCCCTTCGGGCTCTGACCCCACTCCGCCCTCACCACGAGGGCTGCATGCGCTGGGTGTGTCGGCTGTGGTGCCGCCGAACGTCAATGGCGCCGGCGTTAGTGATGCTGTTGGTGTTGGCGTTGGCGTTGATGTTGGCGTTGGTGTTGGTGTGGATGTGCTGGTGCCACCCACGTCTCTTGACATCCCGGGTGAAGACGTTGGCCGCGACACGAATGCTGCTGTCCCAAGGAGTGCACCGCTTGGCGTTATTGTACCACCATGTTCACCGCTGGTGGCAGCAACGGCGCCGTCGGTGTCCGTGTGCCATACGGTTGGTGCTGGCACTGCTGTGGCCGCGACTGTCGTGGCAGCGAGTGCTGCTTCTGACTCTCAGGAAACATTGCCAATGGACGCTTCGCCGTCACCCGTCCTCGACACAGCGCATGCGGGAGAGCCGTCTGCTGCTGTTGCTGCCACTGCTGCAGCTGAAGAAGCAAAGGGGAAGGACGAGGCGAAGGGGAAGGACGAGGCGGAGAAGGAGGAACCGGGGGAGACAATGCCAGATCCCATGCGCGACATCGTCGGACCGGTCCCACGCACGTTTGGCGAGCTGCGGGCGTTTGTTCGGCGCATCTTTCATGAGCAAGTCGGTGTCGAGGTTGTACGTGTGCTTAGCCGTTTGTGGCTGCGCGTTGTTTGCGATGTGCTCCTGCGTATGTGTGATGTTGCGTCCTGTGTCTTGCCTGCAGAGCTTTGAGCTACGAGTCAAAAACGGCATGGAGTGGCGTTCGCTGAACGACTACGCGGACGCAGCCACGCTCCCACGCTTTCGATCGGAACAACTGCTCGGCATCTGTGTGACGAGCGGTGCCAACCCCGCGGCAGTGGCAGCGCGGATGCAGGTGCGTGTTGTCTTGTCTTGTCGTGTCCGTGTGTGTTGTGTTGTGTTGTGTGGTGGGCCCAAACACGCCGTTGCCTTGTGCTACGCGTGTCCGTCACTTTGCAACACTTTGCCATCCATCCTGCTTCCTCGTGTCACAGGAGGTGGTACAACGACACTCGAGTGTTGACAAGCTGCGTCCACCTTCGCCGGCGTCGGCCCCCATGTATTCTTCTGCTCCCCGCAGCCCCCCGGTCCCGTTGAGCAGTTGCCTCGAGGCGTGGGGGAAGGAGGAGCGACTGCGGAAGACAGATATGTGGTACTGCTCCAGGTGCAAGGAGTTCGTGCAAGCTACCAAGCAGTTGTCGCTCTACAGCGTCCCCAAGATTTTGGTCGTCCACCTCAAACGTTTCAACTATCGCCAAGGAAGCAGCTTTCGCGACCGCATTGACACGCTGGTGCGACAGCGGAGAGAGAGGGGGGTGGCTGTGTCGATTGCGTCTCACTCTTCTGTTGGCTCAGGTGGACTTTCCCTTGACTGGCTTGGACTTCGGTGCCATGGCCATGGGTGGCGCTGCACCTGGCTCGCGCAACCTGCCGTCGGCTGTGGATGGCACGGTGGCCCGAGACGCTTTGCTGTATGACCTTTTTGCGGTGGCGCAGCACAGTGGCAGCATGGCTGGCGGGCACTACACTGCGGTGGCGAAGCACAGAACCAAGCATGAGTGGTACAGCTTCAACGATTCTTACGTGTCCCAGGTGTGTGTTGTTGTGCTGTCTGTTGGTTTTTGCTGCACGCAGTGGCTTTTCTTGTCGTGTGGAACAAGCAACCTTTTGACGTGCGTGGCTTGCGCAAGCAGATTCCCCTCTCTGAAGTCCAGCGACGTGTCGTGTCTCCGTCCGCATACTTGCTCTTCTACCAGCGCCGCGGCACCTAGTCATCGCCAGTGTGCTGTGTGTTTGAGAGCGACCCATATGTATGGCGTAGTGATGGGGCAGTGTGCATGCGGCTCGTCGCCAAAACTACTCTCGTCTTCGCAGATACTTTGTGTCGCCCCGTTCTACACCACGCTCCACACGCGCACACACACACACACACGCGCGCGCGCGCGCAGCGCACATGCTACGACACCACACCACACAACAACGCCGCACACACAGGCTGTGCAACCCTCGTGACACTGCTGCGACTAGGCCGGTGGCGGACGAGGTCGCTTCGCTGGACGCGCCGGCGGTGGTGGAGAGCGCACGGGGCGGCGCTTGGTCGCGGCTGGGCGAGGGGTAGACGCCATCACGGTGCTGATCCAGGCCACCAACTCCGGGAAAGCGGGTGCAAGTTGGTTGGAGCGAAGGAGGCGGGACAGTTCGGATGCCGCTGTGGTTGGTGTGTGGGGCAGGCGGCACACACACACACACGAGATGTGCGTTGCGCATTCGAACAAAACAGGCAGAATGCACATATCGAAAGTCAGAAACGGGCACATCCGATGCATGCCCACCTGCAACTCACCTGGCCTTCCTGCAGGGGAGGATAGAACGCGTGAAACAGAAGGCAAGGCAGTGGGCAGTCTGCAACAGACAGCACAGCACCAAGTATGTTCATGTGGGTGTGCACGGCACACCAAGCCACAAAGCGTTGGATTTGTCCGCGCGTGTACCTCGTCAAGGAAGGCTGGGAGGTAGGTTCGACCCATGTCGCGAACCAGTGCAACATGTTGGACGCGGACAGCACAGGTGATGCCCCAGCCATGCACTCCCTGACACTCGATGCACTTCCGCCATCAATGACAGCGGAACAGACTTGGCAGACGGCGTCAACGATACTGGGTGCAGCCTGGAGACGTGTGGAGCGTCAGGGCAAGGTACCAAGGCAGGCAGCCCACAACATCACACACACCTGAACTGCAACATGGGCTACGATAGGAAGCACAAGTGACTGGTGAAGCGAGGGCAGAGTCAACAACGTAACCAGCGCTTTCACCCTGACGTAGCCGGCAACACACACACACACAACAGGCACAGAAACATGGACATCCGTGAACCGCGCCGCATCGCACACACGAGGTCCTTCAGGAAGAATCCAAACTGCAACGCACGGGCAAAAGGCAACCAGTGTGGCTCGGAGCGCCGCTCGTGCAGCCTGATAAAACATGAAGGAAAACAAACAAACAAACAAACAAACAAACAAACAAACAAACAAACAAACAAACAAACAAACAAACAAACAAACAAACACACCGTGGAAGTCACCGTGCGTCATCACGTAACTACACCACGTCCCGAAACTACACGCACGAAATCACGGGGCCGAAGGGCCTTCAAGACCTGGCACAAAGCGGCCGTCAAGGTCTCCTGGTGTGCACATTGTGCAACGCATTCAGCCCGCCACAGTCGCCAAAACCGTGTGCCGCTGCGAGATGGCAACGAGAGGGAAGCCGCCGCCACATCCTTCGGCGCCACGCCCCCACCGAACAAGCAGTGACTGCCGCACACAATGGCCGCCATGAGCTCCTCCTCCGCTTGGTCAGAGGACAAGTCGCACACGAGGTGGATAAAGGCCAGGTTGCCTGTGAGTGCGGTGCGGAGGGCCTCCTTCCACCGCCATCGCGCGTGGTCGCCCGAACAAGACGCCACGCAACACGCCACGCCCATGGCCACCTTGCGGCACACCTGCTGCGTCACACGGCCGACAAGCACGCCGTGGTCCAGCGCTTGTGCGGCGGACAGTGCGTTGGTGGTGATTGCCTCCGTCACCACGGCCGCATCACACGCTGCTGCGCCACGTAGATCCGCCACCACACGCCCGGCAAGGTCGCGTGCCAGATACCCGTGGTTCAACCGCGCGACGCACACCCAGTGGTACAGCCGCCATGGAGAGGTCGCTGTGGTGGGCGCATGGGTGGCAGCAAACACAGCAAGGCGGCACGCAAGTGTGGGCGCGGCTCGAACAGCGCCCACAAGGAACGCGAGGAGGGTGTGCATGGAACAGCTCCCCTCAGAGCTGGAACGACCGCCTGACCCTGACCCTGACCCTGACCCTGCCCTTGTACCTGTTCCTGTTCCTGTTCTTGTTCCTGCCTGGTCACCCGCCACGCCTTCAATGCTGTCATCCGTGAGCCGGTACAGGTCCGACACGACGGGTTCAGCCAGGGGCGATGCATTAGTGGGGCCCGCACCGCCGCCGGTGCTGCTGCTGCTGCTGCTGGTGTGCGTCTCAGGCGCCGACGGAATGTTGGGGGACTCCACAGGCGGCGGCGATGGGGACGAGGCCCCGGCACGCGCTTGTGCCTCTGTCACTCGCAGCGCGTCACACCGAGCAGCTTGGCGTGCCAACGCGGGTCCAAGGCACTCCCCCAACGCCACCAGCACCCCGAACCCAGCCGAGGAGCTGACCGCCGCCTCCAACACGTCGCGCGAGAACGGCGGGGCATCTACGCTGGTGGCTTGACTCTCCCCGAGCGCGTCACCGTGACAGTGTTTGGACTGCACCGCGGCACACAGCTGCAGCAGGGGTGCATCTGCAAGCGGGGTGTGGCGCACGCCACTGCACAGCCTCTGTCCACGGCCAATGGCGCCGACGGCACGCGCGATGCCATCTGCGAACGGCTGCAACACCGGGGCCAACGCCTTGGACACCCCCTCACCTTCGCCGCCACCCACATCGTCGCTTGCGTCACGCGCGGAAGAGCCATACCCACGTGCACCAACAGTGGACGGCCGCACACCGTCTGCTCGAAAGCCGGGAGCACGGAACCCAGGGCTGGAGCCAGAGCCAGATCCGAAACCAGAGCCAGAGCCAGAGCCAGAGCCAGAGCCAGAGCCAGAGCCGAAACCAGAGCCCGAGTCAGAGACCGCGTCCGTCCCAAAGGGTGCCTGCCCCCTCCCGAGTGGTGGTGGTGGTGGTGGTGACAGGGGTGGCGGTGACGGCGACGAAGAACGAGTGGCCGGCGATGAGGCAGGAGACAAAGGGACTCCGGTGCCGGACGTCTGGCTGGATGGGGACGACAACCGACCTGGCGACGTGACATCCACAGGCACCATGTGGACGTCACCACCATCCATGCCGACGGTGGCTGTGGAGCCTGCTCCACCATGTGTGATAGAGGCGCCCCGGTGTGGCGGCTGTAGGGGCGACCCAACTGCGCGACCCCGCAGGCGTGACGACGTGCTCGATCCTGAGCCAGAGCCAGAGCCTGCACCTGCACCTGCACCTGCACCTGCACCTGCACCTGACCCGAATCCGGATGATCCGGATCCCGCGAATCCCGATGCCGACCCGGAGGAGCCTGCCCCGGAGCCTGGCCCTGTTGATGTCGACGATACCGCCTCTCCTCCACGGGAGGGTGCACGCTGCGAGGACGGCGGCGACTTGAGTGGCGGGGGTCCCACGTGTTGGAACGCGCCTGAGAACGTGGCACGGAAGGCCTTGTGGGCGGCTTCGGACAACCCGGCGCCGCGCAGCACGGCAGCCAGCGAGGACAGGACACGCCGACGGACACAGGTGCGCAGCGTGGTGGTGATGGAGGATTGGTGAAGGGCAGAGAATGGTGGATCAAACCTGGTGCAACAGTGAGAGAGTCAGTGCTGAAACACCCATGTGTGTGATACGATGGGTGGTGCAACCAGCTGCTAACCAAACAAACAACAGCCACCAAACAAGCAGACAAACTGCACAACAGATCCAAGCCACCACCAACCAACGCTCGTACTCTGATGCCAAGTGTCGAAGGAACCCCAACAGCTGCACGGCCATAGCGGTGTATCGAGGCACAGAGAATCTCTGTGTGTGAACACACAAGCAGCGTGGACAACAAGTCAATGGCACAGCATACAACGGGGGCCCACACTGTGACCCCACAGGGCACACACACAGCCACATGGCGCACAATGAGCAGCATTCCAGGCTCCACATCCATGACGTTCACAGAACCATCGGGTGCTGTTGCCATCCAGTCCATGAACACCGCAAGCTTTACTTTGTTGACAGAAGCCGGGTCCTTGCTGCAAGACGAGACGTGCGCACACACACGTGTGGGTGCGCGTCCCTACCCTAGCTCAACTCCCAATGCACGTACCAACACTTGATGAGCCACCCCAGCATGGCCCATCGAGGAACGGCCGACGACTGGATGAGCTTGGCGGATGGGTGGAACCCGCAACAGATGTAGCGCACAAGATCAGGGATCAAGTGATCGCTCTCACGCGTGGACAAGAACCTGAACGTGTGCTCAGGTGTGAGCATTGCACGTTCCAGGCACCGAAAGAAGCGTGCCGGCGCGCGAACACAGCCAGCTCGCAAAGAGGGCACACAATTGCACACACGCACCGCTGTGCAAACCACTTTTGGTATCGATTTTGGTTTCCCAGCCGCACGTTCTTCATGACAAACAGCAACTGTTTCTCCATGTCTGGCGTCACCATACTCCGAATCAACGCTTTTGGCGTCCTTCGGCGGAGGAGAGACTCATACGTGATGCCCGACACCCCCCCAGGCGACCGTAGTTGGGTCCACAGCGTGTTAAACTCTCCAACAGCACGCGCCTGGCGCAGCCGCCTCACAAGCTCACGGCCGACGCTAGCACATTGCTGCGGTCGGGCCTTCCACAGTTTGGCTGCCAGGGACGCTTCTTGCATCTGAGCACCACCACCAACCAAAACCCGGCCACGCACCGGCCACGCACCGGCGAAGGTGAGTGAGAAACAAAGCAACAACGACAATAGGGGTGGGCACCCCCCCACCCACCCACCCCCCCACCCCCCCAGCGGCCATTGAGAGTGACACTGCACGCACCAAAAGCGTGGATAGACGTGGGTTGGTGTGGTCCGAAGCTAAGCGCAAGAGGGTGAGAAAGGTGACGGGCACAAGTGCAGGCTGGGCGACGACCCAGGACCAGTGCTCATGCACAATCCCCACCATCCGCTCCACATGCGACAGATTCGAAGGCCGCACGTCACCAGCCCCACACTGCCGCAGCAAAGACACCACCAATCGAACAACGTCCGCGTCCTTGGCTCCTGCAGCTTTGAACCAGGTGATGCACGAGGTTGCCTGGAAGGTTTGGAGGGAGCATCCGCAACACACACGTCACGCGCAACAGCCACCGACAGAACAGTGTGAACCACCGCAAGCTCCCACCTGCTCCCGTGATACTCTGGAAAGGCGTGACCACTTCTCGTTGCAAAATCGAATCACCTGCTCCCTCCCACCAGTCGGGACGAGCCAGCAGCAACATCGTCACACGCCACCACCCAACAGCCGCAGCCTCCGACGCCCGGACACTGCACCACGCACCCTCGAAACGGCGCTGGTATGCTTCTCGCTCAGCAATGGCGAGATGGCTTGGATTAGATGGACACATGGAACACCCAGCACGGAGCTCCCGCCTCGACTTTTGCCCTCCCCGTACAACAACGCAAATGCCAAGCCACCTGCCGCTCGGTCTTCAACTTGACTCGACACAAACGCACGCGCCGCCTGAACCACATTCGTCGGGTTTGCGCGTAGATGTTGTTCCAATGATGCGTACTGCCTCGCCCACTCCTGAGGTCACGCAAAAGAGCAACTCCACCATCGCATGAGCACAACCCGCATCACACCCCCTCCACACACTGCGCATAGCCCGCACTTGATCTGTCGGGTCAACGGCCGCGAAGGGTTTGGGCGCAAGAAGAGAAGCCGAAGAAGGACCAGCCTTGGTTGAAGCGCCTCCCCCTCGTCCACTGTCAGTCCCGGCATTGGCCTGCGCCATCGTGAGCAGGCACCGGAGGCGACCACTGTGGTTGTCGGGCTCAAGCGATATTGGGTGTTACCTAACCACCTGAGGATGGTATTTGATAAATTGTGTTGTCGGCACTCCTACACCCATGCTGCATGGGCCATGCAGATGCCCGCTCAAGTGGAAGATTGCAAAGCACCAGTTTCTCACAAGCAACAGCAACATGTACGGCCTGCTAGTCCACCTCGACAACCTTGGAAGACGCACCGATAGACCGCTTGGGGGGTCGCATAACAGGGATCGGGGTCACTTTCCCCATGAAGGTTTGCAACGCCAAGTGATACACCGGGTTCAGATCCATGCGGTAGGAGTGGAGCCCCAGCTCCTGCATGACCTGCCATGTCATCATTGGGTCCCCTTTCTTGTGTGGCACACCCTCGCATGCCCCTGTTCGCCTCCACACACGCTCTTGAATTCGCTCCCCGTCAGCTGAAGTGGTTTCTTGGAACTCCCCACAGTGCAACTTTCGCTCAAACACGTTGACGGTGTCGTCAGGCCCACCTATCATTCCGCGACCATCGCTGGACCACGCTTGATACCAACTGGCTGTGAAAGGAGGGCTAAACACGCCCCCACCGACAGGTTTGACTCTGTAGGTTCGATAGGACGATCGACAGGGAGAGCATCGCTGCCGAGAGCACCTCTGCGCAATGACAACAAGCTTGTTAGGTGGGCAGACTCACAAGCAACACGTCTCGACATCGTACCGGGCAACCAATCGTCAACGTCCACAGCACAACAAGAAACATGGCCACGATGGGAACAACGTTCAGCATCACCAGTCGCCCCAAACCGTTTGCCCCGCCGTTTTCGTGCACCAGCGAAGAGCAAGTGGATGAGGCAGTGCATTCTGCTAAGGTCGACACACCAAACAAAGCGGGGTTCGAGAACATGTCTGGGTCACTGAATGCCCACATGGACCCTGCTAAGGCCAACAACGATCCCCATCGTAGCAACCGCGTCGTGGTTGTAGCCAACATCACCAAATCCTGCTTGGGAACCGCATACAGCCGGAGAACGGCGGCCTTGTCGACCAGATATCTCACCCCAAGTCCCACAGCAGCAAGTGGAACCAACGATGGAATGGGTCCAGCGAAGGTGAGGGTGACGAAAACGACCGCAAGAAGCGAAGAAAAGTGAGTAGCCACACCAAACTCTGGTGCTCGGAACAGCTTGTCCAGTTGTGGCTGTGAAAGTTGACCCGCATGTGACGCACAAATGTGAGGCGGTGAAACAACCCCGAACCCGTAGGAAGGAAGGCACTCCGCGCGTCCGGCGGACCTGTGCCTCTGCAGACCCAGCTCGCGTCAACCGCCGTATTGGCTTCACGATGAAGGCGGAAATCATACCCAGAATTTGCGAGAGAACCAGAACGAATACCAGCACGAGTCCAATATGGACACTTGCACTCGCGTACCTGGTGGACCAGTGTGCAATGTGACGACACCGATGTCATCGAGCTTGCCGCAAGTCACTTGCCACGCGGCCAAGCCTCTGCCAAAACGTACCAGTATCGATCAAAGCGCAGCGTGCGGCTGCCCATTTCCAGCCCAAAAAGCACTTCTGGCACCAGAGATGAGTATGCGAGGATGTCAAGCAGCGCCATGTTGGCGTACTGAAAGCCCAAGCATGTCATGAGCAGCGCGTGACCTTCGTTGGACAAAAAGTTGTGGTACTCAAACCGAGACGTTGCTGTGCCACACATACGTGAGAAGTTCGAACTTGCATGGTGCCGCAACACGTGCCGTACCAGCAGTCACGGTTGGGAGGACAGTTGTCACGACGCTAACTACAACTGCCGAAATAACGTTGGCAGCTTGACCAGCAAGGTAAGATTGCCTGAGCTCGTCGCAGAGTGGCTCCGTATGAGACGGGAGAATTATCTCCCAAACGCTCGTCGCAGCCAGGTCCATGAGATACTCGCGACAAAAGCAGCCAACGACAGCGCTTTGCGACACCGGCTGTCCCCACGAAGTGCTGCAAGTGGCCTCGGATGACGGGGTGTCGCCGATACACCGAAGTGTGGCCGCCAGGCAACTGTCCGTGGCGGTACCATTTACACCCATTCCAACACCAGGCGAAACAGTGAAAGCATGTGAACAACCAGAGGGAGCTGCAACGAGTTGAAGGCTCGCTGTTGGTGGGACCTGACCCACTCCGTAAAACGCTGCGGGTATGTGAGCGTCACACATGGCGACTTCCGGAAGTGCTTGCACAAACTCAACTGCAGCATGGCGGGCCCATAGAACACTGCCAAAGCTCACAAGAAGCAAACACTGCACCCAGCATGTGTCAGGCTGCGGCCACTGCATGCCCGAGCACAGAACGTACGGCCATGGGAATCCAGGTGATGAGTCTTCGTACCAACTTCGAACAGGGACTATGAGATATGTGTGTCCAGTCAATGTTGCCTGGTGTTGTAGCGGGGGTGACCTTTAGTCTTGATCGTCCCTTGAATCGTAGGGCTTTAGGCTGACAACATCGGGTGCTGATTTCACACCATGTGTCACAATCGAGAACTCTGTTTCCGTGCAAAGCCAACCCAGCCATCGTACCAGGCACTGTTGAACACGCGATAATCTTGAACAGCACGGTCGACACTTTGGACATTGTTGAACACAACAAACGCGCCCCGACAGGAGTTTGTTCGACGTGACTTAGCATGAAGCGCATCATGCCGGCGCTTGAGCTGGCCGAGGCGCTGCTGCAATCTTGCAACATGATTCGCAGCACGCGTGCAGTTGGGATGTGACGTCGCAGCCGCTCCAACCCCACCAGCCTGTAGTTCAGCCTTGACGCGCAGGCATCGAAGCTTGCTGATTAACACCCGCTCCTGAAAGAACAATTGGCGTCAGCGTAATGAAGTGAGCTCGCACGGACACGCACGCGTTGCACGCCATACCTCCATTGCCATCACAGCCTTGTAGCTTGCAACGTGGCGTGCCACAGGCTGCACAAGTGAAGCTTCAGCAACCCAGGACCCGATCAGGTGTCCGTCGCCTGAGTTGGACACATCCAGCACAGGGAGTGCGCCAGGAGCAAGCTCGGAGTAGTCATGTTGGGTATCGTCGTTGACATCTGAGGACTCCTCCCCGCTGGAAGCTGTGCTTGTGCGCGGGCCACGACTCCACGCTTCGCGCAATGCACCGGCCTTTCGAAGTTGAGTTTTCACCCGGCCCTTACTCACAAGCGGGGGGCGGGGTGTCATGCGACAACAGCACGGTGTGCTAGTGACTCGCCAGTCTTGCTCAGAAAGGTCGTACAACCTGCTAAAGTGGTCAGCAACGGCCTTTGCTGTTGCATTGCGAGGGAGTCCTTGGACTCGAACCGCAAACCGCGCAGCTGTCAGTTTTGTTGTGGCAAACCGCTCCACAAACCGGCTAAAGTGGGTGTGGAGGCGAGAGGCAAAGCAGGAAAATATCGCCACAATCAGCAGATGAGACACAGAGAGCGCAATCGCCGCTTGAGATCTGCCAGGTTCAGCCATGTTAGATGCGAATGGTGCCAAGGTCGAGCCCGGCAGCTCACCTGCTCAATGTGGCCCACCCCAGCACCTCAACACTGTCTGTGCGCTCACCACCAGACAACACGATCGAGCCACTGGCGTTTGCTACAGCAAAGGGAGTGTCGGATCCAATGTTCCCAACGGTGGAGTACGAAATGCACCACATGTCCCGGCCATGGTCCAATGAAACGCGACTTCCTCCAATTGAAAGGAGAACAGGAATGGATGACACAACCGCCAGGACAAGAAAGACAGCGACGAGAATGGCCTATGTGCAAAGACAAGTGTACACATGAGGAAACGTGCACACACACACATGATGCACCACATACAAACGAACAAGCTCTTGGAGCGTACCAGCAACTGGAAGTACATGGAGACGCTATGACCAGCGTACAGTGCAATTTCTTCGTGCGCAGTGCCACACAAAGGAGCGTTTCCATTGTGAGCCATACTTGCTCGTTGGTGTTCCTGTGCCTGGTAGCGATGTGTTGAGTCAAACCATGCAACAAGTCGACCGCTCTCATGGAGCACTCACCATGAGCAAGGACGGTGGCTGCCAATTTGCGTTCAACCAGTTTGGCCCGTGTAGCTGTGCCTCCAACTCCGTGGAATATCCTGCACCAAGTACCGACTGCGCAACAGAAGCTCGTCGCTGTCGTTGAGCACTCTTCTTTCCGCCAGACACATGCACACCCCAAAGGGGAGTTGAAGTCGGATCCTCATCACTCTGAGAGGCACCGGACGTGGCGTTTGTGGTGGCAGAGGTCCCAACGTGCACCAGCCTCCCTCCACGCTCGCTTTTTCCACTGGTCTTGGATTTCTTGTGCTTCTTCTTGTGCTTCTTTTTCTTCTTGTGCTTCTTGTGTGCCTTACGCCGTTTCTCCTTCACACTGGGGCGGCGCTCCTCGTTGTTTTCCTCCTCCATATCAATAACCAAGACATCGTTTGGAGATTTGGTAGCGCGAGAGTGTACCCGGCTGTTTGGAGACCCGTCGTCGTCAGACGGGTGATCGAGTGAGGTGGGAGATTGATGATCAGGTTGCGCTGGAGCAGGCCGTGTCACTGGTGCTGGCGCATGCTGCCGCGGTGACACATCCACCCCAGGCGACTCACTAACAACGTGGTTTGGTACGATGGAACGTGACGGGGGGTTGATGTGGTCTACAGTTGACCCCTCGCCACTAGAAGTTGAGACACGCGATCGACTGCGCTTAGGGCGCTGTGCTGCTCTCTCGCTCTTGTCTGTGGCACGTATCATTCTCGAAGAGGACCTTGCACGCACGCTGGGTGCTTGGTGCATACTGGACGCCCCAGTGGTGGGACCACGGCCTCTTGTAGCAGCCGGCACGACCACAACGTTGGTCGACGGAGCAGAAGCTTCCGATTCGTCGCTGCTTGTGTCGACCTCCTCATGGGCAACACCATCTAGAAGGCCCACAGCCTGTCTAGCAGAGGGAGCAACAAAGGCGGATGACGAAGATGCAGCAACTGTTGTGCGTGCAACCCGCAGCGAGCGCGTAGATCGCTGTTGCTGTCGCCTCTCCGGTGACACAGGGTTCCGAGAATCTGACAGCGACGTTCGACGGGAAACACGTGACACAACTGATGCGGTTGCGGGGGAGGAGTTTGGCTGATGCAGAACCGGTGCGGTGCGCCCAGCCAATATCCTTCGGGCACGTGTGGTAGAGTCGGCATCCGAACCGGACGAGGATGCGTCGTTGAACTCAGCGTCCGACGAAGAGCTGTCATGCGCGTTGATGTTCAGGTTTCGACTGGAGTGCACGCGCCGCTGTATCCCACCACCTCGTGTCAATGATGAGGCGGAACCAACACCATCAGTGCTGCGCTGAGACCCTGCGACTTTACGCAGCAGGCGCGCAGATCCGCCCCAGCCTCCGTCAGACCGGCCGCTGCCATTGTGGTGGCGGCGGGAGGATTGTCGTGCCGAGCCCTCTGCACGACCCGAGCCTCGCCTCACTTTGGAGCCATACCCCCGTCGTCGCTGTGAGCCTGAACGGTTGGAGCTACCATCTTCGTGGAAGCCCCGTCCGAAGCCGTGTGATCGGTTGGACATTCGGGGAGTGTGATCGTGTTGATCGTGGCAGGCAGTGTTCAAGCGTCGAAACTGCTGCTGAAACGTCCAAATGTATCTTAAAAACACATGTGCATTGTTTTGGAATTCGTTATTGTGTGCCAGGAAAATTCCACGCCGCAGCCCAACATGGTGCCAGACTGCAAGTCACTGGAGTTCTCCCCAACCCGACACTATGGACAACCCCTTCATGGTTCTGTGCGACCTCGACACGCACTTTGATTCCGACGACGATACGGGCCCTGACAGTAGTGTAGCACAACTTGAGTGTCCCGTTTGTTTGGACGATGTACAAGATCCCGTTCAGTTCCCGTGTGGAGCTGCTGTTTGCGCCACGTGCTCAACTGCGCACTTCCAACAAATGCTGACCATTTCCCCCGTAGCAACACTGAATGCATGGCCCTTTGAGTGTCCAGCCTGCTGTGCGAGTATGAAGCAAACAGATCTTCGCCGATGCGTTTCGAAGAAGGTGTTCAGCCGCGCCCTCAGGTGCGGATCCAGCGGTGTTATGCTTGCAGCTTGCTATGTGGTGGGTCGCTCACGTTGAAACCGGCGCAGATGGAGCCTCCGGCATTCTGTTGCCCACAGCAGAAGCATGCTGATGTGTCCGCAGGCTTCATGCCCTGGCGTGGCGGCTTTCGCACGACAACGCCGATCCCCATGCGCACAGTGCGGCGTGTGCAACCAGGTGTTGTGTGTTGCGTGCGGCTCTGCCATGCAACACTGCAGCTGCGGACAACACGACATGAAGCGCAAACTCGGCGCTCGGGGGTGTCCGTCCTGTGGGGCGGCGACGCTCAAGGCGGGTGGGTGCCCACGGGTGAAATGTGGGCACTGTGGGTTGTCGTGGGATTGGGACATGGGCAACACCACATTCCAGCCGCAGAAGCGCTCCCGCCAGGAGTATATGCGCAGCGCACTTTTGTTCTTGATTGGGTGCAGTACATGCTGGATTGCGACCTTTCCCCAAGCCCCGTGGGTCATGCGACTTGCCATGATAGATGCGACACTGTTTTGCGCCGCCGAGGTGCGGTCTCGCGGCCACAAGTTCGTGTCCTCGCACTTTGTCTTGGTGGCGCTGTCTGTTGTCGTGGCGGTGGTCATTCCGCTAGTTGCCAACGCCTGCGCAAGTGCGTTAATGGCCGTGGTCCCAGTCGGAGGTTTGCTGCATACGACCGCTTCCCTGCTGAGCCATGGCACATGTGGATGCGGCACTCTTATCGGAGGATTCTTTGCGGGTTTGGCGGGAGTTCTCGCTTCTGCTGAGTGGATCCCACCCCTTTATCGCGTTCTGTTACGGTTATGACCCTTGAATTGCGTTGTTGGGCAAAAGCAGCCCGTTTGTGTTTGTTGGGCCTGCGCGTACGGCCTACGTGTTTGCAGTGTGTTTGTTGTCATCCGTCGTTAAATCACCACATATATACCCATGTTGGCGTTCGCGCACGGTGCATCTTGCACTCAGGCTTGACATGAAGCGCTCCCGCCTTGGCTTCGCTTTGATGCGAGCCAAGCCGAGCAGCCAGAGCAGCGATGACTCTCGTGACCGAGCGCAGTCGCGTCCCACACTTGTGGACTGTCCTATGTGTGCCGCACGGGTTCCGTTCTTGTCGGTGAACATGCATCTTGACACGTGCACTGGCGCCAAGACTCCCAACGCCAGCACCAGCAGTGGCAACAGTAGAACCTTGTCCCAACCCTCACCACAAGTACCTTCTGCACTAGCAACGCGTGGGAGTGGGGCGCTTCGAACTTCACAGAAGGAAGTGCCGGCGGGACGGCCTTCACCAGGTGTGATGCCTCAGCGGTCGCCAACCGGGAAGCGTCAGCGCACTGGAGCACTACGTGTGGGTAGCGGCGCACCACTAGCTGAAAGAATGCGTCCATGCACTTTGGATGAACTCGTGGGGCAGACAGAGGCGCTGGGACCGGGGTCGGCGCTTCGCTTAATGATAGAGAAGGGTGTGTCGAGGATGTTGTGCCTGGCGCGATGGGGGGGCTGAACGTTTGGTGGTGCTGATGGATGCACATGCAGACACGTTCAAGTCCACAATTTTGTGGGGCCCACCAGGTTGTGGTAAAAGCACGGTTGCCAACTTGATGGCCAGGTATACGGAGCGCGTGTACCGGAAGCTGTCTGCGGTGACATCAGGCGTGAAGGATGTCCGATCCATCGTGGAACAAGCCCGTAACGCACTGAAGCTTCAGGTAGGCACTCACACCAGATGGTTTGCGTGGCTGTGCACACTGTTCACTTTTTTGCCGCGCACCCCCTCATTCGCACAGCGTCGGAGAACTGTGTTGTTCGTGGATGAAATCCACCGCTTCAACAAAGCACAGCAGGATGCCTTCCTCCCGCATGTGGAATCTGGCTTGGTCACATTGATTGGAGCCACCACCGAAAACCCGTCGTTTGCTTTGAACTCTGCTCTCCTCTCTCGTTGCCGTGTCGTGGTCCTACGCAAGCTGACACAAGCAGAACTTATGGCTGTGCTGGATCGCGCGGTGTGCAGTGCCAAGGGACTTGGCGGATGGGGCATTCGTGTGTCGAACGACGTGCGGAAAGGCATCGCCAGCGTGGCGGATGGCGATGCAAGATCCGCCATGAACGCTCTTGAGCTCGCAGCTCAGTTTACGGTTGGTGTGTTCTTCTTGTGAGGGCCCTGTGGCGCGGTGTTGCAAGTGCTGAGGTCACTCACACCTTCATCACGAATGGCTGGTGCGTTGACCCAGACTCACGCCACAAACGTGGTAGCACGTCGGACGCCCCGGTGCCAATAACCACCGCTGCCGTCCAGCATGCACTGCAAAAGTCACATTTGATGTATGACCGCGCTGGCGAAGAGCATTACAACATCATCAGGTGCGTGGTGGCTGTGGTGGGAGTGCGGTGTTATGTTTGCCCACTGCGGTTCATGTTGCGTGTTGGCAGTGCATTCCACAAGTCCATGCGAGGGAGTGACATCGACGCTAGTCTGTATTGGCTTGGTCGGATGCTAGTGTCTGGTGAAGACCCGCGATACGTCGCCCGTCGCATGATTCGGTTTGCATCAGAGGATGTAGGCCTTGCGGACCCCCAGGTGGGCATGATTCGTCCATGCGTTCAAGCACACACAGCCTTAATGACTCAGTGGGTGCCTTTGCTTTTTTTCTTGATCCCATCACAGGCTTTACCTCAGGCAATTGCTGCTGCTCAGGCAGTGCAGCTCATCGGCATGCCTGAGGCTGGTGTTTGCCTCGCACAGTCTGCAGCTTACCTGGCCAAGGCCCCCAAGAGTGTTGCCGTCTACCAAGCCTACAGCAAGTGAGTCCGCCGCTGCTACATGGGGAAAGCCAGCACATTGCCGCTTGTTGGCTTTCGCCCTATGACTGTGGTGTGTGCTTGAAACTTGGTGTGGTGTCAGAGTTGAAAAGGTGATCAAAACATCAGCAGCAGAGCCTGTTCCGCTACACCTACGCAACGCTCCCACGAAGTTGATGAAATCTGTGGGATACGGCGCCGGCTACGTGTATCCACCTTCTGCAACCCGTCAGGAAGCCGCTCGCCAGACGTATTTGCCACAGGGACTCCAAGGCACTGTGTTTTATCAGCCGGGGGCTCGAAGTGGCAAGGGCTGTGCCGCTGCCGGGCATGCAAAATAACAAAATTACCACTGAGAGTCGCTGAGTGTTGACTTTGCGCCATGCGAATCGTGGGTGCAGTGTGTGCTCGTCACTGGTGCACTGGGGCGCCTCGGCCGGCGAATTTGGTTGGCTTCTCAGGAGCAACTGTCATCATGGCACATGTTCCGGCAGGCTCGCACTTGTTGGTGAAGATGCTGAAGGCAGAGAACCTGATGCCCATGGAGCATGGTACCGCGACACCCTACTTGAAGGTTTGTTGTTCACGGCGCGGCTTGCATGTGATGCGTGGAACTCTCAATGCGTGGAAACTGCTGTGGTGTTTCCTTGCTGTACCAGGTATCGTTGGATTCGGGGCACAAGTTCAAGACAGGCAAGATCCACCACTCGTTGGCGCCTGAGTGGCCTGACAACTTCACCTTCAGCGCTGCCAACCTCAGCAAGGCACACAAGCTGGTTGTCACCGTCAAAGACTCCTCCATGTTCCGTGACAAGAAGATGGGCTTCATTGAGATTGCTCTGGGTGCCATGAACCAGTCTGGTTCCCTTGTTCAAGCCTGGTACAACCTGGAGAAAGCCCCTGGCATGGACAAAGCCGTGCGTGTGTTGAGCCCACGCTGTGCCGCTGCAGTATCCGTCACATCTCTCACACCACCAACCCTTGGATGTGCGTATGTGTCTCTCTGTGTCTGTGTCTGTGTCTGTGTTAATGCCTCAGCCGACTGGGCGCTTGCACATCGCGTACCAGTTTGTCCTGCCGGTCCAAGCGAAACCAGCTCCACAACCCGCAGCCGTAAGTGCGGGTGTCGTCAGTTCTGGCACTGGTGCTGCTACCACTGCTGCCTCTGCCGCCTCTGCCGCCACTACCACCTCTTCGACTTCCAATGGCGCCGGTGCTGGTACTGGTGCTGGTGCTGGTGCCGGCGCGGGTGCTGGTGCTGGTGCTGGTGCTGGTGCTGGTGCTGGTGTTGGTGCTGGTGCTGGTGCTGGAGTGTTCGAGTCCAACGTGTGCGTTGCTCGTGCTGTGCTGTGTTGTTTGTGTTGCACCACTTTCTTCACGCGTCGTTGCCATCACTTGCAGAGGAGATGATGACGGTCATGTTCCGAACGAGCTGAAGATCACCGTTCATGGTGCGCAAGGTCTGGTTGGTGTCAACCACCACCACACCGTCAGGTGCGATTTCATGGGATCTTGTGACGGCTCTTCGTTTTGGATGGCGTTTCTATCGTCCTTTCACAAGTGTGTTGTTGCCACAGCGATCCACTGGTTCGCGTTTCGCTTGATGGCCACTCGTTGCACACGAAGGTTGTGTCCAAGACGGTGGCACCGCAATTTGAGGAAACCTACAAGTTTCCTTGTGATGACGCGTGAGTATGGATGGTTTTTCAGTTGGTCACATGCGTTTCTTTTGTTGCTCAAACTGTTGCCATGCCATCCAGCACCAAGACCGTGGATATTGTGGTTGAGAGCCACGAGCGTGTGTTTCACAACAAGTTTCTAGGGAAAACATCGTTCTGTGTTTCGGACTACGCTGCGGAGGTACAGCAACCAATGCTCCTACCTCGCACGGGACTTCTGATAGTGCCGCCTTCTTTGTTGTTTGCTCGCTTGCTGTCTGTGTCGGCAGACAACAAGCACGTTTCCATTGGTGAGCAAGTCAGGAAGCGACAAAAAGAACCTTGGTAGCGTTACCGTCACAGTTCATTGGCGTTTTAACATGGACGCTGAAGGTCGGTACAGAAGCTACCGTTGTTTCATGTGCAGTTGTGCGGTTGTCGAGGTGCTCATTTCATCACATCCCCACACCCTATTCCTGCAGATGAGCCCATGGTTGAGGCTTCTGACTCCGAGGCTTCCAGTGTCGGGTCTGATGATGACGACGGTGACAGTGTGCTGTCAAGTGACGAGGAAGGCAAAAAACCAGATGCTCGCTTGTCGCCAGAGGAGGCTCGCAAAGCAGCCGCCGAGGCCGCGAAAAAGGAGCTGGAAGAGAAGCAGAGCGTCCAAATCAAGGAAGGGGACTACCAAATTCAAGTTCATCTGATCGAGGTTGGTGGCTGTGTGGGGGCGTTGTTCTGCTCCACAACAACGACAGGTCCATGACCGTTGTGACTCACGCATGCAGGCTCGTGATTTGCATCCCCATGACCTTGACGGACTGGCTGATCCTGTCGTCAAAGTGGAAGTAATGGGCCAGAAGAAACACACCCGCGTGCACAAGCAGACTGTGAACTGCGTGTTTGACCAGACGCTGTTTTTCAACTTCAAAAACGTCAGCCGTGAGGAATTCGAAGCGGGTGTGGTCAAAGTATCTGTGTTCGACGCAGGCACTTTGGGTCGCGACACTTTGATTGGCTTGTGCGTTGACCCGGTGCCCTGAAAGTCTGTGTAGGAGTGTACTAACGCACGGTGCATCACAGGTATGACTTTGATGTCCAGTTTGTGTACTTCCGCACGCATCATGAGCTGTACAGCCAATGGGTGGGGCTCAGCAACACCACTAACAAGAAAACCGACGGAGTACAAGGCTACCTGAAACTGTCTGTTGTCGTGCTTGGGCCCAATGACAAGCCATACGTCCATGACCCCAGCGAGATTGTCAAGCAGAAGCAGCAAGAAAAAACAAAGGGCGTGGCCAGTATGCTGCTGATGCCACCAACCATCAAGCAGGAAGTGAACTTTCTTGTGGCGACTATCCATCGGTGCGGTGTGCTGTGCGGTGTTCTGTGCTGTGCATCGTGCGGTTCCAAGCCCATACACGAAAACGGAATTCTCACCGATGTTCTCGCGCACACATGCGTTCTCACAGCGCGGAGGGACTGCCAGCAATGGACAAGCCGAAGTTCCATGTGACGCAGGGAGGAATTGATGCTTTCGTCAGTGTTGAGTTTGCTGGTACGCGCCTTGTGTGGCGCTTGCATGAAGCCACAATTAATTTTAATCCTTGGTTTGAATGACAGGGAACAAGAAAGGCAAAACGAAGAGGATCACGAAGCACGGCACTGGCAATCTGCACGTTGCTTGGAACACCGAAATGTGGATGCCGGTGCGCGCAAGTGGCAACTCGCGCATGTTTATGCTTCCATTGACACCCCTTGCCTGCTGTCAGGTAACCATGCCCACGATGACATCCGCCATTGAGATGGCAGTGTGGGATCACGAAACCATCGAGCCCAATGAAAGGGTCGGCACGGTTCACGCCAACTTTCACGACGTGTGCCAAGCCGGGGCCAAGGGAACGGGACCGCGGTGGTATAACGTGTACGGGCCCCCGAACGGTGTGAGTGGCAAGAACACGAAGCACATGGCCCAGTTCCCTGGCGATGCCACCCACTATCGTGGCCGGTATGTGGGATTCGGTGGTTATGGACGCTTGCTGTCGCTCTTGGACCGAATGGAGACTGATTTGGGTGGACACCTGTGTCCCACAGTGTCCTGGTTTCGATGCGCAACGACCTGGACAAGAAGCTACGAGAGCCTGAGACGGTGCATTCCAAGAAGGCAAAGCGCGTGGGGAAACTGCCACCGGAGCAAAAGTACATCCTTCGGTGCCTTGCCATTTCAGGTCCGCCTTGTGGCATACAGGGGAGCATGGATCGTCTGTTGCGTACTCGTTTGTTGCGTACTCAACAACACAAACCATGCCCGTGCTGCATGGGTTGGTGTCGATACTTCAGGCGCGGAGATCCCGAAGAAGCGAAAGGGTGTCGGGCTCCACGAAACGGAATGGGGTTTGGCTGTCCAGATTGGCAACCACCGCATCGAGACTGCAAAGTGCGCGAACGTCGATGGCCAAGTTCAATGGCGAGAACCCCTTCAAACGGAGGTATGTGATGTGATCGTCTATGGCATCGCTTTGTTTCAGTGGTAGTGTGCAATTACACCTGCCTGTACCGTTCAGATTGAACTCCCCCAAGACATCACACAAGTTCCTGACGTGTTTGTCTACCTGTACCACGGCAAAGCTGGGGAAGAAAAGGATGTGTGCTACGCCCGTTTCAAAGCAGATGAACTTGTAGCTTCAGGTTTCAGCAAGCCAGCACAATGGGTGCAGGTACGCCCAAACTGGACAAGCATGCGTCGTCGTCGTTGCGTTTTCTCAATTTAATGTGTGTTTGTGGGAGCTCCCTCAGCTTCACGAAGACAAGGCTCTTGATGCCTTGCACGATGGTGATGAAAGTGGCTGTGTGCTGCTGCGCCTTGGGCTGGGGCTTCCAGCCGATGCTGCAGCCAATACTTGGGCCGACGACTTGGCGGGAATGGACCAACGTGATCCTTATCAGCTGCGCGTACACATCTACCAAGCGCGCAATCTGTCCTCTTCTCAAACAGATGGTATGGATCCAAAGGCGTGCCAGGGTGTCTGAGTGTGTTTGTTCCTTGCACATGTGTGCGGGGGGGGGGGGGGGGGGGGGGGGGCGGTTGTTTTTTTCGT
>Ga0213833_1000866_pt1 | contig 25035 bp, 27 predicted proteins | sample SWATP21_FD_160575 | JGI IMG/M metagenome (GOLD analysis project Ga0213833, IMG submission 160575) | Coastal seawater microbial communities from Marineland, Florida, United States - SWA TP2 #1 | ecosystem: Environmental > Aquatic > Marine > Coastal | place: USA: Florida | collected 2016-08-14 | reverse complement strand
ACCCCCACCCCCCCCCCCCCCCCAAACACAGCCTGACATGGTTGCCATCCTCGCAGCAAGCAAAGGCATGAAGCTGAAGCCCGCTTCCCGTCGAAGCTCCCGCAAGCGCCGGTCCATTCGCGCCAACACCCCGAAGGACACACCACGCGGAGCAGACCTCAAGCAGGCGCTGTTGAACAAGTTCAAGGGCCTGCGCCGTTTGAGCGCCGCCAGTGACAGCGACGATGAGTACGACAGCGATGACGATGGCACCGTCGCAATGGGTGGTCGTGTCGCTGTGCGAGTCGCGACTCCAGCTGCCGCACCGTCGTCCACACCCGCTGCGAAGAAGCCCGCGGCACGGAGCGCTTTGCTTGCCAGCATCCACTCGTTTGACAAGACGGCGTTGAAGAAGAAGAAGACGAAGGCGGCTGGTGGTGGTGCAGGGGCATCGAACAAGTCTGGACGTGCTTCCCTGCTGGACGGCATCAAGGGCTTCAATAAGACCTCGTTGAAGTCCAGCAAGGCGAAGAAGAGCGCGCAGCAGAAGAAGCAGCGGCCCATGTCGCTGCTGGATAGCATCAAGTCGTTCAACAAGGACAAGGGGCTGAAGAAGGTGCAGCCCGACCAGAGCGAGGCAAAGGCCTCCGCCACTTCCACCCGCCGCCCTGTGTCCCTGCTTGACAGCATCAAGAACTTCAACAAGGACGCGCTGAAGAAGGCCAAGAAGAAAACCAAGAAGAGTGGAAGCAACAAGAAGGCCACCGGTGCCGCGGCTGGACCCAGGAACCTTCTGGCGGAGATCACGGCGGTGCGGCTCAAGTCCACCAAGTCCAAGTCCAAAAAGAAGCGCCGCTCCCGCCGCTCCTCCATGGGCCCTGACCAGGCCCCTGCTGCGCTCAAGGCGTCTCGCCGAAGCCGTCGCACCAGCGGAGGCGCTTCCCGCCGACAGAGTGTGGACGAGAACAACCCAGTGTGCCTGCGTTGAAGTGTGCTCATTGATGGATTGGGTCACACCACGTGCCATTCAGGTCATGCCCCGTGCGTGACCATGGATGGCAAGCTGTAATGATGACGGTGGTGTCCTTCCACCCTTGCTGATCCCAAGGCAGTGTTCCTTTGGTCATCGCATGTGTGGAAAAAACTGTCCCCTCTGAATTACTTTGGATGGGGGCGGGGTTATGGTAAGACGCTTGCCTTGATGGAGGCTGCTGTGTGATGATAGTGTGTAGTGCTGGTTTACGTTCAACTTGGATCTTGGATACTTCATTCACTGCGCCTGCGCCCTCGAGCCACAAACACTGGAGGGGGCAGGAAAAACAAAACGCAACATGTCTCAATGCCATCATTCTTGAAAAGGACATACACCCATAAGCTTAGCTGCAAGCCCGAGCAACACGCGCTACGCCATCCACTGCCAGGCTTGCAAAGCCACGGCCGAAGCAACACCGGCTGACATGCTCCCGACAGTAAACAGAGCGTTGTCCACGGAGGTGAACGCTACGGGTGCTGGCTGTGTCAAAGCCTGACTGCCATCCATGGAGGCCGCGGCACCTCCTTGCGAGACACCCGTCGCGGTCTTGTTGGCAGCGGCAGCGTGGTGATCCAACACAGCTCGCAGCGCCGCCACTGCCCCTGTCCAAACAGCTGCCGCGTCGCCTTCCCCATCCTCACCCCCAGCTCCACCCTCCTCGCCACGGCTTGCACTGCTGTCAGTGACGCCACTGTCACACATGGGGCGCTGTTCAGAGGTGAGCAACACGCGTGTGTCCCCACTTCCAGTCAGCGATTCACCAGACAGCACCCACCACCCTGCACATGGCGGCGTCCCTTTCCCGTCCTTTCCCGCCACAGCCGGTGCTCCATCCGGCGGCGAGGACGATCGCATGACTGCATCATCCACACCCAGCTCCACACAAGCACCAGCACCAGCACCAGCACCAGCACCAGCACCAGCACCAGCACCAGCACCAGCACCAGCACCAGCAACACTCGCATCCGAATCCAAATCCGCGTCGAAAACCACGCCCGCACCCGCGCCCACGCCACACCGTCGCACGCGTTGACCGCGACGAGCGCCCTCCCGATGCCACACAGCGGGGGCAGGCACAAAGGGGGTGGCAGCAGGCAGTGGTCGGGTGAGAGTGAGGAGCAGCGGGGCGGCACTTGACCCGGGCACGCGCACCCATGCGGTGACACTTTCCACTCCGCGCCACGGAGGCAGTAAGGTGGTGCTGCTGGCGTCGACGGGGTCGAACTCTAGCGCACACAACCGCATCTGTTGCAAGCGACGGAGCACGGGCATGGCTCGTGCGGACCCGATCCACGGAGACGGTCCCAGGGTGGGGTGGTCAGCGGTGGAGAACACGCTGGGGCGACCAATGATGGACCACCCTGGTGCTGTGTGGGGTCCAGAGGAGGAGGGAGGTAGGAAGGTCAGTGACAGACCTGGTCCAGTTGCGCTTGCATCGCCGGAGGAAAACTTTGTCGAGGAGGAGCTCAGGGGCAACGCCACGAAAGGCACAAGGCTGGCGCCTGCAACCGCAGCACCTGTGCCTGCGTCGCCGCCGGTGCCTGTGCCCACACCTGTACCTGCACTGGCACGCGCGCCTGCATCGTCGCTCACTCTGACTTCGTCAGTCAAAGAAGCTCTTCCAGGCTCGCCTGCAGCTCCAACGCCACCCACTGCAAGCAGGGTCACGGCAACGTCACGACTATTGGTGACCGCGCGCACGCGGTGCCAGGTGCCGTTGGTGATGGTGGTGGATGCCCATGCAGGCGCTGTGACAACAAGTGGTTGGCGTGTCACCTGCGGGGCTGCGGAGTAGAATGGTGACAGCGACCGATTGGATGCAAACCCCGGGTCTTGGCACGTGCTGGTGACCAGCATCTGAGAGGTGATAGCAGTAATATGGCGGGTACAGTCAGCACCACGAGAGAAGGAGAAGGAGAAGGAGCAGGCGAAGGAGAAGGAGAAGGAGAAAGGGGGGAGGGGGGTACAACACACAACACACAGCACAGTACGCCCAACAAACAACAACAAAGACACAAAACAACAACAAAGACACAAAACAACCTCAACGCACCACGCTCGATCGGGACAGGGCCGCGTGCAGCGTCTCGACGGCATGCTGCACGCACTCCACCAAATCCTCCCGCTCGTGATCCCACCACGCCACTTCCTCGACACCGTCGCCTGCATCGAGGTGCGGCACGCCGCCGTTTGATGACCGAAACATGCGACGGCACCAGGCCTGCCACGCGGGGTACACAATGCCCGGCACCGCCGCGAGGTCGATGGGCGTATTGTGGCGAGGTAGTGCCAGCAGTGCACCGGCACCGGCACCGGTTACATCGGCGGCATCGGCATCCCCTGTGCCCGTCGCTGTGGCTCCCGCATGTGATGCAGCGTGGGGATCTCGCAGTGGCGGGAGCGAGGTGTTCCACATGGGTGGCTGCCACGTGCAGTGCCCCAACAATACGACGATGAACCGCGGGGTGCGTGTGGAGCGTTCGCTGGCAGTGGGCGAGGCAGGCGCAGGGGCGTGCAGCCAGTCACATGCACGTGCCACAGTGGTGTCCACGTCATCATCCCTTCCAGTACTGTCACCGCCAGACCCGACGGCTGGCGTGAGCCACTCGTCGAATCCAAACGGACGCAGGTCAGTGGTTGTGGGGGTGGTTGGGAGGGGCGAAAGCGGCCAGGAGCCGGCGAAAGCAGTGCGGTAGCCGTGGGACCTGTCGTGTGACAACACACAGAAAGACGCGAGGGCGTACACAACGACAAACAGTCGGGCATGGCAGCATTGTGTGAGCCACAGCGTCACTTGGCGCCACGGTGGCGACGTGACGCACCGGAGGCGACTCGCGATGGTGCCTTGGGAACGCAACGCATGGGCGGGCAGCACGTCTTTCATTGTGCTAGCAATTCCTGCAGACTGCTGCACACCGTGCTCCTGTGGCTCCAAGCCTGGTCCGTCACAGAAACGTACAAGCACAAGCACAAGCACAAGCACGCGCGTGCCACGACAAACCACACAAAAGCACAAGTACACATGGTGAAACTCAGATTCTAAATCCTCACTCAGGCTCATGCTTTGCATCCCCCGGCCACTCGACCTGTCAGGATTGTGGCTAGAGCAGGCGCATCACCAGCAGTACGAGAAACGTGATGCTCAAACACCACCCCACCAGAAGCTGTGAAAGGGGACGCTGCTGCATCGCTCTCCTCCTCTCTCTCTCCTTGCTGGGTTTCGGCTGGCGGTGCACCGGTTGCCCTGCAAAGCTGCGCCAACGCCAAACCACCCGGCAAAGAGGATGTTGTGACCACACACACTATGTCGGGCTGTGACACGCCAGGAACAAGAGGCACAGCCTGGGGCTGCGCACGTGTGGAGGTTGCCATCCCCCCGGCGGGTGGCGAGGTGTCGCTGTTGGTGTCTCCCTTGGACGTTGCCACTGTGCCCAGTTGGCTCCGCAGGAACATGACTTGGTCAAGCTCCTGCCGAATCTGCTTGCCACGCACCGCAGAAGTGCAGTGCCTTGCCGCAAGCCGCAGGCTGTCGATCGCGGCGTCAAACCGCCCGCAAAGGGAATGAACCTTGGCCCGTCGGAACAAGGCTTTGTCGTTGTGCGGCTGAAGCACCAAGGCGCAGTTAGCGTGCCGCAACCCAACTCGAAAGTCAGCGTGGCGTCGAATGCAACACGCGACGGCGTTGCTGTGGCACGCGAACGCCAAGTCATCCAGTTGCGCCACCACCTCCGGGGTCGACCAATCCAGGTCGAGGGTGACGACGCACCCACGCTCGAACGGCCAGGCATTCGCAGCAACGACGTCCAAAGCGCCGTGTCGAGGCGCGCCTACAGACGACAATGACGACGACGAAGAAGGACGAGACGACGGAGGATGGGACGACGCCTCGGCACCACCACACGTCATCGCAGCGAGCAACCGGCGTCGCACAGTCCAACCAACGGCACGCAGCGCGAGCAAAGCGACTTCATACTTGACCAGGGCAGAGAAAAAGTACGCCTCCTCGAACAGCAGGTTGCCCTGGCGTTTGCGTTGGCGCGCAAAGGCAAGCAGTTCTGATGCAAACACGCGACGCGGTGCGGCCCCAAGGCCACGGCCAGCGGTGTTGCCACCGCCGCCGCTGTCACGACTGCTTTCTCTGGCAGCACCGCTTGATGGCACGGTGTTGTTCGTAGTTTCCTCTCCCGTGTCACCCCCCAACAACACAGCGGCCAGTGGGGAATCGACACTCTCTTCCACATACTGCTGCCACCGCGACAAGACAAACTCGCGCTCAATGGCGCGCTGCACTTTGTCTCGGCACGTTTGCGCCGTGGCGTTGCCGCTGTCGCAGGCGATGGCACGCTCGAAGTGCTGCTCGGCGAGCAACAGGCCACGCATTGCCGCAAACGCGCGTCCACGCCACACCCACTCGCTTGACGCATGCGGGTGGGACAGCAGCAGCAGCTTGAACGCCTTGGCTGCCGCCACAAATTCCCGGCGGGCGTACAGCAACCGGCCGCATTCGCCCAGGCATTCGCGCCGAACAGTGCCCAGCAAGCCAGCAACAGCTTTTCGCCATGTGGATGCACCAAGCTCGTGCTCTGCCTTCCACGTGTCCTCCTCTTCACTCTCGCCATCGTGGTGGTGGTGGTCGCCTTTGCCGTGGGAGTGGCCATGGCCGTGACTGTGTCCGTGACTGTGCCCGTGACGAGTGTTGTCTTTGCGGGTTTTCGCCGCGCGCCTTTGTCTTTGCAAGTGCAGGTGCTTGCTCTGAACAAAGTGTGCGTCAACGGGGGCGGCTGAACGTATGTCACTGAAGGGCTCCACAAACCCAGAGGGAGCACCAGACCCAGGCGCAGAACTTGAACCAGCAGAACCAGAACCGGAGCCGGAGCCACAGCCACTACCAGAACCACCACCAGAACTGCTACCAGAACCACAACCTACGCCTGCGCCTGCGCCTGCACCCGCACCCGCACCCGCACCCGCACCCGCACCCGCACCAGCGTCACCAGCGTCACCAGCGTCACCAGCGTCACCAGCGTCACCAGAGTCAGACACAGCCGCTCCTGGCGCCGCGTCCGGCACCAGCAACCTGCACCGTGCTTCTGTAGCAACACGAACGGCGAATACAAAGTGCTTGACGGCTTGCTGACTGTCACCGGCGGCCTTGGAAGCCAGACCGGCGTCGCGCTTGGTGAGAACGGCGCGCAAGTCATGGCATGCAGCCTTTGTGGCATCCGCAACTCGTTGCAACGGAGCGAGAGCGGCCTTGTACTGGGCCAAGGCGGCGTCCACAGTAGAGGAGGGAAGTCCTCGCAACTGTGGGCGCTGTCTGTCCACGCTTCTGAGAGCAATGACACGCGCCCGACTGTCCGCCGCTTCGGCAAGTTGGGCGAGCTTGGTGACTGCCGCAGCTTCACGATCGGCGCGTCGACGCTTCTCCTTTCGCACCGCTGCCTCCTCGTCCTCCCGCTCTGTGCGCGCATCAACTTCTGCCAAGGCGGCATCGGCGTCCCATCTGTCCCAGCGCCTGTACACGCTATCGTGTGCCATGTTGAGAGTTGTCTTCCAGCTGCCCTGTTCGCACGTCAACATGTTACTAATTTTATTATTTCATAGCCGACAAGCCACGCGACATGTTGAAGGTATGGGTCCTTCGCGTCGCATCGTGGAAACTCTCGACATGCAAGTGAAAAGTAGTATGTATCGCTCTCCGGAAAACTGATATTATCACTACGCCAGTCTTCTGGCACACACCGTCGTTTGGTAGACACCGAGAAAACTGGCCCCTACTTGCGAACGCGGAGCCACGGGTTATTCAGACATACACCCACGCACCAGGCGGGGCGGCAGACAAGACAACGGGTGGAATCATCCATTCATCGCCGTGCGAAAGGGCCGCCAACTGCTGCCGCTCGAGTCGTGCAGCTCTGGCCGCGGCTTGGTTGCCACCACCAGCGTAGGCAGGGAGCAGCATTGGGTTTTGGCGCTGGCGAAAACGGTTGTGAACAGACAGCATGCCCCGCATTCGCACAGCTGACTCAGACATCCGTTGCGCGCCAACGCCAGGAGTGTGGTCACTAGGAGTGGACTCAGCAGGGCCAGGGATCGTGTTGGGTGGAAGGTGGCTCCTGAGGGCTGAGTTGTCAACGAGAAAACAGTTCACGCCGTACGCTTCACAATACACCAGTGTGTAGCTGGGAACAGCACCAAGCCAATGCCCACGCGTGAGCAACGGTTAGTCCTGTGGGCTGCACCTCAACTGAGCCAGAACGTACCCGTGTGCAACACCCAGTTTTGCAAACGCGGCAACGCTAGCACCAGCATACTGTGTCCCATCCCACATGCGAGTGGCATTGTATCTGGGAAGAGTAATCACAAGTTAGCAGCGCATGGCAACACACAACAACGCACATGCACACGGCGCATCCACAAGCCCAGTCGCAAAAGGAACACGCACACGGACACACAGACGAAAATAACGTGGACGTCATCCGCAACTACTGCACCCAACAGCGCGTGCATCTGCATGGCTCACGCACTGAACAGTCACTGAGGCATACGGTCCAAGGTGTGCGTTGACCTCCACCACGATCATTCGGGGGCGGAACACGCCGGCCTCCAATATGGAGCGCAACACCCAGTAGTCGTTGAAATCAAGGTCCACGCTGAGAAGTTCGAACACGTGTGGAACCTTGTGCTTGGTGAGCAGTTCATTGATGTTTTCCGCCGTGATGAACTCCCTAGACGCAACGCTCAAACCAGCTGGTTGAGGACAGGGGGCACAAAACGCGGCAACATGGCACACGAAGCTGCTCACCGATGAAGGTTGATGGTGGCGTTGGAAAACCCACCATCCATGAGCAAGCCTGTCCAATTGAAGGTTTCACGCAAGTACCGTGTGTTGCACTCACGGTTCCCGTCCTCCACCCCGAATTCCACGAAGTACCTGCACTCGCGCGACATTTCAAACTGGTTTGCACATGGATCAACAGCACTTGCGGTTCACGCACCCGGGGTGATCCCAGAACGACAACTCATCGACAAGATGAATGTGGGAGAACAGGGCTGCAAGGACACCATCTTCACCGTGCTGCGCATACTGCCCAAACTCGTAGTGCTCCAAGCGTGCAATCCAGCTTCCGCTGGGCGGCAAAGCGTCCTGACTTGGAGGTGAACTTCCCTTCGCAGTGACGAAGAACTCCACGACTGGGGCTACGAGAAGGTTGCGAGGACCAGATCGAAGGACCTGAGAGAAACCATTACCAGTAACAAGGAGGCTGATGCGGTAACCTGCGCAGTAGCAACAGCAAAAAAAAGCACCACGGCTCGCTGGCAACGTACCAACTTCAGCGCAAATCTGCAAACACAACACCACACGTGCAGCACAAAAGAAAACGCAAAGGTGAACATTTCGCATTCAACGTCGGCACCACCAGAACAACGAGTCATGAAACACACAACCACACACCTTCCCGCAACAAGCTCCACTGGAAGCTTCATACGGAATGAACCATCCTGCAAGCAGCCCATGGCACCTTTGCGTTCACCCCGAGCAGGGAACGGGCAATGCACTCCCAAACCTTGCACAGCACAGGCTCATCCCCACAGCCCCTCTTTCCTACCTTCTTCAGATCAGGTCGGATCACAGGCGCGCAGTGCACGTCGCCGTACGCTCGATGAGGCTCGGCACTTGCGGCGGCGGCAGCTTTGGGGACGAAGAAAGTCGATACACACAGCTCTGCCACTCCGTGGGGCAGTCCCACCAATCGCACGACCAGGAACGCAGGGTCAAGACGCGTCACATGGATGGATGCTGGTTTGACGTCGAATATCAGGGTGTGCGTGGCGAATGTGGGAGCAGCCAACGCGCTGGAATGGGATCCAGGGTGACCATCCGCCATGTGCACACTGTCTTCCCAGCCCGGCATGTCACTGTCCGCAGGCTCGCACCACGCGTGTGCGTACAACATGTGTGACCCCACCGTTAATTGGGCCACTTCAACGTTGAAAGTGGCGACGATGGCACCTGGGAGAGTCGCGGGTGTGATAGTGGGGGAATACACTGCCGCCGGCACGCGAAAGTCATCCAAGTACACAGCAATGGCTGTGCGAAAGCGGTCACCACACTCAGCGCTCGTGAATGCTCGTGTGCCTGTGATTACTGTGAGTCTCATCGTGTCGGTCAATTGAAACTTGTGCCGTCCAGACGCCTCACGAAGCACACTGACGAAGGCAAAGGACATGGACACCACAAGAGACATCCCGCGCGCGTGAGCACGTGAGTGTGGACAAACACAAGTGGTGGTGCAACACGGCACCCATACAGGACAGCGTACAAGGCTCTCTGGATGGGGCGCTCCACATCACGTCCGCGAAGCGGCAACAAAGTCCCATGAATGGGGATGCGCACATCTTGTTCACCTTCCAAGAACCGGCGCACACCCGGCAGCACTGTGTGGCACGTGGAAGGGTGCAGGCCAGTCGAATGGCACAGCCTGCGGGACTCGTCAGCGAGATCGTCTGCCAATGTGATGTCGCTGTTGACGACTCGATCTGGAGAGAGGGCTGCAGGTGTGGGTTGTGTGGGTGGCTTCGGTGTGGCCAGCCCAGCAGGTTGGGGATGTGGTGTGTGTGCTTGGCCGCTCGCGGAGACGACAGCGATGCCAGGGTCTGTTGTCGGGAGAGTGGCAGCCACACGGGTACCCAACATAATAACTTGAACCATCACTGTGCACACCAACAGGGCACTCACTGAATGGTGCCGGCGCTGGGCCATAGTTCGAGCGGCTGTGACGCCGTGCAGTTGGCGAGGCGCGAGCAGCGCTGCAGCACGGGACGGTGATTTTTGGAAATGAACACAAACTGAAACAAAACTACGCAGCAGCTCCTCGCAAGCCGCCCATGGTGCTTGACGACGTCGGCGGTGCATGTGTGCCTGGATCCAAAGGATGGTCAGATGGATCATCTGTGGAAGCCGCGGGCGTGTCGCCATCAAGCCTGACATCATTCCCAGGTGTCGACGGGTCGGTAGGTGCCACCGACGAGCGGAGGCGGGTTGCAAGTTCCGCCCCAGCCCCGAGCACATCACAGGTGCGCAACTCGCGCGCACGTGGGCCAACCACTCGTGAGAAGCGCTCCAAGCCACTATGGGCTCGTCGGGAAGGCTTTTCGTCTGAAGGTGTCCCACACGGAGGGGTTGGATCGGGTATGAGACAACCACAACACACCGAATGCAGACATCCGGAAGTGGCCCAGCCCAACGTACGTTCGTACGACTTGGACACAAAGGGTGCTTCGCGCAGCAGGGTGTCGGGGAAAAGGTCCGTTCGGTCTCCAGCACATGTAAAACTGTCTCCATTCACGTCGGGCACACGTGCGTAAGCCAAGACTCGACACACATATGCGTCACCGCGAAAAAACCACCACACACCTCAACATTCGGTCGACAAGCCACCAGCAGAACCCTTGTGAATGGGCAGAGTCCACACAATTGCTGTCACCAAACACGACAACACGACCTGCTGTTTCACCGTGAACTTGGAACCTGCACCATCACGCCCCAAGAAGGGAACAACAGCAACAGCGAAAAGCCACAAAAAACAAGCGCAACATGCATAACGCAGTCAGGCACGTGCACACACCCACACACCGGGCAACCATCAACGTACCCCCCAAGCACTGCGCCTCGAACAGTGGGTCTTGAAGCTCCCCACGCGACGTGCTGCTGTGACTGGTCAGGGGCACCACCGAGAAGCTCTGGTGTGAGGTCTTCCAAGGGGTGGAAGGAAAGAAAGCCGCCCGCAGGGAAGCGAGAGAAGCTCGTGCCGGAGGCGAACTGATCGTGATGCAGTGCCAGCAAGTGCGGAAGCAGATAGGTGAGCAACGTTGACAGGTTGCAGGCATGAACTGCGCATGCACATCAGACACCCACAACCCACCGGAGCACTCAAGCTGGAGAACCGTGATCCGATGCGCACGGTGCCTCGAAGAACTCTGTCAGAAAGCTCCATCCCAAACCGGTTCAACACTTCATTCAAAGCGGGGATGTTGGCACCCCTGAAAATCCATTCACACCGTCAGCATGATACAAAGGCCAGTCTAGCGTGGTGCACACCAACATGCTCAACCAAGTCACGAACCCAGTGATGGGGGTCCACCAACTGCGTGTACTTTCATCGAAGAACCTGGCCTTGTACACAACGTCTTTGTGGTACCACTCGGCCAGGACCAGCAATGACAACCCTTTGTTCTCCACATCATCCTGTTTCACACAAGCGCAAAGTCAACAAGAGTGCACCTCCAGCAGAGCACCCGACGCAGAACAAACCTGCAACTTGTCAACTTCGTCTGGAAAGTACTCTTCCTCTGGATCAACCAACAGCAGAGTGGAGTACCTGCACACGACGGGAGCAAACGCAAGGTCAACACCGTCAAGTGATCAGCGCCACCACTATCACTTCACAGCGTCGTACAACTCAGCATCGAAGCATGTCCAGTCGTTGGCAAGTACCTGGGATGACAACATGCACGGTCAAGGGTTGGGGTGTTCAGCATACAAGTGCCACCACCATCACACCTCGACGTAGTAGCCTGCTTCACGCAAATGCATGTACAAGTCTCGATAATTTGTGTGGATGTGGTCAGCGTTCCAATCCAACACATCACTCTGCAGCAAACGTATCATCCAAGCTCAGAAACGAGACAAACGAGTGATGCCAAAGCTGTTGATACGGGAGCGAACCTTAATCTCTAAATCATCGCGTGGCACGTATCCTGACGGATATCGAAGGGAGTGGAACTGATCAAATAACAGACGCTGGGAACGAGCCGGCGTTGGGACCACCCGAACACGGATCGGAAGCTCGAGTATTTGTGGACGTCCCTGCACACCAGCCATTGGTTTCGTGATGTGACGAATGCATCTCCAGTCGCGCACAGAGCACGGAACGAAAACCACAGACGCTGGCACACACACGTACTGCAGGGATCGAGTCCAAGGTACACCTCACCACTCCCTCAGCCACACCGTCGAATGCACTGCCATCCTCTTTCACAGTGATGACGATGCCCATGTAACCCGTCCAAGGCCACACCACACGTGCGTGGGTGAAGCGCATCGCCAAGACATCTCCGTGTGCCCCCGGAACCCAAACCGGTCCGGACACCAACTCAGACGCCACGGCGACGGCGTTCAGAATCGTGATGTTGGCCATGACGGGCATGCCGGTGTGATACCTACAGTGCAGCACGTCGCGAGGAGGCGGCAAGTGAGGACCCAGCTGCCAGCAAGACAACGACAACACCCTAAACATGAGGGGTGGCGCAACGAACATGGGTTGCGAGCAGTAGGGCCACATGTATGGGCAGTCCGTGAAATCCAATGCCGCTGGGAACAGCGAGGCGTGCGGCACGTATTCAGCTAACGCGCGATAGCTGGCTATCAGGTTGAACTTGCCCCCGCCTTGCTCGAAGATGTTGGCCGACGGCACACGGGTTGCGCCAGCCATTATGATTTGCTTGGCACTGGCTGGGTTCATGATGTCCCAACGGGATTCCTCAGGAACAACACTAGCAAGCAGAACGAGCGCGCCAGTGATGACGGGAGCGGCCACACTTGTGCCCGACATCGTATGACACCCTTTGATAGGTGCAGGTCCGTACCTGGACAATGATTCGCAAACTCATGCACCAGTCAGGCCCCGTGCAGTCGGTGTATTGCAACTGCAACTGCAACTACAACTGCAACGCAGCGAGCACACGTACAAGTGGACCGCGTGTGTCACGACGTCGGGTTTCACGCGTCCATAGCTGCGGAGCCAGTCATATCACAAGCAACACAATTCATTGCCAGCATTTCGTTGGCCACACCCACCTTCAGCGTTATCCACTGACGACTCTAAACCACCGCTAACGGTAGAAACAACGGCGCCAATCACGACACGACGAACGAAACGAACCCAAAAGGCACCTGCCACGTGGTCATTCCACGGCTGGAAAATCGAGGGATGGTATCCCGGTTGGTGACACCTCCCACACCAATCACGTCTGGCTGGTCTGCGGGGTTGTTCAGGGTTCTGCAACGACCCGACCATGCGGATAAGGGCGCGACGTCATACTGCCACAGCCAACACAGGAACCGCCAAAAAAAAAAACATACCCATACAACGGGCCGTCGTTGCCGATTGCAGACACGATAATGACACCGCTGGCTGTCAGTTCCCACACCTGCAACAAAACAGCGAGAGTTGGACACCCGAGGCTAACACAACCCCCGAGGCTGTGGCGATGGCGGCTATTGTCCGTACCTTGTCAATGAACGGCCGATCGTTGAAGTCCGGGCCCCCAATCGAAAGATTGAGCACGTTGATTCCAACGTACAGCGCGTAGTTGAACGCATCAAGAAACCAAGAAGTGTAGGACACTGTCCACAAACATCGAGTTACACGGCGAAACCAGGCCGACAGCATGATTCACAGAAATCCACAGCCACGCTGTCCCACCTTGTGCGTTCGTGAACACCCTAAATATGTGCAACTCTGCATCCGGAGCAAACCCTGGACACTCGCCTATAGCAGCTATCAGCTGTGGGACAAAGAGAAACGGGGAAAGGGTTTTGTCAGACACCCGAAGCAATGATGGCACCAGCACAGATGTGCGACCAGAACAAAACGCAAGATCACGACGTACTCCTGCAACAAACGTCCCATGGCCCAGCCCATCGTCGAGAGAGCGTTCATTTGTCCAGTTGCTTCGCTCCTCGATTTTTTTGAATGCAGGGTGCTTCCGGTGCAGGCCGGTGTCAAACACAGCTACTTTCACTCCCGCACCTGCCGTAACACGCACCACACAACCCAACAACATGACGAACCCGACCCAAACATAACGGCACTCGCGTTTGACTTGAGGAAAAGTCCACGATCGGCACTCGAACAAAACCTCGTACCTGTGTGCCCAAGCTTCCACAGCTGCGCTGCATCCAGCGTGTCCGTGACAGATGTGTGAGACAGCAACTGCCGTCCTCCGTCAAACTGCGAGTCCACGTGGGCAAAACCGGCTCCATGACCGAGAAGGTGAAGTGATGATGAAGGCATGGCCATGGATGACACAGGTGCGGATTCATCGGGCACTGCTGCCCTGTTCACACGAGGTCCACGCGGGTGACATGTGTCACGCCCGTCCTCACCGCGACGACTGCTGGACCTGGGCGCCCCACCTCGTCGATGTAGGTGTACATGGCGCCGTGGGGGTCGGTGTGGTCGCCGTGGTCGCCGACTACGAGGTGGTGCACACCGGTGTGGAGACACGTCCAGGTTGCTGGCATGGGCCGAAGCAGCGGGAAGAGGGTCAAGGCGTGGGCCAGAGGGCACGAACTTGGTGTTCGTGGCTACATACTTCACGTCAGAGGGTGCCGCAAGGACCAACCATTGTTGCCAATCGTCTTCAACAGTGCCACTGCACACACCACACGCCGATGAGGGAGCATCACTCCGTTCTTCGGCCGCTGCGATCTCGAGCACAGCGAAGTCCGTGGGGGCGCCTTCCAAAGCAAGCTGGTGGAGCGTTGGGCGCCTCATGGAGTGCTCCGTGCCGAGCACACACCAGGAAACATACGCGGGATGTTGAGACGCAGCGGGGCCTTCTTGCAGGTGCTCCGAGCTTGGCTGCCCAGTGCATGCGTGTCGCATGACACGCGCGACGCGAGCGTGGGTGGCATCCACCGAGGCGTATCCATGCAGCCCCACTACCAGCGACAGAGTGACTTGGCTGACACGGTGTGGTGTTTCATCACGGCGAGCACAAGCGAAGGGCGCAGGCGCGAGTAACAGAAGGCAGAGCAGCTGGGGGAGCAGTGTCTGCATCGCGCGACACACGCCACGCGAGACGCGAGGCGAACGAGTCCTCATGCTGCGGCAGTGCAAGAAATCCACATGCCTCTGCAAGCCTGCACCGTGCTGGCGTCTACTTGTGCCAGCCCATTGGCTTGATGTGAGCAAGAGCTTACCCCGTACGCTGCCCGGATCAGTGAGTACTGCAGACACTCAGGCTCAGCGGCTCAGCATGAGCCGCTCGGGCAGACTGTATCGTTATTGTGGTAACATCCACATAATTCTTCATCAGACAGCCAGCACTGCAAGTGTGACACGGTGTGCAGCACGCACAGGTGGTGCGGTCGCCGTCTGTGACATGCGGCGTGTGCTAGGCCTGCAGTCCAACTTCTTGGGCCATGAGTTTGGTCTTGAGACAATAGATGTGCTTTGGTTCGTCAGGAGCGTGGCATTGTTCGTGTTGTTAGGTGTGTGCCTCTCTCACTTCAAGCCCCCACAGCCGTGCGTCCGCAGTTGCTGTTCGCGCATCGGAATCGTTCCTGTCGCACAGATGCGCAGAGCGTCTCCCAACAGTGCACGTTTTGTGCTCCCTTCACGTCGTGCAGCCGTTTGCTTTCCGCCACAAATACCCCGGCCATGCTCTCCTGGACGTGTTGGAGGAGAGGCACGTGGCTTGTGATGTCGCCGTGTTCGACGATGCAGGCAGCGTTGTGCACCAAGCAGACTGCCTTGCGCGGACGTTTCCGCATCCTGCGTTCATGCGAGATGGCTGTGTAGGCACCGGTGGTTCGGTGCTATGCGATGACTCGTGTGGCAGCGGTTGTCGTGACCTCGCTTGCTTGCACCTCGAGAGTGAGGAAACGGTGCGTCCCTGCAGCTGCGCACCAGTTTCGTGCTGCATCATCAAACCTCACACATTTGGCGTCAGCAGGATCTGCCACAGCTCATGGAAGCAGGGCTTCAGGTTCTGCAGCTTGCTGAAGGACGGCCAGTGGAGGATACCTCGGAGGTTGGTGGTTGTGTGCCTGGGGTTGGCTGGCGTGGCTCCATCTCGTGAGTGATTGACGCTCGCTTGCACAGCCCCTGATGTTCTCTGGGCACTTTGTCACCGGTGTAGAGGAGGATGGAATGACAGTAGACATGGACGTAGCGGAATCCATTCCCACTGACGTGGAGGGCCGATTCTTAGGACGAAGTGATAGGCAGGCGTTCTACCAAACAGCCACCACACTCAAAATGGGGATGTGTGGTGGTCCGGTACTCAATGCCGCTGGAGAGTGCGTTGCTGTCACAGAAGGGATTGTGCCTGTGGAAGTGCCTCCCAACGCCTCCCAGGCTCGACAGGCAATTGCGGGCGCTGCTGTGTGCATTGAGGCACCCGTGCTGCAGGCATTCGTGCACCGTGTCGAGCAGACCCTGCTTGCGGAGCTGGAAAGCTAGCCGGGCGATGGGCGCAGTTGTACACATGTTAGTGGTTTGCCAGTGCCACGTGTGATAGGTACGCCCACTGGGTTGGCTACACACTGAGTTTGCGCAACAACTGTTGTATACTCTTTTTGACGCAGGAGATACCGGGCATCGCATGGTCGGCCATTGGTAGCACGACCCGACCACACAAAAAACAAAAAAAACAAAACAATGAGGCATTGCATATCACACGGCCATGTTGTAGACCACAACTCATGCTCCAAGCCCTCAAGCGGCACGCAAGCAGAGACACGGTTTCTCGTCCAAAGTCCCACACCCACTGGTCCCACCAAAGGCACGGAACGGCACTAATAACCGCTTTTGTCACTACTATTGGGTGCCAGCCAGCAGTCGTCGCAACAGCTGGGTGACAACCATCGACAGCGACTTGAACGCGGGCGCGGTCTGGGCGTGCTGACTGGCTAGGTTGGAGCAGAGCAGCAGTTGCTTCCGCAAACCAACGATGACACTGTTCATGACCCTGTGCTCAGCACGACACAGCAACAAACACGCGTGCGTCACATGTAAATGCCAGGCCAAACCACAACACCCTTCACACCACCGCCTTGCAACAAGAACACAAACGACAAAAAAGAAACGTACTGTGCAATGGACTCGTCGTCAGGGTTCAAGCACGAACAGGCCGCTCGCAACCAAACGAGCTTGAGCAGAGGGATTTCTGTGAGGTCTGTGCCAAGCTGCTGTACCAGGCAGAGCAGCACAAACTGCGGCATGTCCTGCAGCGCGGCTTGCGCGTCCATCCCCCGATCGCGGAACGCATGCACACACAGCCACGTCACCAATCGTGCGTCGCCCTCGTTCAACGCAAGCTCCAAGGCGGTTTGCAGCTCACCACGATCCACCATGACCTTCAAACGCCCAGCCGCGGTGTGCTTCGCCTTCGCCAACACCGCAGGGGGCACCGCCACGGTCGCACCAGCAGTCGGCGCCGGGGCAACGGGTGCGGGTGCGGGTGCGGGTGCGGGTGCAGGTGCAGGTGCAGGCGTGGGTGTCGCCACGGCAAAGGCGGGTGGGGAGACCGCAGCGGTTGTCCCGACCTGCGAGGACTGCACCCTAACCGTGGTGGTCGCGGTCGCCAGCTCAGCGCGGCGCGACGCCAGCGCGCGTTGGAGCGCCATCAGTCGCTCCGTCTGCTCGGCGACGAGGGCCTGCGCACGGCGCTGCTGCTCTGCCTGGGCAGCCGCCGCAACCTCCACCGCGGCCAGCTGCTCCGTGGCTTGGGTGGCCGAGCCCAGCAGGCGCTGGGACGACTCGTCCGCGGACGCCACCACGCGCCCCACGCCGGCCTCAAACGTGGCGCTGATTTGGGACAGCATGGCCTGCGTGCCGCGCTCGAACGCGGGCACCACCTCCGATGCGAAGCACGCACGGAACGCGTCGGTGGCGGGCGCAGCGACCTCGCCAGCCACACGGGCGGCGACATCGTCCAACTGGCCCGCAAACACGGACTGGAGGGCCGCCGGGAGGTGGGAGGAAATGGAGTCGGCGATGATGGGCTGGAGGCGTGTGGCCAGGGACTGGGACACGGCTGTGGAGACGGCTGGCACCACCTGCTCCACGACGGCGGCAGCGACTTTCCCGGGCAACTGGTTGTTGAGCGTGGAGGATACAACCTGCAAGAGGCGAGCCTGGCGCTGGGTGGATGCACGCTCCCGCTTCTCCATCCGCTCTTCGAGACCAGCCATTAGTTCCTCCATGCGCTGCATCATGGCAGCGACTGCAGCGCCACCGCCACCGCCAGCGCCAGCGCCAACGAGCCCAGCCTCTTCTTCTTCTTCTTCATCATCATCGTCATCATCATCATCGTCATCATCACCCACAACACTCTCTGTATGACCATACACCTCGCTTCCGCTGTCGCTTGGCAAGCTGTCAGCATCGCCCGAGTCCTCGCTATCGTCGCCGTCCTCACCGCCTGCGCTGCCCTTGCTCTCAGCAGTGGCGGCATCGTCGTGAGAATCGGCACCCTCGTCCACGGCGTTCAAACCCTCGTCTTCCACAGGCACGTCCTCACGGCGCACCCCACGTCGTGACGGAGACGGTGCGGGCGAACTGCCACCACCCATTCCGGCATCCACACCGGCACATCCATCTTCAGCGCCGGCGCCTGCACCGGCACCAGCGCCACTTGTGGACCCCGCCAGCGCCTTCGCGGACGAAGGTCGGAGGAGCGCAGCTTGGGATGAGGGGGTGAGCAGACCAGCAGACATGGCGACGTCGGCGGTGTTCGCGGCTTCGGCGGCTCGCCCGGCGCTGGCGGTGTCCACACCACTGGGTGGAATGCGAGGGTCGGCGGGGGTGTCGGTGACGTCGTTCTGCAAGCGTGAGCGTGGGCCGAGCAGAAAGGAACGCAGGGTCAAAAAGGTGAGCTCAGTTCAGAACGGACACCCGGGGAGGGGGCAAACAAAGGGCAAGCGCAGGGCAAGCGAAGAGCAAGCACAGGGCAGCATGTGTATCCCAACAGGCACAGCGCGCAGCCAACACCACAAGCCAACACAGCGACCACACGGGAAGAACGAACCTCGGAAATGAGAGACAACGCGGCACTGGCTACATACGCGGCGTGCGGGATTGTGTAGCGCTGCACGGCGCTGGGTTGGACGCAAAACAACTGCACCGTGCCTGAGGGGCCCACAACCGGGCGTGTGGAGACGAACGAAAGCACACGGGAGGGCACATCAAAGGTTGTAGCGTGTGTCAGCCGTGACGACTCGGGGTCGGCAGTGAGCACCGCTATGACGGGTGTCGCAGCGGACACAGTTGCGACGACCAGGGCAGAGTCGTGGGAGGTGGTGGGGTGGGACACGGTTCGGCACATGGAAAACGAGGCATCGGAGCCACACGAGAGAGACACCGTTTGGACGCATGACGCCAACGCGGTGGCTGGGACGTACTTCCACATGCTGATGTATCGAGCTCCGCGCGCGGCACACACCAAGGTGATTGCCGTGGCGTCACAGTGCAAAGGAAGCACGGTGTTGATGGGGTCGCTGTCATCGAACTGACTGACCGCGTAAAATCCGTCCGCAGACTTGCCAGCCATGATCTGCACAACGCCGCCCGCCACGACAAACAGAGCCATGGCCGCCCCCGGAGCCGTTTCACCCCAGCACACGTCTGTGATGTCGCCAGACATGGGGTAGGCGGCCGCGGTGACGACGTCGCAGTCCTTGCCGGTGCTGGCGCGTTCGCAGCGCGCGGTGGTGGTCAGGCGCCAAACGTCACCAACCCCACCCATGCAGCGCACTTGTCATGGCATCCAACCCACCCAACTACGTACATGAGGTCTGCTACATTGAGCACACGAACGGTGTTGCCGTTTACCATGGCCATGACGCCAAGGTTGGAAGGATGCCAGCACACTCGCGTGGTGGGCGTGGCGGCCCGTGGAACACCCAGCACCGATCGCAAGTCGCACAGCTTCTGTGCTTGTGTCCCATCCAGCGACACTCGCCACAACAGCTCCGCACCATCACTGCCGATGCTTGCCAACACGTCAACATCGAACGCTGTCAACAAGAGGGACACAATTTGAGAACGCTGCACGGCAGGCGAGGTGACGAGGAACACCACAGCGTACATGCGAACGCCACGTCCAAAACGGGACCTTCGTGTCCACGTAGCAGCGCTTTGCGATTGTTCGCACTACTTGGGTTCGCAACGCCAGTGCCAAAAGGGTTGTCCACGACACGGATGAGACCGTTGCGCAGCTGCGCCGGCAACCAAGCACGCGTTGCCACACCACGTTCGTCAGTGCTGCAGTGGGGTATCAAGCTTGATACGAAAACTCAACGCTGGCAATCAAAAAAGCACTTTCACAACACGCACCACGTAGCACACGAAGTTGTCGTTCGCAGCGATCAGCTTTCCGGCGTACTCGCCGGGACTCGTCTTCACCTGAGTAATCTTCTTCACCTGGAGACCCTCTGACTTTGCCATGGAACGCAAGTCCAGCCTGGTTTACGCAAGATAAAAAGCGCACACACATGAACGATGCGTGGCATATGGGGCAACGGGACGCCGGGTACGCACTGCACGTTGTTGGCATCGGGAATCTCGGTGCGATGGATGAAGCCATCACTGTGCTTCGTCTCTGGCTCCTCAACACGCGGCGTGGTGGCGCCCTTTGCATTCGTCTTCGGCGTGGCGGAGGTTGGCGTCAACGTGCTCAGAAGGTGCGCAGAGGACGTGCGCTGTGGTCCGGGTGCAGGCTGCGCCGCGGCGCTTGGGGCAGCAACTGGCGCCGGTGGACCGGTCGGGCCGGCGCCGGCGCCACCGGCGCCACCCTGTTGAAGCATGGCGAGAAGCCCAGCACCTGCAGCATTGGAAGCTGCTCCACCAGCTGGCATGGCGTGGCCAAGGGGTTGCTGCTGGGACGGGAACGGTGGGGGGCCACCCATGCCGTGCGGGTACACACCGCCGCCGTGGGGGTGCATGCCAGGGCCTCCGTGCATCGGAAGGCCGTGCATGGACGGAGGGGGACCACGCATGCCCATCGGGAACCCCATGGGAGGTCCCATGACTGCGTTTGCAGGCATGCCGCGTGGAAAGGGGGGCATTGAGAAGCCAGGGGCACTCACCGCTGGCAAGCCTGCGGCAGGTGGCGGTGGCTGGCGTGGGTGTTGCTGCGGCTGGTTTCCACGACTGTTTGCCAGCATTTGCAACACCGCGGCCATGTCGGGGTTGTTATCCATGTTTGCACTGCAGTTGTTGTGACGGTGAAACAACACCAGACACGAACACAAGTGCAGTTCACGCAGCACTGCAGCAGTCAGTCACAACGCTTCGCACGTGCCTGCACTGCTGCTCACCACACGAATGACATAAACATATGTCACGAAAAGATTGTCAGTATTCTTATTTTTGCGACAAAACAAGCCAAGCCAAGCTGCCCCTTTCAGGGAATTGCGGGCGGGTGCAGAGCACGGCTGTGTGTTGGATACTCACTGGGCTACCACACGCCCACACGTGATTGACCGCGGTTTTGTTGCTTCACCCAGTTTGTTGTCATCATGGCGGTACGTTCGCGGACGTAGGGGTCACAGCGGGTTGCTGCTGCTCGTGTTCTACCCGTGTGTTGCGCCGGGCTTCATTCACCCCCGGCTCACCCCTCCGGTTTCACGGTGGTGCCACCTCAGGAAGAGGAGGAAGATGATGTGGGCACATTCCTGGCGGTGATGTTCATTGTCTTGATCGGAACATACCTTTTGTGGAAACTGATGCGCGCCTCATGCAAGGTGGTTCGACACTCGGAAGGTGCGTGCTTTGCACGACAAGCAAGTCCCCGTGCCGCCTTTGCTTGTGCCCACGCCCCTCATGCCCGTCTCCACAGTTCTTGTCATTGAGAGGCTTGGGCGCTACAAAACAACCCTCAAGCCTGGCCTTCACTGGATTTGGCCCATCATTGAGCAGCCACGGTTGATCAGTTGGCGCTACCTGGACGCGCGGGTGTGTACTCGTTTTTTCTTTTTTTTGGGTTGCTGTCGTGATCGTGCATGTGCCATGCTGCTTGCTGACTCCGCACGGCCCTCTTCCAGCGTAACGCCTCCCACCTGGACGTGGTTACGATCAATACCGAACGCGTGGATATGCGTGAGCATGGTGTGTCCTGGCTGGCGCGGGGTGGTGGCTTGTGCTGGGTCTCATGTCGTTGCTGTTGCAGTCATCGACTTTGGGAAGCAGCACGTGATCACGAAGGACACCGTGCAGGTTTTCATTGACGCTCTTGTATACTTCCGCATCACTGATCCGCGTGTTGCTGTGCTGAACATCCAGGTTCGTTGCATCGTAGGGAACGTGCTCGCGTGCGCCGTGGTTGTTCTCAAACTCCCTTGCTGCACAGAACCTTCCAGATGCCGTTGAGCTGTTGACGCAAGCCACGTTGCGCAACATCATCGCGCGCATGACACTGGATGATACCTTTTCATCACGCGAACAGATTAACGCGCAGTTGTTGTCAAAGATCCAGCGTGATGCCGAGCGTTGGGGTGTCAGCGTTACTCGCGTGGAGATTTTCAACATTGACCCCCCACCAGATATCAAAAGGGCTATGATGAACCAGATTCAAGCTGAGCGTGACCGCCGCTCTGATGTGTTGCGTGTACGTTCTGTGGTTTTTGCGGCCAGCGCTATCACGTGCATGTCTCCAACGATTGGCTGCTGATTTGCAGGCTGACGGCGAGCGTGAGTCCGCGATCATTCGCAGTCGAGGCAATGCAGCGAAGTTGGTTCTCTCTGCAGAGGGCCACCGTGCTTCCACACTGCTGCGCGCCCGGGGCGACGCGCAGGCGAAGACGTTGTTGGCCACGTGCGAGGCTGAGGCTGTGAAGCACATCCGACGTGCTGTCAAGGATGAAGTTCGTGCCGTGGACTACTTGGCCGCTGTTGAGTACATCAACAAGTTGCAGGTGATGGCTGCAGGCCGTGGTAACACGGAGGTGGTGTTGGTGCCTATCGAAACGGTTCAGGCTGTGGGCAACATGAGCGGTTTGACTACCGCCGCGGCGCGCATGAGTGCTGGACACAAGTAGGAGCAACCACCACGCAATTCCTAAAATTTAGATTTTCAAATTGAACAAGTTGATTTTCGAGGCCAGGCTGCTCTCGCATGCCGTCACAGTCACCGCAGTGGCTGCAACTGCACCTATTCGTCGCCATGGCTGCGGTTCCTCAGCGCGTTGTTGCACTTGCAGCAGTTATTCTTACGATGAAGCTGGCGTTATGCGCTGCGGGTGCTCTTCGTGTCAATGCGGGGGCCAGGTTCAGCAAGGCAGCCGGCTTGGGGGTGCCAGCGTCGGACGCCAGTCTGTCATCCGCCCTGATCCACCCGTCTGTTGGCCCCGTTCCCGATGACGCGCCTTTGGATTTACAACTTACTCTCAAGCATGACGTTGAACGCCGGTCTCGCCTGGTACGCAATCATGGAACACGTGCGACACACACCGCTTTTGTATTTTGCTTACCACGTGTGCGGCATGTTCTCGTGCGTGTGTGTTTCGCTGTTTGGCACAGGAACAAGTGTTCTGGGCCGTCTCAACCCCTGGTCACGAAAAAGAGGGACAATTTCTGAAACAGGAGGACCTCCCGGCGTTCATGGGCCTCAGTGAAGCAAATCTCCTTGAAGTGAAACAGGTACTGCATTGTCAGTGCATCAGCTCCACACGCTCTCTGTTCCGCTGTCAGTTTTGTGTCGAACATGCCTTGCGGTGACCGCCTTGACTGTTGTGTTTGTGCTTTGGCAGTGGCTCACGGACGCTGGTGTGCCCGAAGACGCCGTGGAGGCGTCACCCTGGGGTGACCACCTCTTCATCCACACCACCGCTGCGATCTTCCGGGGGTTGACAGGGCTTGATGTGCATGCTCACGACCACACCAGCTCGGACCCTACCGTGGCTGGTCGACTGATCCTCCTTGCTACTGGCGCCACGCTTGCGGATGACCATTCAATGCGACCTCATGTGGCTCACCTGCAAGTCGCGGGCACCATTGCTCGTGGCACCACTCGCGCTGAGCCAGACGCTCAGCTGCCGGGCTACCCGTTCGGGTTCTGGCCACCACCACCCCTGATGGAGGCACGTGCCTCAGCGGATGGCACCACCGTGTCTGGTGTGGTTGCGTTGACTTGTCAAGACTGGCCGTCGCTGCAGTACCCGTTCCAGGGTGGGTTGCCTGAGGCGCCTGAAATACCGCTGCAGCCATGTGGTGTTTCTGGGGGCAGCGTTTACGAAATATCCATGGTGTTAACTGCCGCTGATGGTACCACGTATTCTACGAGCACCAATGAACCAAACTCCCAATATAATTGTGAGGCCGCGGCTTTTGCTGCGCTGGTGTGCCCAAGCGAGTATGGGTGCGTTTCCGAAAAGGAGCTGGAGGCCGAAGAGCTGGTGCTGGGGGTGTGCAGCTTCCAGTTTTCCGGCTTGTCCCTGGAATCTACTGCTCGGTGCGTGGTTGTTGTCGTGTGGCCTGCTCAGTGCAGTTTGTTCCTGACATGCAGCTTCGTGGACAGGTACAATGTATCCTACTCCATCACATACACTGGCACTGACAACTTCGGGGAGCTGCAGTGGGTGGGGTATCCAAACGCCTTGCCGCTTCAATTGTCACCGTCCCCGGTTGTCAAGCCAGCAACTCTGTACACTCAGTACAGTATTCCCTCGGGCGTGGTGGCCTGCTCTGCCGACAATGTGCAGTCCATTGGCGTGCTCCAATTTTCGAACTCGGGCTTTTATTCCAACGCGGACCTCAAGTCGTTTTACTCCCAGATTGGCATCTCAGAAGAAGAGTACCACCTTGTCACGTTCGTGGACTCCATTCCAGACTCTGCAGATCTCGAAACAGTGCTTGACGACAACGGATACACGTCACAGACGATTTCGCTGAATCAGAACCAGCCAGGCACAGAGACGAGTTTGGACGTGGAATACATCAGCGGAATGGCCCCAGGAGCTGTGACGAAGGTGTACCATGGAGGCTATTTCTTGTCCAGCCTCGGGAATGAAATATCACCGATGCTCTCCGTGATCTTGGGTGTTCAGTACGTTTTGGTGCATGTGTTGCTTGTCTTACACACAAGGAAGCCCTTGTTCACCGCGTTGTGGCGTTGGTTGTGTGCAGATACTCGAGCCCAGTACCCTTGGTACTTTCGATGAGCTACGGTGGCCCAGAACCTTCTGGTGATGTGCTTGATACGTTTGAGTCTGGGTGGATTGCGATGGGCAC
>Ga0213833_1000864_pt1 | contig 25069 bp, 8 predicted proteins | sample SWATP21_FD_160575 | JGI IMG/M metagenome (GOLD analysis project Ga0213833, IMG submission 160575) | Coastal seawater microbial communities from Marineland, Florida, United States - SWA TP2 #1 | ecosystem: Environmental > Aquatic > Marine > Coastal | place: USA: Florida | collected 2016-08-14 | reverse complement strand
TGACGCTCTCTCGTGGATCACGCAGAGAGTCACCAACCTCACGTGGATCACGCAGCCCTTCGCCACGCTCTCGTGGGTCACGCAGTGCATCACCCACCTCGCGTGGGTCACGTAGCCCTTTGACGCTCTCTCGTGGATCACGCAGAGCGTCACCAACCTCACGTGGATCACGCAGCCCTTCGCCACGCTCTCGTGGGTCACGCAGCGCATCACCCACCTCGCGTGGGTCACGTAGCCCTTTGCGGCGCTCTCGTGGATTACGCAGAGAGTCACCAACCTCCCGTGGGTCGCGCAGCGAGTCTCCACTGCCTCACGTATCCCACGCCTCGAGCGGCATGCGTAACAGGTCAAACAGTCCATTGCAACGCCAGTCGCGGAGTGAATCTCCATGGTCACACTCGCGTGCAACACGCAGCGCCTCACCAATTTCTCTTGAGTCCCACCATTCGTCCAGGTCGCGTAGAACCTCGCTCAGTTCACAACATTCGACCACTTCATCGCACCACTCGTCTCGCTCACGCAGCGGCTCGCGTGATTCAGCAATGTCTCACCGAAGTGGTTCATTTGCGGATGAGAACGGCGACTTTGTAGTTGACGGGTTGCCTGATTTGGCTGAGTTTATTCGCTTCAACCAGAGAAGGGAACAAAAGTCGCGTGCGAGTGATCAAAACCCACTCCACATGGATATCGGCCAAAGTTTGTCCGGAGAACTCTGCTCCGTTGAGACGACACTGGACAAAATAATGATCAACGTGCAGGTCTGTCGTGCGGATGCTGCTTTGCAACAGCTGGTTGGCAAAGCAAAACGGATGTGGCAAGTGCTGTACGATCCAAGCTACCGCCCCCAGAATGTCGTTTTCATGTTCAAGGACGGACCTGTCTCCCGCGCTGCCAAACTTGCACGTAAAGTTGTGCTAGAGGATTTTGATTTGCCAAGCCAGGCGGTGACGGAGCGCATGAACAGCATCTTGGAGCCAAACCCGACGCTGTCTGTAACGGAGGATATCACTGTGGCTCGTGTTGCGTCCACCGGCTTGTCCAACACAGAGGTTGAAGTCATGCCTGGCTTTGGTATCATTGCCACCATCAATCATGTGAGCGGACACCGCCTCCGTATTAGCCCGGCTGCCCGCTCACGCTTCACTGAGGTACGTTGGTGTGGGGAGGGGTTGTACATATATCGGTTTCTTGTGGGTAACTTGTGGATGTCTGACAGATATGCGTGGAGCCCTACTCGGACGAGGAACTACGCGTAGTTGTCACAAACGAGTTCTATCACAATCAAAAAGATGCCAGAGACAATAGCAGCGATGTGTTGCCGACAAAAACGTGTGTCGCGTCGCTCTTTGCCCTGCGATCAGCTGTCAACGATGCACTGCGCCTGGAGAGTGGTGCACAAGACAAGCTTATTGGCATTCGCCATCTCATGCGCGCGGCACGTTTCTTCACCAATCACTCAGACCGGATGCCCCCACTCACCCGCCTCGTGACTGCCGGCCGCTTCTTTGTCGCTGACGTATTGTCACCTGCCAAACTGGCGGAGGTGGGCAACAAGTGGTGGAGCGGTTCATTGCAGCACCTGTACGGCACCAAGGTGGCTCGCAGCGAAGTGAGGGCCCTGTTCGACGACCCCACCAAAGAGGTGTGCGCGAACTGGCTTCAAGTGGATTCGTCTGGGTTGTACGTCTGCAAGTATTCCGGCGTTATGGTGAAGCCAGTCACTGTGCTGAAAGCGGGAGCGCGGGAAGAAATTGCAAGCAGTGGTGCTGAGGAATCCAAGGGTGTCGACATCACCGCCAGGGGTGCTCTCAACAGCAACGAAGCTAATGGAGGTATCAGCGATGACGAGGGCAACGATGGAGACGATGACAATGCCAGAGAAGTGGTGGGAGAACTTCAACGCCGCTCGTTCCTGTCAGTAGGTTCAGCTAATCTGACCGCCGAGGAACAAGCGCAACAACTGGCACTGCTGCGGAAGCAAGCCAAGCTGAAGCCAGTTGCAAGCCTTGTCAAGAACATTGCGCGCACGTTCGCCTCGATCAACGCCACCGCACCACTGTTGCTCACTGGCAGTGTCGGTTGCGGTAAAACGGCAGTGATACAGGAGGTGTGCGCGCTACTGGGCGTTGGTTGTGTGCGAGTGAACTTTTCTTCCTCCACAACGCTGGACCAGCTGTTCGGCACCGTCGTACCAAGATGTGACAACGGCGCCCGTGTGTTTGAGTTTGTACCTGGGACTTTGACACGAGCCGTGCGCAACGGCGACTGGCTTTTGTTCGACGAAGTAAACTTGGCACCGGCGGACGTGTTGGACGGATTAGCACCGTTGCTGGATGTGGCCAGTGAGAAATTCCTCATCCCGGGCACCGAGGAGGTGCTCGACATGACAGGCATTCGCATCTTTGCGGCCATGAATCCCACCTCTGTTGGGAACCGTAGCAAGCTACCACGCTCAATCGCCAACCTGTTCACGGAAGTGATCTTGGACGGCTATAGCAAGGAGGAGCTGAGGACCATTATTCCTGCCATCTTCAAGAAGCTGGTAGACAACAACACCATTACAGGAGCACAGCTGACGAGCGTCTTCGCAGTACACAACGCACTGCGTGCCAAGCTGGCAGCCGGCGAGATTGGAGCCGGAGGCAGACACGACGTCAATCTTCGAGACTTATCCAAGCTGAAGGACGTGCTTGCTGCTAACGGTGACGCGTTCCGCCAGCACTATGCTGTGTATATGAGCGACCCAAACACCGATGGCGCAGGCGACACGACTATCACATCGGCAGATGATAACGATATCCGCTTGCTCGCTGTACGCAAGTTCACCGAGTTGGTGTATGCACGCCGGTTTGCTTCGCTTGAGGACCAGGCACAGGTGCACGCGCTAATCGAGAGGGGCATTCCTATGCAAGGGCATTTAGCGGCTTTGGCATCCGACACGGTGGACACAGATGTACCCAACGTGGTGCGCATTGCCTCGGTGTACCTACCCACGGGCAACGGCGATGTGGCACCCGAGGAACTTCCACGGCCACTCTCTCACACGCCACAGACAGTACAGCAACTGGAGATCCTGGCAGCCGCTTCCCAAAGTACGAGACCTGTGCTGATTGAGGGCGACACATGTTCGCGCAAGACCGCGTTGGTGCGCGAGCTAGCCCGCCTTGCAAAACGGCGCCTTGTGGTAATTCCGATGCACGAAAACCTCGAAACAGGCGATCTGGTTGGTCAATGGTTGCCGGTGAGGGCGTCACAAGGACTGACACTGCAGTGGAAAGAGGCTCGGAACGTGCTGCAGTCGACACGCAAGCGCTTGCTCCTCTTCGTGCTTCCGTTTCTCTTTCACCAGCACAAGCACGTTCCACGCGAGTTTGTCGCAAGCATGGTGCATATCAGCAAGCTCCTACAGCAAAGCACAGACCTCGAACGTACCGGCAACAAAGTTGCCGTATCTGAGATGCTGCTGACTGGTTTACAAAGCCTTGAGACCCTGTTGGATGGGTTTGTCACGCAGAGCCAACTGCGGGTGAAGGTTCAAGATGTTTGCAAAAATATGCTGACGAGGAGCAAGCAGGCGCGCAAACAACTACAGCGTGCGACTCAGCTGCTTCAACAAGCAGCGAAGCAAAGCGAAGAAGGCAACTCCGGGTCCATGCACTTCGATTTCGTTCTGTCGCAACTGGTGAAAGCAATGCTGGACGGGTCGTGGGTGCTGATGGACAACATCAACAGTGCTCCACCTGATGTGCTAGAGCGTCTAAACTCTGTGTTGGAGGCCGACCCGGAGCTCAGTCTGTACGAACACTCCGATGGTCGGACTATCAGTCGCACTGGAAAGCGTGATGGCGTCGACAAGCTCCACCCCAACTTTCGCATCTTTGCAACCAGCAATATGCGTCGAATCGGTTCGCACAAGCTGTCCGGAGCCATGCTAAACCGAGTCATCCGCATCTGGCTGCCGAAGCTTGATGAAGGCTTTACATGTGATGAGGGATCCACCGTGCGTGCTACCCCAGGAATCGAGAGCCATGACACATTTGACATCGCTGCACATATTCTCAAGCCACTGCACGGCGCGGTACCACTAGCCACGCTCGTACTACGCTATCATGCATGTGTGCTTGAGCTCGTTGAAACGTGCCAGGTGCGGCCGATGGCTGGCTTTTCCATCACATTTCGCAACATTCTTTTCGCGTGCTACACCGCTGTGAACGCAGCGACGCGCTTCCACATCAGCCCAGTGTACGTTGCCTCGGCATTTTCTTCACCGCTGTTTCCCCACCCCTCACTAACTTGTGTGTCCGCGAACATTATGTGCGTTTTACTGGCTATGCAGATTTGCCACTGGCTGGGGGCTACTCCGCAGCTATGCCGTGTCCTTTCCAGACAGGGAACACCGGATCATTCTCATGAGAGCTCTCGCGGAGCAAGTGAAATCTCCGGAACTCGCCATACAGTGTGGCGCTGGTGTGTTCATCGAGACACAGAGTGGGGTCCCTTGGGAGCGTGATACGACCACTGTTGTTGCTTCGATGGTGCAAGTGGAGGAGCACACCTTGGCAGCGTGCACCGCTGTCCTGATGCAGTGTAATGAAGACATGTCGGCGGCACTATCGCCCATGTTCAAGTTGCTCCGACTGTCATACCTACCGCGTGCTCCATCTGATGCTGTGCAGCAGATCGAGCAGACGCTTCAGCAGCTATCAACAGGTGCCAGGGGTGCTCTCGTTGCTGCTCGCAAGGTGATCATGCAATTTGATGCCAGCACGGAAGTCGAAGCTGTTGACCGTCACTCTGAGGCAGTACAGACTGTTGTCAACGCCTTGGAGCACGCTGTGCGTACGTGCATCCGCCTCGCCAGCTTCAACGATGCAAGCCAGCGCCATCAGTTCCTGGCACGCTTCTTTGACGTTGTCGATAATCTGCTGTCAGTTGCTGATGAGTGTTCTGCGCTTCATAACATCACAGCTGTGGGCATGGAGGCAATTTGTTCGGCGCTTCGCCGCGTTCGTGCCTTGAGTTTGCAGCTTCCCTGGCTCAAGGGGTTGTGCAGCGACAAAGTGACCGAGGCACGTGAGGCATTTCAGCGCTCTCTCGCGAATTCCAACAACCGCGCCGTATCCTTTGCGTTTCAAAGCAGGCTAGCACAGCCCGTGAAGGTCAACCAAGGGCACTTGGAGACAGTTTTAAGCATGTTGGTGTCCACGAACAACCGTAATGCTTCCGCGCGCACCCTCAATACGTTTGCCGTCATGCTTGAGTGGCTCACCTTTGCTTGGAGCCACGCAATCGACACACCCCATGCTCTGCTACAAGCTGTGTCTTCAGCATCTCAGCTCACGCTCAGTCGCCGGGAAGTGGTGCTGGCAGAGCGAGATCTGAAGGCATTCCACGTGTTGCCGAAGGCGATCAGACTCATGGAGAGTGGAATACGGACCATCCGCAAATGCATTGAGGCTGAAGAGCAGGCTGCTGCAGAAGTGGCAAGACGTAATGATGACGCTGTGTCGGCGTCGAGTTCTGGAAGCCATTCCTCACTTGACTCGCTCTCGTCTCCACGCGCCTCAGACATCAGCAGCGATCGTTTTTCTCGCCGCACTGAGTCTGGGCACCATGGTGTCATCTCAGAAACGCAGCTCTCGCCAAAGTAGGTGCCACGGCGCGTTGTCATTTTGTGTTTTTAATGTGCCTGACACGGTTGCATCGACAGAGTTCGAGACGAGTTGCGCAAGGTTCAATCAGAGCTGAAAAAGTGTGCTTCCGCGTTGGACAAGTACACGACTGAACGTGAATTCAAAACGTTCAACAGACTAACCACGATGGTGGAAGAGGCAGCCCTCAGTGATGCAGTTGATTTTTTGTCAACACACCGTCGAAATAATTCTCGGTTCGTTGAACACGGGCCTTTGTGTTGCCCAGTTTTGTTCACCTCTTCTGTTGTTTTCATCTTGCGTTTGTGCAGTCTGTCGATGCAAGGTGGTGTCATGCTATTGCCGAATTGTATGGCGAACGGGTTGGCCAAGTTGCTGGCACCACTGAACAACCTTCGTGTGCGCCGTGGATCACCATCGGTGCAAGCAGTGCGATCAACACCAACCAAAAGGCTTCTGGGGTTAGTTGCTGCGCTTTTCTTCAGCATGCGCTGTTGCAATCTTCCGACAAGTGCAGCGGTTTCTCTGTCGCGTAGCACTGGTCGTGCAATCATGGCGAGTCCCGAGGCGGAAGACATGGTGGGCGACTATTCGCGTCCAGCTATGCTTGTCTCTGTGACGGCACTGCCATCCGACACTCGCGCACGCCCATTGCGCCTCAACATCCTTGATCGACGTGCCATAGTGTTGAACCCAACGGCTTCTGTGTCCGTCCACCGCTTTGGAGTCTCAAGTGGCGGTCAGAACGATGCGACAGTTGAAGCCTGGTTGAACGAGCACCAGAGTGCAACCGTCTTCGACTACAAGTTCAAGACGCCGAATTGGAATGATGCTGTCGACACGGACATGGATCAGGCCATCGTGTCTGTTCTAGCCACTTTAGCCTCCATTGACTGGAGCAACAGTCCTCCAAGTGAGCGGCTGCGCATGACGCTTCAGGTGCAGCCTCAGGATGTTGCAAAGGCTGTGACCGCCGCCACCGAAGACCTGTGCTCGGAGCTCAGCCGCCACAGCGCTGAGTACGATTCGGTGTCTTCAGTATTGTCCACGTCGTTATCCGCCGTGCGAGGTGCACTTCGTCAACTATCGAGAAGCGCCCGGCAGAGTGTCACCAACCTCAACAAGACATACCACAGCCTACAGACGGAATTGTCTCGAGCTCGTTGTCAGGTTGGGGACGAAGCTAGCGTCACCCGGGAAATGAAACGACGGTGTGGTGACCTGGCGGCGTCAGCTGGTGCAGTCGAACATATTCAACGGCTCTTTGCATTTGCGAAAGAGAACGGCTTTGTTTCAGTGGCACGTACGCTCAAATCATTCATCGATGTGGCTCAAGAGCGACAGCAAGCGGACACTCAGCGCACCTCCCTGGATGCAGCGTCAAGGCTCACACGGGCAGGCATCCGTGCGGTCTACCTCATGTCTGAGGCTGTGGTGTTGAAGTGCCGGCACGCTTTGCTTAGCCAAAACGCGTTTGATGCTGCTGTGGCGCGCGCCAATCGCAAGGCCATGTCAAGGCAAGTAGCGGATTTGATGCGTACCATGTTTGCGGTGGAAGAGGGCGAGTTACGTGTCCTTCGTCCAGTGGATGATCAGCTAATTCTGCAGTTATCAAGTGACCTGAAAAAAGGCTGCGTAGCAGCCGGAATTTCAGAAGCCGGTATCAAGCAACTGCATATTCTTGATACGTTCCAAGACCCAGCAGTGCGAGCAGCACTACGCGGTTGGCACCAGCGGCCAAGTGATAACGACACACTTCCCAATCAAATGGGCAGTCTGGAACTCTCGCCAGAGGCACAGGCTGCTCAGGAGCGGCTGGAGAAGGTGAAGCAGCTTCTTGCTACAGTGCTCGAGGAGGCACAGCGATGTAGACCATCCCCTGCGCGTCTCGTGTCTCGCTTGATCCGTGAAAACGTGCGCGTCTCTCTCACGATAGAGCGCCTCGTCGAAAGCGTACCAACAACAGCAGACATCACTCTGCTGCGCCAGAGAGCTGTGTCATTGCGACGTCAAGTCCGCAACTGGCGTGTGGACCAACAGGCGCGTGACCCACTCAACAAGACGCTTGGCCGGCGCCTCCTTCACTTCAAGGAGCTGCCGCGGTTTGAGGAGGACAAAGTGAGGAGTAAAAACGCAACGGAACTGGAACGCGAGCATGCCGCTGTAGCATGGTCCAGCCAACACGATGAGCGCATGCAACGGCTCTTGGATCAATTGGACAGTTTTGACTCTGCAACCAGCCGTACTGACCTTCTCGTGCGTGTTGTGCATGCTGTAGCACTTCAAGCCAAGTTTCGCCGCATGGCATACCTCGCCGAGTGGATCGAGCAACAGCACGACGCTGCCCACATTGGAGGCAGTGGCGAAGGAAGCACAAACAAAGTCAACGAAAGGTTGGGCGAGTTTGCCACTCTGTTGGCCAACGTCAGCGACAACACAGCATTGGCCACGCGAGTGGAGAAGCTGAGGCTCGCGAAGAAACCACCCGCCACTGTAGTGAGGGATGTGGTAGATGACATGCTGGCAACATACTGCCAACAACGGCGGAGTTTTGTGGAAACAAATCCCGAGATGGTTGGGAACTTTGGTATTGTAGAAAGGGAGTGCAAGGCCGCCATTGAGGGGAGTGCGGCAGGCGCCGCCACAAGTTTCATGACCGTGTACGCCCAGCTACGCCAGCTCGTTCGCCGAGAGAGCCAGCTTCGCACTGTCCTCACAGACACATCACCAATGTTAAAGTTGGCTGCTGAACCTGTTCTACTATCGCTGGCGGACCCCGTTGTCACACTCTTGACACCGTGCACTGCTGCGGTACGACGCCTTTTGCATCTGGAGCATTGCTTGGATGATGCCTTGCTGGAGCGTGTCAAGGCGAGCGCACAACCTCCAACCAGCCGGTCCCCGACAAAGTTGCCACCCGCTGGTATCACTGCAGATGAGGACTTGCTTGTCCAAAGTGGTTTAAAGAGCACATCGGAGTCATCTTCCTCGATGTCATTATGCTTTTCCCACAGTGGCCGTGGTTGCACAGTTCGCATCTTCGGTGACGCTGGTCCGACTGTGCTGCGTGCATACCTTGAAGCTATGCCCGTGCTGCGTCGCTTGCTGGACAGCGAAGCAATGTACGGCTTGATTCCATCCGTGCGCGACTGCATGCCAGCTCAAGCATGGCTGGCTGGTGCATCAGCGGCGGCCATCATTCACGTGGTGCACGGAATCCCAACCCCAGATACGGTTCAGGTTGTACAGCCGCAAAACATGCCATGTAAGCCGCAGGACCTGCCATGGCATCAAGATGAAGTAAAACGGAGAAAGGCGGACAAGCTAAATTGCCAGAAACACCTCCATGCGTCAATCTGGGATTCTGATAAACGTATGTGGCAGACTCTCCTGAAAATTGCTCAGGAGCAACTACAGGCAAGTGAGAAGCGCGTGAGGGACTGTGAGAAGCAGTACAATCAGGAGTGCGACGCGGCCCAGAAGCAAGCGTTCAAGGCTGTGGATTATGAGCTTCGCTCTGTGGCGTCCGCGTTGTTCCAATGTACTGTGCAACCAGTCGTGGAAGCCGGCACGGTGCAGACGCCCGGCTCAGACGTAGCTGGTGCCATGGAGGAGAAAGAGGAGCATATGCGAGAAGTCGAGGTTCACGGCGAAGCTGTGCAGGCTATAAATGAGAGCAGCGACTTGTTGCAAGTGCTTCAGAGGATGGGTACAGTTTTGGGGGAGCTGTTGCCCATACAACCTGTACACGAGGTTGTGGTGGCACGTCTGGTGAAACGCGTTGACGAATGTCGCAAAGTTGTGGCCAAGAAGCTGCAACAGAGCTGTCCGTATCGCAGAGCAGTTCAATGGCTGCTGGAGCGTGTCGAGGCAGCACACCACGCCATGAAAAACATCACAGCATCATACAACACTGGAAGGCAGCTCCTGGAGGGGGCTGACCGTGAAACACTGTCGACGGCATGTAGCCTGTGTACACAGGCTGCAAGCGAGTTGCCAAACGCCTGTCATCGCTTGTTTGATGTCGTGATGAAAGTTCCCGTCAAAACTCAGGCGCTACACGACACGACAAACCAAGTCAACAGGTGTCTGCGGCTTCTAACTCAAGCACAGAATCGAGTCGGTGATCGGCATGAAGCACAGCGCGTGGCCATTCAATTTGCACACCGATGCGTTCTCGAACTTGTAGTGCTCGCCACGGTCCTGTCAAACATGGCCAGTGGTGTGGCGTTGACAAATGATGGCAAGTTGGACACGCTGATGGCTACCCTCTCCAAGATGTCCGGAAGGGTCATGACAACAGCCGATCTACCGACAAGAGAGGAGGACTTGATTTCAAAGATGACAGTTCTCAAAGATGAGCTGATTCCATCCGCATGTGCAGTCTTGGATCGCATGCTAGCCCAAGCGATCGGCCACGTCACAGTCAGCCCCCATCTCGTTCGTCTTCACGCCCGCCACTCATTTGATACTCTTGGCACGAACGCACTCCCCATTGGCTTCCTCCTTGTCACCCTTGTCCGCCACTGTGTTGTTCCGTTGGCTAGAGCCGCGCTGCCCCCTGTAGTGGCTCAGGGTGCTAGCGCCGGAGCAGGTGGTCCCGCCGGAGCTGGTGCCCACGCAAACAGAAGATGGAACGACGCCAGCCCGCGGCCGCTCACAACGATCACCAAGTGGCACTTGCTGCAACTTCTAGAGCTCTGTGCGGCACTTGCAAGTCGAGCACCAGGCGAGACGAAAGCCAACTTGCAATTTTTCATGCAAGAAGTTCGTCCCTCGGAAGTGGACGCCGCGATTGCCGGGATGCCAAAGCCATCACCCGTTGCCACCTCACCATCTGCATCGCAAGAAGCACGCGCCACAAATCGGTCTGGAAGCTTGTTGCATGTGCCACATGCAATTGGTGGGCAACGTGGCGCAACAACCAAACCAACATTCTCTGAGTTGCTTGCGCGCGCCGTTGGTAGTGCCGTTGCCTTGCGCATCGACCTCACAAGATCAAGGCCAGACCTGGAAGACGCTGCCGGCACACTTCCGCCTTTAGTGGAGCAGCTCAGCGTGCAAGTATTGAAACTTGCCGTAAGTGCTGCACATGAGGTGGAGCAGGGGGTAATGCAACAGGTGCGGTTCCTTCTGGACGACCCCAAGCGTGCAGACGTGGACTTGGTTCGCCAAACTTCTGAAGGAGCACCTGAGCCTGCTTGGAAGAACGTGTTGATGGCCGACCTTCGGTGGCCGGAGCGTTTGAAGGCGTTGCTTCGCGACGCCTTCAAGAGATTGCATCCCCTGGTGCACGTGCAAGAGGTTGACTTGGCACGGTGGCTGGACAAGCCACACATTTTGTTCAGCATGCTGAGCGCGGGTATCGAAGAAAGCGGGCAAATCATGTGCATTATGCATCAATGCAGTCCACGAATGCTGTCCCCAATGACGCTTGTTGCACTGCACCAGCAACACTGCAAAGCAGTCACGAGGATCTTCAACAATACCTTGCATGGCGTCTTGCAGAAGCTACCCGAGAGCGCCGACCATCATGGCGGCGGCAGCGCAACTGCCAGCGGAGTCATGGCGCTCATTGAGCAGTTGCTGACGGTCGAGGACGACCTAATCTTGTCCAGGCTGCGAAAGCGCCTCATCCAAGAGATGCAGGATGCTCTCTGCGGAACTTCCGAGTTGGCGGAGCCGTCGCTACACAAAGGGTTGAAAACCATGGTGCTCGCGGTGCGCAAAATCACTGATGAGGTGAAGAAGTGGCACCAAGAGCTCGCCGCTCTCATTGACGCACGATACGAAGCTCGCAAGGGGATTTTCCAACGCGTATGGGAGCGAGGCCTGGCAGCATGGCACTCCTATATGGAGATGTACAGTCGATGGGAAGCAGCTCACCAAAGGAAAGTTACCAGGAAGGATGATCTAAGTGCAAAACTCGCTGCTGGTATACTGGAGCTGCGGTCGCGTCTGAAAAAGCAGTGGTGCGACGAGCCAGCTCTCTTGCAGCAAGTTCACGTGGACCTGAGCATGGAGGCCGAAGAGGTGCTCAATGCATCGAAACGATTGCGCACAAAACCAGGCTGTCCAGACTGGCTGAAAAAATCGGTCGTGGGCATAACTCGCAAGAAGGAACTTGCTCGTGTACACATCACGAGTTTGAGCGCCATGACCTTGGCAGGTAAGGCGAAACGAATCGCAAAGAGAGCTGTTCTCCAAGGCTCAACTTTTGAACTTCATGTCGCACTCACGAAGCGAGACTTGGACGACGAATCAAAGCGCCATGTGCTTCGGATCAAACAGTGTGTTTTCATGGTGCAACAAAAACACAAGCACGTGGTTCTCCATTGGAGACTACTGAAGGATGGCGAGCTTGTTGGCAACACTGAAAACTGGTTTGGACGAAAACGTCAAAGGTTTCAGCATCCGCTCAACTTTGCGGACAAGTGGCGCGTCGAGATCAACGTTTCGTACACGAGCCTCGCTCAGGTGTCGCCAGTTCATTCGCTTCCAAGTGTGCTTGCTGAAACCAAGGTCAAGGAGGGAGCAAACAGCATGGGTGTTCGCGCTTTGCGGGAAAACATAATCGCCAACATGAGGAAACTGCAAGACTGGAGACCTGTACCATTGTGGCTGTCCAGACCACAGTCTGAGGAGGAGTTAAGACAGCTTGACAACTCGGACGCGAGAAAAGCACAAGACACAGCTGATGCGCACAGCTCACTTGCGTTTCAGCTTATGAACAAACTCGCAACCTGGGCCACAAACTCGGGCGAGGTGGCGACGAAGCTGATAGAGTCCACGCTTGCAGCGTGTGAGGAGCCAATGAAACTCGTCACTGCAGAACTGACAATGAAGCAGCTTGGAGAGTTGAACCGCTTGCATAGTGACGGTCAACGTCTTCTCACTCAGCTGCAGCAGGTGACACCAAAGACGGGGCTGGTGGTTAGCAACACACCGGACACACGCCCTCGAGTCGTTGAGCACCAGTGGAACTCTGGTATGGTTCATTGTCTGGAGCAAATTGTGCGAGATTTTAACGACTCCTTTTGTCCAACGTTGGACCCAACATACGCGGCTGCATATCGCGTCGTGATGCTGGGTGAAGCGACTTTCATGGTGTCTGCCACAACAGCGGAAGATTTGAACGAAAAGCTGAAGCTGGTGTACAGTCGGTGCAAGCTCACCATGCATGGCGTAGTGCGACACCTGTCAGCATCGCGTGCCGGCGCCATGCAGAGACATTGTGATCGTGCCGAGCACCTGGCGAGCAGCATGAGCAGCATCGTACAGCGCAAGAGGGAGCGCGTAGACAAACTCCATGAAGCGCTGAGGTTGGTGCGACCAAAGGCGATGACGAGCACGCCTCCCCCTGAGGCCGATGTTGCCACAGCTTTGTCACAGGTTGACTTGTCGCAAGGCAGTACAGCGCTGTTCATCACCGCAACAGCAGACACGATGGAGGCGTCGCATGTCAGTCTTTGCATTGACCTAGGCGCGTGTCTGCTGATGAATCCAGATGCTCGAAGCAACCCGAAACGCGAGTTTGTTGTGCACAACAAAACGTCAGAGCCGCTGTTGTTCAGGTTCACATTCCCAGCCGAGCCGGCGCTGTCACCCATGCTCGTGTCGCCAGTCGACCGCTTTGTCGTGCAGCCTGCTGCTTCCTTCAGGGTGCAGTGCGAGCTTGACGTGCGGCGTGTCCCCTCCGCAGCCAGGGTCACACGTTCATTCACCTTAGAGCTGGAGCACGCCTCTGCTGCTATCTCAATTCCGGTGAAGCTAGTTGCCGTGGTGGAATGCCTGAAGGTGTGGTTTGACACACGTGATGCGGTGGACTTTGGCGATGCTGTAGCAGGCGGTAATGCCGTCGAACGTCGACTGCGCGTCCGCAGTGGTGTGCAGACGCCCCTTCTTATCAAGACTGACACCGCCGCCCCACTGGCACTCAACGCCCGTTTGACAGTAAATCGTGGAACTTCGTTCACGCTGCCTGGTGGCGCAGAGCACGAGATACGAGTGTCTATGCAGCCGGGTGAGGCACAAGAAATGCTAGCTGGCGTCGTGCGAGTGGGTGTTGGCTCGAGCAACTGCGTCAAGTCATTTGACGTGAACGGACGTGTGTGCCAGCCAGTGCTGGCCCTGCTTGATGGCCAGGATGTGGAGGTTATTGGGAACGAACGCCTCCAACTTGGGCTGGTGGAGGTGAACACGGAACAACACCGTATTATTCGCATCCGGAACGACTCTGGATGCGTGGCACCAATTGTGCTGCGTGCTGTGCCACCACGAACTGGGAACAGCAGCGTCATGATTTCTCCCGAGGCGCTGACACTGCGGCCCGGTGAAGTGGGAGCCGTGACTCTGACACTATCACCACGCCACCGGGGAGTACACCATAGCACAATGCTGCACGTGCAGTGTGGGTGTTTCAAGAACGCCTGGTACCTGTGGTACGAAGCAGGCCACAGTGATATCAGCATTAAAGGCACGTCGGTGGATGTACACGCCGAATTCTCAAAGCTGTCACGGATGATAGACGCAGCTGGGCGGCTCAAACGGGTGCAGCTGCGCCTAGAGTGCTTGAACAAAGGAAGCATTGCCGCTGACGTTACCTTACCCAACGGTGACGTGGTGCCGGTGCCACCGAGGAGCGTGCAAAATGATGGGCAGATAGAGATACCAGTGGAGTACACGCTGGGCAGTCTTCGCGACAAGAAACACACAGTCGGAATATCGTTGCCGTGTTCCGCAAAGGACGTTCCTAGTGTGTTCACACAGTGCATCGTGGATGTATTTAATGCCAAGTGTGTGCTGAAGACACGACGGCTCAGGATGGAACGCATTAACTTGGAGAAACTGAGCCAGGAGAAGAAGGGCAACGACAATGTGTTCCCAGTGTGCATTCTGGACCGCTTCACTCTGCGCAACAACGGCAGGCATAACATGCAAGTCGAACTCGCACATGCAGACTTTGAACAGCACCCTGTGGTGAAGACAGTGCGTGTGTACGCGACACATTCGAAATCAAAGAAGAAAAACGAGGAAAAGATGTCCTCACCTCTCCGTGTGCGCCCTGGCGAGGTCCTGTACTTGCAGGTGTATGTTTTCCCTCGTCTCGATGCGAAGAGCCAGCCGTTCTCCTTCCCGCTCACGTTTCGTATCCATGGCCAGGTGCGGCTGCTACCAGATGGCACTGTGTCCGCCTCGACAGAGGAAACGGTGACTGTGACGGGTTCTGTGCTCGGTGTTGGGTCGAAGGCCTCGTCTGAGTCCGAAGCGTCACCACCACGCAGTGTTTTCCCTGTTGGCACACGCAACTGTCACAACATCGAAGGGACCGTGGCAGCTACAGCAGAGATGCTGATACAAGCCGTTACGCGCACCAAAGAAGTGTCTGGCGTTGACACAGCAGAGCCATCGCTCACTGCGCTGCTGCAAACGGCTATGGGTGTGCCCAACGCCGCCACCACTGATGCTAAGGCCGTTGATACAGAAACGTCCTCTGCAGGCGCGAAGGGCGAGAGTGACACAGCGTCTGTACTCGCCTCGTTGTTCCACGAACAGCCAAAAGACTCTGCTCAGGCTGCCGTAGTTGAGTCCATGATTGTCGGGGCTGGAGTGCCACCGCAGAATGGGAAGAGTAACCCCGGACTACAGGCTGCAGCAGATGCACTTGGATTGCAGCCAGGGGAAAGGTATTCAGTTGGTGACATCGCAGCAGCATTCCACGCGGCTACCAAATGTCACGAAAGCCGCACGAAACGCCACAGCAACGAGGATGAAGCTGAAACAAAGATAGAAAGTGGGACCGTCGACGAAAGTCACTTGAGACGTGTCGCGTCTCTGCAGCCTGCAGAACGAGTGCTGGACGCTCTTCGTGGAGTGTCGGAGCGACATTGCCGAGGCACATTGCCACTGCTTGCTCGTGCTCTGCGGCCAGCACTACATAGTCCAGTGAGTGAGGTCCTGCGACTCGTGGTGGAACGAATTGGAGAAGTCACTCGACAAGATCTCACCGAACAGGTGCAGGGCGTTCTTGACACCGCTGAACATGCGCTCAACGAAGACGCGGCGGGGGTGTTGCACAGCATGGCATGTCGTGTTCAATCTTTGAGCCAGGCTACAGCGAGTGCACTGAAGTACGCCGCACAGCTGGTGGATGCGGGAAACAGCCACAGCTCTTCAGAGGTGTTGCGGGCAACCCGTGGCGCGGTGTTACAGGCAATGGGCGTGGTGCCCCAAGATACGCCGGAGTCCATTTCTAACGCGTTCCGCGCGGTGCGAACGCTAAAAGACCTTGCCAGCAAGCGCAGTTGGATGACCAACCAGGCGGCTGTGGAGTGCCTGTTGGAGGCCAAGAACGCAGTGCGGCACGGTAGTGGTCACAGGCTGACTCACAGCAAGGCGCTTGAACTTGCAGAGGCAGCGGTGAAGCTTATCGCGTTAGCGCCAGGATGCGCTGAGGCTGGGGAGCGTGCTGCAACGATTCTGCGAGATGCACGGTATTGGCTGGATAAGATTCAGCGCACGGCGCCGCCTGCCCTGTTCCGACTAGCCACTAGTGGAGCGCATGAAGTTGGTGCTACTCGGCTGTATCAAAGGCTGTCCGCTGTCAAAGATGCTGTAGTTGGTGGACAGGAGCGTAGCAAGATTCCGCAGCGGCTGGGGAAAATGGTAGCGGTCCTGTTCGATGAAACGACGGGCAAGCAGACGGAGGCAGCGCTGACTTCTTTGCACGAAGGACACACCCAAGCAAGTGCAGGTTCTATGCGCGAGCTTGTCTCAGCGGTGCAACGGGTATTGCATAAAAAGCGCGATGCACGAACAGCGCTCGTTGAAGCCATGTCGTGCATCCCAATGGCCGGGAGCGACGGCGTGGTTCGCGATGCGCTGCTGGCTGGTCTCCAATACTCGGCGGAGCAACTTTCGCAGCGTGAGGTGCTGTCATTACTTCCTCGGCCTGCGCAGACACTCGTCTCAAAGCTTACACACAGCACAAGAGCACAAGCTCTCGCTTCACTGCAGCAGACGTGCGAGCGTGTCACGTCGGAGCCATGTGCTGTGGCAACGCTACAAGCTGCAATATCACTACTGCGCTGCGTGCAAGATGTCACAGCAGGTTGTGCGAAAGTGGCCACTGTTGCCAGCCACGCAGGTCAGTACGGGTGCAGCAGCCGTTAGTGGGTCCAAACTTACGTGGAAGTGCCGCTTGTGTGTTGGTGTGTGAGGTCGCTTCGTCAGCACTGCTGCTGCGAAAACAGGCCTCCGATGCTGTATGTGCCCTGTGCGAGTTGTCACAGGCCAGTAATCGTGATGAAGTGGTACAAGGCCTGAAGCTCTTCATTGCTGCTTGTATGGATGGGGCAATGCCTGAGAGTTGTTCTCAGCTCGTGACGATGTGTGCGCGCTCGCGCCAAGTGACAGACAGGGATATGGCAAAATGCGGTGTTACTCCAGAAGGAAGCTCAGTGGAAGCCGCCTGTGCACTGTCCACAGCGCTGCACAGCAGGGAAACTCATGGGATGGGAGCAGTGATTGCTGCTCTGGGTTCCCTCGTTGTCAGTGTGCAGCAGACGCCGGAGGCGGCAAAGTCGGTTCGGCGTCGGTTGAAGCGCGTAGTTCGTGCTGGACAGGATTGCTGCAATGCGGTGGCCTCACAAGACATGGACCGTGTCATTCTTGCTTGTTGCAAGGTGGCCGAGAGTCTTTGGCCCGAGACACTTGATTGCCATTTTAGATCGTCACTAGGCGGTCGTGTGTTGGCATTAGTGCACAACTGTGTCACGGATGGCTTGTCCGAGGCCAAGATCTGCACATGCCTGCATGAGATTTCAGGATTGCTTCAAGGTGTAACACCAGAGCAAGTCGCCACGCTGAGAGCTTTGGCTACCGTGGCAATGAGTGGAACTGCGGACATGAGCACGTGTATTGATGCTGTGTCTGTCTTTCTGGGCCGGATTTCCGGCGGCACGAAGCTTATGAGCAAGACAAAGGAACTTGTCAAAGTGCTCAGCGAGAAGCCGCTTCGCCACGTGGATCTGGATGATGTGGTGACCGTGCTGGGGGGCGACAAAGCAAGCGAAGCGGTTGCTATTGTGAAGCAACTACGACATCTCAACACCACAAACGCTGCGGAGGCGCTCCGCAATGTGACCATGAAGGCCTTATCCGCGGCTAACGTTTGCGATGATGTGACATCTGCTGTCAACGATAGCATGGGTGTGGTTTCATGCATCACAAAGGGTGATTTGGACGGTGCTATCGAGCAACTGCAGCAGTCAGGTGTGTCACTGTGCTTGTGGTGGTGACGATGAATGACGGTGACGGGCAGTGTCTAACTGGTTTGTGTCTGTGGCTCCCAGATCACATTCCACATGCTGTGCGCAAGCATTTGATCGCGGTGAAAGCGCTTCACAAGTCATTGCGCTGTGATGGCGACATCAGTGATGCAGCGGTGGACTTTGTAGCTGCTACCACAGGAGGCACTGTTGCTCGTGAAGCTATTGCTGCTGTGCGAGAGGCATGCAGCAACCCTGACCAGCTGCTCACGGTAGATGGTGCGTTGGACTTTTTGTCAAGATTCGGTTGCGCGAGAAATGCCGCCACAGCGGCCAACTTGCGCGATGCCGTTCGAGGTGGGCGCCACGCCCTTGAGGGTCAAGGCTCAGCCCGGGAAACTCTACAAGCCGTTTTGAACGTTGCCAGCGCGACCGACCCTCGGGTGCATGAGGCCGTTCAGCGCGCAACGCTAGTGGTGGACGCTGGCTCCACGCTCTTGTCTGCACTTCAACAGGGACATGCCAGCAATATCATCAGTGCGACCGGCAACCTTGCTTCCATCATCTCTCCGACTTTCAATTCCTCCATGATTGGTATGTGCCTGCCTGCTCTGCAGCGCCTAGCGAATGCACCTTCGGTGCAAGCAGGCATGGACTGTGTGGCCGATGTCGTTGCCAAGCTGGCGCCCAAACATCAAAACGTAGCACGCGGCGTGCAGGCATTGGCCCGCTTCGCTGCCGCAGACAAGATGGACATAGAAGCCGTCATGAGCTCTCTTCCGGTGCTGGAAGAGATCACTGGAAGCTCAAGCTTGGTTCGCGACGCGCAAGTTGCATACAAGGCATTCCAAGAACTGCAACAAAGCAACATTTCCCGCGCACTGACTCAGCTTGCTGGCCTCAATACGAACGTGGCTCGCATCGCACAAGTGGCACAGCAGGTGTACCGTGACACACAAGCTATGTACAACGCCACCACTGCAGCGGAAGCTGCTCAGGGTGCGCTGGGAGTGCTTCAGGCGGCAAAAGTGTTTCTGAAGGAGCTCGGTGTGCCGAAAGTGGTGGTGGATGGCATGTCTGTGCTAGCAGCGTTGGCCCTTGGCAACCCTGCGGGGGCGCTGTCGGCACTCGTAGCTGCCGCATTGCCGCACTTGGTAGGCGCAATGTTCAAGGGCTTAAAGCTGGGGGGCGGTGGTGGTGGGTTTGGCGGTGGAACCGGTGGTAGCGGTGGAAGCCGTGGAGGTGGTGGGAGCAGTCGAGGCGGTGGAAGTAGTGGAGGCGGTGGAAGTAGTGGTGGTGGGGGTGGTGGAGGTGGCGATGGTGGTAGAGGCGGCCTTGATGGCGCCAGTGGAGGCAGTCTTGGTGGCAGCATTGATGGTGGTAGCTACGGTGGTGGTGGCAGCGGCGGTGGTGGTATTGGCAGCAGTCCTAGTAGAGTTGACAGCTCTGATAGCAGTGCTGGTTCTAGTGCTGGTGCCGGTGCCGGTGCTGCTGTTGGTGCTGGTGCTGGTGCTGGTGCTGGTGCTGGTGCTGGTGCTGGTGCTGGTGCTGGTGCTGGTGCTGGTGCTGGCGCTGGTGCTGGCGCTGGTGCCGGTGCTGGTGCCGGTGCTGGTGCTGGTTCTAGTGCTGGTGCTGGTTGTAGTGCTGGAGCTGGTTGTAGTGCTGGTGCTGGTTCTAGTGCTGGAGCTGGTGCTGGTTCTGGTGCTGGTTCTGTTGCCGGTGCCGGTGATACTTCTAATGGCGGTGCTGACTTTCGCGGAGTTGCTCCTACAGTTGCGTCAGGGCGTGATCCCACCATCCGCGTTCTTGATGCTCCAAACGGTGCAAGTCCAGCTTTGCGTCACTCACGAAGCAAAGACCACCACACGTCGGCATCGCATCGAAAATCGCGCTTGCCATACTCAGACAGTACTTCTTCGTCCCTGCCACGATCTGTGACACAACCGGTTTCACTGCAACGATCATCTGACACATGGATACCATTTAACGTGTCCAATGGAATGGCAGAGTCGAAGGCGAACGGACTCGAGCTCGGTGAAACGACACGGCCCTCAAGCCGAGTCGCTGCCTCGATAGACAACACATCGGAGACCAACGCCGTGCCAACAGGAACAAGAGCAACTCAACGGCGCGCTGCATCCAGCAGTGCGGCCACGTGGCGTAGAGAATGGACTGAGTGTGGCAGCCGCGCCCAAGAGGCATTGCGCAAGACACAACAGTTGTTGGGAGGTGGTGTGGAGGAGACCAAAGGCTGCGTTGAGCTTGGGCAGGATGCTGTTACTCCGCAGCGCCTTGTGGATGCTCTGCCACACTTGAATGAATTTGGGCGGTGCTGGGAGCTCGCCTTCCGAGCGGCGTGCCGTTTGTTGCAGCAAGAAGGTGCTAAGGTTGTGATCCAAGATCCACCAGAGGGGTCCTGTTCGCTGGCACGCCTCGTAGCAGTCGGTATTGACGGAGCCCGCTGCATCGATGCTGCACATTACCGCCTCAGTGTGCATGGCGCCACTTTGGCAGGCTTTGTTGACACGCTCCGTCGTCGTATGCGCGAGACACTTTCACTGCTTCCAGACGGCGCAGAGCTGTTGGGCGCTTCATTCGCTGTGGAACTTCGCAGGTTCAAAAGGCTGCTAAGGCACGAAGCCATCAACGACCGAGAGTTTACGATGCCGCCGTCTCCGTTCGCCGTTGGGGATGAAGTCGATGCACAAGATGGGGGACTGTTTGATCATCAGGGCAACCGCCAGCGACGCTTGGACATGTCGGACATGGAGAATGGCGTAAAATCCGACTTGAATGGCGAGGAGGAGCCGGCGACTGTCGCTTCCACAAACGAGGAACCTTCCGTGACAGCACCTTCACCTGTGAAGAGTGCTGGTAACGTAGTGGCTGTGCAAGGTGACGAGCTGCACTTGGATTCATCACACCTGCTTGACAATCTGTCGCCAGCCCCGCAACAGATGGATAGTTTGCATGAACCACCATCGCTCATCAACATCATCAATCGACTTCCCAATGAGCGTACGCCCTCGCCAGGGCATCAAGCGCAAGATTGGACGCCGCAAGGGTCCAGAAAACCATCCGAACCGGTAGTTGCTTCCTGTGACCTGAACCCGGGTGCAGGATCGGAAACAGAGGGGGCCGAGGACATTCCACTGGACATGGAAGTGAGTGAGAGCAAACTCCGGGAGCTTCTTCAAGGTCGTGATCTGCACGACGTACTGTCTCGAGCTCAGCCACAGACGCGTCGCGCAGCAGGGGCAGCAAAGCCCTCAATCCGTGAGCTACCAAAGACACCAGTCGCGCAGTGGCCGTATCAAAACATCGCTGAGGCGGCAGATTTGGTGAAGCTACGGAGTCACTTTGTCGCCGGCTTTCAGTTCGAGTTCATGAAAAAGCTGATGCGCGCTTCACCCAACGAAAACCACAGCTTCGAGTGGGTCGTAGCAGTGGACAGTTCTGGAAGCATGGTGGTGCTGCGCGACGAGTTGACTATCACAATGGTTCTGTTGATTGAAACACTGCGACGGTTGGAGTGCCGTTGGGCCGTAGGCAAGTTCTCGGACGAAGCGGAGATGCTGAAGGAGTTTGATGATCCATTCTCCATTCAGCGTGGCCAGGTAATCTTGGAAAGCATGCGAAAAGGTCGTGGTACAAAGCCAATCAGTGGATTGGAAGGCATCCTAAAGCATGTGTACGGCACACCCACGGATGCTGATGGTGTGGACGAGAGCAAGGAGTCTGAGGGTTCAAGGACGAACCACCGAATCGTGCTGCTCATTTCAGACGGTTTCAGTGTAGAAACAATGCAGAACGACTCGTCCGTATCGCTGAAGTGCGTTGTTGACAAGTACCAGTGTCAGCTTGCCGTGTTGCGTCTGCATACAAGCTCCAAGGGTCACAGTGAGAGTATTACCAAGACACTTGAGCGAGCATGTGGTAACGGTCGGCGTTTGAGGTCAGTGGAAGTTGATCCAACCGGCAGTGACACACCGATGGCGATGGGTGCCCCTGGCCGCACCTTAGAACTGGTGCGTGACTCGTACGGATCCGTGCTGGCGGCTATCGCTGAACACACTTCCCGCGGTGAAGATGGGAGTCCTACGATTAACCCAGCAGATGGCTACACGGTAGCTGTTCCACAGCACCGCAAGCCTATGCATGTGTACGTGTAAAGCGACGTTGGATGATGGCCGTGGTTGCACCTTCACCAGTGATGTTGTTATGCAGGTGGCAAGCGTCTCGAGCTAGTGATGCCCTTGCTCTTCAGCTTTCTAAGGAGACAGTAGAAGGCAAAATGGAAAGTCTGTACAGCGTAAGTCCTCCACTACTGGCACCACCCATGGCAGAGCACGCAGAAGTGGATGAGTTCATGTCACCGGGGGGGGTGTGCGAGCGACTCAAGTCAGTGCATGCGATTCCGGAAGCCTACCCTCGCTACATTCACTTCCTGCGGCAGAACTGTCGTGATTCGGCGACTGCCGTCCGCAAACAGTGGTCGGCGGGTTTGGCCAAGATGGAAACCCACATTACTGCTCTCACAGAGGTGCTTGAGTCATACGTGCTACCGTTCAACAAGTGCGTGCAACGACGTGCCCGCAGGTTCTGAAGTGTTGTTTGTAGTCCCGCTCACCCTCACTTGTTGGTCAGATTCACGCAGCGACGAGCCGCGCTTCGAGGCTCCCAGTTGTATTTGCCCGGGCTAATCAAAGCTGTGTCCACCGACTTCCAGTACCGGCGCTTCTTTGCAGCCAAAACTGCTGGCGGACAACGGTCGTATAGCGTCAGTCTGATGGTCGACATCTCGGCTTCAATGCGCGGGCACAAGTTGGACTGTGCCGTGGCATCCTTGATGATGCTGTGCACGGCACTGCAGCGGGCTGGTGTGGACACCTTCTCCATAATCTTGTTTGGAGAGAAGGTATTGTGTGTGAAAACTGAGGATCAAGAGCTCAATGACGAAGCCATGTTGGCTGTGATGGGCAACCTCGTGTCATCAAACATAACCGGCACAGCTGATGCGGCCGCAATCGAATGCGCAATTGATCTGTCGCAACAGTCAAACGTGCGCGGGCCGAAGCTAGCGTTTGTTCTGACGGATGGCTACACGACGTGTGGGACCAGCTTGACACGGGCGCTGCTGCGGGCGAACATGGAAGACGTGACCGTGGTGGGTTTGGGGATAGGTCTGGATACGCCTTTTGTACCGCAGGTGTACCAGCGGTGGGCGGTTGCCGCTTTGCCGACGTCACTCCCGGATGCATTGCGCGAGTTGTTCTCACAAGATGAAAGCGCGGTGTCGCTCAAGGCCCCAGAGGTTCGAAGTCTTGGCTGGGGTGCTGCTGTGGAGCTGTGGAATGACAGCGCAAAGACTGCCAAGGAAGCCGCAGCGGACACAACAAGTGTCTTTGCTGAGCTCCTGAAAGACGTCAACACAAACCCACATGGCACGTTGGTGCGCAACCGAGCGCCGAACAGCATGGACATTGATCTATGTTTCGTTGTAGACACGACGGCCAGCATGGAACCGTTTTTGTGCACTGTCATGGACCAATTGCGACGCCTTGTGCTGCCTGGACACGGCAACAGCATATGGGAGAAACTCGACAAGAAGTACCCGAGTCTCAACGTTGTCTTGCGCTTCGGTCTCGTGGCGTACAATGACGAGCAAGCACCGCGAATGGTGCGTTTCCCTGATTTTCCAACCATGGTCGATATTGTTGCTTCAACCAAGCCGCGTCGCGAGAAGGTCAAGCTGAAAAGAGAACGCATGAAGGCATTCATGAACTCATGCGCGGCAAACCTCATGAGTCAGGTATGTCCATGGTTGCTGCGCCAAAACTGGGCGCCTCATCTGCTGGCTTTCATCGTTTGTTTGCTGTCATACATATCACAGGCCAAGATGCTGCTGAACGGGGTTGGTGGTCATGACGTGCCAGAAGATGTGATGGATGCGTTGGTTACGACCGCGAGCGATGAGATGAACTGGGGCAGCCGAGTCAGATTTGCGTTTCTGGTATGCGACGCGCCTGCGCATGGGCACTTTTTCCAAAACCCACCCGACCATTCCGATCGTCGACCGAACGAAGGTCAAGCAGAATTGCAACGCGCAGTCATGGCTTTGAAGAAGAAGGATGTGAGTATGATCATGTGCCACATCCACCGCAGTGCAACGCAGCGCATGGAGCAGCGCCTGCGTACTGAGTTCGACACGGACCGGACCCAGGGCACGGCCCCAGATCGCTACGGTGGCAAGATGGCCATGCCCCCGGGTGTCGACTTGTTCAACAAGCACATCAACATCCCTGCGCGCCATTTCATCATCATCCTCGATTCGTCTGGCTCCATGTGCGGAACGCCATGGAATGAAGCTGTGGCATCGACCTCCAATTTCCTTGCCACACGCCGCAGCCTACACCAAGGACAAAGCAAGGACGTTTACTCCCTGCTCCAGTTCTCATCGGCTGCTTCATGCATGTGCCGCTACGTGCCCATCACCAGTACGCCACCGGCATACAGTCAGAGTGGAGGTGGTACAGTGTACACCGCAGGCATCAACTTAGCCAGCAGCATCATCAGTGGTGCACCCGCCCATATCACCGGCTTCACACCGGTGATTATCTTCATGTCCGATGGTGCTCCATGCGACGGACCACAGAGCATCACGGCTATGACACAGCTCGCTCAAAGAACACCCAAACCTGAAATCCACACTGTTGGGTTCAACGTTGGGCGCGGCTCGTCTGCAGACAGCCACCTCATCAACTTGTGCAAGACTGGCATGAGTGCCGAAGAGTTGACCAAGTGTGGCACCGGCCGCCCTCCTCGGGCGCATCTGGCAGGCATGGGACAGCTCACCTCCGTTTTTAACACCATTGCCAACAACACCGCCAGCGCAGATACGCTCATGCATGCCTTCGCGCAAAAGCTGAGCGATCACATGTGTGACAAGCTCATGGTTGACCTGCTGTAGTCGTAGCTCGCGTGGGGTGGTTTCTTTGCAAAAATACTCTCAAGATCACCAAGTGCGGCAGTTTGATGTCAGTTGGCCACCCAACCCAGGCAGCTTGGTGTAATGGACGATTCTCTGAATACCAGCGCGCAGTGCTTGTTGTCAGACGACGATTTGTCTTGCGAAGACGTTTCAGATTC
>Ga0213833_1000863_pt1 | contig 25072 bp, 21 predicted proteins | sample SWATP21_FD_160575 | JGI IMG/M metagenome (GOLD analysis project Ga0213833, IMG submission 160575) | Coastal seawater microbial communities from Marineland, Florida, United States - SWA TP2 #1 | ecosystem: Environmental > Aquatic > Marine > Coastal | place: USA: Florida | collected 2016-08-14 | reverse complement strand
CGACCGGCCCGTGCCTGCAGGTTTCGAGACGGTCCCGCAAGGGATCCGGGTAAATCTCCGCGTGCGGGATGCCTCGGGCATCACCACCAAACCTTCAAATCGGACACGCGATGTCCGCCGCGCATCCCGCACCCCTCTCATCGCTCCAGGGCGCAAGCCCGTGGAGGGTTTCGTGCTGACACGCCGTTCCTCCCCATTCCATGGGGAGGTGGATCGCCGCAGGGCGGCGAGACGGAGGGGCGCCGCGGCACGCGGCGTTGTGTCAGCGACACGCTCCACCGCCTCCCGGCGCTCCGCGCCGGCCCCCCAAAGAATACGTGGCGACCCGCGGCTAACGCCGCGGCCCACTTCCCCATGGAATGGGGAAGAAAAGCACCGAGCCACTTTCCCCGGATTTATTCCGGGGCCTGGTGGCGTTTCAGGAGGAGGCTCGACTGGGCCCCGGCACAAGGCCGGGGGAAGTGCAGCGGGCCGGGGGAAGTGGAGCGGACCGGGAAAAGGAGCGCTGCGGCGAAAACTCAGCTGTCCAGGGTGGCGCGGACTTCGGCGCGCAGGATGTCGATCGGGGCGAGGCCTTGCTTGGTGCGGACGTGCCAGTAGGTCCAGCCATTGCAGGACGGGGCGCTTTGCAGCTGGGCGCCGACCTGGTGGATGGAGCCGGCGCGATCGCCGGCGATCAGCGTGCCATCGGCCCGCACGCGCGCCGAATGACGGCCCTTGGGGCAGTAGAGCGTGTCGCCGGGCTTTACGAGGCCGCGTTCGACCAGGGCGCCGAAGGGAATGCGCGGCTGGGCGCGTTTGGACTGGGTGACGTTCAACGCTTCGGTCGAGGCCGGCGTGATCGCGGCCAGGCGGGCGCGGGCGACGTCCAGATAGTCCGGATCGCGCTCGATGCCGATGAAGTGGCGGCCGAGGCGTTTCGCAGCGGCGCCGGTGGTGCCGGTGCCGAAGAAGGGGTCGAGCACGATATCGCCGGGATTGGTGGTCGACAGCAGGACCCGGTGCAGCAGGGCTTCGGGCTTTTGCGTCGGATGGGCCTTTTTGCCGTCCGCGCCTTTCAGGCGTTCGCCGCCCGAACAGATCGGCAGCGTCCAGTCCGAGCGCATCTGCACACCGTCATTCAGCGCCTTCATGGCGGCATAGTTGAAGGTCGGGCGGGCCTCCTTCGATTTGGCAGCCCAGATCAGGGTCTCGTGCGCATTGGTAAAGCGCGTGCCCTTGAAGTTCGGCATCGGGTTGGTCTTGCGCCAGATGATGTCGTTGAGCACCCAGAAGCCGGCATCCTGGAGAATGCCGCCGACACGGAAGATATTGTGATAGCTGCCGATCACCCAGATCGCGCCATTCGGCTTGAGCACGCGGCGCGCTTCTTCCATCCAGCCCCAGGTGAAGAGATCGTATTCGTCGAACCCGCCGATCTGGTCCCAGTCATTGTCGACTGCGGAGACCTTGGAATTGTCCGGGCGGTGCAGATCGCCGCCGAGCTGGAGATTATAGGGCGGGTCGGCGAACACCAGGTCGACGCTCGCATCGGGAAGCGACTTCATCACTTCCACGCATTCTCCCTCGAGAATCTGGTCGATCCGGGACTCTGCCATGACACGCCACTCCACTCGTTCTTGCGAGGGGAAGTTTTCCCGCGTCTATGGCTAACGGGCCGTTAAGCATCAATCAAGTTTTCCACAGCCGGCCGCATCTGGGGATAACTCGGCGATTCGCAGGGCTTCGCGCACCGGCGCATAACTTATTCTGTGGATCGGGCAGGGGCCGAGGGCCATCAGGGCCTCGCGGTGGGCCTTGCTGGGATAGCCCTTGTGCCCCTCGAACCCGTAGCCGGGAAAGCGCAGGGCGGCCTCTTCCATCAGGGCATCGCGCAGCGTCTTTGCAAGGATCGACGCCGCGCCGATCGCCGGTTCACGGGCATCGCCTTTCACGATCGCCTCGGCCGGGCAGGGCAGGCCGTCGGGCACACGATTGCCGTCGATCAGCACATGCTCGGGCCGCACGGGCAGTCGGGCGACAGCGCGGGCCATCGCCGTCATCGTGGCGTGAAGGATGTTCAGCCGGTCGATCTCGGCCGGTTCGGCAATGCCGATCCCCACCCAGGCCTTCTCGCGGATCTCGCGGGCCAGCGCCTCGCGCCGCCGTGCCGTCAATGCCTTGGAGTCGCCCAGCCCGGCGATCGGGCGGGCCGGATCGAGGATGACGGCGGCCGTCACGACAGGCCCCGCCAGCGGGCCGCGTCCGGCTTCGTCGACGCCCGCGACATGCCCGTCTGCAGCGTTTTCCACAGCGTTAAGGCAATCCTTGTCTTTTGCTGAGAGGGTCATGGGCAGAGCAGATCCTTCGAGGCGCCGAGTGTATCGCGTTTTCTATTGCGTGACGGTCGAACATGACCTTCGGCTCGTCGCGGTTGCCGCCCTTTTGTGCGCCTTGTCGGCCTTTGCAGCCGTCGGGATGGCGCGCCGTGGGCAGTCGGCACCGGACGACCGGCAGTCCTTGTGGCTGATCGTGACCGGATTCGTCACGGGCGTCGGCATCTGGGGCACACACTTCGTCTCGATGCTGGCCTATGAAGCGCCCGTGCCGGTCCAGTACGGCCTGTTCGGCACGGTCGGCTCGCTCCTCCTCGCCATTTTCGTGACCAGCTGCGGTTGGACCTATGCTGTGCGCATGCCGCAGGCCTATGGCGCCCCGCTGGGCGGTGCGGTTGTCGGCGCCGGCATCGCGACCATGCATTTCATGGGCATCGACGCGATGAATGTCGGCGCGTCCATCGTCTGGGACATGCCGCTGGTCCTGGCCGCTGTCGGGGCGGGTATGCTGTTCGCAGCATTGAGTGCGACCCTCCTTGTTCGCGTGCGCAGCCTGGCAGGGCTGGCGGGCGCGGGCGCTCTGCTGGTGCTGGGCGTGGTGAGCCTGCATTTCACGGCGATGTCGGCAATGCAGCTGGTACCGACCGTTCCTGGCGTGCTTGATGATGCCGCGGTCTCGACCAAACTGCTTGCTGTCACTGTCGCACTCGCTGTGGTCTTCGTGATCAGTGTCGGTCTGGCTGCAGCGGCGCTGGATGTCATTCTGGGTGCACGCCGCCAGGCCGAGGCCCTGCGTTTGCAGGCGCTGGCCGATGCGACCTTCGAAGGCATTGCCGTTGTCCGCGATGGCCTCGTGCGCGAGGTCAACGAGCCGCTCTGCGACATGCTCAACCTGCGGCGCGCCGATTTGCTCGACATGCCCGTCAGCAAGCTGGCCCTCGACACGGCCGCGATGGCGGCCCTGGCGGATATCGATGATACACGGCCGGTGACCTGCCGCCTGCGAAGCCGCAATGGCGGCGGCCTGACGGTGCAGGTGCGGGCCCGCAAGATCGATTTCGGCGGCGAGGCGTCGGATGTCCTCGTGTTCCGGGATGTCTCCGCGGAGGAGCGGGCACGGGCGCGGATGACCCATCTCGCCCACCACGACACCCTGACGGGCCTGCCCAACCGGTTGCGTTTCCGCGAGGCTCTCGACGACGCGATCGAGCAGGCCTGGCAGAACGATACCATGGTCGCGGTAGTGATTTTCGATCTCGACCGGTTCAAGGAAGTCAATGACGTTCATGGCCACGCGACCGGGGATGCCCTGCTGAAGACCGTCGCCGAACGCATGCTCGACACGCTGCCGGACAAGGCGATCCCGGCGCGCCTGAGCGGTGATGAATTTGCTGTCGTGCTGCCGGATGTATCCGGACATGACGAGGTGCTGGGCACGGCGCAGCGTGTCGTCGACCATATCGGCGTGCCAGTGGTCATCGACCAGCTGACACTGAATGTCAGCGCGTCCGGCGGGGCGACGGTTTTCCCGCTCGATGGCGAGGACCCGGACCGGCTGATGAACCAGGCGGATCTGGCCCTCTATCACGCCAAGGGGCAGGGCCGGAACCAGGTGCGTGGTTTCGATCCCCAGCTTGGCCGGATGCTGCAGGAGCGCCGTCTGCTGGAAGCCGATCTGGCCATGGCGATCGAGGACGAACTCCTCGAACTTCATTTTCAGCCCCAGGTCCGGCTCGGCGATGGCGCTATCGTCGGCTATGAGGCGCTGGTGCGCTGGAATGACGAGAAGCGGGGCTATGTCTCGCCGGCGGAATTCGTGCAGATCGCCGAGGAAACCGGCCAGATCCTCAAAATGGGTGAGTGGGTGATCCGGGCGGCCTGCCGCGAAGCGGTCAGCTGGCCCGAAGAACGCCGTGTTGCCGTCAATGTCAGCCCGGCGCAGTTCCGCCAGGGCAACCTGGTGCTCAGTGTCCAGCAGGCGCTGCGGGCCTCCGGTCTCGCGCCGGGGCGGCTGGTGGTCGAGATCACCGAGGGCGTTCTCATCGACGACGAAGCCCGGGCGCTGGAAGTGATGCGGGCGCTGAAGGATCTCGGCGTGCGTCTGGCGATCGACGATTTCGGGACGGGCTACTCTTCCCTTGCCTATCTGCGCACCTTCCCCTTCGACAAGATCAAGATCGACCGTTCCTTCATCACCGGGATCGAGAACGATCGCGAAGCGCAGATCATCGTCCAGGCGACGATCGATCTGGCGCGGGCGCTGGGCATCAGCGTCGTCGTGGAAGGCGTCGAGACGTTCGGCGAACTCGCCGCGCTGGGCTGCCAGCCTGACCTCGTTCTGCAGGGTTTCCTGGTCTCGCGGCCGGTTTCACGCGGCCATGTGCCCGGCTTCGACAGTTTCTCGGCCGAACAGCGCCAGGCCATTGCCGACCAGGTCAATGGCGGCAGCGGCGACCTGCTGCGCGACCGCGCCTGATCTGGCGCGGTACTTTCTCAGCCTTGCGCGTCGGACCGCCGCGCATCACACGGTACCAGAACAGGATTGCGCCGATCGGTACGCCAAGCGCCAGTATGACGGGCTCGACCGGGGAGGCATCGACAAAACTGGCGCCGAAGAAGGTGATTTCCAAAAACCGGAAGTAGACGCCGGCTTCCGATGAGGAAATGCCGGGTGCTACCAGATACCAGGCCTCGCTGGTCCAGTTGAAGCCGAAGACCGGGAAACCGGCGATGATGAAGAGCGGCCAAAGGATACGCCGCTTGATCCGCCGGAAGCGGAAGGTTGCAATCAGTGTGATTACAACAAAGGTGAAATTCGCCAGTACGGCTGCCAGGGAAGCCAGGCGGACCGGCGTCATCGTTCCGTCCGTGAAGGAAATGCCCGGATTGGGCTGGAACGCATAGGCATTGACGTGATGCAATGCCCAGGGCTGGTCGCCGGTTCGGGTAAAGGTCAGATCGATCCTCACATGCTCGGCCCCGGTCCGCGTGATGTAGACGAGCGATTGGTTGTCGAGTGGCTGGCCCCCGACGACTTGCGAACGCGAGCGATGGGCGCCTGCCAGTTCCGGCGTATCGAGCCATTCACCGGCCGGCATCCCGGCGAGAAACGCGTCAAGCCTGCCCCGGAATTCCTCCGTGTCTGCCCAGTCTCCAAAATGACGGATCAGGGCTTCGGTATCCCGACTTTCCACGGCCTCGAGCGCGCTTGTGCGCGTCTCGCGCAGATCTTCGGCGACAAAACTCTCATAGACATCCGACTTCCGGCAGCCAGCCAGGCCAGCCGCCAGGACGAGCATCAAGCACACGAAAAGCCGCATTCCATATCCCCCGGGCCTGGATGAATAAAGAGCGTGTTTTATGGCTGACTTGCAAGCTCTGGTTCTCGCGGCGGCTCAGAAAAGACTCGGCTGGCCGGCGGAGCCGAGAGGGCGTTCGAATTTGGAAAAGTCGAGTTCGGTGCGCGGTGCGGTCAGGCCGTAGCGGCGTATGGCAGCGCGCACGCGGTTGACGATCAGTTCGGCCAGCGGGCCCTGGCCGCGGCCGCGCGTGCCCCATTGCGGATCGTAGTCACGCCCGCCGCGCATCTGGCGGATCAGCGACATGACGCGTCCGGCAGCGTCGGGCCGGGCCGTCTGCAGCCATTCGCGGAACAGGTCCTTGATCTCGAGCGGCAGGCGCAGGAGCACGTAGGAGGCATTCACGGCACCCGCTTCGGCGCCGGCCTTGAAGACCGCCTCGATCTCGTTGTCGTTGAGGGCTGGAATGATGGGCGCCATCATCAGCGTGACCGGCAGGCCCGCCTCCGACAGTCCCCGGACCGCCTCGAGCCGGCGGTGGGGCGCTGCGGCGCGGGGCTCCATGTCGCGGGCCAGACGCCGGTCGAGCGTGGTCACGGAAATCGCGCCCTTGGCGAGGCCATCGGCGGCCATCGGGCCGAGTATGTCCAGATCGCGCAGGACAAGCGCTGATTTGGTGATGAAGCTGACCGGGTGCCGGTAGCGGGCAAAGACCTTCAGGATTTCGCGGGTGTGCTGCAGGCGCCGTTCGACCGGCTGCCAGGCATCGGTATTGGCGCCGATCACGATCGGTTTGGGCTGGTACCCCGGCCGGTTGAAGAAGGCCTCCAGCAAGGCCGGTCCGTCGGGTTTGGCGAAGATCACGCTTTCGAAATCGAGGCCCGGCGAATAGCCCCAATAGGCATGGCTGGGCCGGGCATAGCAGTAGATGCAGCCATGCTCGCAACCGCGATAGGGATTGATCGACTGGTCGAAGGAGATATCGGGTGAGCTGTTGGTCGCGACGATCGACCGCGACGCATCTTTCAGGATGGTCGTTCCAAGGCGCGGCGCCGGCGCATCTGCCTCGGTCCATCCGTCATCGAAGGCCTCGCGGGCAAAGGCCTCGTACCGGCCCGATGCGTTAGACCGAGCGCCCCGGCCCCGGACGCCGGCCCCCGGGGCGGTGGGGGATCCGGCAGAGGGGGCCGCCTGAGGGGCGTTTAGGGCGTAGCCACCTGGGCGCTCGGTCATGAGCGCACTATGACTCACGAAGAGAACAAATCAAGAACAATTTTCGAGCCAAGCCCGAAAAAATGGAAGGCGGGCCGGGTCAGCCCACCTTCCGCAGGTCAACCAGGAAGCTGGAGATATTGTCTCGCAGCGTGTTCAGGCTGCGTTCCTGGCGCAGGAGGATGTCTGTCGAGCTGATCACCGTTTCGACCGAGGCCTGGGTGGACTCGGTGGCGGAGTGAACCACACCGATGCCGCTGGAAACCTCGCCGGTCCCGGCGGCGGCCTCGTTGACATTGCGGGCGATCTCGCTGGTTGCGGCGCTCTGTTCGGTGACGGCGGCGGCGATGGCATTGCACGCCGTATTGATATCCTCGATCGCCGAGGAGATGACCGAGTTGGCCGACACCGCACCGGTCATGGTGCGCTGCAGGTCCTGGATCTGGTGGCCGATATCGTCCGTCGCCTGGGCGGTCTGGCCCGCCAGCGTCTTCACTTCCTGGGCGACGATGGCAAAGCCCTTGCCGGCCTCGCCGGCCCGGGCCGCCTCGATGGTCGCGTTCAGTGCGAGCAGGTTGGTCTGGTCGGCGATGGCCTCGATCAGGCGAACGACATCGCCGATCTTGCCGGTCACACCGGTCAGGCCCTCGATCGTCGCATTCATCGCCCGCGACTTCTCGACAGCGCCCGCGGCAAGGCCGGCCGAGCTGACCACCTGGCGATTGATCTCGGAGATGGAGGAAGTGAGCTCTTCTGCCGAAGCCGCGATGCTCTGCATGTTCGTGGATGCCTGTTCGGCGCCGGCCGCGGCGCTGGTGCAGCGCTCGGAGGCATCGCTGGAGCGGGCGTAAAGCTGGTCTGCGGTCTCGCGCAGGGAGCCGATCGTGTCCGACACCTTGTCCATGACATCGGCCAGCTGGGCTTCAAGTTTTCCAGCAAGCTCAATGAAGCTCTCATGCCGGGACTTGATGCCGTACAGGGTCGTGTTCACGGCCTGGGCAGCATTACGGAAGGAGCCCACCATCCCGGTTTCGGGGATTAGGCGGAAATGCTTGTTCTTGCGGACATACTCGACGCAGGTCTGGCTTTCGCGCAGATAGGCGTCGGTACGGTCAATCAGAAGATTGATGGCCAGTTCCATCTCGGCGATCTCGGGGTCGTCTGACACGCCGATGATACGCTTTTCGAAATCGCCTTCGGCAACGGCGCGGACGATCTCCGCCGCGCGGCGGACGGCCTTGCGTTCCTTGGTCACAAACATCGCACGATCTCCTAGCGGTAACCGCGACGCTGGCCCTGGCCGAGCGTGCAGATGAATTCATCGTATTCCAGGCCGAGATCGGCGAGGTGGCGGTTCAGCTTGTCCGTCGAAGCGGCGAGACCCTGTTTGGCGTTCTCGTGCCGGGCCTCTTCCTCGCGCAGGGCGGTGTAAAGCGGGATGACCTCTTCCTGGAGGATGCGCTCTTCCGGTTTGCGGCGGTTGGAGTGGTAGCCGACGATGTCCCCTGCATCGTTGAAGCTGGGGGTGACGTGGGCATAGACCCAGTAGTGATCGCCATTCGTGGCGCGATTGATCACATAGGCGAAAATCTCGTTTCCGCCCTGGATGGTCTCCCAGAACATCTTGAATATGCAGCGCGGCATGTCCGGGTGGCGGATGAAGCTGTGCGGCTGGCCGAGCGACTGTTTTTCGGTGACGTTCGACAACTGCTGGAAGATGTCGTTGGCGTAGGTGATGCGGCCTTTCAGGTCCGTCTTGGTGACGATGACCTGGTCCTTGTCAAAGCGGCGCTCGACGCCGGTGAGTTGCGTGTCCCGGGACATGAGGAAAGAGCCTTTCCGCTCAAGAGTGCGGCCGGGCCCGGCAAGCCGGATTTGGGCCAGATTTCGCGGAAGACCGTCGCGGTTTTAGGGTTAATCAACGGTTGCAGCTCGGCGGTCATAATAGTTTATACGAGTGTGAGTTGCGTCACGAACCGAGCGGTAATTGCTGCAAAATCAGCGTGATAATGCCATGTTGTCCTGATTTCAGGACTGCATCTAGCCAGCAAGGCGCGCTTCCAAGGCCAGCATGTCCTGCCACGCCAGACGCTTCTCTGGGGGGCGGCGGAGCAGGTAGGAGGGGTGGAAGACGGGCAGGATCGGAATTACCCGGTCCGTAGATTCGCCCTGCGGATCCCGCACGGCATACTCGCCCCACTGGCCGCGCAGCCGGGTGATCCCGGTCGATGTCCGCATCAGGGACTGGGCGGAGATACCGCCGGCGACGACGAGAATGTCCGGTGCCTTGAGGGCGATGTGCCGTTCGATGAAGGGCAGGCACATCGTGATCTCTTCCTGGGTTGGCGTGCGATTGCCGGGCGGACGCCAGTTCAGGATGTTGGAAATATAGAGATCGTCGGCTCCCAGGCCGATCGACGCGAACATGCGGTCCAGCAATTGTCCGGACCGGCCGACGAAGGGCTGGCCCTGCTCGTCCTCTTCCTTGCCGGGCGCTTCACCGACCACCATGATCCGCGCTTCGCGATTGCCGCGGGCGAAGACCGTGTTGCGGGCGGTGCGCTTGAGCGGACAGCCTTCGAACTGCGCGATCGCGACCTGCAACGCGTCCAGTGTGGCGGCGCCGGCCGCGAGTTCCCGCGCCGAGGGGCCGTCATCGGGTGCCTGGCCATAGCCGGCTGCCCGTGCCGCCGCCGCGGTGGCGGTGCGTTGCGGGGCAGCCTGTTGCGTATCGCGGACGGTGGCGGGTGTTGATGAGGGAGGCGCCCGGTCATGCGCCGCACCGGCCGCCGGCACAGGCCGCGGCCGCTGGATCGGAGCATCGAGCTCGATCCCGGCTTCCTCCCACCACGCGATCAGGGCCTTGAGAGCCTTTTCGTCGTGCGGGTCGAGTGTGGCACCTGGGTTGGACATGGCTTACGCGTACGTCAACGTAATAACTTTGATCCGGACAGCCGGACACGCTAGATGGGTATTCGATCCTAAGGTATGACCGAAGGCCTGCAAGCGGGGCAGTGCTGAAACCGATGAGAAAAGAGTGGGAGCTGGAATGACCGACGCACCGATCGAACGCGAATCCATGGAATACGATGTGGTGATCGTCGGGGGTGGCCCCGCCGGTCTGTCGGCCGCGATCCGTCTGAAACAGCTTGCCGATGAAGCCGGGCAGGAGCTGTCGATCGCCGTGCTGGAAAAGGGCGCCGAGGTCGGCGCGCACATCCTGTCCGGCGCCGTCGTCGATCCCAAGGCGCTCAACGAGCTTGTCCCTGACTGGGCCGAGAAGGGTGCGCCGCTCAACGATCCCGTTAAGACGGATATTTTCGAAGTGCTCGGTGCGGCCGGTTCGATCAGCCTGCCGACGCTCTTCTTCCCGCCGCTGATGAGCAATCATGGCTGCCATATCGTCTCGCTGGGCAATGTGTGCCGCTGGCTGGGCGAGCAGGCCGAAGCGATGGGCGTTGAAGTCTATCCCGGCTTCCCCGCTGCCGACGTGATCGAGGAAGATGGCGCCATCAAGGGCGTGGTGACCGGTGATTTCGGTCTGGCTCGCGACGGCGGTCACAAGGACGGCTACCAGCCGGGCATGGAGCTGCGCGGCAAGTACACGCTGATTGCCGAAGGTGCCCGCGGCTCGCTCGCCAAGAAGCTGATCGGCCGCTATGGCCTGTCCGAGGGCAAGGAGCCGCAGAAATTCGGCATCGGCCTGAAAGAGCTCTGGCGCGTGAAGCCGGAGAACCACAAGCCCGGAATGGTGAAGCACACCATGGGCTGGCCGCTCGACAATTCCACCGGCGGCGGCTCCTTCATGTACCACTATGGCGACAACCTGGTCTCGATCGGTTTCGTCGTTCACCTCAATTACAAGAACCCCTGGATCTCGCCCTTCGAGGAATTCCAGCGCCTGAAGACGCACCCGGCCATCCGCGACGTGCTGGAAGGCGGCGAGCGGATCTCCTATGGCGCCCGCGCCATCACCGAAGGCGGCTTCCAGTCGGTGCCGAAACTGGCTTTCCCCGGCGGTGCGCTGATCGGCTGTTCGGCGGGCTTCGTGAACGTGCCGCGCATCAAGGGCAGCCACAACGCCATGAAGACCGGCATGCTGGCGGCGGAAAGCGTGTTTGCCGCCATCGGTGCCGGCCGCGCGCATGACGAACTGGCGGAATACCAGACGGCTTACGAGAATTCCTGGGTTGCCAGGGACCTCAAGGCGGTGCGCAATGCCAAGCCGCTCTGGTCGAAATTCGGCACCACGATCGGTATCGCCCTGGGCGGGCTGGACATGTGGTGCAACACGCTGTTCGGCGGCTGGTCGCCTTTCGGCACGATGGGTCACGGCAAGACCGACGCCGAAAGCACCCAGCCGGCGGAGAAGTTCCGCAAGATCGATTACCCCAAGCCGGACGGAAAGCTGACCTTCGACCGTCTGTCCTCGGTCTTCATCTCGAACACCAATCACGAGGAAGACCAGCCGGTTCACCTCAAGGTGGCCGATATGGATCTGCAGAAGGCCTCCGAGCTGGAGGTTTATGGCGGCCCGTCGGCGCGCTATTGCCCGGCCGGTGTCTATGAGTGGATCAAGGATGAAACGACGGGCGAGGAACGCTTCCAGATCAACGCCCAGAACTGCGTCCACTGCAAGACCTGCGACATCAAGGATCCCAACCAGAACATCAACTGGACCACGCCGGAAGGCGGCGGCGGTCCGATGTATGCGGGAATGTAATCCGGCGCACAGCCATCAGGCCTTGCGCCCCGGACGGTGCGGAGCGAGCATGACGCCATGACAAGCATCCTGCGCGCCTGGCCCGCACTGCTCGCGGCAACGGCCCTGACATCCTGCGTGACCGTGCCGGCCGAGGAGGAAACCTCGGCCTATGGCGCCTTTCTGGCCGCCCGCTATGCCGGTGTGAACCGCGACGCGGCGGGAGCGGCGGACTATTATCTCGAGGCGCTCGACCGGTTGCCGGGCAATTCGGTGCTCGCCGATCGGGCCTTTATAACATCAGTCATCGCCGGCGATCTGGACCGGGCCTCGGCCCTGGCCGTCTCGGCAAGCGAGGCAGGCGATCCCAGCCGGCTTGCGACCTTGTTCCGTGTCTCCGACCGGATATCGCGCCATGATTATCGCACGGCCCTGACCGTTCTCGACGCGGCGCCGGACTATGGCCCCTACAACACCTTCTTCCAGGACATATTGCGCCATTGGGCGCTGATGGGCGCAGGCCGGGGCGACGAAGCTCTGACCGAGGTCGGCGACATGCAGGCGCCGGGCTTTCTGGCGTCGCATCTGTGGCTGCACAAGGCGATGCTGTTCGAGGCCGCGGGCAATCCGGCGGCGGCCGAGGCGGCCTACCGTTCGGCGGTCTTCACCTCGACCTTCCGCCGCCTGTCGACGGAAATGTATGGCGGTTTCCTGATGCGCGAAGGGCGCCGCGCCGAGGCCGCCACCCTGTTCGAGACCTATCTGGAAGACGATCCGGACGAGGCCAGCATCCAGGCGCTCTACGAGACCGCCAGCCAGGGCCGCCGGGCGCCGCGCCGGCCGGACATTCCGGGACTGGCCGCCCGCGCCGTGCTGGGACCGACGGCCGATCTGGCGGCCCAGGCCGACATGGACCTGACCATCATCTATATGCGCATGGTCCAACGGCTGGATCCGGATCTTGCGCCGCTGCACATCGTGCTGGCCGGCTCGCTCGACCGGATCGGCCTGCACGATCTCGCCCTGGCCGAATATGCCTCGGTTCCCGAAGGTCCGTTCCGGCTGGGTGCGCAGATCGACCGGATCGTGCTGATGGCAACGCTGGGCCGGATCGAGGCGGCCCATGCCGCCGCGCGCGACCTTGCCGGGCGGACCGGAGCTGCCGAGGCCATCCTGCTCTACGCCGACATGTCCCGGATCTCCGGTGAATGGGCAGCAGCGGTCGATCTTTATGGTCAGGCGATGGCGCTCAACCGCGAACAGGGCCTGCCGGACGACTGGCGCTATCACTATTTCCGGGCGTCCTGCTATCTGATGCTGGACAACTGGGAAGCCGCCGAGGCCGAGTATCTTGCTGCGCTGGAGCTGGCCCCGGGCCAGTCCACCGTGCTCAACGATCTGGGCTATATGTGGATCGATCGCGGCGAGCGGGTCGATGAGGCCTTCGAGATGATCGCGCAGGCCGCCGACATGGCACCGGAGAACGGCAATGTGATCGACAGCCTGGGCTGGGCCTACTACCAGCTGGGCCATTACGATCTGGCGGTGCAGGAGCTGGAGCGGGCGGCGGAACTCAATCCGGGCAGCGCGACGGCCAATTACCATCTCGGCGATGCCTACTGGCAGGTCGGCCGCCGGCTGGAAGCGGGCTTCCAGTGGCGCCGCGCGATCGATCTCGGCCCCACGGACGAGCAGCGCGAGGGGCTGGAGTATCGCCTCGAGCACGGCCAGCCGCCGGAACACACGCCCGTCTATGCCGCCAATGGCGACGCACCGGCCGACCCCGCCGAGGTGCCGGAGCCGTGAGCCCGGGCGAAGTCCGGGAATTCGCACCGGCGAAGGTCAACCTTACACTCCGGGTCGGACGCGCCCGGGCGGATGGCTATCATCCCCTCGACAGCCTTGTCGTGTTTGCCGACTGGGGCGACGAGGTCCGCGTCGATGACAGTCCGGCCTTCCTGCTGACCATGTCCGGCGAACCCTCGCGACGGCTGGCCGGCGGACACGACAATCTCGTCATGAAGGCGGCCGTGGCCCTGCAGCGCGCGGCGGGTCTTGATCGCGCGGCGCGCATTCATCTGCACAAGGCGATCCCGGTGGAAGCCGGGCTGGGCGGCGGCTCGGCGGATGCGGCAGCAACGCTGCGGGCGCTGAACCGGTTCTGGAAGCTGGACTGGCCGCTCGACCGGCTGGCCGAGCTGGGGCTCGGCCTGGGCGCGGATGTTCCGGCCTGTCTTTATTCCCGGCCGCTGCGCATGCGCGGGATCGGCGAATGGATCGAGATGGTCGAGATCGGGCCGGGCCTGCCGGCCGTCATCGTCAATCCGGGCGTGGCCGTTCCCACGGGGCCGGTGTTTGTCGCCTTCGACAGCCGGGATCCCAGACCGCTCGCGGACGGGCCCTGGTATCAGGGCGATCTGGCCGGCTGGCTGACCGGCGAGGCTAATGATCTGGAAGCCGTCGCGATCGGCCGGGAAGGTGTGATCGGCGATACGCTGGAATGGCTGCACGCCCAGCCCGGCGCCTGGCTGGTGCGGATGACCGGGTCGGGGGCCAGCTGTTTTGCCCTGTTCGACACGCTGGACGAGGCGCAAGGCGCCGCTGAAGCCTATCCGGGTTTCGCGCAGGCGGTGACCCTGGGAGCACCGGAGATGCCGGCATGATGGCGGGGCTCGTCTCTGCCCTGACGGCCTTCCTCGTTGCGCTGGCGGTGGCCGGCATGATGTTGCGCGCGGGTATTCTGGATCGTCCGAATGAGCGTTCCAATCATCGCGATCCGACACCGCGCGGTGGCGGGCTGGGGGCGATGGCGGGCGTATTTGCAGCCTGGGCGCTGCTGGACGCCGGCAGTCCGGCAACCGGCGCAGCGCTGGCCGGGATAGCGCTGGGCGGCGGGATCGCGGCCGGGCTGGGCTTGCTGGACGATCTGGTCACCCTGTCCGAGACGCTCAAATTTATGGTTCTGGCCCTGGTCTCGATTGCCGTGGCCGGCATGGCAGGACCGGTCACCGAGCTGGGGATTGTCTTGCCCTGGCTCGTCGGACTGGCCGGCTCGGCGCTGTGGATTTTCACCACGGCGAATGCGGTCAATTTCATGGACGGATCGGACGGTCTGATTGCCGCGGTCCTGATTCCGGCCGCGCTGGCGCTGGGTGTTCTGGCTGAGGGCAGTGTTGCCGTGGCCGCTTTCGGTGTCGCAGGCGCAATGGCCGGATTTGCCGTGTGGAATGCGCCGCTGGCTGCGTCGCGGGGACGCTTGTTCTGCGGCGATGTGGGGGCGCTGGGGATGGCGGTCGTCTTTGCCGGACTGGCGCTGGTCTGGGCGCGGATGTCGGGCGAGGGGGCGGTCTGGCTGGCGCCGCTGCTGATCCTGCCGCTTCTGGGAGATGTTCTTCTGACCATGGCCGCACGGGTGCGCGCCGGACGGTCAGCCTTTGTGGCGCACCGGGCGCATGCCTATCAGCTGATGATCACGCTGGGGGCCAGTCATCGCCGGGTGGCGGGGGTGTGGGCGGTGTGGAGTGCGGGCTGCGGTGTGGCGGCCCTGACAGCCCAGGCGCTGGGCGGCGGCTGGATCAATGCGCTGGCCCTGGCGGCCGGGATTGCGGCCTTCTGGGTCTTCCACCGCCAGGTCCGCAAACGGGCTGATGCGGCCGGTCTGGACGTCTATCAGTAGCGAAATTGCTGCATCACAAGCGCGACATACGTGCACCATAAGGGCCGCATGACGCACCCGTAGCGGTGACAATCAGGCATCACGCTCGCGCAGGATCCCGGCATCGCGTTCGCGGCGCGTCGGGAAGCGGTAGAAGATGTGCGTGCCGATCCGGCGCGTGCGCACCAGATTGTCGTTCCAGTAGGGATCGACGGCGACGGTGTGATAGTGCGTCGCGCGGCGGGTCACGTCGCGGCCGAAGCCCATGAAGGCGTGCTGGGCGACCAGCTGCGAGCGGCGCCAGGAGCGGCCGCGCGGCTCGCGGATCATCGAGCCGTCGCAGGTGAAGGTGAACTGGCAGCCGGTCACCCGCTCGGCGCCTTCGAACACCACACCGCAGATCGTGCTGGGGTAGGCGGGATGGCGGACCCGGTTCATGATGACCTGGGCGACGGCCAGCTGGCCGACAAAGCTCTCCGAGCGCGCCTCGTAATAGATGGCCAGCCCCAGGCATTCGACCTCGGAGGTCAGATTGGCGGCGGTGGAGAAGTGCGAGCTGTCGAAGGTCTGCAGATCGTCGAGCGAGCGGGCGCGCAGGATGGCGCCGGCTTCGCTGTCGGACTCGAGCAGGATGGAGGCGATGCGCAGGGTGCGCGGGGCCTGCCAGTCGGCATCCAGATCGCCGCGGGCGAGATAGGTGCCGGCCAGGCGCTGCCATTGCAGCGTTTCGTCCTGTTCGCGGGCGCGGGCCGAGGCCAGGTTCAGCACCAGGATGGTCAGCGCGCACAGCACCAGGGCGGCCAGCATGTGAAATGCGGTCGCGAGCTGCTTCTGCTGGCTGCGTGCGTCGTCCAGATTCATCCGATCACTGTTCGTTCTGACCATTCGTCGAATCACTCTGCAGATTCTCCGAATCTATCATGGCCGCTGCTTACTGAATCCTTCGTGAAATAAGGAGCGCGTATCTATGGGGGTGCGCCGGTCAGGTCAATATCACCCGTCGATTACAAATAAGAAATGACTCTCCCCTCGCAAGGGAAGAGCCGATTTCTCTTGTGTTTCTCTTGGCTTGCCTTGGCCATCCGCAAAGGAATGGCTGGCTTGCGCCGTGTCTGCTCAGAGCCGGCGCAGCCGGGCCTGGGCCGCGGCAAGCCGGGCGATCGGCACGCGATAGGGCGAGCAGGACACGTAATCCAGGCCCACTTCCTCGCAGAAATCGATCGAGTTGGGATCGCCGCCATGCTCGCCGCAAATGCCCAGCTTGAGACCCTCGCGCGCGGCGCGGCCCCGCTCGGCAGCGATGCGCACAAGATCGCCGACACCGTCGCGGTCGAGCGAAACGAAAGGGTCCTTCTCGAAAATACCGGCCTCGAGATAGTCGTTCAGGAATTTGCCGGCATCGTCACGTGACAGGCCGAACGTGGTCTGGGTGAGGTCATTGGTGCCGAAGGAGAAGAATTCCGCATCGCGGGCGATGTCCCCGGCGCGCAGGGCGGCGCGCGGCAGTTCGATCATCGTGCCGATGAGGTATTTCGGCTTGCCGCCGGTCTCTTCGGCCACGGCCTTGGCGACGCCGGCCACGCGGGCTTTCAGGATGGACAGCTCGGCGGCGGTGGCCACCAGCGGGATCATCACCTCGGCGAGCGGCTGGAAGCCGGTTTCGCTCTCAACGGCGACCTGGGCCTCGAAAATCGCCCGGGCCTGCATTTCGTAGATTTCCGGATAGGTGATGCCCAGGCGGCAGCCGCGATGGCCCAGCATGGGATTGCTCTCGGCGAGGTCGCGGGCGCGGGCCAGGAGCTGGTCGGCCGGCAGGCCGGTTGCCTTGGCCACGTCCACCACATCCTCTTCCGAGTGCGGCAGGAATTCGTGCAGCGGCGGATCCAGCAGGCGGATCGTGCAGGGCCGCTCGCCCATGATGCGGAAGATTTCCTTGAAGTCCTCGCGCTGCATGGGAAGGATCTTGTCCAGCGCCGTGACGCGGCCGTCCTGGTCGTTCGACAGGATCATCTCGCGCACCGCGGCGATCCGGTCGGCCTCGAAGAACATGTGCTCGGTGCGGCACAGGCCGATGCCCTCGGCGCCGAAATCGACGGCGGTCTGGCAGTCGGCCGGCGTTTCGGCATTGGTGCGCACCTTCATGCGGCGGTGCGTGTCGGCCCAGGTCATCAGCTTGGCGAAATCGCCGGTCAGCTCCGGCTTGATCATCTTGGCTTCGCCATAGAGGACCTGGCCGGTCGCGCCGTCGATGGTCACGGTCTCGCCGTCCTTGATAATGCGGCGGCCGACCGCGAACTGCCTGTTGGCATAGTCGATCTTGATCTGGCCGGCACCGGAGACGCAGGGGCGCCCCATGCCGCGGGCCACCACGGCGGCGTGGCTGGTCATGCCGCCGCGTGCGGTGATGATGCCTTCCGCCGCATGCATGCCGTGAATGTCTTCCGGCGAGGTCTCGATGCGAACGAGGATGACTTTCTCGCCGGCCTTGCGGCGTTCCTCGGCCTCGTCACTGTCGAACACGACCTTGCCGCAGGCCGCGCCCGGCGAGGCGGGCAGGCCGGTGGTCAGGACATCGCGCTCGCCTTCCGGATCGAGGGTCGGGTGCAGCAGCTGGTCCAGCTGGGCCGGATCGACGCGCATCACGGCCTCGTCCGTGGTGATCAGGCCTTCGGACGCCATGTCGACGGCGATCTTCAGGGCCGCCTTGGCGGTGCGCTTGCCATTGCGGGTCTGCAGCATCCAGAGCCGGCCGGCCTCGACCGTGAACTCGATGTCCTGCATGTCGCGATAATGGCGTTCCAGCTTGTCGAACACGGCGGAAAGCTCGGCGAAGCTTTCCGGCATGGCGGCTTCCATGGACGGGTTGTCGTCGCCCATCTTCTCGCGCATCGCCTCGGTGAGGCATTGCGGCGTGCGGATGCCCGCCACCACGTCCTCGCCCTGGGCATTGACCAGGAATTCGCCGTAATAGCCGGTGTCGCCGGTCGACGGGTCGCGGGTGAAGGCGACGCCGGTGGCCGAGGTCTCGCCCATATTGCCGAACACCATGGCCTGGACATTCACCGCCGTGCCCCAGCTGGCCGGGATGTCGTGCAGGCGGCGATAGGTCTTGGCGCGCTCGGTCATCCACGAGCCGAACACGGCGCCGATGGCGCCCCACAGCTGTTCGCGCGGATCGGCGGGGAAGTCGCGCCCCAGCTCGCGCGCGGCGGCCTTCTTGTACTGCGCCACCATGTGGACCCAGTCATCGGCCGACAGCTCGGTGTCGAGCGAGTAGTCGTTATCGTCCTTGAACCCGTCCAGGATGTCCTCGAACACGGCATGGTCCACGCCCAGCACCACGTCGGAATACATCTGGATGAAGCGGCGATAGCTGTCATAGGCAAAGCGGCGGTCGCCGGACAGTTTCGCCAGGCCCTCGGCGGTCTCGTCATTGAGGCCCAGATTGAGCACCGTATCCATCATGCCCGGCATGGAGGCGCGGGCGCCGGAGCGCACCGAGACCAGCAGCGGGTTGGACGGATCGCCGAACTTTTTGCCGACCGTCGCTTCCAGCTTGGCCAGCGAGGCCTCGACCTGGGCGTCCAGATCGGCCGGATAGGCGTGGTCATTCTCGTAATAGGCGGTGCAGACCTCGGTCGTGATCGTGAAGCCCGGCGGCACCGGCAGGCCCAGCTTGGCCATCTCGGCCAGATTGGCCCCCTTGCCGCCAAGGAGCTCACGCATGCCGGCTTCGCCTTCCGAGTCCCCTCCACCGAAGGCGTAAACCCATTTGGTCTGTGCGCTCATGCTATCGAACTCCCGGAGTTAGATGTGCGACGTGGCCTGCGCCACCAACCCCTTCTCCGAAGGGAGAAGGTGCCCGAAGGGCGGATGAGGGGGAAACCCCGCTCAGGGATTGAAGGGCGAAAGACGGTGTCTTCCCCCTCTCCCTCGATCCCTCTCCCAAGGGAGAGGGAGGTGACATGTGGACGGCGTCACCTGTTCCCGAAGCGGGCGGCCGGAACGTCAATACAGTTTGGCCTGCAATGAAAAGCATGATGCCTCTAGCCTGCAATCCGGTCGAAATCGGCGACGGCGCGGACGGCCGTGCGGATTTGCGACAATAAGAAAAGCCGGTTGCGGCGCAACGCGGCATCTTCACTGTTGACGGTGACATGCTCGAAAAAGGCATCTATCGGTGCACGCAGCGTTGCCAGGGCCGCCATGGCAGCCTCGAAATTCTCCGCCACCAGCGCCTGCTGGGCCTCGCCCTTCACCGTGTTGACGGCGGCGATCAGCGCGCGTTCCTGGTCCTCCGGAGCGGCGGCGAGATAACCGGCTTCCAGCTCGCCCTCGAAAGCGCCTTCGCCATCCTTCTTCTCTTCCGCCCGCACGATGTTCGAGGCGCGGTTATACCCGGCCAGCAGCGCCGCACCGTCCTCGGTGTCGAGGAAGGCCTGCAGCGCGCGGGCCTTGGCCGTAACACGCACGAGGTCGTCATCGCCGAGGGCGAAGACGGCGTCGATTACGTCATAACGGATGCCTTCGTCGCGGAGGTGGACCTTCAGGCGGTCGGCGAAGAAGGCGAGGAGGTCGGCTGTCGCGTCAAACGCCCGCAGACCACTAACAGAGACCTGAACGGGAACGCCGCCGACCTTGCTGGAGTGAATACGTGTCCATCCAATAGTTCTGGCGCCAACATCGAATTTCAGACTGTATTTTTCGTCGTCAGGTCCAGACCCGCCAATGGCAACAGATTCGGTATACCCTTGGTCGCCGTACTCCCGGCCGGCGTGCACTTCGACCAACGTGGCGACTGAAATCCGGAATGCGCCATGCAAAAGAATCCGGATCACCCCCAACGCCGCCCGGCGCAGTGCGAACGGGTCTTTCGAGCCTGTCGGCTTTTCGTCGATCGCCCAGAAGCCGACCAGCGTGTCCAGCTTGTCGGCCAGCGCGACGACGGCCGAGACCGGTGCGGCCGGCACCTCATCCGAGGGCCCCTGCGGCTTGTAATGGTCCTTGATCGCATCGGCGACAGAGGCGTCTTCGCCCTGGTCGAGGGCGTAATAGCGGCCCATTGCGCCCTGCAGTTCGGGGAATTCATAGACCATCTCGGAGACGAGATCGGCCTTGGCCAGGCGCGCGGCCTTTTCGGCCAGATCGGCATCGGCGCCGACCACCGGGGCCAGTTCGCGGGCCAGCGCGGCGACGCGCTCGACCTTGTCGGCGACCGTGCCCAGCTTTTCGTGGAACGTCACCTTCGACAGTTCTTTCGCCATCTCGTCGAGCGGCGTCTTGCGGTCATTATCCCAGAAGTGGCGGGCATCGGAGAGGCGGGCCGAGAGGACGCGGGCATTGCCGGCGGCGATGGCCTTGCCGCCATCGGGTGCGACCTGGTTGGCGATGACGACGAATTTCGACGTCACGCCGGTCTCGCCGGGCTTTTTCACCGCGAAATACTTCTGGTGGGTCTTCATGGTGAGGGTGATGACTTCCGGCGGCAGGTCCAGGAAGTCCGGATCCATCTCGCCCAGAAGCGGCACCGGCCATTCCACCAGGCCGGCGACTTCGGTCAGAAGCCCCGGATCCTCGACCAGTTCCAGACCGGCCTCGGCGCACACTGTGCGCGCACCGTCCAGAATGATCGCCTCGCGCTCTTCGCGCTGCTGGATCACATGGCCCTCATCGCGCAGCACTTTCGTGTATTGCGCAAAATCCGTGATCTCGAACGGGCCGCGGCCCATGCGGCGATGGCCTTCGGTGAGATTGGCGGTCCTGATGCCATAGACCTCGAAATCCACCACCTGGCCGTCGAACAGGCACAGAAGGCGCTGGATCGGACGCACCCAGCGCTGGGCCTTGCCGTCCTCGCCGAACTTCATGGATTTGGGCCAGGGGAAGGCTTTCATCACCTCGGGGATCGCCTCGGCGATCACCTCGGCCGTGGCGCGGCCGGGCTTTTCGATGATGGCAACCCAGAATTCGCCCTTCTTGTCCTCGCGCTTCTCGCAGGCGTCCAGACTGTCGACACCGGCCCCGCGCAGAAAGCCTTCCACCGCCTTGTCCGGCGCGCCGACGCGCGGACCCTTGCGCTCCTCGCGCACGTCTTCCGTCTTCACCGGCAGGCCGTCGATGGCGAGGCCGAGGCGGCGCGGGCCGGCAAATGTGGTCAGCGAGGACCAGGCGAGACCCGCCGCCGTCAGCTTCTCGTCCAGCAGACGCTCGAGATCGGCCTCGGCCTTCGGCTGCATGCGGGCGGGGATTTCCTCGCAGAAGATTTCAAACAGGAGTTCGGACATTATCGGGTTCCGTTACGAGGCGTGCTCTTGTGCCGCCCAGCGCTCCATCAGCGCGTAATAACTGTCGTCGGGCGCTTTTTCATAGGTCAGCGCGTTTTCGTCGAACGTCATCCAGGCCTGGGCCGAACGGGTCCAGATATGGCCGACGGGGCGCAGCTTGGCGCGGTCGTCCAGCGTGCCGGCCTTCAGCGACAGGGCCGGGCGGCCCTCGGTGTCGTTGGCGATGCGCGTGCCGCACTTGCCGCAGAACAGGCCCAGCTTGTTCGACTTGGACTCGGTGGGGATGGTGAAGGCCGCCACCTCGCCCTTGAGGAAGCGGAAGCCGTCGCGCTCGACCAGCATCGACATGCCGAAGGCCGAGGAGGACTGCTGCTGGCAGGTCGTGCAATGGCAGGTGTAGAGCGTCAGCGGCTGTTTGGTGAGCTCATAGCGGACCTCGCCACACTGGCAGCCGCCGCGAAGGGGAAGTTTCATCGGGTGGCCTCCGTGATCGGCAGGTCCTCGCCCTTGATGGGCGAGGGGGACCACGCCGCAGGCGTGGTGGAGTGGGTGGCCTTCAAGGCTTTGAAAGCGCAGGGCGCTTTCACCCCTTCCGTCTTGCCGCTAAGCGGCAATCCACCTTCCCCGTCAAGGGGAAGGACCTGGGTGCGAATGGCGCTCACCGGCAGAGGGCGGTGTTTTCCCCCTCTCCCTTGATCCCTCTCCCCGGGGAGAGGGAGGTTGTGGAAGCGCCACCGGGACACCCCTTCTCCCTGGGGAGAAGGGGCCGCGAAGCGGCGGATGAGGGGGAAATCCCTGCTCGACCTGACGGAGGTGCAGACAGCCACCATCACGCCTGCTCCAGCAGCGCGCGTTCGCTGGCGACCCAGGCTTCCGCGCAGCCCTTGGCCAGTTCGCGGACGCGGGCGATCCAGCTGGCGCGTTCGGCCACGGAAATGGCGCCGCGGGCGTCGACTAGGTTGAACAGGTGCGAGGCCTTCAGGCAGAAATCATAGGCGGGCAGGGGCAGGGGTTTGTCCAGCGACAGCAGCGCCTTGCACTGGCTCTCCGCACCCTTGAACCACTCGATCAGCATGTCGACATCGGCATGCTCGAAATTGAAGGCGGAATATTGGCGTTCGGCTTCCTGGAAGACGTCGCCGTATTTGAGACCGGCGCCGTTGAAATCCAGATCGTAGACATTCTCCACGCCCTGGACATACATCGCCAGACGCTCCAGCCCGTAGGTCAGCTCGCCGGAGACGAGGTCGACATCGAGCCCGCCGACCTGCTGGAAATAGGTGAACTGGCTGACTTCCATCCCGTCGCACCAGACTTCCCAGCCCAGGCCCCAGGCACCCACAGTGGGGTTCTCCCAATCGTCCTCGACAAAGCGCACATCGTGCAGGTCGCGATCGATGCCGATGGCGTCGAGCGAGCCGAGATAGAGGTCCTGGATGTCGGCCGGGCAGGGCTTCAGCAGCACCTGGAACTGGTAATAATGCTGCAGCCGGTTGGGGTTCTCGCCATAGCGCCCGTCGCCGGGGCGGCGCGAGGGCTGGACATAGGCGGCGCGCCAGGGGCGCGGGCCGAGCGAACGCAGCGTCGTGGCCGGATGCAGCGTGCCGGCGCCGACCTCCACATCATAGGGCTGCAGGATGGCACAGCCCTTCCCCGCCCAATAGGTCTGAAGACGCAGGATCAGCTCCTGGAAGGAGGGCGCAGTGTCGGCGGCCATATCTCAAAGTCCCGGCGAAAGAATACGCGGCAGAAATCGGGCGGACACTAGGCAAGCCCGCCCGCCTAATCAAGCACGGGAGTCCCTGTCCCGCTGCGCTTCCTGTTGCGGCGCAGCACCGCCATCGAGCCGCGCTTCCACCGCCCGGCGCGCCGCATCGGCGGCGGCATCGCGGCTGGCCGTCTTCCGCCGCCCGAAAGCGAGCCAGAGAATGACGGCCAGAAGGACAAGGAGCGCGGTGGCGATCATGGGATGTTGATACGCTCTTGTGCCGCAGGCGCCAAACGTCCTTCCCCTTGATGGAGAAGGTGCCCCGAAGGGGCGGAAGGGGTGAAACGCGCAGCGTGCGAAACACGGGCCTCGGAATTCGCCCACGCCTCGCCATCACCCACTCCACCGCTGCTGGCGCAGCGGTCCCCCTCGCCCATCAAGGGCGAGGACTGGCCACGGTCTGCGATCATCCGCCCATCTCCACCACGGCGCGGCCGCGCATTATGGCTTCGGCCTCGGGGGAGTGCCGCTCGCCGGCGTGCAGAATGAGGGGCGGCAACAGCACCAGCGGGGCGCGTCCGCCGATGCGGGCGGAGACGATGACGCGCTTGGCCGGCTTGTCGATGCGCGGATGGACCGGCTTGATCACCACCGAGCCGAAACTCTTCTCCAGCCCGTGACAGATATCGCCCAGCCGGTCGGCGCGGTGGATCAGGGTCAGCTTTCCCTTGGCGCTGAGACTGCGCGCGGCGGACTGGATCCAGATGCCCAGCGGCGCGCTGCCCGACAGCCAGGCGTCGCGCTTGCCGTCCTTGGGCGCGCGCAGAACGCCCGGATCGTCGAAATAGGGCGGGTTGAAGAAGACCTGGTCGGCGCCGTGCCCGGCGCCCAGACGGGCGATGTCGGCCGTCTCGATCTCGACATTGCCGTCCAGCGCGTTGGCGGCGACATTCTCGCGCGCCAGCCCGGCCGTGGCGGCGTCCTTCTCATAGCCGGTGATGCGCACGCCCGGCATCCGCCAGGCCGCACACAGCAGCGCCGCACCGGCCCCGCAGCCGAACTCGACCAGCTGCTCGCCGGGACGGGCATCGATGGCGGCAGCCAGCAGCACGGCGTCCATGCCGGCGCGATAACCGTCGGCGCCCTGGCGCAGCAGCACCTGTCCGTCCAGCAGCCGGTCCTCGGTGATCTTCTCCGCCGCGCTCATTCGCGCTCCGCCAGCGCTTCGTCGATCAGGCGCTGTGCGCGATCGGCCTCCTCGTCGATGACGGACAGGCGTTTCTTCACGAATTCGATGCCGCCGCCATACATCGAGGCCATGCCCTCATCGAGCACGAAACTCTCGATCCCGGCGTCGCGCAGCACCGAGCGCGCGAAGGAGAGCTTCACCGGATCGGCCGTCTTGAGGACATCTTTCACGGGCTTTTCATTCCCTGTGCTGTTTCGTCACCGCCTCCGCGGCTTGCCGCGCGGGGATCGGATTTCTATTGTCTCGATCCGTTTCACCGGGTGCAAGAGGAAGCTGGCTTGGACAGCATGCTGAAAGCCGACGCGGCAGACGTTCCGGCGCGGGAGAACGCCGCCGAACGCCTGGCCACCCTGGCCTATGACGACATGCGCCGTGTCGACGCGCTCATTCTCGAGCGCCTGGACAGCCATGTCGCGCTGATCCCGGAACTGGCCCGTTACCTGATCGAGGCCGGCGGCAAGCGCGTGCGCCCGATGATCACGGTCGCCGCGGCCAACATGCTCGGCCATACCGACATGGCGCCGGTCCGGCTCGCCGCTGCCGTGGAATTCATCCACACCGCCACCCTGCTGCACGATGATGTCGTCGACGAAAGCGGCATGCGCCGCGGCAAGGTCGCGGCCAATCTGGTCTGGGGAAATGCGTCCA
>Ga0213833_1000861_pt1 | contig 25098 bp, 29 predicted proteins | sample SWATP21_FD_160575 | JGI IMG/M metagenome (GOLD analysis project Ga0213833, IMG submission 160575) | Coastal seawater microbial communities from Marineland, Florida, United States - SWA TP2 #1 | ecosystem: Environmental > Aquatic > Marine > Coastal | place: USA: Florida | collected 2016-08-14 | reverse complement strand
TACCACGACAGCACATCCACCCCTGTCTCCCTCCCTCTCCATGACGCCCGTCGCGACCAGCCGCAGCCAACAGCGGGGTTCGTACGTGCCTCCGCCACCCACATCCACCACCACCACCACCACCACCACCACCACCACCAGTCACACCCCCGACCGCCCACCCGTCCATCGCGGTGCGCCTCGCCCGGCACTGGCGCCGGCAGCGCTTCCACCCCCTTCAGCAGCGGGCGGCCCGGGGCGTGTGGCACCCCAAAACCGGTCCTTTCGCTCCGCCCAGAGCTTTGACGGTCGCTCCTCCGCGGACGGTGGTTCCGTCTCCGACTCGCTCAGCCAGAGCCACTCGGTTTCGAGCCACCGCGGGGTTGGACCCCCCCACAGTGGCGGCGGCGGCGCCACTAGCACCTCCTCCTCCTCCGACCTGCTGTTCGCTCGGGCCGTTGCGCGCACGGCGCCCGCGCCCTCGCGCGAGAAGTCGCGCCGCCGACGCAAGAAAAAGGCGCGTCGAGGCGGCGGGAAGACGAAAGGTGAGGACTCGGCCACAACGCCGTTGCTGTCGCCGGTGGATCGTGAGGTGGAGTCCGGCCTGCCCCGCGAGCGCGTGAGCTTCCACAGCGAAAAGGCTCCGCAGCCTGGAGGGTGTGAGTGCGTGTGTAACTGCGGTCGCTTGGGTCGCTGCAACTGCTGCTCGCTTCGATCATTGTGCACGATGGCCGTCGTCGTGCTGTTGGTCCTGGGGGGTTTGGCCGCGGGGTGGTACTTTCTCATGTACCGCCACCACTCCCACAGCGTGTCGCACATCCCGTCTCGCCCGTGGTTCACCGAGGCGCAGGTGGACTCGTCCGTGTGCCTGCTGCCCTCTGCCAACCCGTTTTACTTTTGGCGGGGGCTCACGGACAATGCGACGTGGTGGGTACCGCTGGCTGTGAACGCCAACCAGAGCTTTCAAACGACATTGACTCGCGCGGCGATGAACGTGTCCATCGACACCCCAGTGAACCACAGCAACATCACGGTGCACGTGGATTGGGCCGATCACTACGCCATCCAACTGCATGGAAACCCGGAGTACCTGCGCAGCTTCGATGACATCATTCGAGCCTGGAATCCAAATGCTCGGTATTACTCTGGCACGATCGACTCCTGTGGATGGCCGCTCGACCCGTTTGGGAAACCTGGTTTCCACAAGTCCGTGGATTGCTTCTGGGAAGACTTTCGCTACGGTTGGAACGACACACGCATCAAAATTGCGTTTGTCAAGTCGTGCTGCACCGGAAAGTCCACCCTCCAGTGAGTGCTGGTTGTAACGGTGTGATCTGTGTCGCGGGACTCATCGTGCCTCTTTTGGATCTCTCTCGTGTTTGGCGTTTGCACCAGACTCCCCAACTTTACGTACTACCCCCGACGCAACTCGCTTCCGTACGAGGGTTTCGTGGCGATGGGTGAAGACACTGTGGAGTGCGTTGCCTGCCACCCATGTTTGTGCCTGCACCAGCGCCCATCATGTTGCGTTGGACTGACGCACTGGAGGGCCGTGTTGTCTTTTTTTCCTGTGTGGTGCCGTGCCAGGTACCCACCTGGCGTGTTCCGCAAGAAGAACGTGATGACGTTGATTGCGTTGAACAAGGACGCCAGCGCGTGTGGGCTGTGTCCAGCAGGCAAGACATGCCCGGGCTGCCACAAGGAGGTGGTCTCTGCGGGCGCCGTTCAAACCGCGAAGATTTACGCGTCGGGTCGCTACGATGTGATTGCGAAGGTTCCCAAGGCTGCCGGCTTGATTTGGGCTGTGTGGTACGTCCACACATGCTGGGTGCTATGCCACCGTCGTGTGCTCCCATGTCCCTCGTCGTCATACGCGTCTGGGATTGACTTCGTGTGTGCTGTCACCCCGCAGGACGTACCATTCGGAAGATCACATCGACTGGCCCTCGTGCTCGGACTTTTCGTGCTACAAGGATGGGTACCGCGGCCTCAACCCCGATCTCCCACCCAGCAAGAAGGTTCCATGGAGGGACTGCTGCGGCAATGTTCCGGGCTGCTGCCAAAAGGGACCATCCCGCAACCCTTTGTGCCCCCCAATGTCGGAGTGCAAGTGCTGTGACCTGTTGAACGTGGAGGGGGCCTGCAAAACGAGCACCGTGTGTGACAAGTGAGTCGTGATCGCTATGTTAGGTGGCCGGGCTGCCTGTGGCAGTTTGATTTGCCAGTTGGATGGCTGACTGGATGGTGTGTGAACGTCACCACAACTTCCGGCGATTTGTTCCGTGCGTGGCAGATACTGGCCGGGACTGCCTGCAGGCTGCGCCTTGGAACACAACACCACGGATCCCCAGTCGACTGGCAACACGTCCATTGGGTCGTGGAAGACGTTGGTGAATCATGAAATTGACATCGAGATCCCAGCCAATTGCGAAGGCACTACCGTGTGTGGCGAAACGGCGCTGCCCAGCATGAACTTCACGGAGCGCGAACGGCAACGTGCGGGCTGCATTAATCGGTACCACACTGCCAACTTCAACAACTACATCCTCACGAACGCTGGTGGAACCGGTCCGGCTTACACCAACATGTGTGTGGCCGCGTTCAAGGAGCATGTATCTGAGGATGGCAAAACAACGGGTGCGTGTGTTGTTGGTTCCCTCCGTGAGCACTAGGTTTGCGCCGCGCCATGCAGCCTCACCGTGTTGTCGCTGGGACTTGCTTCCACAGAGGTGCCCTTTCCATTGATGGGTGATGATCGGTACCACAAGTACACCATCGACTGGCACACTGGTGGCGTGGACTGCAACGGCACTGTTCACGAGGGTAGAGTCGACTTTTATGTCGATGATGTCTACATGGTGGGTTGTTGTGTGCGTGTGTGTATGCACTTCCTTGTCCCCCATGCGTCTCGTGCCTCTCTCATTGTGTCGTGTTGCTGTCACGTGCGACGTAACAGGGCACGAACAACGTATTTGTACCCACCCGGGCGAGCCGCTTGACCATTAGCAGCTGGGCTTCGACTGGCCACTACTCCTGGAACAACTGGCCCGACAACTGGGGTGGTGGCTACCCCAATGACGGCAAGTGGTACATGCAACACACTCATATTTCGGAGGTGAAGGTGAGCATGGTGACTCCCGCGAGTGGTGTTCCGCACGTGTCTGCGTCTTGCCTGTTCACACTGTCTGCACCACAGGTCACTCCGTATGATGAACCGAACGATATCGTGTATCCAATGAGCTACGACCAACCTGATGGCTGCCAGAGGTTCTATGACTACAACGCTAGTTGTCACAAGTTCTGGGCGGACACATCCCATCGCCCAGGTCCGTTGTCAGACCCTGAGCCAGGAGTGCTCGGAATGGGCTGCAGCCCACCCGCCGCGTGATGTGCCACATCGGGTGTCATTTTATTGCAAGCTTTTCGCATTATATCACTAGCAGTAGACTTCCTGTTCGTTGTTGTTCGTGGAAATAACAATAGAATGGGATGTCGTCACTTTGGATGCACAATACAGCTTGCCTTTTTGGTGATTGCACAACATGTGTTGATTCATTTCATCGTGGAACACGCACCTCCGAGTGTGGTGTTCTTGTTTGTTTTCGCGATACATTCAAACACAGCATAGACAACAGGGCACGCAACACAGCTGCCGCCAGCAATACGAAACGTACAGGACCTAACAAATGTCTACTCCCACCTTCGGCTGTTGCCGAAACCAAACTTGTGGTGCTTCAGATCCCGCATCGATGAGAAGGAGGAATAGGCACGCATGGACGACCCCGCATGCAGCCTCGATTTTCGTCGCCGGGTGGGGTCCTGCGTGATGAAGCCATCCAACGTCTTCCGAGGGGCTCGGCTCGTGAACATGGACCTGGAGCTGTTCACACTCTTCTTGAACGAAAAGGACGGCCGTACATGAATGGTGGCACCCTGGGTCCGTTGGCCCCGCCACTTGGCACGTTTCACAAACCCCCGATCCTTTGACACGTGCGCGGGTCGCCACTTCATGCCGCTGTGGAAGCTGGCAGAAGAAACGAGCGAAGACGGTACGGGAGGCAAGGTTGTCAGCCGACTCATGCCAGACATGGTCGTGACAGAGGAACGGTACGTGTCCAGCACGTTGCCCCGCCCAATCTCGAGGTCAGACTCGCGGAAGGTGTGCACACGGCGACTCAACGGAGATGGTGCAGACGTCCGCGCCGACTTCCGCGCCGTGTGGATGGGCGAATGTGACGGCTTGCCAAAGCTGCTTGCCACGGAATACATGGACGGTGACACCGCCCCCACATCGCTGTCGCTTGATGCCTCCATGGCAGCACGAACTTCTTGGGCCAGCTTGTTTTGTTCTCGAATCGCCTTGGATCGGGCCAAGTGATCGCGATGCCGTTGCGTTCTCTCGGCCAACCCCATGCGTCGTGACGAGTGGTGGTTGTGCGTCACGAGTGGACTCGTCGAGTTGTATTTGGACATCATCGCGGAATGCATGCGCTGCTTCATTTCGTTAGGCAGTGGTGCAGGGCGTGGCGACCGAAAGGAAGTCAATCGAAGCCGCGCCGATGTGGGTGTGAGTCCCCCGCCTCGATCACGTGCGTCCAGTGGTGAGTGACGAACGCTGGCCAGGGACGAGTGGCTTCGAATGCCGTCCAGATCGAGCGGCTCTACTCCCGCAGCCACAACAACAGCCGGAGTACCGGCTGCTGTGTCGGTTGTTCCAACGCTGCCCGCCTGCAACGAGGCTTCACCCGTGCTGTGCGTTGCTGCGCGGCGCGACCCCCCCTCATTGTGTCGCCGACGGGACGATCGTTTTTTCTTTTTTCGCGCCGCTCGCTCAGCCTTGCGGTCGCGCCGCCCCTGTCCATCCAACAGGAGGGCCTCGAGATCAGTCAGATCCATCTGCGTGGCGACACAGACGGTTTCGTCAACGCCGGATACCACCTGGGCTTCTTTCCCCAAGGCTTCTGTCACGTCTACGAACACGGCGTCATGGTGACGACACAACGACGCTTGTGTGTTGTACGAACGTCGTACTGCACCCTTCGTGAGTACAGGGTGGCCCGGAAGCTGGAATCGGAGACCGGGACAAGCCGCGGAAGCTGTGCGCGGAGCCGAACGCAAATGTCACGTCTGGGCTTATGGTCACCTTGGTTCCCTTTGTCGCCAAAACAAGACATCAACGAAACGGCTGTGCACCATGTCCCCGCGTCTTCTCACCAGCCAGAGCACGGCTTGTGCTATGCGAGTTGTTTGGAGTTGAAGCTTGCACACAACAATACTCTTCATAGAGACTCCTGTCGCAACCCGTGGGGCACAGCGGCGATGAAGGTCAAGGTTCATGTGCCCATGTCGCACAAGAGTGTGGTTGTCAACGTCGGGCGCGGACTGCAGACGGTCAAGTGGCTTGCTACCGTCGCAGCTCATCGAGCGCGCATGGCGAACTATCCCCACGGTGCTAGAAGACTGCGAGAGGGAAACCTGAAGTTCATCGGGCGCTTCCTCCCAGAGAGCTTAATGATCACTGTGCGTGGCATGGACCCAGCGTCAACTGCATTGCGTGTCTGCCAACCTTCTTTCTACCCCTTCACCCGCACCTGATTCACTTCACACAGGGAACCGACATTACCATTGCGCCGACGGTGCTCGTAAAAGACGCTATTGCAGAGCTGCCTCGTGGTGGTGCATCCTTCACGGTTCCTCTGGCCAGCACATATGAAGTCTCCGTGGACGCGGGCAATGGGGTTCAGCGTTCTCTTTGGAGTGACTCTGCCTTTGCAGTCTCGCCCATTGCTCGAAAGAGGTACCGTTCACCCGTCGCAGTGATGCCTGTGTGGGTATCACTTCGTGTGAGGTTGACGACACATGGTGCCCACCTGCAGAGCACACCTTCGACAGACAGCGCACAACGAACAGATGCGAAGGAAGGAGCTGCAGGCTCTGCGCGATGCTAGAAAACGTGCCGAGGAAGAAGACGCTCGCATGACAAGATTGTTGATGGTAGACCTTTCTGACTCAGCTGCGGTGCGTTGTTTGTTATCGTGGCACCTCTTCCGCTCATGCGAGAGCATGAGATGTCCAAGTTGATCAGCCTTACCGTCGACGTTTGGCTTTGTTGCCTTGCCTTGTGGGTATCAGGTGGACGACGCACTGCAATCCACATGGACCCAGATCCGCGTGAGCAACTTGACAAATGACAAGACCCAGATCGATGCGATGAAGCGCTTGTTCTTGGAGCACTACCTGCCCTTGAACGACTTGTTCCTCCATTTCAGTGGTTCCACTGGACGTTCTTCCAACGCCTGCATGACCAAGTCTGAATTTGAGCACCTGCTGCGTCACTGCAAGTTGCTCTTCCCACATAAACATCAGGTATGCAGCAGGTGTTCGCTTCTTGATGTGAGCGACACGACCATGACGTTATGCTGTGTATCACAGGACGCAATCAACCGCATTTTCCAAGCCGCGAATGCTGACCGGAACGACGATGACAACTCCGAGGCCCTTCTCACTCGCTTCGAGTTGTTTGAATCCCTACTCATGGTGGCAATGTTCAAGTTTGGAAGACGTACGCTGCCACTTTGCATGGGTTGCCTTTGCATGCAGCTTCATTGCGGGCTCACGACCAAACAAACCACTGTGGCACAGAATCAAGCCAGTCAGGGTTCAGAAACACGCCAGCAGAGGCACTGCAAAAGATGTTCTCGGTTCACTTGCTTCCAGCTTCGAAACAGCTCACGCATGGTGGCATTCGTCGGGCGTTGAAACTGAGCGTACGACCTTGCCCCCCCCCCCGCCCCTTCGCAGCGAGGCGTTGTGAACGGGCAGGCACGCGTCTGACAAGGGTGAATGCTTGGCACTGCAACCAGGTGCTGGCTCCATGGCTGGCAAGCAAGTACGAGGAGCTGCAGCCAGTGTTTCACTTCTATGCACAGACGCCAGAGCAACCAGACGGCGCGCTTCTTCATCGTACTGGGCTCGTACGAATGCTCAAGGACTCGTCTAGGCTGTCCGCCGGCGTGTTCGGAAAAGGCTTTGCCATCAACGAGGTGTGTCCCCTGCTTGGCTCGTGTCTGTCTCTGTGTGTTATCATTGTTTAACTGGGTCCCAACACCCAACAGGATGTCAACGCAGCGATGGCTGCAGTCGCAGCGTATGAAGCAGACAACCAAACCGATGCAGACCTTCAAGCTGCGTTCAATCGCCTGCCTGCGGGTGAACCTTTGGACGCACTGTGCTACCACGAATTCATGGAAGCCGTGGCAAGGTCAGGCCGTGCTAACTTGGGTGACGCGCTGTTCGTGCACCTGCCGCCTTCGTCAGAGTTGTGTTGCTCACCCGTGGGCTCTTGTTGATGCAACAGGGTGGCGATATCTCACATGCAGCGGCAGCTAGCACACACCAGTGACGCGGCGGCCAGCACCAGTGTGCGTCGCATGAAGCGGGGTGGCATGGAAAGTCAAGACATCGAAGACTACATCACGCGGGCCGTGAACGTCATTCGTCGTCTGCACCTGAGTCGAAGCCACCGCAGCCCAAGCAAAACCGTGTCACGCATTGTCCAGGACGCGGTGGGGGACCCATTCAACGTTGGCGAGGTGGACGACGAACACGCGCGGGCGGTGAACATGGATGACGTGGCAGGAACACTACGAGATCTTGGTGCTTCAGGCAGTGGCGGGTCCGTCCGCGGTCCAAAAGGCAGAGGGTCGTCATACTCGTCGCGACAACGACGTGGACGTGGTCGGCGGCGGTATCGAGGCGGTAGCACAGCAAGTGCAGCGCCCAGCGAAGAGTCAGAGAGCTTCTCACGCCTCACATCCCCCATCGCATCCACCGCCACCAGCCGGAGGAACAGCCGCAACAACATCTGGAGCGAGAGCAAGGGTCGAGCCGTCAGTGACGGTGGTGGTGATGCCCGCGACGGGAGCATGGTGCATGGTCGCGACGGGAGCATGGTGCATGGTGGAGCCGCGGCAGGTGGGTCGGGGTGGGGTGGGTCTGCAGCGCAGCATAGCAGCACCTCGACGCTGCGCAGTGGTGATGGCTCGGCATTTACGTCGGCGACAGCCTTTGGCAAAGGTGCACCCAGGTACGGCGTGGGCAGTGGTGGCACGTCCAACTCCCGTGCGGCACCGTCGTCGTTGCGGTCGTAGCTTGTGGTCAGTGTGGGAGATGGACGGGCACGGTAGGTGCCATGCGTCCTGAGCCACGCCTGTGTGGCGCGAGATAGAAACATGTGCAGGGCGGGGGGAGTGAGTGAATTATTGCCACACTGGTGCGGGTGCAGAGTAGTGTGTGGAGACAGCTTTTGTTGTGGGCAATCTAGACAACCCAAGAATGCATATTACTTGCCCGCTCCCCCCGCTCCCTTACACGCAAATTCACTGCAAGTGATTTCTGTGAGAAGAGTTGGCTGGGAGTCAGGACAATGGTCACTCATCGTTGCCGCTCTCGTCAGGGAAGAACGTTGCGAGCTCCTCTTCGTACGTCTGCGTCTCCAAGTCCACCATCTTCACAGGGCCGCGGTTCTTGCGCGCTTCTGCGGCCTTCACCAGCATCGTGTGGTACCCCTCGGCACGGTCAATGGCACCCTCCAGCTCTTCCACAGCCTTGGTGAGTTTAATGCACCGAGCCGTGGCTCGTGCCCTGCGTGCCGCCTTGTCCTTCTCCTCCTTGGCCTTTCGCTTCTCCTCCGCCTTGCGCTTCTTTTCTTCCGCCTTGCGACGCTTCTCCTCTGCCCGCCTCGCTTCCTCCGCCTCGCGGGCCTTGCGCTGCGTTTCGGTCTCGTTCTCGGGAGGGGGTGGGGGTGGAATGCTCTCCACACTCGATGCATCGTCACTCGAGTCGTCGCTAGAGGACTGCACGGCAGGCAGCATTCATGTCAAGCCCACGGAAGTTTCCATACCATTCACGCCGGCCCACACACAGGCACACGCAACCGACATTATCAACCTGTCCCCACACCAGCTGCGCACGTACCTCTTCAGAAGCGGAGCTGTCGTCGGATGATGACCGTCTGGAGCTGCGGCTCGACCTCCTTGAGCTGCGCGCGGTGGAAGGTGCACCTACACGCCCACTGCCACGACTCGAGGCCGCGCTGCTGGCGCTGTCGCTGTCACTGTCACCTGACTCACTCCCACTTGACCCGGAGCCGCTGTCGCTGTCACTGCCACTGCTGTCACTGCTACCGCTGTCGCTGTCCGTGCTACTGGCGGGACTAGCCGGGCCCTCGGCTTCGGAGCCACTTCCGAAGTCCGAATCACCCCACGTGATGTCCTCCCCGTCACTCAACAGGTCTTGGAGCACGTCGTCAAAGTCTTCGTAGCGGGAGTCGACATCATCACCAGACTCGGCCGCCGATGTGTCTCCTGCACCGCCAGCTTCGCCAGTTTCACCACCCTTGCTGTCTTCGACATCTCCCGTGGTAGTTGCTGCCTCCGGGTGTCCAACTTTGTCATGGACGAGGGCATACTGAAGCATACCACCGCCAATCACAAGCACGACCCAAGCAAAGAGCATGAGTGGGAGGTCGACATTCGGGGCACCACGCAAGGCGCCACGCACCTCTTTTTTCATGTTCTCGACATACATCTTGGCGACACCAATTTTATGCATGAGGTCGACGTTTCCATCCCGCACCTTCGTGGTCTGCATCACCAACCACCACATGTTCACCACACACACAACGTGCGTGCAACGGCGACACGACATAGATGAGCAAAGGGAAGGGGAAAAGGCGGCACAGAGGAACGAACCGTGGTTCGTAGACGCCTTTCACGTCGCCTCAGTCGGCGCTGTTGCTTGCGAGCGTCCTTGCACAACCGCTTCATCATGTTGCGGTTCTCAAGCCACACGCGATGCATGGCTTCTCCTCGAGAGGGGCAGTGCCCCACTACCTGACGGAAAATTTCGAAGAACGCGATGAAGCTGAGGCGGCGGTAGTCTTGCTCCATCTCATCCTCCGTCACGGGCAACGCCGCGATTTGATCTTGGGTGCGCTCGAACCACAGGCGAAGGCGCTCCACATTGGCTCGAGATGTGCTGTTGGGAGGGGCGGAGACAAGACAAACGTACCCGAGCGCCAAGGTCCGACCAACCAACCAACCAACCAACCAACCAACCAACAAACGCAGCAACGTCAGGGGCTGTCTTCATCACAACGCAGGGCGTATCAAACGCACCCAGGGGTGTAACTTGGCCACGATCTCACGGTCCACATTTGAGTGTCTTCGTTGAACTCGGCGCGCTCAGCCAGTGCTGGATCGTCGGGAGGCATGGGAGAATGTGTGTGTCTGCAGCACACAGGCACAAAAGGGTCAACGCTCGGTACACGAAGGGCACAAAAATAAAGTGCGGTGCAAACGTCCCGCGGCAAAAGACAACGCAACCCCACACACGACGGACTCGCAACACACGTACAAGTGATCTCGAGCAGGGATGAGGGTGTCAGGGAGCAAGACAGCCGGCGTGACGGGTCGACGCATGGAGCGCACCGATCGCAGCGCGGATCGAGCCGTCGGTAGACCTGCCGACGCGCTGCGAGAGATCTGGAGCCGCAGTCGAGACTGCGCGTCGCCGGCTCCTCCTCCACTGAACGGCGAGACACCACCCATGGGCACCCCCCCACTGGGCGCGTGCATGAAGGAGGGCATCGGCAGCCGCAGCGTGCGCGCCACGGTCGCGACGGCCTTTGCCGCGACGCCCACCGGCTCCAGGGCTTCCAACACCGCGGAGGGACGCGGCACTACCCCGCCCACCACGCCGGTGTGGGTGGCAGCGCCGTGTGGCGCCGGCGCCGACGCCGGGACGACGATGGGGGTGGTGGGTGGCATCACCGGCGGGGGTACCACAGGCGGCACTGCCAGGGACGCCACATGACCCGGTCCAGCACCATGCGGCTGTTGCTGTTGCTGTTGCTGTTGCGACGGGGTGGGGGGTGTGGACGGCGCGTCGGTGGGCACAGGTGCGGCTGTGGTGGGGGAGCTGGGGCGGGGGTGGGTGTGCATGCGCACGCCCTCCGCCACAATGTCGTCCACGGGCGCCACACCGCCCGGCGCCAAAGTGCCGTCCACGCCACGCCCACCGCCGTATCCGCCGTATCCGCCGCCGCTGCCGCCGCTGGTGGGGTCGCCCGGCTGTGTGGGTGACGGCCACACCCCCACCTCGCCCGCCGGCTCGCGGCGCGGTCGGGGCTTGGCACGCAGCACCGGGCTGGGGCGAGCCTTGGGGGCGCCACCCGTGCCGCCGCCCGTGCCGCCGCCGGCGCGACCCGCACTGCTACTGGTCGACGACGCCTGCAACACGAACGACGGTTGCGGCGGCGGGGAGCGCGCGCGGCGCACTTCCAGCGGCGACGGTGGCTTGTACAGCGCCGCGCCTCGAATGACGCCGTCCTCCGACGGCAGGGGGGCGCCCGCGCCTTCCCGTGCACGCGCCCGCCGCTCCTCTGCCGCCTTTCGTTCCGCGGCACGGCGACGCACTGCGGTGGTGGTGGCGGCGGCGGCGGCGGCGGTGGCGGTGGCGGCGGTGGTGGTAGTGGCGTTGGGGTAGGTGGCTGGCGCTGCCTGTTGGGACGGCTGGCCGCCGCCAGGTGGCGGCGGCCTGGCGACGTCGTCACCGGCCTGCCAGCCGTCGTGGCTGGGCCCACCGGCGTTGTCGCTGGGAATGATTTTGACCGACACAAGGGAGTCGGAGTGGGAGTGGGAGTGGGAGTGGGAGTGGCGTGGCGGCGCCACCGCGGCGGTGGACAGCGCCGAGTGGGGTCGACGTGCCGTGGACGACGCGCCAGCGGAGCGACGTCGCCTGTGGCGTGACGCCGACGCCGCTTCTGCTTCTGCTTCTGCTTCTGCTTCTGCTTCTGCTTCTGCAGCCGCGGCGGCAGCAGCGACACGCCGTGCGTGACCTCGGCGTCGCAGGTCGGGCGTGAGGATGGCACCAAGGAACTGGGAGGGGGAGGCCATGTTGTCGTCTGCGGCAGCGGCACCATGCACCGCCGTGGTGGTAGTGGCGGTGGTGGTGTGGAAGGCGTGGTAGTGTGCACCGTCCTCCCCCATCAGCAGCTCCGCCTCGGCCTCTTCGGCTGCCTCCACGTCCCACTCCCCGTTGCCGCGCGTGGCGCTGAACAGGTTGGCATCATCGTCGCCCCAGCTGGCCACCCGCACGCCCACCGTGGAGTTGGGGGTGTTGAGCAGCACATCCAACGCAGGGTCGACCGCGGATGGCGTGACCGGCGGCTGCGAACTGCGGCGCTTGCCCTGGCGTGTGCGAATGTCGGTACGGCGTGGATCTTGCAGCGCTGGGTGGTACGGCTTGTACCCTGGATGGTGTCGCGGCTTCATGACGACCTTCTCCTCGAAGGGCTTGTACGTGTAGGTGTTGGTGGCTGCGGCTGCCGCCTGCACCGCGTCAAAGTCAGCCGCCATGAGCAGGCCCTGCTGCGTTTGCTGTGGCGTCGGCATCCGGTGCTTCAACGTGCTTCCACGGCGCCGCCGCCGGGTGGTCGCACTCTTCTTCTTCCTCGTCTGCTTGGACGCGCGACCGCTGCGCGGCGCACCTCGGGTGGCGCGACCACCGGACGACGTCTGCGCCCGTCGATGGAGGGGCGAGGGTGAGTGGTGCGAGGGGTGGTGGGAGGAAGACTGGCTAGAGTCCACGGAGGGGCGGGCCATGGCGCTTTCGATGGCGCCCTGCAGGTCGGCGCTGAAAAACCTGTGGCTCGTGACGACGTTGCGGCGCGGGTTGCGCACGAAGCCAGGCGACAAGAGAACGGGGCTGGAAGTGGCGGCGCCCAAGCCGGGGGTGGCGGCGGCGGCGGTGGCGAGCGGGGTGTCGCCAGAGATGCGGCGGCGGTGGTGGCGGAGGGGGCGTTGGTGGTGTGGCACACTGTTGTCCGTTGTTGCCAGCGCACCGGTGCTGAGGGACCCACTCGCGGTGTTCAGACGCTGGCGGTGCTCCACCTCCTCCACAGTCAGTGCGGCGGCGGCGATCACGGCGCGTGCGTTGGCGCTGCTGCTTCGGCCGTGGCCGCTGATCCGGTCCACCCAGTCGCCGTGCTTCACCCAGTGCGCCATGGGTGTGCCCATGGTGCTGCGCGAGCTTGCCGTTGCCGCATTGGCAGCGGTGCGCGGGCGACCACCCCCCGCACCGTCCGTCATGGGGGCATAGTCGGCGTTGGGACGCTCGCCGCCGTGTGTTTGGCGGCGGTGGTGCCGTGACCGCCGCGGAAACGTCCTGTTCAGCACCGCTACGCCCGCGACGGGTGACGAAGAGGAGGACGAAGAAGGGTCGACGTGTGGGCCGCGAGCGGGGGAGTGTTTCGAAGTTTGTTCACGGGCGTGCTGTCGAATTTCTTCTTTGGGGAACAGCTTGGGGTCCATTGCCCACTCTGCAACGCAGGGAGAACGAGATGCAACCCAGGACAGGACATGTCGGGTGAGGCATCGAGGTGGTGTGGCAGAGCACAGCGCCCAGACACAAAACAAAACGGGAGCGGAGGGGAAGCGATATCAGACCGCAAAGCAACGTACCACCTGGGTGCTTGAGCTTCGCAATCTTCTGTTTTCGTTTGTGCGCATCCAGCGAGGTCGATCGCAGCGGGAACTGGTGACTCTTGCTGTACACAAACTGACGGGCCAACTCACCTCGCTGTGCCAAGCCGGCAAAGGTGAACTCCCCGTCACGTTCCGCCTGCTGTGACTGGAGCGTCGCAGCATCCAGCGCCACCAACGCCGTGTCATTTCCATGCTTCACAGCGAGTTGTTTGAGCACATCTGCCGCCGTGGATGCGTGGGACGCAAGTCCGAGGGATGATGACATGTTGTTGTTGGAGGGGCGCGGCTCAGGCAGCGAGTGGCTCCCAACACGGCTGCAGTTCTTCTGCAGGGGTTCGAACAGCGGCGACAGACGCTGCGTCACCTCACACGGTTCATGCTCCACGTTGCATTACCGGCGCAACACGCCTGGGACCACCAGTGCGAGCAGCAGCAGCAGTGGCTTGGACCGGGCTGGGAATGGTGTTGCGTCACCCCAACCGACACGGTCTGGATTGCGGACGCAAAAAGTCACCCCACTTTGATTGATTGGATTTCCGGCATGAAGTGCTGCGATTGTCGCTCATGGCAGCCAGTCCTGTGCCTAGCCCCCACGACTTTCAAAGATGGCCACCACGAGCCAAGGCAGCGCCCAGAGAGGGTTGTTTGGCCAAGAACCGGTCTTCGCCACAGGAGTGGAGTATGAAGCCCTGCGGCACAAGACAGAGCAATGGGTGCAAGTACGTGGATGCTGGGCAGCTGGATGTGTGTTGTCACCGAATCACCGCTGGTTGTTGTACGCATCGGCTTCAGGCTCTGCAAGCCGAGTACAAGCGCTCCTGTGAATCTATAACCCGACTACAGTTTTTGTTGGCCAACAAGGCACGTGACACCGCGTGTTGGTTCGTTTGGTGTGCTCCATCTCACGAACGGTGTGGACGCAGGCCGACACACGTGCGTGCATCGCCAAGAGGAGAGCAGAAGAAATCACACAAGCGCATGGCACAACGAAGCGGGCACGACTCGTGGAGGAAAGCGACACACTCGAGGCAGAAATCGCGAAAGCGAGGGAAGAAGTGTCGAGACTACGTGCGAAGCTGTCCGTCACGGCGCCTTCCGCGTCAACTCCTTCAACTGCCGAGACTGCTTCGACTGGTGACGCTGCTCCTACCGCTGGTTCTGCTCCGACTGCTTCGACTACTAAAACTGCTCCGGCTGCCACCACGTCGGCTGTTTCAACCGCCAGCGCAAGTCCACCCACCACAACAACCGCATCACCACCTTTGCCCTCCTCTTCTGTTGGTGCTGCTGCCGACCCACTTGTGCCGGCTGCTTCTTCCCAACTGACGGTGCAAGACGTGGTGCACACCGCCTCCACAGTTGCATTCAGTCGTCCAGCTCAAGCTGTCGATAGCTCAGGGGTGGTTGCAGATTCCTCGAACCTTTCTGCTGCACCAAGCAGAGTCACAGGCGCCGCACCCTCACCCGCAAAAAAGGTGTCCAAAACGTGGTCCGATGCAGACGATGAGTTGCTGCGCTCGACAGCCCTGCGATTCAACCAGCGAAACTGGAAGAAGATTGCTGAGGTGTTTGAAGGGCGACGAACTGATGTGCAGTGCCTCCACCGGTGGCGAAAGGTGCTTCAGGTACCAAATGTGTTTGTGGTCACTTTGTGTGGCGACGGCTGACGCTGCCCTCGCTGTGATGTGATGATGTTCGTTCAGCCCGGACTTGTCAAAGGACCGTGGACGGCTTCTGAAGACGGTGTGTTGTTCTTTTTTTCGCGCCTGATTCGATTTGGGTTTTTTGTTTACCTTACAACCCGAATGTGCCGTCCACAGCTGTCCTGTTTCGCGCCGTGACCCAAGCACGCTCCCGTTCCGATGTTGGGAAAGTGAGGTGGTGCGACGTTGCAACGTTGCTTCCGGGTCGGCTCGGTAAGCAGTGTCGCGAGAGGTGGACCAACCACATCGACCCTTCCGTGAATAAAGGTGCGAGCACAGCAGCTGAGCACGTCAAGCACTCGCTCGGTGTCATGGCTAACAAGAGGCCTGCATAACTTGTAACTTGTACCGCAGGTCCTTGGGCTCCGCAAGAGGACACCAAGTTAGCCCAACTCCACCTTGAGCACGGGAACAAGTGGCAGTGCGTTGTGTGTATGCGGTGATGCGCTTGGGAAGCAAGGACGTGCTCACAGTGGCGCCGCTATCGCGACTCAGGTTGATCGCCTCCAGAATGCCCGGGCGCACGGAGAACTCGGTCAAGAACAGGTTGGTTCAGTGTTTTGGTTGGCATAGCCGAGAATCAGTTGCTCATGCTTTGTGCGGTTGCTGCTCCAAACTGTAGAATCCGATCTGCTGGTCACCGTGTGGCGGTGGAAAACAGCCGAGAGAACTGAACTGCGGGGGGGGTACATATTGAAGAACAAAGAGAGCTCTATCGCTCAGGATCTTTGTAGTAAGGTGTATGGCTCGCGCTCGGCAGACCAATCAAACTCGCTCAACGCAAAGACAGACTACTCTACTCTACTGCAAACCAAAGAACGTAATGAGAGCAAACAACTGGGTAACTTACACAACCTATCTCTTGTGCAATGAAGCACACAAGTCACGACATTTGTCGTGTGACCACTTCCCACTGGCTCACAACGCTCGCCCAAAGCAAGCTTGAGCAACGCTTATTGAACGCTGGCAAAGCCAAAGACGTCGCCCCCACCGGGTGCAGTGACGCCAAAGCCGAATGTGCCATTGGCATCCACTTCGGGCGCGATGTCGGCATCGGCCTCGGTCTCTTCGCTCTCGAAGTACGTTGTGAGCAAGCTGGCCGCCTTCTGGTAGATGCGGTCATTCTCATGGTCCTGAAGGGCCTCGATGAGATCCAAGCCACCACACTCTTCGACCTTGTCAGCAAACTCTTGGTTGTCGTCTGCCTCACCGACACGGAGGATCTTGGCCAGGGCATCCAGAACAACCTCGACAACACCGGCGTTGTGCTTGTCCAGCACGGTGCACAGCACCTCGATGGTGCGCATCTGGACGAGTGTGCGGATCTGGGGCGTCGTTGCGCTGGTGACAATGTTGCAGATGGCCCAAGTGGCCTCCTTTTGGACAGCCCACTCTCCCTTTTCCAGGTTCTCCAACAGGCTGGTGACGGAGTTGTTCGTGGTCAACAGAGCCTGTACCTGAGCGTTGGTGCCAGCAGCGACGTTGCTGAGTGCCCAGCACGCTTCCTTGCGAATGTTGCGACGGGAAGAACGAAGCAAGGCAACCAAGCTTGCCAGAGCGCCAGCCTGGATCACGGCTTCTGTTTCCTCATCCCTGCCAGAGACGAGGTTGCCGATGCTGCGCAGGGCGGGAGTGATGACGGTGTCGTTGGGGTGGTTCAGAAGGTGGACCAGGTGTGGAGTCACACCAGCGTCGACAACTGCCTTGACACGGCTATCTTCGCCGTCGGAGATGTAGGACATCGTCCAGCAAGCGTCAGTGATGACTTCTTCGTCAGTGCTGGTCAACAACTGGGCAACCACTGGGATGGCCGGTGCCAGAACGTCCAGGGAGGGAGCAGGCTTGCCTCGGGCAAAGTTGGACAGCGCCCAGGTGGCATTGCGCAGCATGTTCTTGTTCTGTGGGTGGTTGATGTTCAACAAGAGGTTGTCCAGGGCTCCAGGAGTGCGCAGGATTGCGTCACGGTACTCGATGCAGTCGCCAGCGATGTTGCCAAGGCACCACAGTGATTGCTCGCGGACGTCCGGGTTGGGAGACCGCAGCAGGACTGACAGTTGGGGAATCACGCCCATATCCACAACGACACTCGTGTGCTCGGTGGAGGCTACGTTGGTCAGAGCCCAAGCGGCTTCGAACTGGAGTTCAGGCTTCTCTTGGCGTCCAAGGAATTGGACGAACCTCGGCAGAATGCCGCTATCAATGACTGCCTTCACGGGTGGTGAAGTCTCACGAGACAGCAGGCGGCGAACCTGCTTTGTGCCTTCATACTGCTGGGTAGCATCAGAAGAGTTGATGGCTGTTGAGAGAAAGGAAGGCAGAGGTTAGAACGAAAAAAGTGGGTTTGACATGCAGCCACCCCACAATCGCTGCACACACTCACCGGCCTGGTACATCGGCAAATGCTCCAAGCTGACTTCGGTCGGCATAGAGCTGCTCGCAGCAGTGTTGGCCAAAGCAGCCAGGCTACCCACGGCAGGCTTGCGGGCCATTGCACGGCGCTTACGCAAGCCTTCAAGGCGTTTGTTCTTTCGGATCTGAATGGCGTTCTCGGTTCGCTTGCGTCGTCCATCCTCCGAGGAAATCGTCTTCTTGAACATAGAGCGGCGGTGCTGGTCAGCAGACTTGCTGCCAGAGCCGGCGGTTTGGTGAGCGAAAGGCATGGTGTGGGGGGAGAGCTCAACTGGAGGCGGGAGGGTTTGGATGGCACAATGGTTGTGAGGTGTCACAAGCGGCGCGGGAAATCGTCAAAACAACGGATGCTTCACCACGGACGTTTTCGCGCCAGCGCGAACCCGCGTTGTGTAAAATGTTGCATCCAAATGCCAAAAATTAACGACTTCAACTTTGCCCTTCCCCTTCATGGCAACATCTGCCATCGCCCAACCATGACTGCTCAACCCCCACATTGCTGCGTTGTGGGTTCTTTGTGCCTACGAGATCAACAAGTACAACGCTGTATGTGCGTGGGCGTTTCACGTCCAGTACTGAAGTGGCTACGGGGCAATGATCTTGCAAGTACTGGCACGCGTGGCAGTGTGGAGCGGAGGAGGTGTGCTTCTGCTGTGGGTCTGTGTTCAGCTATGGACAGGTTGGTGCCGATACCGGTCCAACTACATGCCGGGACCAAACTTTTGGTGGCTTTTCGCTCATTTTAATGACTTCCACACTGCATCTGCCAAGCTGAACGAGGTGTACGGCGGTATCTACAACATGTTCATGGGCAACCGCACCATGACCGTCGTCTCAGATCCCGCACTCCTGCAACAGGTGAGTGGTGCCGCGCGAACGTCAACACCACGCGTCATATGACCAACGTTGGTTGTTGTGTGTGCCTCGGTGTTCGTGTTTGCGCTTGTAGTTGCTCTCCGATACCCACACCTTCCCCAAGGTGACGTTCAAGGAGGTAGTGACGTCCAAACGTCTCACCGATTTTCTGGGCGTCGGATTCTTGGGCCTTAACGGCAAGGACTGGTGGGCTGTAAAGAAGCATTTTGCTGGTGCGTTCCATTTCCGTGCTCTGAAGCCACTTGTTCCAGTGTTCCACCGCCGCGCCCAGCACCTGCTGCGCTGCATGGTTGACTCCGCTTCCACCGGCACCGATGTAGAAGCCAAACAGTGGATGTCGCGGCTCAGCCTCGACATCCTTGGCCACACCATGTTCGGTGTGGATCTGGGGGCACTTCCTCCCTGTGAATCCGAACCGGGCTCCGACACACCAAGTCTCCAGCACAACCTCCCGGTTCCAGACAAGGAGCACCGGTGCCACCTCAGCAGACTTCCTGGAGCTTCCTCCAGCCCGATGATGCAAGCGTATGACTGCTTCTTCGACTCCATCGGTGATGTACGAACGGCCATGTTGCCCAACTACGATGCATGGCCCTTTGTGAGTCGTCACAAGCGCTGCCTTCCTTCATCGCTCCAGCTACTGAACACCTTGATACTCAACATGATCGATCGCCACAACCGCGAGCTCGATGAACTTGATGAGCGGGGCGATGCAGCCGCTTGCGCAGATCCAGTCATAGGGAAGACTGGCCATGAAGAATCAACAACGACGTCCATTTCACCCCCTCCTTCGACTTCGAGTGCCAGCCACCAGGCGTCTGAGGAAGAGCGGCAACAGCATGCGTTCACAGAAGCTGCAGCTGACGCTGTCATCCGTAACCAGGCACGGCTGACGCAGTACGGCGCAACGAACTTGTTGCACTCCATGCTGCATAGCGTGAGACAGGCAGCCAACCAAGGCAAGCCCCTGCCGCTTTCCCACGAAGATTTACGCGCGAATCTGTTGACATTTTTCATTGCGGGGCACGACACCACCTCGTCAGCGCTGTCGTGGGCGTTGTTCTACCTGGCATCCAACCCCCAAGTGCAAGCCATGCTACGATGTGAGGTGCTGCAACACAGTCCATGGAGTGAAGTGTCCCTGCAGGGGGAGGAAACAGCAGAGGCAAAGCCACCTCGTGAGCCCACATACGATGATGTGAAGCCAGGCGCGCTGCCGTACATGGACGCGTTCTTGAACGAGGTGATGAGGTGTCGCCCGCCTTTGAGCAATTTTTTGACTCGCAAAGCTTCCAAGACAGTGAACTTTGGAGGGTACGTGATTCGCAAGGGCCAGTTCGTATCACCAAGCATTTTCAACGTCCACCACGATCCAAAAATATGGCATGATCCGTACAAATTTGACCCATCTAGGTGCGTGGGTGGGTGTGGTGTGAGGGTGCAAACGTGGTGTTGACCGCGGCCTCTCCACGCAACGCAGATTTCTGGGGAATGCGTCCAAGAAACGCCACCCGTACGCCTTCATTCCATTCTTGATGGGCAAACGCAAGTGCATAGGCTCGACCTTCTCCTTGTTGGAGCAACGTGTGTTTTTAGCAGAGCTAGTGTCTCGGTTTGAGGTTCGTCCCGCGCCAGACTTGACCCCGACCCCGACACCACACGTGGCCTTTTACAGCCCACGGCAAGTACGAATTCGATTGGTGCCACGCGAGCCCGTCAAGTGTTCTCAGGTGGATGATTGTTCGTCTGTTTCTGTTGCGAGCTCCACTGTTGGAGTAACGGCGTTGTTGCAATCAGTCAAGGATGCTCGTCGCAGGGCGTAGAGTTGTGATTGAACATCAAATTGCATGACAAGATTTTGTCTTGCACCAACGGAACGCACGCTGTCTCGCAAATGTCAGCTCGAAAAGTTCCCTACAACGATGCAGCAGACACAGCAGATCCACCAGTTTCTGGCAACTTGGTCATGATGTCTTCCGCTGCCGGTGACAAGTTGGCAAGTGCGAGGGCAGCCATGTGTTTGGCCATATGCGTGCTGCTACACAGCTGGGCAAACAACTGCATAGCACAAATCCAAAGGTGAGGGTACGCCTGTTCGTCAACCTGGCATCGCGTCGTGCAAAACAAACCTGTTGGGCAGTGCACCCGGAACCACATTCATGGGCAGCGTCCTGCAACAATGGAACAGGTGGCGCCCTGCCACTCATGTGCGCGGGTGGAAGGTGAGGAGGCACCTCGGACAACAGCAGCACACAGGGAACGACTCAAAGCGTACCAAAGGCAATGACTAGAGGTAGACGTTCGTGACGCAAGGTGAGTCCAAATCCGAGGGGGCAGGGGCGCAGCAAGCCACGCTGAGGAACACCAACCACAGCAAGGACAACAACGTTCAAGAGACCGGCTGGGATTTGTGTGTCCATGGATGGTGGGATGGCCACATGCATGGGCTAACGGCCCGTGGGTGGAGAAGGAAAAAAACAAAGTGTTGTGTGTGCCATCATCATCAAGCACCTACCTTCACCTGGCTTCAGAGGCCAGCGAGTAGACAGCGCAGCCGTGCTTTTCAGCGGACCGAAGGAGCGTGTTGTGGGTGGAACGTGCAGGGCACTGGACCTGGTGGCGATGGCTGGCGGAGAGGTGGCCCCGGCGACGGCTGTTACCGGAAACATTTCTGGTACGGCGCAAAACTCGGCAACCTCAGAGAAAAATTCTGTGACACAGGGGAGGGGGTTGTGAAGCGTGCACATCAGGAGTGAGTGCGGACAGCACCGCCTTGCATTGTGGCGCCACATGCAGACCTGTGTACAGGATGAGCAGAAAAATTGCTTGAACTGCCGCCCCAGAGGCAGTAGGGGTTGCAGATGAGGAAAGACCCAGCATTTCAGCAGCTGCGTCAGCGAGCTGCAATGGAAAGCCGTCACACATCAAACCAAGCAGCTGACAAACATCCATGGGAGAGGCTGCATTGCCACATGGCGCGTGAGCTGTGTGAACGGCAAACACCCCGACCAAGCACCTTCATACCAGTGCTGCAAGATGAAAGTGGTGCTGTCGCAGTTGAACCATGCTTGAAGAAAGCCAGCCGATTCCGGAGGGTTGCGTGGACATACTCAAAGTGGCGACCGACAACATTTCGTCCGGACAACAATCTGGTGAGCGCTGGTGAGGTGCGACACGAACCTTTGGGAGCCAACCGCATTCTACCACAACCGCAAAGAGTACGCACGATTTGAAGTACAGTGCCATATGCTTTGTTGGGCTAATGCCCTTAGAAGGCGCGTTTGTGAGCTGCTTCAGAGCATCTTGGATGTAGAACGGGATGTCAAAGTGCTCTGTGCTCACACACGCACATACGACCACATTAGGCGCAGCAAAGCAAACCAGTGCACCGACACATGTGTATGCACACATACACCGGCACATGAAGCGGCACACCCCCTCCCCGCAGCAACTGCTTACCCAGATACTTGTCCGCGGACAGCCGACACAAAAACGCTGATGCTTCCTCGTCACCACCATCGTGCTTCGAAGACGAAGTGGCGCGTGGCTTCCACACCGTGTGAGACCCGACTCCGTCCATAGGGCTCAGGTCATTCCTGCGACAAGGCCCAGCTTGCACCCCTTGTGACTGTGGGAGTCCAACGCACACAGGCAGCACGACAACCAATTCGTGCCGACAATTGAAAACATGCTGCTGCTGCGTGAAGTCGCTGCCTGCGCACACGGCAGCGGGTGTGCCGGTGTCCAGTCGAGCGAGCGACCTTGTTCGCCCGCTGTGCACGATGCTGTTGGCATCGCGACGAGTTGTGCATGCTCTTCGTACCAGGTGCCCAGCTGCCCGTGGCGGGTTGGTGGTGAGGAAGCTGAACCAGCGCGGGCAAGTTTCCATGGCACACGGTCTGAGGCGAAGCGTTTGCACGACTGCTTGTCCGTGGGCTGCAGACGATGGCGCGGCTTCTGGGCCAGACCTGTCCACTGCTCCGCCGATCACCGCAGGTGGCGTTGAGGACGCGGGCGTGATGACCCAGCTCGAAGAAGGTGTTGCAGGCGGTGATGGTGGTCCGTGTCGGGACTTTGGTGGCGAGCGGCAGGCGCACATTCATTCACCCCTCCTCGTGCTGTTGTGCGCACACAGAAACAGAAACGGGAACCCTTGATGAGACAGAAGGCGAAGTATGGAACTGGACTCCTGAGCAACAAGGTACGGTTGTTGATTGTGGGGTGGGCGATGCAACTTGCTTGCTGAAGCCGTGTGGCACGTGTGTGACCTGTGCACAGCACTATTCAAAGACTTCTTGATGGCGCTGTACGAAGATCACGAGACGATGGACATTATGTGGCGTGATCACTACATTGACAACCAACTGTGGCTGCAAGTGTGCCGGAAGCTCCGGGGGTTGATCATGCACCGACCACACATCATGTTCCCAAGTCAGGAGGTAAGTGTGTGCATCATGCGCGTCGTGCTGCACCACTGTCAGTGGCACAGGGTCCCCGACGTGACACGACACCTTTGCTTGACATGCGGGGCTCTTGGTCTCTCGTCCGTTCAGGCCGGCTTGCAGTTTGCAGCTGCGCCAAGCATGGACGTTATCATGCCACTTGCCGTGCGCGTCGCCCGTACGTACTTTTTGGCGAAGGTGGAGGGCAACATGGTGTTGGCGCAATCGGCCGATTTGCGGTTGCCACACACGTGGTACCCCACAACACGATTGATGCAGAGGAAAATCATTTACCACGCTGGACCGACGAACAGTGGTAAGGATGCATTCGGGCGGATGGGCATGCATTCGCGCACAGTGGTGTGCGTGCTAACAGACACAACACCACAACCCATGACACACAGGCAAAACGTTCAACGCCTTGAAACGTTTGAGGGAAGCGAAGTCAGGCGTGTACGTGCTTGTTTGTAGCTTGGGACAGCTTGTTGTGCATGCCTTTGTGCACGTCCTTCTCACATTGGAAGCGCTGATGCAGCTACTGCGGGCCCTTGCGTTTGTTGGCTCTCGAGATTTTCGAGACATTGAACATTGACGGAGTGTACGTTCCTCCAGCACAGCCAGCAAGCAATCACCCCCGTCCTTCCTTGTTGTTGCTGACTCGTCTCATCCTCTGCCAATGGTCTGGTATCTTTGGCGTGGTGGTGTGCGTTGTGTGTGTGTGCGTGTTGGGCAATTCGGCGTGACCACAGGTTCACAAGCTTGATCACGGGTCAGGAACGCCAGGAAGTGGATTGGGCCACCCACGTTTCCTGCACTGTGGAAGTGGTGGACTTGGAGAAGGAGGTGGATGTGGCGGTGATTGACGAAATCCAAATGATTGGTGATCCAGACCGTGGCTGGGCGTGGACACAGGCTGTGTTGGGCGTGCAGGTAGGTTATGGCACCAACCAACCTTATGGCATCAACCAACCAACCACCACGCGCCTCATTGACTTCTTCACGTCGGCTGTGCAACTTGGTCTCATTGGCTTCTTCATGTCGGCTGTGCAACTTGGTTGTGCATGCCTTCGCTCTCTTCTCCAGGCCCGCGAAATACATGTGTGCGGAGACCCTGCGGCGATTCCGGTGTTGGAGCGACTCGCAGAGTTGACAGGTGACATATTCGAAGTGCAGTCATACGAGCGGAGGTGGGTTGGGCATGATGCTTGGCGCGCGTGTCAGGAGGGTCGTAACGCGTGCGGATGGTGCAACAGATCCACTTTGCAGGTTCTTGACACGAGTTTAGGGGGTGACCACACCCAAATTCAACGAGGCGACTGTGTGGTTGCCTTTAGCAGGAAAGAGATCCACTCCCTGCGTTCCACCTTGGAGCTGAAAACAGGGAACAAATGTTGCGTTGTGTACGGCAAGGTGTGTTCAAGCCGGCACTGCCCCTGCTTGTGTGGGAACATGTATGAGTGGGCATTCTGCCGCTCACATGTTTCCCGTTCTGGTTGCACTGCTTTCACAGCTCCCGCCGGAGACACGGTCTGCGCAAGCTCGTCTGTTCAACAGCGAGGACGACTCCACACCAGGGGTGTTGGTCGCCTCCGATGCGATTGGCATGGGGCTCAACTTGAACATCAGACGCGTTGTGTTTGCGTCTGTCACAAAGTGCGTGGGCAACGTGTGGGAGTCGGTGTACCATGCGGACACAACGCTCACCCAATGGCGGCGGCGACGGGCGGTGGGGGGCGCAGGTTTGACGGCAAGAACATGGTAAAGGTCCCGCCTCCGTCGATGAAGCAAATAGCTGGGCGTGCCGGGCGGTTTGGGAGTCGCTGGCCGGTGGGGCAGGTCACGTGCCTGTACGAGGAAGACATGCCGTGGCTGCATGAGTCACTTGCTGCTCCTGTCGAACCGATGGAGGTGTGATGGTGGTGGTCGTGGAGCTGACATGCTTCTTTGGGGACGGGACGTGTTGTATAACTTTGATGCGCTGGTGCCGCGCTTCCCGTTTGCTGCGTGTGCACCACAGCGTGTTGGTTTGCTCCCCAATGCAGAGAACATGGAGGTGTTTGCGAAAGCACTGCCAGGGCTGCCTTTGAAGGATCTGCTGGTCAGTGTTGCGGCGTGCAAGGGGGGGGGGGGGGGGGTGAAAGG
>Ga0213833_1000858_pt1 | contig 25216 bp, 31 predicted proteins | sample SWATP21_FD_160575 | JGI IMG/M metagenome (GOLD analysis project Ga0213833, IMG submission 160575) | Coastal seawater microbial communities from Marineland, Florida, United States - SWA TP2 #1 | ecosystem: Environmental > Aquatic > Marine > Coastal | place: USA: Florida | collected 2016-08-14 | reverse complement strand
TGCGCATACATGTGACGTGTGTATGTTGGGGCATCGCAGATCGAAGCCCGATTCGGAGTTGGCAAGTCAGAGCGCACTGCTGCAAAGGACATGACGGAAGTGGTGGTGGATGCGTGCAACAAGCTGACGACGCAGATCTACGACGAAATTCAGGCTTTCCAGAACGACATCGCGCGAGATCCGATGCCTTCCGGTGCAATCTTTGGCCTGTGATACCATGACCTTGTTGCGGCTTTGGTCCCCGTGTTCGTGTGTTTCAATAGGTGCAGAGCTGCGCTTGCAGTGTTGTGTTGTCAGTCAGTGTTGGAGAGGACGAAGCATATCAGAGGTGATGGTGATCGATGCAAACGATGTTATCTACAACAAAGACACCTCTTCACTCAAAACTTCTTGCGCGTGCGCTTGTGGCTGTAGTGCCACGCCACAGTGCCGTGTCCGAGCATGGAACACAACTGGTACACCAGGCACCATCGGCTCACCCACGCGGACCAAAACATGAACGCGGTGAGCCCAAACCAGAATACGGTGCACAGCATCCACACCAGCACCGGCGCTGGAGTCGGCTTGACGGTGACTCCGCCAAATCCACCGCTTGGGGTATCTGCTGGCGGCGCGTCTTCGTAGTACTTGCGGAGTCGTGCCTCCTTCTCGTCAAAGCGTGAATGAAGCCTGCTCACCCAAAGTGACCAGTGGCTCGATCAGATGAGAAACAATGCGACAGATAGCACGGTTGCCTTGTGCAGCGCCAAGACAAAGCCAAGAGAAAAGAGTCCAACAACAAAAAACACACACATACACACAAGAAACCACGTACCACGTAGCAAGCTCCTCATCAGAGCCGGTGCAAGGGTAGTCTTCTGGGCCGAATCGGCGCAGGTGCAAGTGCGTCTCGGGCCAATTCCCATTCACCATGTCGATGGGTGCAGGCCTGCGGCCCTTGCGCAGGGACGGGAAGGCCAACGTCATGTCATACACAGCAGTGTTGGGGCCAAGCTGCCGAAGGAGGTGGATGAAACCCTTGTCACGCGGGGAAAGGACGTAGTTGTACCTGTGCAACCAAGCCAAGCAGAACCAGTCCCGCACACCCAAAACACAGTGTGGTACGGTACGAACGCACACAACGGTCAACACGTGGGAGAAGCCATGTCTACCGTCCCCACCCCAAAACGCACGGGGTCTTGTTTTGTTCCTTCATGTACTTCTGACTGCGTGCCAGCGACTTGGAGTACAACGCAGTGCCCTCCGGGTAAATGATAAACCAGGAGGGACGCGTGCCGCCCAGGGTTGTGTTTTCACAGCACCATGAAATCACCTCACGGTCATTATCCCATTGCCGCGCAACGAATGGGAAGGCCACGTCGCGCATGCACCATCCAAGCCCTGGCACTCGCATGAGAATGCTCTGTGGCGTACGTACGACGAAACAAACCCAAGCAGACGGCGGGCACCCGATGAGACGGCCAACCAGAATCAGAGTAGCAAGATGGGAGTTGCAATACCCGACAATGCATACTCATGCAGTGTAGTGTGCAGGCACCTCGTACCTTGAGCACGATCTTGCATGCCAGCGTGGACTGGGCACGGAAGTATCCGAACTCGAAAAACGCCAGCCAGTCGATTTCACTGCGGTGGTTCATGATGATTACTGCATTCTCTTTCGTGGTCATGACACCCTGCTCCGGTGTGTCTGCCGAAATGCGCATCTTGTAGCCAATGCCAAAATGGCACAGAATGCCGCAGAAGATGAGGTACGTTTGCAGGAACCAGTGGATGACCCAAAAGAAGGCACGGTCAGACACCAACTTCAGCAACATCACCGGCGTGACAATGAAGCTCGAGGCGGCAACACCTGATATGGTCAACGACAAGCATACGCCCACACCACGGATCCATGTCACCAGTCCCGGCATCCCGTCCGACAGGCAGCCAGGCGGAGAAGAGGAGGTGGAGGAGTGGTGGCAGGATGTTCAGCAGTTACTATGTTGAAACATACTGAAAACAATGAAATGTTGTAAAAACAACAAAACAACATGAAGCTGCGTCAGGTCGTGACGAACTAAGAAGGATGTGACAGCGAACACACCCAGTGCTCACACCGGCATCTGCGTTGGTGAGGCCAGATATGGAGAACTCTTATGATTCATTTGAGGGCAAGGCTGCCGCCAGAGCAACCATCCCCACACAGGACAGTACCCACACTGCAACACAGGACAGTAGCGCCCAGGCTTTGCACGACGCAGCGAAGTGCGGCGACCTGGAAACCGTGAAGCGACTGTGTGAGCTGCCTCTGGAATGCAGAGTGGACGCTTCGTCTGATGGCAACTTTGCAGTGCGCATCGCGGCGATGCATGGTCACGCCGCTGTGGTGGAGTACCTGTGTGAGCTTCCACACGACCGTGGGGTGGACCCCGCGGTGTTGAGCAACTTCCCGTTGCATGCGGCTGCCCAGCGGGGGTCGCTGGAAGTGGTGGCGTACCTCTGCCAGCTGCCTCTTGAGCGCGGTGTGGACCCGTACGCGGGCGACAACTCTGCGCTGCGACAGGCAGCGAGCCACGGCCACCTGGCCGTCGTCCAGTTCCTGTGCGAGCTGCCCCTCGAGCGCTGCGTGGATCCGAGTGCCAAGGACAACGACTGCCTGCGAAAGGCGGCGCTGCACGGCCACTTGGGGGTTGTGCGGTACCTGTGCCAGCTTCCCGAAGACCGCGGTGTGGATCCGTCCGCAGGCGCGAATGCTGCGCTGCGGGCCGCAGCTGGTGCCGGTCACACACAGGTTGTCAGGTTCCTGATCGACCTGCCGTTGGCGCGAGGGGTGGACCCTTCGAGCGGCACCAACGTTGCTGTGTGGACGGCTGCACGCAAGGGCCACCTCGCCATCGTGAAAAGCTTGTGCGAGCTTCCTCGCGGGCGTGGTGTGGATCCAAGTGCGGCCAACAACGACAGTGTGGCGCAGGCCGCTCAAAATGGCCACGTTGAGGTTGTGAAGTACTTGTGCCGACTGCCCGTGGAGCGGGGTGTGGACCCTGGTGCCAACGACAACAATGCGGTGTACCAAGCATCAAGGCAGGGCCACCTCTCGATTGTGGAGTACCTTTGCCAGTTGCCCCCGGAGCGTGGGGTGAATCCTGCCACGCAGGACAACGGTGCGGTGATCGGCGCAGCAGCCAAGGGCCACGTCGGAGTGGTGCGGTACCTGTGCCAGTTGCCTTTGGTCCGCGGCGTGGATCCTGCTGCCCAAGACAACGCGGCCGTGGTGTGGGCGGCGCAATCCGGACACGTTGCCGTGGTGCGGTGCCTGTGCCAGTTGCCCGCGACACGCGGCGTGCATCCCGCCGCCCAAGACAACGCTGGGCTGGTGTGGGCAGCACGGTTGGGCCACGTGTCTGTTGTGCGGTTCCTGTGCCAGTTGGACCCCAAGCTTGGCGTGGACCCCTCCGCAAAGGACAACAAAGCCGTCCGAGCAGCAGCTGCAGCGGGTCATGTCGATGTGGTGAGGCACCTGTGCCAGTTGCCGCTCGCTCGTGGGGTGGATCCATCGGCGGGCAACAACCAGGCTGTGGTGTGGGCCGCGCGCAAGGGCCACCTCATGACACTTCGGTGCCTGTGCGAGCTCCCGTTGGAGCGTGGCGTGGACCCTTCTGCCCAAGACAACCAAGCCATTGCGTGGGCGGCCTCCTTTGGTCGCACGGATGCCGTCAGGTATCTCTGCGGTCTACCTCTGAGCCGGGGTGTTGACCCAGCCGCTCGCGACAACGCCGCGATGACCCTGTCCGTGTGTGCTGGTCACATGGAGACGGCGATGTACTTGTTTCAGCTCCGTCCCCCTCGCGGGGTTGACAAGCGCCGTGCGTTGGAGCAATTGACGAAGTTTCGACGCGTAGATGTGCCGCTGATTCGGTCCCTGTGTGACCTGCCGTGTCCGCACGGTCTGCGGGCTGCGGAGATACGAGACGTGTGCCGGGCAAGCGACAGCCCATCTGTATGCCATGTGGCGTTGAGCGCACTGGGTCAGCGAGAGCAGTGGAGCAGGAGGCGTGCACTGCTGATGCTTCGATTTGCGCGACAGCGCATGCGTTGCGAGGTGAAAAGTGATGACGATGGAGGGCACTAGGTAGATGCCGCCCCCGCCCTGCTTGTTAATGTTGCAGTGCAGAACCAAATAAAAATCCTTTTGGGTGAGCAATCTGGCGTTGAGCTCTCGTGGAGCTCTCGTGTGTGTTCCACTCGTGAAAGGCACGTGCAAGCAGAATGGTGCGATCCTCAGTGCATGCCGCCGCACGCATGCAGAGAGCAGGCAGACCTCGCGATGTTGGCAACACCAAACGTGTGTGAAAGCAAAAAAAGAAAACAGGCACACTGAAGCAGCAGCAAAACAGCAAGATCGAAAGCGCTCCATCACACACGTGCCGGCCGTTTCTTGCAGCGTGGCAGCAACGATACCACTACAACGCAGCAAAAGGCAATGCAGTGAGACTACCACACTACAAGTCAAAGTTCTCCGCCTGCCGTTTGGCAAACGACAGGAAGACCTGCTCCAGGCTTGTTTGGCTGACAGCGTAGTCCTGGATCTCCAACTGATCCCGGGCACCCTCCATCGCTTCGAAGATGCGCGCCAGAGACACCGTCTGCCAACAAACAAAGAATGCCGTGAGACACATGGCCTCGCATCGGGAAAGGCTACCATCCCCCCCGACTCAACCCACCCGTCCAAGCTCGTAGTTGACGTGGCCCATGTGACGCTCCACCACCTGCATGTCCGGAGCAAACGTGGCGACCAGTTCGTCCAACGCACGTTCGTGCACCGGGTTGGAGGTTTTGATTTCCATGCGGTATCCAGCACCATACCTGCCAACCGGTAGACGGTGTGTGGGGCACGCCAGCAAAAAAACAACGCACACGTACGACACAGCACCGTGAGCACCACGCGAGGCGGCAGCGACAAGTTGATGCAGCTGGCATCCAAACGTACAGGCTCTTCAAGCGCTGTGGTGTTCCCAGGCACGCCAACCGACCGTTGACAAGGATGCCGATGCGAGAAGCCAGCACATCCGCCTCCTCCAACAGGTGCGTTGTCAAGAAGATGGTGCGCCCGGCCCGACTGGAGCTGACGACGTTCCACATGTGCCGTCTTGCAACGGGGTCCATGCCGGTGCTTGGCTCATCTGTACCACCGCGTCCAGTCCATTCCGTCACACGTGAGCAAAACGACAGGACAGGACAGGAAAGAAATAACACAAGTGGATCCCCAACCAGACTCGTCGGTGCACACACCACACCACACCACACCATAGCAATGGAAACGTGGCGCATCAAACACAACACGAACCCAAGAAGACTGTGCGAGGAGCACCGACGAAGGCCACCGAAAGTGAGAGCTTGCGCTTGTTTCCACCCGAGTAGTTCTTGGTGATTTCGTTGCGGTACCGAGTCAAATCCATGCGAGTGATGCTGCGATCAACAAACGCCTGCACATCTTCCTCTGGAATGCCCTTCACGCGAGCATAGAAGGCCAGACACTCTTCGCCAGTCAACAGATCAAACAAGGCATCAAACTGGGGGCAGTAACCTGATGCGAAGCGCCATTTCCAAGCAGCACCAAGGAGCAACCGAGTGTCAAAACCTAACAGATTCGTCACAGCGCTCACCACCACAACACACAAGAAGAAAAAGAACGCACCCATCATGCTGTACACTTCGTCGCGGTGAGCAAAGATGTCCTTGCCATGCACGGTCGCGCTGCCAAACGACGGACTGAGGTCCGCCGTCAGCATGGACAACGCCGTGGTCTTGCCGGCACCGTTGGGACCCAACAACCCAAAGCACTCACCAGCACGCGCCCCAATCGTAAAGTCAGCGACAGCCACCTTGGCGGCGTTTCCTGCACGCCCCGGAAACACCTTCCGCAGATGGCGGACGACCACGTTGTCACCGTTCGCGTCACCCGCATCCACTCGGCTGCGCTCCTTGCGCACGTCATCATCTTCGTACTCGGCGCCCTCTTGCATGTTGTACGGCGCGGCACTGGAGCTAGGAGGCTTGGGCGCCAGAGCGTGCTCCAGCACGAGTGTGATCGCCAACCACACAACAATGGAAGCGGCCAAGAACGCGATCTTCTGGCCGCCAATGTCCCATGAAAAGGCGGAGGGAGGCGTGCAGAGAGGTCCAGGGCCGCCAAACGCAAAGCAACTCGCCTTGATGTTGACGTCCATGAAGGACTTGGCAAGGACGAAGTTGGGGAACAGCAGGAACAGGTAGTCCAGGATTTGCACGACGACGTTCGGCACAGAGACGGACGGGTACGCCAGAACGAACGCAATGAAAAACGTCACCGTCGTGCCCAGGTACTGGAACAGCATCGTGAACGTCTGCGCGGAGGTGTGGGACGTGAACAAGAAGGAGAAGGCGTAGACAAAGGCGGCGTTGGCAACCCCAGACATAAGCAAGACGATGACCAGCATAAAGAAGTTGCCCTGGATGCGCATCGCGTCTGTGCCCAGGAAGTAGCTGCATCGCGCGCCAGGTGTCAGAAAGGAGGTAGCCACGGCAAACGAGCAAACATCCACACAGTCACACAAACAAACAAACACGAACCCAAACCCAAAAACATCGGGGGGGGGAGCGGTACGTACAAGATGATGCACGAAAAGAGCCATGGCACCACAAACTGAAGCGAGTCCCAAGCCAGGTTCCCCAGGTAGTATGACGCAGGCTTCATGCCCATCACGAACTGCTGTTGCTTGGCCTTCACTTCTTTTTCTTTGACGACACGGAGGGCAATGAGGCCAGGGATGGCACTGAAGCCGAGGGCGATGTAGAAACCAATGAGTCCCCCAGAAATGAACTCGCCAATGCCAACGGTGCGTTGTGACGCGGTGAGTGGGAAGGGATCGTAGCTGGCGACGAAGCACGATCAATATCGGCGGCATTCCGGCAGTATCATCAGCATCACTGGCACCACCACTCCGGAACCACGTGCCCAAGAAAGCAAAAACAACACCAACACAACATACCTCACGGACACGGGGTTCGCATTGTCCGCAAACCCATGGAGCGCGCGTGTGTGCTGGAGCAAGGCGTTGTTGACCAAGTTCAATGCGATGGGGAGGAAGTTCACGACGGAGGTGTTGTAGTCCAGCTGGATGCTGCCATCTCCAAAGTACAATGCCCCCACCTGGTACTCATGGGCAAGCAGGTACGTGTCAAGCTGGTCAGCTGTCATGGGCGAACCCGACACGCGTTTCAACGGGGGCATGCCACCTGAATTTGATGTGTTGTGTCACGTTGCAACCACAGGGCACGGGAACGGCGTGTGAACACAGGGCGCACCGACACAGCAGTCCGGCACCACCACTCACCAGTGGCTTTGGGGAAGTACGGCAGCAAACTTGACGCAAGATCCGGCGAGGCAACGGCAAAAGGGAACGTGGGGTCATCGCCTGCAAGCGGAGTCCACTGGTTGGGCGTCATGGAAAGAGACGTCAACGAGGTAGCGGGGGTTGTGGCGGCAATGGACCGGAACACAGACGACAAGGCAACAAATACGCATGGCAAGATCATCTGTGCGCAGGACAAGGACAGCCACACGCACGATCGTGAGGTGAAGGAAGCTACAAGGCACAAAGCCAGTGAACACACCACCCACAAACACACGCGTGCCAACGAACTTGGAGGAAGAGCCCACGTTTATCACGGCGGGCAGCACGTGAAAGACGCCACAGCGTGGCCTTCATGTGACGGTATGTCGACTGGTCCAGTTCCTTGAACGTATCAAACGCCGTGGACGCAGGTGTCCCAAGCTTGGCATCTGCAGCGCATGCCAGTATCGATAAGAAAACAAGCCGAAGCCATCCCAACACGCTCATCACGCCCTCAAGACACAAAGACACAGGGGGCGGCAATGCACAACACATGGACCACGTACAGCCAGAAGCAGCGTTCGACGAGTTTGGCACGGCGACGGCCACATCCTGGGCCCCGACAGATCGAGTGGACCCAACGGGGCCACGTGCAGCTCCAAGGGTTCGCAGGTCCATTGATCGTCGTTGTGGAGCGCTGGAGTCAACCCCGTCTTTAGACTTGGCTCGTTCAGCATCCTGCTGCACTTTCTCTTGCTCTACTACCTCTGCAAGGCGGAGGAACACCTCCTCCAGCGTGGTCACTGAAAGACAGGTCACACCAGCAGGGAGGTGGAGAGAGGGACAAGGAAGGGGAGGAGCACCACATTAAAACATAACACAAGTAGGAGTGAGAAACACAGACTCATGCGCCACGACCAGGAATATGCACTCACTTGAAAGGCCGTAGTTCTGCACTCCCAGCGCATCTTGGTCGCGTTCCAGTTGCTTGAACAAGCCAGCAAAGCGTGGCGCGGAGGTCATGGGCAACACAAACGAAATTTCGCGGTACAGGGTGTCGTCCGCGTCGTTGCCTTCCACTTTCGAGTCAGCGGCGTCTAGCTTGGACTCTTCCATGCCACGGTTGGCTTCAGCGGATCGCTGGATGGCACCCTCGGCTAGATCCTCTTCTTGGCGGGCCAACGGGACGTGGTTGCGCACCAAATCAAGAACCGCGGCATCGTTTGCGGCCTCGCGGAGGGACACACTGAGGTGGTACCCCAGCCCAAAGCGGTTCTTGAGGTACAAACTGGAACCCACCACACGCAGGGACCCGTGCGCCATCACTGCAATGCGATCACCCAGAATGTCCGCCTCCTCCATGAAGTGGGTGCACAGGACAATCACGCGGCCTTTCTTGAAGCGCTCCAGAACACCCCACACGTTGCGCCGGGCAGCAGGGTCCAAACCACTGGTGGGCTCGTCCAAAAACACCACCTTCGGATCACCCATCAACGCAATCGCGACAGACAGGCGGCGCTTTTGACCACCACTCAGAGTCGAGGCCAGGGCGTGCATCTTCTCACCAAGGCCCAGGTCGTTCACCATTTCCTTGACTTGAGTTTCAAGTGCGGCGCTGGAAATGCCCTTCAGACCGCCAAACCTGACCATACAGCAGCACCACGCATTGGGAAGTTGCACGAAGCATACACATGAGCAATGTCGCAACGCCACAAATAAATTAGCGAACCGAACAAACCAGCCAGAGCACGTCCCCACACGTACAGCTCCAGATGCTCCATCACCGTCAATTTGTCAAACAGAATGTCGTATTGCGGACAAACACCTGTGAGTTCCCGGCAAGCCTGGATGTCGTCGACGATGCTGCGATTGAACACGGTGGCGTCGCCAGCGGTAGACGGGATGAGGCCAGTGAGCATGGAAATGGTCGTCGTTTTCCCAGCTCCGTTGTGGCCCAACAAGCACGTGATCTGGTTCTTGTACATGGACAGATTCAGGTGATCAACCGCTTTCTTTGGGCCCTCTTTGGTATTGAACGTCTTGCACAGACCCGAAATGACAACGGCGCGATCCTCTTCCAACTGTTCCGACACGGGCTCGATTGCTGTGGCATCACCCTCCACCTCCAACAGGGGAGATGAAATCAGTCGCGACTCACTGCCACGGCACCAGTACCGGCGGCGACAACAAAAGAGTGGCTCCGAGTGTGTACCGTACTCGCTGGGAATCACACGATCAAAGTACCTGGCAGAGCAGAGAAGCAGAACAAGCAGACATGATGAACTCGCGCCGAAACACACCACCGAGAAAGGAGCTGGAGGACTGGCAAATGCCACACGTACCAAGCCATGATGCTGAAAATAACGACATCCACCAGCACCATAACCAAACACTCGCCCATGGAGATGCCAAACGAAGAGTCTTGAAACAGGTTGGAGAACTGGAGGCCGACACCACTTCCCTCAGCAGCATTCAGAATGTCATTTCCAAGCGAGAAGGCGGTGGGTGGGAGCAAGCTGCAAACGAGCTGCAGGGCGCGCGGAACACTCGGCTTGCGCACCACCAGCGATGGGAGGAAGAGTGCAAGGTAGAGCAACATGCCAACCACGCCGCCGGTGCGTGCATTGTCGAAGAACGTCGTCAGCACGAAGGTGTACGCAATGCACACGAGAAGGAACGCGAGGAACCAGATCAAGACCAGCAACACGTTGGAGTTCCTGTCAGCCACAGCCACAACAAATGCACAGTGACAGTGAGGCACTCTCGTCGCCAGGGGTGGCGTCCACACCACAACTTCAACGGCGAGTCGCCAGGCGAAGCGAACACGGTACCGTACGTGAAGATGCCTCCGAACTTGCACACCAACGTCATCGCCACAACGACCACGCCGCCTTTCATTGCAGCAGTAACCATCCAACCCAAAAAGAACACAACGTCACTCAAACCCATCATCTTCATGCCTTCCTTGATTCGCTTTTGCTTCTCCTCCAAAATGCGTTGCACCAGGACACGAACCTGAGCAGAAGAGAACAGACAACACCGACGACGTCAGACACAACCGCCTTGCTGGACACACAAACAAGGAAGGGCGGACCTGGAGCGAGAAGATCAGTACAAAGTAAATGGGAATCAAGTTCGCGAGCACCTCGGTGCCGATGTCCACCGTGTACGCTGGAAATGGGAACTCTCGGGTCAGGAACTCCATGGTGGTGTTCGAATTCGTCGTCACCACAGCAATGGTTTCCTCCACAGCAAGCTGCAGCGGCAAGAAGAGGGACAAGTACTCTGCAGACGTCCCGTCGGGTCCATACTGAGTCGTGCTCGTCAGGTTGGAATTGCCAACGCCGGACAGGGTTTCGGAGTTCAGGCGAATCGTGTACGCAACCGAGGCTGGTTTGCTGTTGGGCGCCGCGCCCGTCAAGGACGACGGCTCGTCGAACACGATGCCGCCCGTGAAACCGTTGATGTCCTGCAGTGCGGTTGACTGCATGGAGGCAGAGCCGGTGCACGCTCCACTGGGGACGTTGCACTGGAAGCACTTGCCCGGTACACCGGTTCTCTGCACGACACCACAATGAAGAACACACGTGAGGGTAACGTGGTGGGGCGGGCTTTGCGTTAAAAGACGCCCAAAACTAAGAAGCAAACGAAGCGGCTACCTTCGTGAACGTTGCCATGAAGTTGTACACTGGATCCGTATCGTTTTGGTACGAGCACGGTGCGAAGTACACCGGGCCAGTCTGGCAAGCACAGACATCAGCACCAACGAAACGAAACCACGCAAACAAAAACACAACAACAACAATACAATCAATGCCAGGTACACGTACTGCGGCGGATTCAAGACTTGGGAGCGAGTAGGTGGGGTAGTGCGGCACAGCTGCCGTGGTGGTGGCCGAAAACGAATTGCGCATCACCACGATCACCACCAACAGCATGATGGGCACACCGACTTCACGAATCAGGTCCTTCGGGTTGCGCTTGGTGAGGATCCAGTTCTTTCGCAACACAGCACCAAGCTGGCGCCGCCAGCTGATGCGGCCCCGCAATTGCGACGCGGGGTCTGCCATGGTTTGCGACGGCTGTGCCGGATCGTCACGAGCGACACACGTCGACAGTGACGGACGCAATCTGTGTCCGCGAGGGGGGACGCTGGGAACGATCAATCTACTGAACCAGGCCAACGAGGGAGGCAAGACAAATCGGTGTGAGCACACCCCACACCTTGTGCAAGGGAGCGAGCAAGTTTGCGGCGCGACTTCGCGTGAAGGTGCCAAAATTGCCGGGCATGAAGCCCGCGGACGCGAATGCCAAGCACAAAACATAAGTTTATGTCACATGCTTTGTTTGAATATGTTTGATTGTTTTAATTGTTTTGATTGTTTGTTGTGTGTTTGGCCTGTGCGAGCAGCGATGGCACGGCGGGTGTTGCGATCTGCCTTGTTCACTGGGCAGCGGCCGGCGCGTGAACTTCAACAAATCTTTTGTGATCGTTCACGAAACGCGGCATGGTTGGCAGGTGCCGCTGTGTGCATGGGGTTGGGGACGCACGGTCATTTTGGCAGCTCGCACCTTGCACGCTGTAGTTCCGCAGCGCCAACACCGGTTGGTCAGGCGGGTAGTTTGGTGGAAACTTCCACCTGCGCTGCTCCAGACTCAAGGACACCTCAGGATCTCCAACGAGAGGCTGATGCCCAAGCCATATTCAGAGCTGCATTGGAGGCGGTGGAGCCTGCATCGGCGGTGAGCTAGCTGTGTTGGGGCTGTGCGGCGGAATGAACATGAGGTTAGCTAGATGTTTGTTCTTTCTCGCCAGGTCCGGCGTTACGTGCAGCGAGAAGGGAACCGTGTTTCCTTCGGGAAGCGTGTTTACGACCTGGACAAGTTCTCGAAGGTTGTGTGTGCTGCGCTTGCATGTGAAGAAGATATGGGGGTTGTGGTTGACATGTTGTTCCTTGCAGGTGGTTCTTGTCGGCGCTGGAAAGGCGTCGTTCCCGATGGCATCGGCAGTGACACAGCTTCTTGGCGATGTTATCTGCAGCGGCCATGTCATTTCCAAGGATGGACACTTGCCTCGAACAGTGGGGCACGGGGCCGTCCAGACTGATTTGGGGAGTGGTGTCACTCTGTCAGAGGCAGCCCACCCAATTCCGAACGAAGCCAGTGTGGCAGGTGCTGCAGTGATTCGACAGTACGACTTACGCCTGCATTGCTGCACAGCTGGGTGTGCTCTGCTTGACTGTGGGTTCGGGCTGCCTCCGCAGGGTGCTTGGGGCGTGCGACGGAGACACACTTGTCGTGTTTGTAGTCAGCGGTGGTGCGTCAGCCTTGCTTTGTGAGCCAGCGGAAGGGTTGTCGCTAGCAGACCTTCAAGCCACATCCCACGTGCTGCTTGGGTGCGGGGCTGACATCCACGAGATAAATGCCATCCGAAAGCACTTGTCAGCCGTGAAGGGTGGGCGACTGGCCGAGGTCGCTGCTCCCGCGACAGTGGTAACACTCGTTCTGTCCGACGTGATTGGCGACCCTCTCAGCGTGATTGCCTCTGGCCCGACTGTTCCAGACACCACCACCTTTGAACATTGTTGGGCCATCTTGGAACGGTGCGTGTGTTGGCATGTCGCACGGGCAGTTTGGGCGTTGTTGGGCCTTCAGGCATGGCCTCACACCTGAGCGGGTGCCGGCAGCTATGGTCTTCATGAAGATGACAGTCCCATGCCGGCCGCTGTGCTGGCTCATCTCAAGGCCGGGCGAAGCGGGGTTGTTCCCGACACTCCCAAACCTAATGATGTTGCCTTTTCCAAGTGCCACACCGTGTTGGTTGCGAACAACGCTGAGGTACGTGCCGCACTGCGCGTGCGCGGGGGCCGTTCGATTGTGTGTCATGTGGCTTGTCAAACCTTCGCGTTCCAGGCTGTCGACGCTGCTGCCGCCCATGCTCGCAGCCTTGGATACAATACAATGGTCCTTTCCACATGTGTGGAGGGTGAAGCGCGAGAGGTGGGCGCGTTACTGATTGTGTTGTTGTTGTGCAAGTGCCGCCGCGTCCGGGTTCTCAGCTATGCGGTGGGTGCATGGTACCTCGGCAAACACGCAACAAACAGGTCGCGAAGGTTCATGCCGCCATTGCGAAGGAGATTGCGTCACGCGGGGTGCCGGTTCCACCACCGGCGTGTGTCATTGCTGGTGGCGAAACGACTGTCACCCTTCGTGGGGATGGAAAGGGTGGGCGCTCGCAGGAGTTGGGCCTGGCTGCCGCGATTGAACTCTGCGACACCCCAGGCGTTGCGTTGTTGGCGGGAGGTACTGATGGGACGGATGGCCCCACGGATGCCGCTGGTGCAGTTGTGTCGTCATGCACGTTGAATGATGCCTTTGCGGCGCGTTTGGAGCGCGGCAAGACCCTGTCTTCAGTTGCGGCGTCAAACCCCACACGTTACGCCCGTTCTTACCTGAGCAACAATGACGCCTACACGTACTTTCACAACGCGGGTCGTGGGCTGGTCAAGACTGGCCCCACTGGTACGAATGTGATGGACGTGACGATGGCGCTTGTAGGAGAAAGGGCAGGACAATACAAACCAAAATAAAACCAGTACAAACGTTGTGGACGGACACCTGTGTGTTGTTGAGTCCGTTTCAAGTCTACGCGGCTGCGAGCACCGGCTCCGTCACACACAACACGCGAATCTTGAGCATCTTACTGCTGGATCGCAGTCGCAAAGCCCACTTGGTTGTTGGAGCGGTCGAACACGGTGTAGTACTTGCGGATGAAGGGGTCGCCAAGGATCCACAGCGGGATACCAGGGTTCAGTGCCTGGATGCCAAGCTGGCACTCCTCTTGGCCGTTGCCGCTGGGGGACTTGAGAACGTAGAACTCAGGGCCCAGCTCGAAGCTCTTGCCGTTGATCACGAAAGTGAGGGTGGGCATGTCATCCACGTTGCTGCAGTCGGAGGAAACGTTGCCAACCATCTTCAGGAGGGGACCGATGGTGGACGGGGGACCGGTCAGCACGGACGTGCCAGTGTCCACAACCATGCCACAGTTCTTGCAAACACCAGCGCTCTTGCCGTTGACCTGCATACACGTGTTGTGTGAGTTATGCTCATCCCACACAACCGCCAAACAAAGAAAAGCAACACAAAAGTGGGACACGTGCTCTCACAGACCTGAATGTCCTGGCCGGTGATCAGCCAGTACCCGAGCAGGGGCTGCAGCGGGTTCAGCTTCGTGAAGAAAATGTCGCCAGTGTAGTACTGCGAGTCAGTGCCGCCCAAGATCAAAGCACTGGTGTCGCCACCCTGCTTGGAGCTGAGGAAGACAGAGAACTCGTTCGTCTTGAAGTCACCCGCCTTCATCATGTTGTCAAACGGGGGCAAGACACCCGGGGGCATCGCAAGCTGCGGGTACGCCATGCCGCACAGGCCATCGAACGGGGACTCAACCCACACCTGTCCGGGCTCCACGGTCACCTCACCAAAGACCTGGTCAGGCACGGCGATGGGGCCGAAGCGAGCCACGTCCTGAGACGTGAAGCCCAACACGGTGCCGGAGCCGTAGGGGAGGAACAGACCCTGGCCCTTCTTCACATCTGTGAAACGGTCCACACTGCCCATATGAGAGACTGCGAACGGCAGGGGGGAACGAAAACAAAAGGAAAAGGAAAGGAAAAGGGAAAAAGCCAAGGCAAAGCAGCAACCATGACGTACAGGTCGAGCTGGCGTTGTGGTCATACTTGTTGTGGTTCTGTGGGAGGCAACATGCACAGCGTTGGAGAGGGTGGCGGCGCACACGGCGTGCACACCACCAACCTTGCAACCGGGGGACTGCTTGTAGTTCGTGCACTCGCTTGAGGGAACCCAAAGGTCAGAGCTTCCAGAGTCGAAGATGACGGTGAAGTTCTGCGACAACAACCTCGTGCTTCCATCAGCCCCGCGTACACTCCTCCACACAGCCAACAACACCACCAAGCCGCACCTGGGGAGGGGTACCAATGGACACCCAGCCAAAGTACTCAGAGTCTTGGAAGTCCTTCTGCAGGATCACGGGCGGCTGGCCAGCCACATGTGTCGGGGGGACAAACGCAGCACGACGCGCAGCTTGCACGCGGTGGTGCTTCGCGCTGTGGCGCCGGCGCGCAAGCGGCACATGGATCGAGCCGTCGGCGCGCGTGGTGTACTCAAAGGCAGAGGCTGAAACAGCCAGGCCAACCAGAACGGCGAGGATGAAGCTGGTCTTCATGGCAACCGGCTGCAGAACACAGGGTGACAGGCGTGCGGCACGGACGGCTGCGGACACAAAAAACAAAAGAAAAACGCAACAAAAAACAAAATTGTAGCCGACTGCGGGGATCGAACCCGCGACCACGAGCTTAAAAGGCTCGCGCTCTACCACTGAGCTAAGTAGGCATTCATGCTGCAAATAGAGCACTGTCCTTTATGAATCCGCAGTGTGGCAGTGTTGTGCTTCTTGTGGTCTTCTTCGCACCTACTCATCCCCGCCACGATGGATTCTCCATCCACCCCACTTGAGGAAGGTGATGCGGCGGGCAGTGGTGGTGAGGATGGTAGTTTTGAAGAGATTGGGTATGCGTATGGAGCACTAGTCGATTCGGATGAAGAACCAGCGCACGGTTCCTCACTGGCGCCGGACACTGTCCCAGCTTGTGGTGAGGAGCACTCTGCCGCTGGGTATGAGGCGCTTGGAGGCGCAGGCCTCGTGTACACAGACGGCGAGACAGTCGAAGCTGCGCCTGAGTACGGTGCGGCGGAGTTTGGGTTTGCCCCACTGTACACATCCGCCAGTGCTGGACAGGATGGCGCCGCGGACACGATTCGTGGTGCTTTGCACCAGTTCTTGGATAGCAATGCGGACAGCTTGCCCGAGGGAAGCGGCGCCGTGCCAAGCACACATATAGAGAGCACATGTGGTGGTGCCGGTGCAGGTGCTGGTGCAGGAGCGGGCGCGAGTGGAAGACTAGACGCCCGGCGTGCTGGCGAGGACGATGCAGATGCGGATGATGGTGGTTCGGCTTCAGAAGACGAGGCACGGGCACAAAAACAGTTTGAGATGTCAATGGGCCTTGTAGAGATGAAGCTTTCGAAGCTCACGAAGGATTTTGAAGACGCTCAGCGCGCTGCGACGCTGCCTTCGACGCGGGACACTGAGGAAGAACTGAGAAGGAGGTTGGACCTTGCTGAGGATGCCTTTTTTTCTGGTTCGTCTGGTGAATGGCATTGCCAGAGACTATGTGCCGTTGTTGCGATGTTTCTTGTTGGTGTTGGTGCGTGCAATGACCGCGTTGGCAACTGCGTGGTGTACACCCGCAGAAGAGACTGCTGAGACTGCAGGCAGCGAAGCTGGTGCCGGGGCTGAGGAGACAGCGACACAGCAGGGTGCAGCTGCAACTGCAGCTGCAGCTTCAGCTGACAGTGACGGCAAGGGGCACGCTGAAACTAATGACCGTGGTTCTTCACCCCTTCCGGAAGGTAGTGTGCTGAGGATGGGACATGGCGCTGTGTTGAGTGTGTGTGTGTTGGAGATTCGGGACAAACAAATCGTGTTGGTGTTGTGCTCTCAGAACTTGCCAACTCTATCCGTGCGTCCATGTCAAGCTTTGTGCTTTCCGGCGCCCCGGCTTGGGTTTCGGAAATGGATGATGCTTCGTTGTCGGAGCTCGTTTCCAAGCTGGACAAACGGTGATGCTTGGCCGCGCGCGTGCTTACTTGCGTTGGGTAGCAGGTGGATCCCACACATGTAGTCTAGGTGCAAACACAAGTAGTACATTCGTGAAGGCATGTTGGCACGTAGCTGCCGCTTGTGCTGCTGAGTGCCTGCTGGGACGGTTCCTTTCAACCAGTGTATGTGGGGTTGTTCGTTCGTGCATGCAGGGGTTGCGATTCATATGATAACAATACTACCACTCATTAAGTGCAGCAGCACCAAACACCATCTGCCTGTGCGGGCGTGGCAGTGTGCAAGTTTGGTGCTGGTTCGCGGTTGCATCATGGCTGCTGTGCGCCGCGTTTGTTTGCGCTCGTTGCGCCTTGCTGCGCGTGAAGACAGCTGTGCCGCATGGTCACAGGCCCGCGCGTGTGCCGTGCGCGGTTTGTCCACGGAGGCTGAGGAGGCGGCTGATGGCGGTCGCGGTCGCCCTCAGCAGGTGTCGTCGCGCCGTCGCCGTGAAGGCGTGCGGTTGTACCGCCACTTCAAACCCATCCGTGAGAACACGGAAAACAAAGAGTTTGGGGTGATGATGGACGTGCTGGAGCACGACTACTGGTGTGACAAGGAGCGCGAAAACATGCCGGGTGGCTGGCCCATTCCGTACAACCCAACGGCCGACGAAGTGCAGGAGGCAGTCTCCATGAACGACGAGCAGGTGCAAGCTGGTCAAGGCGAGGTGCAGCTAGATGACCCTTGGGTGAACGGCTACCTGACAGAGGACGAGATTATGTTTGGGGAGGACTACAAGCCGCAGCCGTACATGCCGGACACTGTGAAGCAGCAAATGTACGCCTGTCGCCGCGCTTGCTCGGCTGTCGTCATCGCGCTTGCTCGTGCTCAGCCTCCATGACACAACGGCTCACGCTCTCGTCATGTTGGCATGTTGGCGTGTTGGCGTGTGGCGGTGCACTGTGGGTGTGGCGTGGCTTGTGTGGCGCAGGTACTACCTCTTCTGCCACGAAGGTTGGGATGTGAAGCGCCTGTCGCAGCGCTTTGGTGTGAGGTCGGAGCGCGTGGCGGTGATCTTGAACATGAAGCGCACTGAGGAGGATATGAAGGCCACAGGGCGGTATGATGATCGCGTAGATGAGCTTTTCAGCAAGATGTACTCTGGTCGCTTTGACGCGTTCGTGGAGAAGGGCCTGTCCAACGACCAAGGCATCAACCTGGCGGTGCTGAAGGACGAGCAGGTGTGTACCGTCGCCTCGACCACCCCTCCCACGCCACACCCCCTCGCAGTACACCCACTCCTCTGCCCCACGGAAAAGTAACCGCCGTTGAATGGATGATGGCGCTCACGGGTGGGGTTTGTTTGGGCTGTCTGCATGCGTGTGGGTGTGTGTGTGTGTGTGCCTGTGTGTGCGTGTGCAGCTTCCCGACGATGTGTTGCCCAAGTGGAACGCCCCGCCCCGTGCCCCCAAGTTGCACCACCGCTTGCCTAAAGTTCCCGTCCCTCCCCGCGAGGAGCGCGTGTTCAAGGCCAAGTACGTGTTCAAGGACATCAACGAAAGCAGCGGCGATGCGGCCCACCTGCGGGTTGTTGACTACGACGGCACGGTGCGGCCGTCCACGACAGAGGAGGCTGCCTCTCGCACGTGGCGCATGCAGCGTTGGAACATCCGCCCGAACCCAGCGGACGACCCTCTTGACTTCAACCCAGTGTCTACAGCCTCCGCGGCGAGTGAAGGCGCCCAAGAACAGGTGGAAGCATAAGAAAAAGACCCATGCTGCTAGTTTGTGCCTGGGTGGGGGATTGACAATTGGATGAACAAACAAACATAAAGAAGCGCAATGGCTTTTTCAAGTGGGGTAGATGTTTGTTTGTGTGTGGAGATGTCGGTCGCTAGCTCCGAGTGAAGAATGAGTGACTATGAAATGAATGCCATGCAACAAGTGCTCATGGTGTCGTCCAAAAGGAGGAGCCGCAAACATCAACCAACCTGCATGCGCTTGCGGTGGGTGCGTGCCTCCTGGTTTACTTGTGTGGTTTGTGGTGGTGCCTACCTCCCCCAAGTCAGAAAGAAGCATGTGTAGCAAGGTTGTCATGTCGTTCTGTTGTTTGTTGTTGTTGTGTTGAACTCTCTGCTCATCACATGACTACGGACTGAAACACAAACCCTCCGAAGCAGCCACAAAAAGGCGCACAGCAGCACGCCCACGGGGCGCCGACGCCTCCTGGCAAAAAGACAACAGCTTATGCCAATGCCTCGCGCGCCTCCTCGAACACAGCATCAGCGGTCTTGTCCATGGTGTCCACCTGAACAAGGAAGGCAGCACATACACATACACATACACATTCACATCCACATCCACACACACACGCACGTTGGTCAGCGTCTTTTGCTTTGATCCTCCGCGCACCCACGCACCGCACCCGCCCACCCACCCACACCCACACCCACACACGACAACCACCACATGCCACGCCCGCCGCAAGCACATGCCCCACATGCGCAACCGCGTCCGTCCCCGCCGCCCCGCACGCACCATTGTGACACGCCCCAGGTTGCCAAAGAACTGCACCACCGGCATCTTCTCTCGTTGGAACGCATCCATCGACCGCTCCAGCGCCGCCACATCGCCCTTGGTGGGCGTGCCGCCGATGCGCTTCCTGCGCTCCTCCACACCCGCCGACAGGCACACCACCGCCTTCACCGGCCCCACCCGCTCCTCCAGCGCGAACAGCTGGTCGTGCACGCCGGGGAAGCCGTCCGACACCACGCGCGGGAAGCCGTCCAGCAGGAACCGGCGCGAGCGCGAGCCCGCGATGGCCTTCTTCAGCACCCGCAGCACCGCGTCCACCGGCGCCGTGCGCCCCAACCGGAACGCCCGCGCGATGGCCACGCCGTCCGCCGACCCCAGCGCCATCTCGCGGCGCAGGAGCTCCGTCACGCGCAGGTGGTGGTACCCCAGGCTCAGGCCCGCGCGGCGCGCAAACGCCCCGCGCCCCGACCCCGACGACCCCACCAGCACCGCCAGCTGCGGCTGCAGCACCGCCGTCGCGTCGCCGGCAGCGTGCACCGCGGTGGCGCCGCCGCGGCGCAGCGCCGCGACGGCGTCCGGGTCTGCGCCGGGGGCCACAAATGCACGCGTGATGGCCAACCCGGCGTCCGCCAGCGCCTCCACGTCGTCCGCCGTCTCGGGGAAGTCCGCGAGGACGAACTTGGACGACGGCGAGTTGCGGGTGACGGCCGCGACCAGCGCGGCGACCAGCGCCGCCGGAGCACGACCGCCGGCGTCCAGCGCGTCGCGGGCGGCCTCGGCCAGGGCGCCGCCGCGCGTGACCTCGGCGCGGACGAGCGCCGTGGAGGACAGCGGCGTGTAGCCGTGGTCGGCGGCCACGCTCTCGGCCACGGCGGCGCGGCGGGGGCCGTCGCCACCGACCACGGCCACGACGTCGGGCAGGAAGACGGGGCGGGTGAGGGCGGTGACGTCGTCGAGGGAGCCGTCGGCGGAGATGCGCACGACCTTGCCCAGGCGCGCAAAGGCCTGCACCACCGGCAGGCTGGTCTGGCGAAACGTGCGCAGGCGCTTGGCGATGGCGTCCTCGTTGTCGTCGGCGCGGCCGCGGCCGGCCATGCGCGCGCGCATGGCGGCCTCGGAGGCGTCAAAGAACAGGACAAAGGAGGCGGCGCCGACCTGCTCCTCAAACGGCGCCACCTGGTCCATGGCGCGGGGGTAGCCGTCGATGAGGAAGCGGCTGTTGCCGGACGCCAGCATGGCGCGCTTGAGCAGCCCCAGCGTGACGTCCACCGGCACGATCTGGCCCTGGCTGATCATGCGGCGGATCATGGCGCCGTCGGCCGAGTTGCGCGCGACCTCGGCCCGCAGCAGGTCGCCGGCAGACAGGTGCGTGAAGCCAAACTCGTGGCGGATGCGGGCGCACTGCGTGCCCTTCCCGCTGCCCGGCCCGCCCAGCACAAACACGATGGTGGGCGCCAGCGCCGCCGACATCTGCGCAAACACCTCGTCGGGCCCCGCCGAGGCGTCGATGCGCGTCACCAGACCCGCCGCGGCGTACGTGGCGATGACGGGCGCGGTGGCGGCGGCGTGCACCCGCAGGCGGCGGTCCACCGCGTCCCGCGACGAGTCCAGGCGCCGCGCCTGCGTGACGGCCGCCAGGCGCGCCCGCGACACGGCCGGGTCCACCTGCAGCTCAATCACACGGCGGGCGCTGCCGACGGTGGCGCGGAACGCCGCGGCCTGCTCCGCGGTGCGCGGGAAGCCGTCGATGAGGAACCGCGCGCCGGGGCGCTCGTCCATGGCGCGGCGCATCAGGCTCAGGGTGGTGTTGAGGGGCACCAGGTCGCCGGCGGCCTGGATGGAGCGGATTTCGTCGCCCAGCCGCGTGCCGGACTTGGCCTCCGCCCGCAGCAGCGCGCCGGTGGAGATGTGGACGTAGTTGTACTTGGCCGCGATGCGCTTGCACTGCGTCGACTTGCCGGCGGCGGGGGGGCCCAGCACGAACACCACCTCCGGCTCCAGGCGCTTGGCGGCGGCGTTGTACACCGCGTCCTCGCTGCCGCTGGCGTCCACGGCGTGCACCACGCCCAGGCGCTGGTAAAAGTCGGCCACCGCCGCCGTGTCGCTGCGGAACGTGGCCAGGCGGCGCTCAAAGGCGGACGGGGCGTCGTCGACGCGACCGCTGGTGGCGGCGCGCGCCTTGACGCGCGCGTTCATCACCTCGTCACTGGCGACGAGCGACAGGACGAACGACGGGCGCTGCACGGACTGCTCAAACGCAAACGCCTGCGCCAGGGAGCGCGGGAAGCCGTCGATGAGGAACCGGCGGCCGCCGCTGCGCTTCATGGCCGTCTTGACCAGCGCCAGCGTCGTCGCGTCGTCGACGAGGTCGCCCGACTCCAACACCTCGCGCACCTCGCGACCCAGGGCAGAGCCGGACGCCACCTCGCGCCGCAGCAGGTCGCCCGTGCTGATGTGCTCGTACCCAAAGCCCTTGGAGATGCGCTGCGCCAGCGTGGTGCGCCCGCTGCCGGGACCGCCCAGCAGGAACACCACGGAGCCCTCGCCCAGGTCCACGTGCTCCGTGCGCGCCTCGTTCATCTTGGTCTCCAGCACCTCCACCGCCACGGCGCCGCTGCCCCCCGCGCTGGCGCCCACGCCCACGGTCGCGCCCTGCGAAACGTTGGCGTCGTCCACGCGGCCGGTGCGGGGGTTGTTCTGCAGCAGCCACTTGCCCAGGAACTCCACCGCGGCCAGGCCGGCAGGGCGGGCCTTGCACAGCTCTGTGATGCCCTCCACCAGGACCGACGACAGGGTCTTCGGGACGGGGCCGCCGGCCGAGAACACGGTCGCGACCGGGCGCTCGGCGATGAAGTCGCGGGCGGCGCCCTTGGTCAACAGCGCCGCCGGCTGGAAGTCGGGGAAGAAGAACCGCGTTTCACGGTCCGCGGACGCGGTGCTGTCGCTGCCGTGGCACGCGTTGTTGGTGCCGTCCACGCCGAACCGGGCGCGGATGGTGGTGGGCGCCTGCTTGCGGGCCGTGGCGGTGTTTGTGGGGCCCAGCAGCGCGCGCCAGCACTTGATGGCCGCGGGTTTCGCCAGCACCATGGCCACCAGCGGCCCCGAGCTCATGAACGTCACGAGGCGATCGAAGAAGGAGCGGCCCTCGTGCTCGGCGTAGAACGCCTCGGCCTGGGCGCGGCTCAGGTGCACACGGCGCTGGGCCAGCACCGTGAAGCCGTGTGCACGGACGTCCCGCATGATGTCGCGGGTGTGCTTGTCCGCCGCGCCGGGCTTGATCATCGCCAACGTGCGCTCAACGGGCACGTCCTCCGCGGAGAAAAACACCGCGATTTCGCGCTCCACGTCGGCCTGCGAGGCGGAGGCGTGCAGGCGCGTGCGGTCGGGGCCGGCCATGAGGCGCCACATGCGCACCGCGTTCTTGCGCTCCGCGATGATGGCGACGCCAGAGCCGATAGAGGAGGACACGAGGGAGGGGAAGTCGGAGCGGCCCTTGCTGGAGGCGTACAGCTCCTCGGCCTGCGCCTGTGAGACGTTGACATCCTTCTGGGCGACAACCACAAAGCCAGCGGCCTCCAGGTTGCGCACCGTTGCGTCCACCTTGCCCTCCGACACCACATCGGGCTTCACAAACGCCAACGTGCGTTGGTACGGCGCCACCTGGGGGAAGAAAAAGTCCACCTCGCGCAGCGCAGCAAACTCGTCGGCGCTGGCGTGCACGGCGTTGCGCACACCGTCCGTGCCGAAGGAGGCGCGCAGGGTCCACAGCTCCTCGTTCAATGGGTGGCGCGCCTCAGACTCGGCGCGCGCCTGCGCCGCGTCCGTGGGACCACACAACTCCAACAGCCGTGCGATGGCATTGTCACCCTCCACCACGAGGGCGACCATGAGGCCGCTGCTCAGGGCATCACATGAGCCACACGACTCGCTATCACGGCGCAAGAACGCCATGGCTTGCTCTTTTGTGATGCGCAGGGTTTTCTGGGTCACGATACGCAGGCCAGAGGCACGAATGCGCGCAATGATTTCGTCCGACTTGTCCGCGGCGCGCACCTCTGTGATTTCCACCGTCTCGTCCTCGTCATTCTTGGACAGCACACGCTCCGTCCATGGCTGACCCACCGCATCTGGTGTGATCAAGCACAATGAACGCTCCATGCTGACTAGTGTGCTGCAGGGGACAAGGACAACAACCATGGGTGAGCCCGGTAACCGGCAATTTGGAAGCACGCTGGCGCTGCACTCTACGACACGCCCACAGCCCACAATGCGCCGCCACAGCTCCGTCCCCGACCACATGAATGCCATGTAGTGTGATTGGACGCGCACCGGCAACGTGGTTGGGGAACGTCGCAGGGCGTTGGAGCGTGCAACACATCACAACACAACGACCACAACACACACACACAGCACCGCCGCAGCATCCACCAGTGCACAAGAACAGTCACCCACCTGAAGGGGCGCACAGCACGGTGCGACAATGTTGCACAGGTCCAACGGCCTGCAGCTCCGCGGATGGCGAGACAGCAGCTGTCTCCGTGGGATACTTCCGGGGTCTGCCTGCAACTCCCTAGTCGTTGGATGTGCAGCGGTCGGTTCAGCCGCGTCTTTCGAGTAACGAATTTGCAAGCTCCTCTCAACAAACAGCAAACACTAGTAATTCGACAATTTATTCATGATCCACTGACATTGTGTGTACAATGGCGCACAACGTGCTCCTTTTATCGAAATGCAGAATTTGGCCGGTGCTTAGGCGCGGCGTTTTGCACTGCCCGTGCGACCACGTGTTGTGTGCGTGTGACCCTGCTTGTAGCAGCAGGCGGACACGGCAGCATCGCCGATTTATTCCAGTCGTCTAGCCATGTCTGTGCAAGGCTTTGACGAACGCTAGTGCTCTTGTCGTGTTCAGACGTGGTGGCTCGGGAGCCATGAGTGGAGGTGATGCACCGCGGTTGGCGTCACACCATGGTTTGTACAACCAGGTCATCGTTGACTTCGCCCCTGGTTTCTTGAACAAGCGGTGCATACGGTTCGCTCCACTATCATGCTCTGGTCCGGATGGCCTTTTCTCAGGTGCGGCGGAAACGGCTTTTGCCTTGCTGTGACTGGCGTTGCATGGTTGCCCTGCAGTTGTTCACCAACGTTGTTGATGATACTCCAGATGCACTCCCGGACGAATTGGACAGGATTGTACGTGGAGAGGAGGGCTATTGTGCATTGTGGGCAATTTTTCGTTTCGTGTGCTCGGTGCCGGGCCAATGCTTTGTTGTTGATGATGGGCTGCTGGCGCGGCGTGAACGCAGGTCCACGCGCATGAGTACCGCCGTGTGATTCTCGGCTTGAACGAAGCCATCAGCACGGCCCGAGCCTCTGGCTGGATCACATGTTTCGGATTGCTTTGTTGTCCATGCTCATGCGGCCTCACGGCGATGTATCTGCGCAATCGCACCGAGCTGGCACTGGAGGCTGGACAGAAGTTTCTGCAAGCCCACGTGAACAACACCCCACTTTGGACGGACGTGGGCGTAACCTGGGAGCTGCAGCAAGTCGGGCTGTCGTTGGATGTACGTGTGTGGGTGGATCTGGGTGTTGAGTGTCGCACGCTACGCGAATGGCCTGGGTATGGATCCAAGGAGGGGGGGGGGGGGGGGGG
>Ga0213833_1000857_pt1 | contig 25258 bp, 34 predicted proteins | sample SWATP21_FD_160575 | JGI IMG/M metagenome (GOLD analysis project Ga0213833, IMG submission 160575) | Coastal seawater microbial communities from Marineland, Florida, United States - SWA TP2 #1 | ecosystem: Environmental > Aquatic > Marine > Coastal | place: USA: Florida | collected 2016-08-14 | reverse complement strand
AACAAAAAAAAAAAAAGAAAAAGAAACGTACACCGGCAACCTCCACCTCGATCTGGTCCACCCGGCAGAAGATGTGGGCGTCATCTTGTTGGAACCGACGCACGCGCGTCAGGCCAGACAGCGCACCGCTGGCCTCGTTGCGGTGCAGCACGCCGAAGTCAGCAAAGCGGATGGGCAGCTCACGGTGGGAGCGCACACGGTGGGCGAACATCACGCAGTGTCCAGGGCAGTTCATGGGCTTGAGGCCGAACTCCGTCTTCTCGGAGTGGAACATGAACATGTTCTCCTTGTAGTGCTCGTAGTGCCCGGACGTCTTCCACAGCTCTGTGAGCAGCGAGCACGCAGCAGACAAGACACAAAGACGAAAGGAGCGACAAGAAGAAAGCACACAACGTGAACGGCGGTGCGACTTGGCTGGAAGTGGCACGAGGCGCATCCGGCTGAACTACGCACGAGTGGAGAATACGTTGGGCGAAACGACCTCAGAGTAGCCGCGCTTGCGGTACTCTGACTTGATGAAGTCGACCAACTTGTTGTAGATGTGGGCACCGTGCGGCAGGAAGAAGCACGAGCCGGGCGACAACTCATCGAAGAAGAACAGCTCCTGCTTCGTACCGATCAGGCGGTGGTCGCGCTTCTTGGCCTCCTTGATGCGCAGCTTGTACTGCTTCATCATCTTGGCGTCGGGGAACGCGACACCGTACACCCGCTGCAGCGAGTCGTTCTCGGCGCTGGCGAGCCAGTATGCGGCAGAGTTCTTCGTCACCAAGAAATTCTTTACCCGATTCGTGTTGGGCAGATGGGGGCCCATGCACAGATCAATGAGGTGGCCGCATCGGTATGCGGAGGTGAAGGCGCCATCTGGGACCTTGTTCTGAATGAGCTGGACCTTGAACGGGTTGTGCTGCGCGCTCCCACGCACAACGTTGTGAGCAACATGGTCGCGCTGCTTGTTTGGAACCAACGACGCGCACCTTGAACAAATCCAACGCCTGCTCCTTCGTCAGCGTCAGTCGCTCGAACTTGTGTGCCTGCTTGACAATCAACTTGGCACCCTGCTCGATGGCCTTGTAGTCAGGCTCCGTGATGGCATCACTGCCCATGTACGCGTCGTAGTAGAAACCCTCCTCCGTGGGTGGGCCGATGCACAGCTTGACACCAAACTTCGCCTCCAGCGACGCACCCAAAATGTGAGCGCTGGAGTGCTTGAACACCTGCCGTACACACACCCAGGTCAGCAGGCACAACAACCAAGTGCGCTGCAACGGGCCCATCCCATCACTGTGCAGCACAAGACACAGCCCATGGACGCACCATTTGGCCCTCTGGGTCGTCGTACGTCTTGAAAACAAGCTGGCAGTTGCCTTCCAGAGGTCGGCCCATGTCCCACAGCTCGCCGTCACCCGAGACCTCTGGGTGCTGCTCGTCATCCTCCTCGCAGTCAGCAACCTTCACGGCATCCGTGAAGCGCTCTGAGTACGTCACCATGGCGACGATGGCCTTCTTGGCCAAACTTTTCGCGATGGAGTTGGCGATGTCCAAGGGCGTCGTCTCGAACGCCACGCCGTCTTTCGTGGAGCCGTCAGGCAGCGTCACCGTGATAGGCTTGCGCTCCATGGCTGATGAGGTGCAACGCGTTCACGACCAAACACACTCAAATAGTAAGTACGACAAGCAAGTGCTGGCGGGGGAGGAAGGAAGGAAGGAAGGAAGGAAGGAAGGAAGGAAGGAAGGAAGGAAGGAAGGAAGGCACGACAAGCGCACAAAACACGTACCCGCCAAGCGAGCCTGCTGTGCGTCATACATAGCCTGGAAGCATGCGACGCGGTCATCCAACCAGCCGGGCTGCGTGATGCGCTCAAAATCACCACCGATCAACCCAGAGTCCGTGATCTTTCCAGACGTGGACTTGTTGATTCGGCGGTTGTCCGTGCGCTTCTTGGAGCCAGCACCGGCACCGGCACCAGCTCCCGCGCCAGCACCAGCGGCGGCAGCCGCCGCGGCGGCCACCTCTGACGGCCACTGCTCGCCCTTGCTGACGAGCACGGCGCCACTCTCAGACTTGCGGACCTCGAAACGAGTGTCGAGGCCGGAAAAATCAGGCTTCACATACTTGAGACGTTGGCTCATGTTGACTGCTGCGTGTGACAAGCAGGCGTGTGCAGCAAAAATAGGATAGGTGAGGAATGTGTGCACTGACGGTGAACGAGGTGGCGGAGGAGGTTGTTGCAAACGATGGTGGTGTGGAAAATGTAAAGCTTGTGAAGTGAGTGTGGCGCAAACCCGCAGTTCACTGACCAGACCAGGATAGCGATGCTGCACGATCGGAGCTTGCTGTGGCCAGCCACAGACCGGGTTCGTGGTTCTTCGCACCTTCCCCACTAACAGATTTACCATTGTGGTGTATTTTTGGTGTTTGTGTGGTAGTTTGGATGGATGCAACCCCCGCTGCGCTGCACAACCGGTTGCACGCGGGAAGCAGGCTTCATCACTCTTGTGCTGGTTGTAATAGCCCAGTCTGCTCGAAGGAAGGGCGGTGAAAGAGATGCACTCCCCACGATCAAAGCGCCACACAGCATAGACACACCTCTTTGGCGATTTCTTGCTGCAGGCCACGCATGAAGGCCAGATGCTGCTCTTCCATCTTTCGGAGCATCTCCCGGCGCTGCAGAACCATCACGTCAAGAAAAGTACATCATTATTGGAGAGCGAGGGCGGGCACAGTGAACGAATGCAGTCAAACAGTTTGCAAGTCCAACAGACACGCGACCGTGCACTCACCTCAGCTTCGACGGCGGCGTCGTTCGTTTCCAAAACAATGAAGGGACTGTCAATGGGGGTAGCACTCCCAGATCTGTTACCGACGGACTCTGAAGAGGACACTATCACTGGCGACAGGGCAGGAGAGCTCCACCGGGTCCTGAGAATAGCAGCATCGACAGCAACAACGGTGAACAGCGTCCGCAGCGCCCGAAACAGGCGCACGCACACGTACTGTGATCGCGCAACTGTTGCTCGCACGTCAACCGTAGGCATGAAACGGTTTTTCTCAGCGGCTAACATGCTCTTGGTACAATCTGATATCACCTGAGATACAGTACCCTCATCCAAAGGCATGAATTGTTGTGGATGCAGCTGTGCATCAATTGCCATCGCAAGCAGGTCCGCTTGAAACTCTTTCAACTCCCCAGCTGCAACACCAGGAGCAAACAAAACCGAACACACACACCTCCGTGATGCGACACGCTTCGCATGCAACTTTCGCCTGCCAGAAGCCCACATACCAGAAAGCTTCTCCTTCACAAGCTGCTTCAACTGCTCGAGCCCCGCAGTGTTCTGTGTCCGGCGAACCAAGCGCAGGAGCAAGCCAAAATTTGTGCTGGACATCATGAGCTGCATGGCCGCATCCTCCCCGCCATTCGCTCCACTACGCGCCCCGCGAACAGGCTGGTGCGCGCCAAATGACAAGCCCCTATGCCCCTGACTTGGGGGGCCAACAGGGAGGGTGGGGGAACTACTTGCCAGGGATGCAGCCACCGCTGCACCAATACCGGCGTTGTCAGTTGCAGACCGTGCCAGACTGGTGCGACGCAGTCGGTCGGCCCGGGTACCACCACCACCGATTGAGCCTAGCACAGGCGGGTGTTGAGGGCGAAGCGGGTGCGCTGGGTGGGGCAGGCGCGGGTCTCGACGCGGCTGTTGGGACGCAGGTTGTCGTGGGATGGACGCTGTCGTACGGTGGTCGCCACTTCTTGGTTTCCAACCAAACCCGGCCATCCACTGCCGCCACCAGTCGGGAATCCAAGGGTGGTCGGGGTGTGTGGCGTACATGACCACAAGTACAGCTGATGCCACACCGAGCAAGGCGAGTGTGGCGACCATGACCGTCCACAACGAGATGTGGCGCCAGAGGCTGGTAGTGCTGAGAAGAGTCGCTGCTGACTCTTCTTTTTCCTTCGCCGGATCGAAGGGCGCATCAGCATTAGGACTGGCAGCGGACGCCGTGGTGTGCTGTGAAGAAGTTGCCCCAGGCAACCAACCCTTAAACCACATCAGGGTTGCAGCAACCATAGACATGGGCTGTTCTGGGGTTGGTGCTGGGGTGGCTTCGTCCTCAGACATTGGTGGCTCCGCCCCTGCCGAAAGGTCCCGTTCGGCGCCCACATCACGCGGAGTCTTGAGCGCAGGCGGCGCCTCGCCAATCAAGGATGGCACAGATGCCTCAGGGTCGGCCGGTGGTGCCATGGGCACGTGTCGAGAAACAGAGAATCCTGGTTCGCTGACTGGCTCCCCCTGGGCGGAAGAGAACACCATCGACCGCCCCCTGCGAAAAATCATCGTCGTGCCCCTCGTTTGAGCCGCATCCGAAGCTGGTCCGGTTGTGGCATCCGCATGACCACCAGCTCCGTGTGCAGGTTGCTGCTGCTTGTGCTGCGGCTCAGACGGCACACGGGGTGCAGGCTGCGAGGTGGCACGTGTGGGGTCGCGTGACACAGATTCTGTGCCACCACTCTCACGATGCTCACCACCACCCCCTCCTTGTTGCGCCAACCCCGCCACTGCCTCTTCTGCCGATGGCGTGTTTGCGGATGGAGGTGTGCCGCTAAGCCATGAAAATGGCAGCCACGAGGACGAGGGCGTGGGCGTGCGCGTGGGCGTGGGCGTGGGCGAGAGTGAAGATGACCCGTACTGCCCCAGGTTGTCCGCACCGACCGCAGCCGCGTCAGGGTTGGGGGGCGGCACAGCACACAGCAACCAAGATGGCGCAGGCGCATCGCCCATGTGCTGTGGGCACATGTACCAACGAACCATGAAGGGGAGTAGCACCAACGCCGCGACAAGGGACAAGAACATTGCCAAACGCGCCCCCTGCGACGGGTCTTGGGCGCCTCGAGAGCCAACCTTCGCGTCACTGCTGCGCCGTTTGAGGTGGCTACCGTGAGAAACCGCGCGTGAGCCATGCGAGCCACGCGAACGCCGGCGGCGCTTTGAGCCACTCCTTCGACGAGGACGTGGGCTTCCCCGTGAACCCTCAGTGCTGTTGCTGGTCTCACTCCCACCACTTGCACTGCTTCTGCCGTGACCCACACTGTCAGACCCGCTGCGCACGGAGCGGCCTGAGGACCTGTGGGATCCGGTCATACTGGCCGCGCTGGGTTCGGTTCCGCTGCCACTTGCACTGTCGCTGTCCAAGTGGCGACCCCTGTTGCTAAGCCGGCGCTTGCGGCGCTGGGGACTCATCACACTTGGCGTCGAGAGACTGGACGCATGTGACCCGCTGGAATGGCCGGGGTCCGAGTCGCCTCCACTGTCATGCTGTGATCGGTGAGACGAGAAACCAGAGCTGCCAGCGCCGCCCCACTCAGCATTTGAGTAGCTGTGCTGACTGTGGTGCGATGAACGCGACCCACTCGCGTGGGGCGAGCGACTCGACCGGTGGGACGATGAACGACGTGAAGATGAGTGATGGGACAGCGAGCGGTGGGAAGACGATCGCTTGGACCGACGGGACGGGTGGGATCGATGGGAAGGATGAGACCGACGTGAGGCCGAGCGGCGCGAAGCGGGCCCACTCGCAACAGATGGCCCGGATGACATCGACCCCGCATCGCCATCCGAGTGAGAAATGGCGCCATTGTCGCTATCGTCTGTCCCACTGCCCCGGCCAGCTGCTTCGTCACCAAACTCCAAACCTGAACCCGAAACGGTAGTGCCGCCATCGCTGTCGCCAACGCCGGGGTCACCGCCACCGCCCACACCACTACCACCATCACCACTGCCCTTCCCATCGTCTTCCGCCTGAAGCGAATGGTGGCTGGTGCTCATATTTGTGAAGGGTGTTTGCGAAGCGCCAAACAATCCAGTGGTGGGTGGTTCCCCCGCCATCGGCTCCGCGGCCACGCCAGTTGGCGTGGACAAGCCCTGTCCACCCGCACTGGCCGTCCCCGCACTGGCACTGGCACTGGCACTGGCGCTAGCGCTGGCACTGGCACTCCCTGACGTTGCGGCGGGTGATTCTACGCCAGAGAAACTGTGTGTGGCGTCACTACCCTGACCCGCGCTTCGCGTTCTCAACCGTCGAACGCGAGCGCCCACCCGGCGGACTGGCAGCTCAGCGCCAGCACCAGCACCAGCACCAGCGCCAGCGCCAGCGCCAGCGCCAGCGCCAGCTCCAGAGCCATGACGCGGCGGCAGCTGGGTCCTTGCACCTAATTTTGCCGCGGCTGTGCGCAGAGAGTCGGTTGTGGCAGCAGGGCGGCGGTTGGGAGACCTCGGTGGTCGGCCGGTGGTGGGCCGTGGGCGAGTTCGCGGGCGGTGGGGAGTGGGTTGCCGCCGATGCGTAGGCTGCAGACCAGCGCCCAGGTATCGACTCAACGCTGTGATAGACTGGCGTTTTTCTTCGACCTCGCGGCGCAGTAACACCGGTCTGTGGCGTGACGGACACGTGGACAGCAGGCACGTCATGGTGTTAGATGCACGCGCGCTGGCGAAACATGAACACACAGCTTCCCCAACCGCTGAGACTGTACGTACGTGGACACTTCTTCAGCTTGAGAAGGCTGAGTGAAAGATGTGAAACCAACAAAGCAAAGCAACGAAGCAACAAACACATGTTGTCAGGGCACCAGCACACAACACCAACCCACTTGCGGCACCATACTTGTCCAGTTGACACTGCCTGGCTGGAAAAAACACGCCGCTTCGCAAGCCGATGGTTTACAATTCCCACAACCAAACAAACGACAAGGAAAATGGCGATGGCCAAAGCAGGCTTAACGACCAACAAAACTGCGTACGCGCGCAGGTGACCGATCTCAAACATCGCGACGCGACCGAGCGTTGGAGCACACGACGATTGATTCCAGGTTCAAAGCACGATAAGGGAGCTTGGCACACAGGTTCGCGGACAAACAGACATTTCAGTCGATTGGTTCACGATGTCCAAGCATACGCCTGGGCATGGGGCGGTGCAGTGGGCCCTATTCAAGGAGTACTGTGCGTGCAGTTGGTTTCTTCCTTGTGTAACTCCACATATGTACCATGACAGTCTACGAAATTGCCGTGAAACGGGGCAATCGACTGAAGACAGTGCACCGTCGCACACCTACCTGTATGCTCATCAATTTGTTGCTGTGGAAGCCAAACGTCGAGGCGTGTCTGTCGACACAAGGTACAATGTGTTTGTGACAACTTTCAGCCGGTGGCGGGCGTGCGGTACTTGCGGTACGACTTGTCGCAGGCGTGCGGCACGAGCCAGCACACGGCATTCGCGTCGTTGGCTGTCATCGTGTTGCTGGTGTTTGCGTTGGGGCTGCCGGTGGGCACGTTTGCCGGCATCATGCATGCGCGTCGTACGCGCAGCAAGGGTCAAGTATTGGCGTTCCTGTCTGTGGAGTACGTGCAGTTTCTTTGTTTTGTTTTTTCAGTACAGTGCTGCTGGTGTAGTGACGGTTTCGATTGTCTGACTTGGGCATGTGTGTGCTTTCAGATATCGCGATCGTCGGTCGTTTTGGGAAACGGTGGTGATGCTGAAGAAGGGGTTTCTGGTGCTCATTTCGACGCTGCTGGCAGACAGTGGTCACTCCCACCAGGTGTGCCGGCATTTTGGTCATGTCCATCTTTCTGTCCATGCAGCTGGTGGCACGGCCACATGTCGTCCCCAAGCAGCACCGGCTAGAAGTTGCTGCGCAAATTGTGTCTGTGATTACGCTGTGTACGTATGGTGTGTGAGTCACGCTGTCATGCGTGATGCCGTTGCTGACATGTGCCGTTGTCTGTTGTTCCTGTGCTGCACCCACACACGGCGGGCTGCTTTTTGCGCTTGGGGGCACGACGGACGGCATCGTGTACCATGATCGTGGTCATTGGTTCGCTGAGTGTTGGACTGGCCATCACGTTGTTGTTGGCCATCTTGCACGAAGTGCAGCGCCTCATGCGGCGGTCGCGCAGGGTGCAAGGCGGGTTTAGCACGGTCGCAACTGGCGTCCGGCATGGGCCGGCTCAGCCGCGCTGCGTCCTTCCTCACAGGCTCGCGACGTGGAAAGGGCGGCAGCAGTGGAGGCGAGGCGAGCAGGGAACGTCCTCGTCCTCGAATCGAGGGCGCAACGTCGGCGGTGTCAGCGGCGGCAGCAGCGTCGGTAGTCACCAACCCCATGGCTGGCACACGGCCCGGCGCGACATCACGCTCTTCCGCCACGTTCTACGACAACCCGACGCGGGCCGGGGGTCGCAACCGTCAGGAAGCGCCGTCGCGTGAAGTCAAGGCACGCGCGACATTCGGTGTGAAGCGCAACCCGTTGAGGGCCGAGAACATTGGTCGAGTGTAGAATCGTGTACTGTAGAGTGGTTTCAGAGAGTTGTTTCTTTTCCGTCGTTGCATTCTGATACGCACGTACAAGTTGTTCACCTTTCACCTTTGTTCCGTTCCCTCCGATCTTGAACGATAGCGACGCCGTTCCCTTTTCGGCTGCCAGCGACATGATCAACATGCCACAATGGTCCACACATTTCCCGGGCACGAAACTTGCCCAACATCGACGCTTGTCTCCAACCCATTTTCCGGGTGGTTGGGGCACCATGCGTCGTTCCGCAGCCCCTTCCTCCACCATGAAGCCTCGACGTTGGATCGTGGTTCCGCGCCGCGTCGGCACAACCAGCGACACGAAAGCAGCGAAAGCAAGCAAAGTCGTTGCTCGCAAGAAGAGTGCAGGCAGCGCAACCGGTGGTGTCATCCGCGTCAGGTGCTGACGCGTCTGCTGAACGATGAAAGCAGCAGCTATGACGGCCCAGCGTTGCTGGCAGATGGTGCGTTGCGACGGGTCGTTCAAGGCACGTCACAGCAGCTCGTGACGGAAGCGCGCTCCCAACCGTTTGGCGCTATGGCCAAGGACGAACTTGATGGTGCGGAAGGTGACGGTGACGGTGATGAAGATGGCGGTTGGCAGTACATGTGTTGCGGCGAGAGTGGCGCACTCTTGCACTCCACGAGTGAGAAGACAATGAACACCACATCAGCTCTTCGTTGGCTGCTGATTCGATGGAAGCTGCAGCACCGCCTGTAACACCATCCAGCTCAACGAGTGTCTTGGCTTTGTCGCTTTTCGTGTACCAGCCTTGATCGAGCTCACCTTTCCGCTCAGGAACTTCACAGTCGCATACCCATGGATCCCAGTGGCGCCAAGTACCAGCACTTCGCCATAAAACGACTTGGTTTCGTCCCATTGGTTCCGTTGCAAAAGCAAGACAGAGTGTGGTGTTGTTTGGGAGATGAGTTTACATGTAGTGGTGTGGATTGACGAACGCACGCTGTCCAGCAACCAAGCACCTGTCTCTGTTCACGTGGGCGACCTCGCCAGCAACGAACAAGCGCAGACGTGCAATGCTGTTCCTGGGTCTCTTCTTTTTCTTGGACCCATGCTTCCTGGAAGCAATGCTTCTGGTCGAATGACGTGGGCAAGGCAATGGATGCGAACATCGGTGTTTTATCGGCATCAGTCGCACGATAGCACCCAAGATGGATGCACTGCATGTGCACTTGAACAAAGTTCGACCTTCTGCACTGGTGGCAGTGCACCAGCGTGGCACCAAGTTAGTGCATGAAACTCGCTTGCAAAGTGCCCTGTTCCTGTCAGTGTTGTCGAAACCCCTCCACCAAACTGCTTCCACTTTCGACATGAAGTTTGTATGCAATGTAGTGGCTTACAGTTTGTACGAGCACGACGATGATACCAACACACTATTGGAACCCCGCTTTTGCCGCAGCAATCCACGCCGCCGTCGATGTCCCTTTTCGCCCGATCAAAGTCTCCAGGTCATCGGTCGGCGACGTGAGAATAGGATCAAAGGCATTGATGAGATCATGGAGCTCGTTGACACCATCAACAGCCCATTCTGGATATCCGGCTTCCATCATTGCTTTCTTCGCTGCTTCGTTGGGAACTTGCTGATACGTCACAGTTTTGCCAAGGACGTCTGAGAACGACTTCACGATGGCCCCGTATGTTTGCACGTCTGAAACCAGCGTGTAGCCCCTCCCTTTGTGTGTTTCGAAATTGGACGCCACCTTCAGGAAAGCAGGTCCAACATCTCTTGCGGCCACTGTGGCAAATGCCACGTCGGGTTTGATCGGGCAGAACACCTTTCCCAATGTCTTGATTGTATCTGCATTGCTCCATTGGTTGTCTGTGAAAAAGGGCAATCGAAGGAAGACAGTGTCGGCTGACACTTCTCGAAGCTCGGCTTCCACAGCACGAAATTGACGAGCAAACAGGTGGGAATCCGACGCTGCACAAGGTACGGAGATCGCGACAATTTTGGTGACACCTGCCGCAATGGCAGCCTTGGCGTATGCTGTGGCAAGGGCAGCACACTCCTCCACTCCAGGGGTGACAATGAACACCACATCAGCTCCTTTGGCGGCTGCTTCGATGGAAGCCGCATCACCGGCTTTGACAGCTGTGACACCGTCCAGCTCAGCAAGTGCCTTGGCTTTGTCGCTGTCAGGGTTTCGTGTACCAGCCTTGATCGAGCGCACCTTTCCGCTCAGGAACTTTACCGTCGCTTGTCCAATGGTCCCAGTGGAGCCAAGCACCAGCACTTCGCCATCAAACGACTTGGTTTCGTCAGCCATGGTCAGAGGCGATGTAGGTGGTGAGGATATTGTGGGGAGTGCGAGGAGAGTTGAGAGGAGAGCTGTTGGGATTGATGAATGTGCCTTGCACACCACCGTGGTGCCACCACGTGCCGCACACACATCCAGGAACAATGCTTGTCTCACGTGATGGTTGTTCACGTGATGATGTCATTCACGTGGACAGTCTAGCTTTTCACGTGAAAGTCAAGCAAGAGACGAGATCGTGCTCATGGCCCGTTCTGCCTTTCAAAACTAGGCAAGACCCCGCTGCAGTTGCGCGCGCCTTGCGAGCACATCCGTTGGAGACGAGACCACGCCTAGTGTTGGCCAGAAGTCATCAGTTGTTTTTTCTTCATTCAAGTTCAACAGTTCAAACTCACACCACACAGCTATCTGCGCACACGGGAAGATCTGCGACGAGTCCGTGGGGAGTCTTCTTCGTCTTCCTCCTCATTATCAACAGGCCGGGTTCTCTTCTTGGAACCGCCTTCCTGAAATGGGCAGTTGCACTTCGGGCAACGTGGGAGTTTGGATTTGCAAGATGAGTGGAAAGGGCGTTCACAGTCTTCACATCGCTTCATCTGTGGAACGAAAAAGGGTGTTGAGACAGAGGACAGCATCGGTACACCAGCCTCAATCGCACCATGACAACTAATTTGTTGCACAGAACACACTTGGGGCAATCCCAGTCTTCTATCAGGTTGCTTTGAAGCTCCGCAACAGCCCTAGCGCCAAGCGTCCACATTCGAGGGCCGATTTCCTGTGCGCAAGCAAACAAGCAGGTGACGGCGAGTGCACGCGTACGATCCACGACGCTGTCTACGCACCACAAGCCACCCTGAACTGCACCAGTCTTGAAGCAGGTCCAAAAGAGCCTAGCAAAGGACACCCAGACAGTGTCAGATGTTCCACGTGTGTGAAACGGCGCATGCGGCATGCAGGGAGGTACCTGACGCTTCATCCCGGCAGGCTTCAAGGACACCACTTGGGTTTCTGTGACAAAACCATGGCCACTGCACACAACAGGCGAGAAACAAGATCACTTTAACTCACGCCACGCCCGATGGCCACAGCCAAACAAACACCAACGCACTCTGATACAACCACCCGGATGATGGCTTTCATCAGGTCCACGTCTCTGTACCAACACCCAAAGTCAGCCCCCCCCCCCCCATTCCTCTCCACACACAACTCTGAGCGTACGTCAGCTTGTGTGCAATACAGGCTTTGACCAACTCGTCTTCGCCCAAGTTGACGAACACATAGCACTCTTCTGAGTGTACTTCTCTTGTCTCTCGCACAATTGCAAATTGCAGCTTGTGCAGTACTGGGTTGATTTCTTCATCGACCATGTGACGGAGGTCATATCGAGCTGCCCAACGCCCAAAACATACATGCTCACTATCAGCGTCCAACTCACAACAGCATTGCAGCGTTGCCAACCTGAGGGGTCTCCCCAGAGCTTAATCAGCTTGGCAAAGCGAGGTCTCAGTTGTTTGGTGGTGATCGCCCCACTCGTCTGGACACAACGTGAGCGTGAGAACGTGGCCCCTCTCCCTAAACCCTATGAACAATCGTGTCTTACCATGACTGTCTGCACAAGGCCGCGATGGACATCGGTGAAGTGACTGGCGCTCATGGTGAACGACCGTGTCGACTCCGAATCGGGCAGCGCGTTCGCGCGCATGGCTATGTCAATTTTGTTACATTTTCACTACCGCTGGATCAGAGCGCTGGGCTGCCGTCAGACACCACTAGTTGGAGTACACGAACAGCACAACACGCTCCGAATCTGTGCCACAGCGCACTGTGGACTATGGAACAACCCAATTCGACTAGTGGAAGATGTGGGCACAAGAGACGGGAACATCTGCCAGACACAACAACAACGTGAGAACACGGGACTATTCAATACAAATACAAACAGCGACACGGGCACGTACGTGTTCCAGCTTCATAGGAAACATCGTCCAGAGCCACGCTTTCATACCAGCGCGTAAAATCTCCAAGCACCTTCATACCAGTGATGCCTGACAGAACCTCCACCATTTCACACTTGGTGGGGTGCTGCCACTCATTCAGCGAGTTCTTGGGGTCCTCGTACCACACAGCCTCAGTAAGTGGGATTCGCACTCGCTGGGTGGAGCCGTCCAACTTGTACAAGCTCGTTTGGTGGCCGAACACAGCCAGTCGAACGCCCGCGCCACTGTTGCAGGACGCGCAATCGAGCACAACAACCTCCGTGTTCGAGTTGCGGTTCGACGAGGAAAAGTCTCCCGCTGCAGATGCCAACGAAAACTCAAGGAAACCACCATACCCAGCGGCGTGATTTCCAAGGAACTTTGCCGGGGCAACAAAGTACCACTTTGTATCATCATCCTGAGTGACACTATTGATGTTGATCTCCGCCTCTGTGTTGAGGATGTAGTGGTTCAACATGCCACGGCTGAACGGCTCGTAGATCAGGCCGCCAGCCGTTTGTGCAGCGGCACGGGCACCGTTCCACATGACCTGCCACCCGTCCAAGCTGGTGGCAAAATCCGAGGCGACAATGTTTCGATGCTCTGGCACCAGCCAAACGATACCGGCTTCACTCCATGTGGTTCCGTCGAAAACCTTGTACTGGAACCAATCCCACTTCCCGATCGGCGGGTTTGTGTTTGCCGGCGGGGTGTACACGATTCGGTTCTTCGAACCAGAAACTGTGACACTAGACCCAATGGCATCACCTATCTTGGGTTCGTACCCATAATCACTGAAGACTTGCGAAAGTTGGTACAGCTGACCAGAGGAGGGTGTAGAAATAATGCTTGCGGTCAACTGCCGAGACAACGCACAGAGACGACACAATGGACGTGAGACCCACGCAGACGCAAGCAACGTGACAAACTCCACGGCTGCAGCTGGGTGTGTACCTTGTCACCGTCAGTGTCATATCCCGAGAGTCGGATCACAACTTCAGCACCTTTCGGAACGATCACGGCCAAGTGATTGGCGATAGGAGCTGCAAAACAACGCAATAACCCATCGTTAGGAAACAACCGTCGGCACTGCGCGCAACAACCAACATCTACTGCACTTCACCAGCCACACGTACCAGCACAGAACGCCGGAGCAACCAGGTTCGACACTGCGAGCACGGCTAGCAGCAGCAGGCCTGCTCGGCGCGCCATGATGTGCTGGAGAAAACTTCAAAAGCCGCACTACCGTCCGCAATCGTCTGCAACGTGTACCCAGAACTGGGACTAACACGATAGGTTTCACTTCGCGCTCGGCGCGGGGCGGGGAGGGTGGGTTTGTCTCCTCCAAGAGCGTGACCGTCCGTAATGCGCAGAGCTGCCAACTGCTGCGCATCCAGAAGGCTGCAACAGCTGAAAGTCCCAACTTCCGTTGGAATTTGTCACTCACCACAACGGCATCAAGAATACACATTCGTGTGTGTTTCGGAGGCAAAAGATCACAAACTGCTCATTTCAAAAACATACGCGAAACAGCGTCTTGTCTTGCACTTCAACATTGCGCGTGTGAGTGCATTGCATGAAGGCGCCCGCACGGGCTGGATGACGTAGATTCGCGCGAGGAATCCATCACGACGCACAATGGCGCTTGCAGCATGGGAGGCGGGTGTGATGGCGCTTCCCGATTCGCGCCCAATGAAGCCGTTGCTGCTGGATCTGGCATTCAACAGCAGCGAGGAGATTTCGTTCTCCGGCACTCCGATCCGAACAAACGAAATGGAGCTAGTTGCTGCTGGACTACCGTCGTCACGTATCCTTGAGACGTATGGTGCACCGCTTGTGGCGTTGGATCTGTCCCGCTGCAACATCACCAGCAAGGTGGGAGTCATTTGTGCAGCTGTTCGCCAAAGTGCGTGACCGTTCTGCTCCTTGTTGTGTTTTTTGCAGGGTGCTCAACTCCTGGGGGCGGCGTTGGTGGCAAATGACACATTACGTAAAGTGTGGTTGAACTCGAATCCGTTGGGTCCGGCTGGAGTTCGTGCCATTGCTACTTCTCTGTGCTCGAACGACACGCTGTTGTCTGTGAACCTCAGCAACACCATGATGACCCGTGGAAAGCAGGATGGCTACGATAAGTATGACCATCAGAAGTACAAGGAAGACCTGAGTGTGCGTCCGTATACATGCTGGCACGTGTTGTTCGTGTGTTTTGGGTCTGTGTTGCTCACTCGCGCTTGCTACGCAGGGGGTTGAAGCGTTGGCAGAGATGGTGGCCACCAACACAACCCTCACCCGCTTGAATGTGGCGAAGAACAGCTTGCGGGCCCATGGGTTCGAGCTGCTTCTTCCTGCTATTCGATACAATATCGGGCTGCGCTCGTTGAGTCTGGCCATGAACTGCAAGTCCACAGATGGCATGTTGTTTGTGTCTCGAGCCTTGAAGTCCACTCGCACGCTGCGCAAGATTGACCTGCGCTCGAATCCACTGGGCGATTTAGGCGCCCAAATGGTTGCGAGTGCGCTGCGAAGCAATAGAAGTTTGACGCACTTGAACATCCGAAACACTTCGCTCGATCTCAAGGTATGAAGGGGTGCTCGCTTCGTAAGGTGTGTCTCATCCGATACTCTGCTGGCAGGCACTGAAGCACTTGAACACAGCTATTTCCTACTCTTCATTGTGGACTGTTGATCTGTCGTTCAACAGAGTCGGTGTAGATGGCGCCTTCTTGTTGGCAAAGGGTCTGCCCAGTGCAACCATGACGGCGTTGAACCTGTCGAACTGCTTCCTGACGCAGCGTGGTACGGACGTGGGGTGGGGCAAGGAGGAGGGTGTAGCCACGCACACCAACATGCGTGTTGTGTGTTGCACAGGTGCGGATTTGTCAGGGGCTGCAGCCATCATGGCAGCACTTGAGCACAACCAAAGCATAGCTGCCTTGGACATGTCCAACAACATGCTCGTGAAAACCAGCTTTCGAAGCTTTGATGACCGTTCCGACGACTACACTGTCATGTTGGCCTTTGCCAAGAGTTTAGCGGTCAATCGGGTCCTTCTGCGTGTGGATTTGAGCAGCAATGCGGTGAAAAAACGAGGCCAAGTCGCCGTTCTCGAGGCGTTGCGCTCCTCCCCTTGTGGCCTGCGGTTTGCACCACATGTGAAAGTCGCGGTTGAAACGTGGTTTCAAACCTTGATGAAGCGGCGGCGGGCGGGGAAGAAGCGGACAGACGTATCTCGGTACCCGCCTGCATCAACCAAATGGGCACTGGCACGGCTGCTGCAAACGGTGTTCCAGTGTCTTCGAGAGGAAAGGCAGATTATGTTTTAGACTTGCAGGGTGGTGGGCTCGCAACGAATGCAAACAAAAGGCTCAAAGGAGCATAACAAACGAACAAACACATGAAGCTCAGAGCTGCAATCCATAACACTGTTGATGAGCCCGTACGAACGCAGTCAGTTTGGGAAGCACTCGAGACTCAAAGGTGCTCACATCTTTGGCGCTCAGCGCACGTCGCTGTTGCTCAATAAATCGTTTGATGTCTTGCCTGAGCACTTTTGGGACTGCCGTGCACCCAAGAAGGTCCCAAAGGCGCCGCATGTGCGACTTTGGATCACACAGTGCAGCCAGGGCGACTTGGTTCACACTCCTGCGGGCAAAAAGGAACCAAACCACACGTGAGGCCTTCATGCACTGTTTCATTGCTCAGTTGACACTTACAGGCGCATCGTCACTCTCTCCGCCAGACGAGGGTTGACATCCAGCCACACTGCCGTAGCGAGAACATAGCCACAATCATAGGCATTGGCGCGCTTACTCACCCAGTCATGGCGAACGATCACATTTCCGATAATGTCGTTCACGAAACGCAACAGCTCATCCGAAATGGGCAGCGTGCAATGCGCGGTGGCAATGGCTCCGAGCACCGCAACGACGATTGTGGCGGTGTGATCACGACTGAACCGCATGCTTGCCGTCTGGATGAGGTACCGCACGCTGTGCCAGCCGAACCCAGCCACCATATCTGTCGCAAACTGGCGTGCAACGACCACGTTCTCGTCAACAGACACACGGCAACGGCCGATGTGAGGAGTCTCCGGCCACGTGCTCATGTAGAGACGCTGCGGCAACACAGCGTCACCCACAACGACGCCCACCTCCACGGCGCAGCGCCATATCCGCGCCAGCACTTGGTGCAGCGTGGGAAACCGCCGCTCGGTGTGCCCCCAACCCAAAAACGTGGCACACCCGTTCCACATGCCCACAGACAGCTGCTGCGCCGAGGAGGGTCCGGTCCCGGGTCCGGCACTTCCACGGGCCTGGCGCGCGCCGGCCATTCGCGGGACATGCGCCCGCGCTGCGCCAGCTTGAGGTGGACGCCGGCGCGTACGTCCCACACCATCGCCGCCCTCCGCCTCATCATCACCATCACCGTCAGCATCAGCATCATCATCACCACCATCAGTTCCACCGTCATCGTCATCGTCATTGTCATCTTCGTCGTCATCGTCATCGTCATCGTCATCGTCATCGCCACCCACGCTCCGCACGCGCTCATCATCGGCTGCACGACCTTCGGCGAGGCCCAGCGCCGCGTTGATGTGGCCACTGTCTCCGTTCTCACCCACCACCCCGTCGACACCAGCACCCGCCTTGGTCCCAATGTGGCCACTGTATGAACGCCTCGACAGTGCAAGACGACGCGTGACGTCCGCGGCAAGCCAAACCAGTGTGGGACACACATCCAGCGCAACTTGTAGCGGCGCACACGCCAAGCATGACGGCTGCGGCGCACTGGGGTCCTCGCACGCACACTGTGACGCATACTTCCGAGCGCATTGGCATGCAGCCATCACGACGTGTGTGCATGCGTCACATGGATCCAACAGCATAGACGTGCGTTCCAATGTGGAGCCTTGCTGGCGCCAAGCAAACACTGCCGAATCGAACGAAGACAGGTGGGCACGCAAAATCGCCACGATTTGCTCTGCGCCCAACACATCCACGCTGTGGGTCACAAGTTCCGCGTCCAATCGGTGCAGACGCGCTAGAAGGCGGCAGGCGCGACGAATGTCCTTCGCATCCAACGCACAGGCCACGAGCACCTGCTGTTGAAGGGGGTTGTGCACATGCTCGGACACATCAAACACTGCGGCCAGCAGTTGTGTGAATCGATCACGGTGGACTGTGCTGCCGTGGGGTGTCGAAGGAAGGTGCGACCAGAACTTGTTCGCCAAGCGGGCAGTGGCACCGCCATCAGCCTTGAAGAACAACAGCAGCACTGGAATGGTGCAGAACTTCCCCAGGAGCAACACCCGGCCAAACCGTCGATACCCAACTTCAGACGTGCGCACCATCGCCGACACGAGGACACCTGCCAGGTTGGGAGCGCTCTGCAGGTGCTTCAACGCTATCAGAAGCTGAACGCAAAACACAGCAATCGAGAAGAGCAGACCGCCCCGTTACCACCTATGGTTGCGCGGACAGGCACAGGTTGTTCACGCACAACAGCAAAGCACCGTGCACTGCACAAACGCACCATGTCATCGGTGCCCAAATCCGCGAGCGTGGTGATGGCTGCCACCATGTTCTCACAGCATGAACCCCGTTCCTGTGGGAAAGCACTGAACAGCATCGTGGTTTTGCGCTGCAAACTGGCCTCAGCACGTTGCAGGCGGGAATGGGAATCTTGGATAACAATCTCCCCTCGACTGCCCACGGTCATTGGGGTGGACGGTGTGAAGGAGCTTTCACTTGCAGACTCAACCACACCCAGGCGAAGCAGCGGGTCAGTTTCAAGGGTGAGGGGTTCGTTGATTCCTGGCAGCATGCATGCTGACTTGTTCACGCCAAAGAAGTGCTCCCATGGCACTGTTCCTCCAGTGGCAGGAAAGGCATCCGGCTGCGGCAGCCTTACTTTCCTCAACGCGGCACACAGTAACGACACGGCTTGTTTGAAGGACCGTGATTCCACAGCAGCGTGCATGGCACGCTCCTTGGGACAAACAAGCACCGCGAGGACAGGGCGGTCAAAGTTACACGTGCCGGACAAGTGATAGTGCTGCACCACACACTCTGATCCCAGCCAGTGGGTGTCCTGAGTGCAGTCGCACAGGAATCAATGCAGGGGAGGCGTGGGGGTTGATTGGATTGCCAGCAGCATGCAACGTCGGCGACGGAATGGCACAGACACCGGACCACGCACACATTCACGGCCCGCGCAATCACACGTGCACAGACGCAGACGCGCACAGATGGACGGACAGACATGGCAGATGCACCAGGCACACAAGCACAACTCGAACAGACCCCCACCACACACACCGTTGAGGATTTGAATGTACATGAGCTCACGTCACTCTCAACCACAGTTGCAACACCCACGGCCACCAACAAGCCCAGTGATCGGGCAAGAGTGTCTCGAATATGCTGCATGACCCACGCGTGCCTCGAGACGGTCAGTACGCACACCAACAACGAAATACAATCAAGCATTGCAGTTTGTCCACACCAACGCACCGCGACAGGTGTCCCTGCGATGTTCTGCTTGATGACAGACCCATGAATCTCGCCAAACGTGTGCATGAGAAACGACGGTGATTTCACGTGATGAACCCAGGCATGCACCGCTCGCGACAACGAGAGAACCTGTGTGGGGCACAAACACACGGCGAAAAGCAAAGAACAGCAAGGCAAAACGAAAGCGACACAAATCAGCACAGCACAATATCAAGAGCTCGCAGCAACACAAGCGTCCACCAAGCCAACCCCGACAACATCGGGGCTGCATAAAAGCAACCCCACAGCCACACACTGGGCCCCAAAAGCACGACAGCGTACGTGGGTGGTGGGAGCTGGTCTTCTCACAAACGCTTTGCTGCGCAGTATTAACGCTGTTCGCAGAACGACGCGTGCGCCAGAGGTGATGGGCTGCATTGTGAGCCGCGCCAGGCGGTGAAAGGCAAAGAACTGGAAGCAGCCGACGCCCTTGTCAAGGGTGACAACCTTCCGCGAATCAGCGTTTTGCAGCAAGATGTTGCCACCTGTGTGGCGCGAAGGGAGGACGAAGTCAATGAACCCCAAGAACTCCGCGCCCCCGAGTTCCGCGGGAGAGGGCCGTGGCACCAGGTCTGTACTGGGGGTGTCATTGAACAGCCGCACATCATGCTGGCACTTGTGAAACACGATGAGTCCCAGCGGTTCGACGCGCACCCCAGATCTGTCACCACCAACACCGAGAATCTTGTTCACGGCGACGTTTCCACCGTGCTGCAGCTGCGTCTGCATCACCGGTCCCAGGTGAAAGGCACTGCGGGGCACCACGGTGGCTGCGCTGCACTCCGTGCTGGCTTTCTCGCCCGACCCACAGTCACCAACAGAGCCACTGTGACTGTTGCTGCGTGTGCGACGTCCCCGCTTGCGTGGGCGCTGCGTGGAGTGTTCCGCAGAGGAGGAAGGCTGCGAGGACGCTCCACGCTTGCTGTCAGCAGCGGGCAAGTGGCAAGCAGTTCCCAGCGCTGCGAGACGATCCAGCGTTGTGTCGACCAACGGCAACGGCAACGTCCACGACTGATTCTCACGGTGTTGTGCGGCTGCACGGAACGCAGTACTGGCGTGGTTCCGTCGTGGGCGCTTCCGACTGGTGGGATTTGGAGGGGTGACGCTCAAGTCTGGCAGAAACCCCTTCAGGTTCAGTTTGCCAGCGAAGCACAGCTGTGCTCCACCCAGCTCTAGAAACGCCTGCCGAAAGGCTTCACGCACATCATTCCATTCAAGAGGCGGTTCACCGGGCGGCTCCCGCAGTTCCACTTGCGAAGTGATCATCTCGTCGTGTTCGCTTGACTGGCAGCTGACCCAACACACCCATGGTGACATATCTCCATAAATATACCCCAACAAACACCACCATGCGCAGCTGGTCGGCAATTGCTTCCACCTCCGTCACGAAAGAGGCGATGGTTCTGGGTTAAAAGTGACGCCACCACCGGTGGGCGGTCGGCGAAGTGCGAGTGTGTTTGCTTTCGCGCAAGGGAAGAATGGCGTGTGAGGCGAGTGCAGTCGTGGGGGATGCACGTGACTACCCGCTTGCCATGGCGTTGATTCGCAACGCACTGGCCAGGCGGTACATTCAGGTGTTTGACGTGTACAGCGACGACCTTCCTGTGCTGACGGTGCACGACCGCGACATTCCTTTCCCTATCAGCCCTGAAGACGTTGACTTCGTTGTGGGGCACCTGTCGGACGGGTGCTTGTGGCAGAGCCCTCCGTGTACCGGCGCCAAGACGGTGCAGTTGTGCGGGATCGAAGCGTACCTCGCGAAGTTTGTGCACAGTGGCAAGGTGGAGTTTCTGCTTCAAACATGGGAGGCCTATGAACTTGTTTTTTTGGGGTTGCAGGTGCGTGGGTGGTGTGGCCGTTCCCGACGCCTGGGAAAGTGGGTGGTGTGGCCGTTCCCGACGCCTGGGAAAGTGGGCGGCTCACGTGTGTGGTGTTGGGTGGTGTCGTGTTGTGTGACGCGTGAGTGCAGCACTGGGCTGGTGGGGATACTTCCGAACGAGCCCACGCACAGCCTCCACCAAAGCATGCACCGATGTTGCAAGCGGCGATGGAAGATAACCACAAGCTCAAACACGCAGCCTTCATCTACGTGTTCTTGCCTTTAGAGGGCTACACCAACACCCTGCCCGAGTTTCGCTGTGACCGTGCCGATGGACACCCCGCGTCACGCAGTGATTCATCGCACATCCACGTGAAGCAAGCTTGTCACGCTGTGGCTATGCCACACTACGGGTTTTTCGATTGCCAGGGCAGTCCCGCCCCCTCCATCTGTGCTACGTTTGCCGTTCTGTTCAATGCTGATGAGTTGGGCTTTCCTGAAGCAGCAGCCGTGAACAGCACAGTTGTCCCTGCCACGCGCATGGAAGCAGCAGCACTAACAGCCTTTACCCCGGATGTATACTTGAAGCAGTCGGCGGGCGGCAGTGTTGACAGTGGCGACTTGGGCCGTGGAAGAAGCCAGACGGACCTCATGGTGCGTTTCAGCGCAGTTGAGCTGTCTGTCGACCGGCTCTGGTGGTGACATTGGCTGGTTTGTGCCTTGTGTGCTGTGGGTGCGCCTTCGATAGAACTCTGCCCTTTTCACAGCCATTAGAATGGGAATGGAGCTGCAGCCAGTCTCGTCATGGCTGCCAGAGATGTTGGCCATCCGCAAAGTGTTTCAGCCTGATGCAGAAGAACCCGTGATTCTCATGCGGGAGATGCAACTCACATCGTTCTGTGGTGCCACGGAGGCGTACGTTTGCGTGTGCACGTGTGACGCGACCTTTACAACACGCCTTCCTGACCAGCAACTGTGCACACCCTCGCCATGTCGCGTCAGCACGGTCTTGTTCAAACCTACTGATGGCGGCGAGCGAAGGTTCACCGCACTGGGGGATGAATGGGTCAATGACTATCCGATGCTAGGCGGCATGTTGCAACAAACAGTGAGTGCGCGGTCAGGCTTCAAGCGTGGCTGGGTCGCCTACGCTGCCGACTCCCACACACAGCTGGACAACCTGGTGGGGCCGGTCGATTGGGGTGACGAGCCGTCCGGGCGCCCTTGTCCCCGCGTCCATGTGCACGTGTCCCAAGTGGTGTTGTGCGTGCTCTACCGCAGCAAGTTCCGCTCCATTGCGGAGTGTCTTTGCAACCCGGACGCGGTGGTGCGCACCGCCCTGCTGCGCCAGGAGGCAGGCGACATGTCGATGTGCAAGCAGCTTGTGCTCGCAGCGGCGTCCATTTACTCGCATGCGCGTGGAGAAACGTGTCGAAACCCGTTTGTTCTGAAGTGGCTGCGCCTGGCGCTGAAGGTGGCCCAAGACATCGCCCTCGTCGCCAAGTTTTGTCAAAACGCCGGCATTGACTTGGTGCACCCACAAGCCGTGGTGCCCATGCTGAATGCCTGCAGTGCGAACAGCGTCGAGGATGTTGTCCAAGCCATCCTCCCCGTGCCGCCGGCGTGGGCGTTTGACGAAAGTTGCCCCCCGTCAAGGAACCTCGTTGTGTCCGTTCAGTTCCTGGTCGAGGTGGCACTGTGCTGCAGCGGGTCGAAGCCGGACGTCGAGGTCGGCACGGAGGTGTGCACCAAATTTTTGGCCATGGTGGCCAAGCACTTGCTGCATGAAGACAGCGGCGAAGACTGGGCGACCGTTCACGTGTCGGTGCCCCGTGAGGACCTGGTGATGTTGGCGGGTCAGCTGCAAAACATGGAAGCTCCGTCCATCGGCTCCCTTTGGGTGATATTGAACGGGGCGTGCGAACGCATGTTCGGACCGTTGAAGTTGTTTTCGCAGGCGGGGAGAGCTGGAGGCAGGAACACTGCTGCGGCCGTGACGAACACGATTGTGGTGTCCCTCACCAATTGGCTGCATTACGTGCGCGATGCCACGGGGATAGTAGAGATGATTCTTGGCGGTGCGTTCTGCCTGCTTGCCAATCGTTCCCATGCGTAACGTTTGCGGTGGGTTGTTTCTTTGTTTGTTGACACAGGGCTCGAGAACAAACCGTTGAATAACCAGCTGGTGCTCCTTTTACTGAACATCACTGTTGGCGCAATGACCACGTTCGGTGTGACCTGTGACAATGCAGCCTTGCTTCTGCGCATCCTTGTGGACTTTGGCGACGTCAGCCTGCTAGTCGCCTTCCTCACAGGTTACAAGGGAGTCGTACTTTGGCGTGCCATCAAGCACGACGTCATGCGTCTTGCGTCCAACATGCCAAGCATTGTCGATGTCTTGGACGATTTCATAACCCGCTGCACCGTGATGTCCGAGTACGTGCTTTTGTTTTCTTTTCTTTTTGTGTGTTTCGCTTCATTTCTCCACTGACGCGTCCAAACCCCGACACCACTACCACCGCTGCCACCACTACCGCCACAGCCCGTTTGATGTGCTCATGGGCCCACAACTCCCTGGGTTGGAAAGCCGACCAAGCTCCGGACAAACGGGTGCGTGGAGGTTTCGATTCGCGCGACGATGCGTTGCGCCGAAACTGCGGCGGACTGCCGCGGCGGAGGCAACGGCACAAGTGAAGGACAGCCGCCGTCCCTCGACCAACACCGTCACGGGGAATGGCAAGCGTGGTGACCACCATGGCGACGACGATGCTGAGGCGACCAGCATTCCCGAGTCCACCACCTCTGTTCCACCGCCGCGCGAGCCGCGTTACTTTGCGCGGCGCTCGGCAGCGAAGCAGACGCCTCCAGACAACAGCGATGCCAGACGCACTGTGGGGGTGGCGGTGGTGCATGCCAACAGCGCACGTGCCCCGCCTCGCCGCTCCAAGCGCATCCGGTCCAAGAAGCAGAAGGCCGAAGCAGCGGCTCAACGGCAGTCTGGGCACAAGCGCCGCCGAGGGCTGTAGTTGGGTGATTTCCCCCCGTGAACGTGCTGTTTTTGTTGTTGTTGTTGTTGTTGTTTTGTTGAAGCGAGCCCAGAGCATGTGTGCGAACCTGTGTAGGCACAGCACAGCGTATTAAACTGAGTATTTTGCTTGCCGAAAGGAAGGAAGTGCTAAGTGCACTGTGCACACCGCCGCGGGCTCTGGACGCGCCGCGACGAAAACTCTCGTCGCGATGCGTCGTGTCGTTTTCGCTGCTGGCTCGCGCCTTTGGCCGCGGACGGATACCAGCCACGGCAATGATGGAATCTGCTGGGTCCACGCCCCGAGATGTGTTGATTGGCGTGTCGCCAGACGAGCAAAGCAGTACTCATGGTGGCTTGGCAGGAGGAACAGCGGCAGGCAATGGCATGGCGGCGCCAGGCCTGGTGGCACCGATGCAAGTGGATCATGGCGCGAACACCCTGCTGCCCAGCCCCACTGTTCGTGGTCTGCTTGTTGTTTTGTTCTTTCGCTGTTGCGTGTGCGCCTGGGACTGTGGTGGCTACTCTGGGAAGAAGTGTCGTTGTGGCTGTGGTCAAGAATGTGACAGTTGCTGCACGGGCAGGGTTCCCCGGGTGGAGGTTGGACCAAGCGACACTACATGGTGTTGGGTGGGATGGGGCTCTTGTTGCTTGTGGGCGTGGTCACAGTGATATGGACAAGGTACGCACGCGTTCCATCGGGTTCATTGCATGGGGTTGCATGCCGTCAGCCGGGGCGTGGGGGCCTGTCAGGTGTTGTTCGTTTCCTGCAGTGTCTGGGGTGTTCATGCATAGCGTGTGACGTGCTGTTGTACCTTGTAACGGCATCACACTGCTTGGTCGTTGTTGCAGTGTTGATGGCTCGAGTGCACGCAAGTCTACGTCTTCCCAGCGTGTTCTTCCCACGTTGGATGGTTTCGTCCTCAACTCCACCCTGTCACCAGACACAGTCTTGAGCCATTGGGGGCCACACGGCAGCACACGCTACATGCTTCGAGATGGTGCTGTGTTGGCGGTGGATGCAAACGCCTCCACGCCTCAGGTGTTCGTGCCAGCGAGTGATATGGTGTTTCAAGGCACCCAACTTCCTGTGTTTGATTTCAGTGTGTCACCGGGTACGTTCGACTTGTGCTCGCTGCTTCCTTCCACATGTCGTGTGGGGGTATTGTGCACAGAGTGGCGGTTGCTGCTGTTGTTGCTGCTTTGCTGTTGCTGTTGCTAGTGCTATTACTGTCGCCGGTGCTTGTTGTTGTTGTTGTTGTTGCTCGG
>Ga0213833_1000853_pt1 | contig 25310 bp, 23 predicted proteins | sample SWATP21_FD_160575 | JGI IMG/M metagenome (GOLD analysis project Ga0213833, IMG submission 160575) | Coastal seawater microbial communities from Marineland, Florida, United States - SWA TP2 #1 | ecosystem: Environmental > Aquatic > Marine > Coastal | place: USA: Florida | collected 2016-08-14 | reverse complement strand
GGGGGGGGTCAGACATCACATGACAACAACGAAACGCACCAATTAGACGCGAGCCTGGGAACGAAGGCGCGCAGCGCAACGAAAACATCTCCGCCTCAAGCCAAAACATAATGTTCTCCTCCGAGTGCATCCGCGCCATCGCCAGCGCAAACCCGTACACGAGGCCTGGATCATTGACGCAGGTAGCAAATCGAATGGCAGGACCCCATCGGGTGGGGTGCACCCCGCTGCTTCCCGCGTCGATGTCCTCGTCGTTCTCGGCGGTGTCGGAAGGTCCACCAGCACCAGCGCCAGCAGCACCAGCGCCCTCACCAGCACCATCACCACCTGCAGCCGTCACACCTGCATCGTCTTCACCAGCGGCGGTGTCAGCGCCACGGGAGGCGGAGGCGGCAATGAACTCAGCGTCAGCTTCCGCAGTGGCGGTGTCCAGCGCCTCTTCCGCCACATCCGTGAGCGCCGACATGCTTCGGGCGGCGCCCATGGGAAGGGGCAGGTCATCCGCGATGAGGTCAGAAATGGCGGACACCCAGGACGACGCGTCCACCTGCCCACTGTCCAACTTGCTGGCCGCGGTTTCCGAAGAGTGCTTGTTCGCTTCACTGTCCACGCCGTTTGACACGGACGACCTGCGACGTCTGAAAAAGCTGCCAAAGCCCCCCTTGGTCTTGGACTTCTCTGCAGCAGCAGCCTTGGACTTCTCGGACGCGGTGTCGCTGGATATCACCCTCGCAATGTTATCCATCCACTCGCGGCGGTCGTGCTTAGACTCAGTGTAGATGTAGAAGGTCCGCGCGTTTTTCTTTGTCAGCTTGAAACAGTACGTGTTCAGTGTCTTGCGGGTGCTCCCGACAATCTTTTGGTAGTTCTGGTTCAGCTCGTCCGCCGTTGACACGGTGAAGTCAAACAGCTCCACAACTCCCTTGGGCTTCTCGTCCAGGTTGGAGGCGAAGTACGTGAGTGTGGAAGTGCGCTCAGACAGGACGAACCACCGACGCTTCCACTTCGTCAACCGACCAGCCTTTCCGAGTTTGTGCATCCACCCCAACTTTTCGATGGGGGGCTCCTTCTCGTCACTGCGCATGGCCACCGCGTCGGCGAGGAAAAGCGGCGACGAAATTGGGTGCAAGAAGGTGTCAAACATGACGTGAAGCACAGGCGGCGAGGCGTGTACAGTGTTTTCCGCTGGTGGGACGTGTTCCACGTCGACCACGTTTGGCCACAACTTCAACGACATGGTGCCCATCACCAACATGCGTCGGTAGTCCGTCAGAGGCACCGCGACACACGCGATGCGCTCCGGCTCCACCGCCTCTGGCCACACGCCACGCAGCACGAACACGATGCGCGAATCGGGAGGGATATCACGCAGGTTCAGGTCCGTTTGCAGGCGCTCGGGTGGCATCCACCGCGCGGAGCGATTGAAAGGAATCGTCCGGGTCTCCATATCACACCCTGGGAGCAACCCGCCCGAGAACCACAGCTGCACCTGCACGCTTAGCTGCTTGATGGGTAGCTTCTCCGTGGATATGATTTCCTCGCCGTGCTCAATTGCAATGCGGTGCGCCAATGGCTTCACGTTGTCCACGGACAACACACTGACGCGGAACGGCCACCGCACGTAGTCCATGTGCAGTGCGTTCTCTGGGATGGGCTCTTCCACGGCCACAGGCTTGGTGGCGCTGCCCGTGGACGCCACAGACGACGGACGGGGTGACAGCGACGAGCCACGCCGCCCTCGTGGTGACGACACAGCGCCCACCCCCCCTTTCCCAGCCCCGACCCCTGCCCCCGCACCTGCACTAGCCGCCGTCGAGGGAAGCGGGGACGCAGCTCGTCCTGCTTCGCCACCGCTTCCTCCCGCCTTGTTCGCGCTGGCGTTAAGCCGGACGCTCGCTGCAAGCGACGCGCGCCGCTCTCGCAGTTTCTTGAGTCGCTGGAGCCGCGTCAGGGGTTTGGCCGGGGTCGGGTCAGCTGCTGTGGGAGTTTCGTTCTGTTCAGCTCGCGGTGCCTCGGATCCGTCTTCTCCCCCAGGTGGTGGCTCCGTGGTCGGGTCTGCGGTGGCATCTGCTGTGCTGCTTGCGCCGGGGCTACTTGCAACGCCTTCTTCGGCAGCAGAGCCACCATCCGCGCCGTCGCCATCGCCAACATTGGCGGCATCAGCAGAATCACCCCCGGGCGGGACCGCAGCAGCTGCGGAAGGGGTGTCCTCAGTGGCGCTTGGCTTGTCCTTGGCTTCGTTGCTGGCGGGTGGTTCCCCCTCCATAGCAGTGACAGGGGCGCCAGCACTTGCTTCCGTCGTATTGGACACCACTGGCGAAGCACCATCTTCGTTGGGTTCAGCATTGGCACCAGCATCCGCGCCATCGGCCTCATCGCTACTGTCGCTGGAGTCAGAGTCGCCCTCCTCTTCAATCGCGTCTGGGCCTGCCTTCAGCCCAGTCATGGCACTGAGCGTGGCGGCGAGCTCCGCTGCATTGGTTTGTTGCTGCACAACACTGGCACGCACAGAGAGCCGGCGAAGTGGCTGCGCCACGTTGCGCACCAAGCTGAATTCCACATCATGATTGTCTCGAAGGCACTCTTGTACGTACTCCAACTGCAACAGGCGGCGCGTTTTCGTGATTGCGTAGTCACGACGGCCAGTTGCCTTGAGCACAAACGTGCCATGGGTTCGATGTTGCTGGCGATTCATGTGAGACAACTTGTCCAGCACCGCAGACACAATGGAAGCGACTGTTTCGTCTGCACGGCAGGCGATGGTGACTTTCTTGATGTCATCCATGCCTGAGATCGCACGCTGAGCAGTGGTAATGCGACGAATTGCCCCGTTGAGAGAATCCTTGGGCACTTGCTTGGCAATGGCTTCGATCCACTGCGAGAACTGATGTGCCATCAGCAGGTCTGGGGGGATGTTGGCGGCCTCATCAGGTGAGCTCATCGCACCACCAACGGGTTTCACGGCGCGCGGCTTGGCACGACGACTTGCTGCGCGCTTCAACGCCTTCAGCTTCTTCTTGCTCGCCACCTCCGGCGCAGCCTCCGCATCGCGGAGGGCTTGTTCCCGGCGCTTGACAGCGTCAGCCTGCTCGGTGATAATCGCTTCATCCTCGGGCCCAGGCAGCCCAAGGGCAAACACCCACGTGCCACGAGGCGTGACAGCCTCGACGGCAAACACAGAGCCTGTGGCCCCCGCCGCCTTGGCTTTCTCCACGGCTTCGTCGCCCGCAAGGTCCAAAGACGCGGGGCGAAAGTTGGTCACAGAATTCAAGCTGACTTGGGACAGCCCATCCGTGTCCCCATCACTGCTGTCCGAGTCGCTGTCGACGCCGCTGTCGCCATCTGCCCTGTCACGGGCAGCAGCAGGGGCATCCCCACCGCCCTCGCTCTTGCCCTTGCCCTCGCCAGCCTTCGTCTCGTTGTCTGCGTCGACGACGGCATCGGGGCTACGGTGGACCAACAACATAGAGCCGTGAAGTTCGACACGGCAGCGAAGAAGTGGTCCATCGTCGTGTTTTACTCGAAGCCATCCCACGCGGGTGATCATGCGGTACCTGTGCAAGCGTGAGCACGGCGACAAAGTCCCACAACACCACCATCGCATGCGTCAGGTTGGAACTCATCACATGTGCGACACGGTGAATCAACATCACACGTACGCGTCGGCCTCATCTTCTTCTTGGCGCTTCAGCGAGGAGAGGTACACATGCACAGGAAACACGTCCGGCTGCACCAAGGATTGCGTGGATGGCACCACAAATTCCGGCCATTGCACGCTGTAGTCCACGACAGCACGAGAATTGAAGCCAGAATACACATTGGAAGCAAGGCTCTCCGCCCGAGACTTGAGCGCATCAATCTCTTGGAGAGCGTTGGAACCGATGAGCATGCCTGCCGCTTCAGTCGCTGTCGGTTCACACAATGCCTGGCCGGATGTTACCAAGGGATTTGACACAACTGTTCGACTTCCTTGGCGCGTAAGGACTGGGCCACGGCCAGCGCCATCTCCTGAATTGCTGCGTGGAGTTCCCGGTGGGACGGGGGACGACGCCATCGAGGCTCGAGAATCTCGCACCCCAACCCAACCAAACGTTGGCTACGGCGGTACCACCACGACACACAAGCAACAAGACGCAACCACACCACGCCTATGCTGCTGCACGCTCGCAGCGCGCCTTGATGTGCTCAAGAAGCACACAGTGTGGGTCGTGACGGCAGCTTCCTGGGCAGGTTGCGCCACGCTGCTGCCGGTGGATTGCATGTGGATTGTCTCCACAAGCTAAATCATCACGCCACAGGCGGGTGCAACATAAAGTGTATGTCCCGCATTCCATAAATCCATAATTACCCAACACAGCTTCTGATTGATAAATACATCCACTGTCGCACTAGCACATTGCAGGCTGCAGCGGAGCATTGAAACATGTGGAGGTTTTTCATTGCCCACTCGGTCATACATTATGCAACAACCCACGCAGCGCAAAGGGCACGAATCATTCACCGTGTGGACGGGGTGGTGAGTTGCGCCAACCGTTGATAGCAATCAACACCTTCACAACGCAAAACACAACCATGAATAGAACGTGGTGCAGCAAGGAATAACAAAATGCAATCGCCACCAGCAACGGGAATGGCCAGTGCATGATCCCAGACGGAAACATATACTCCGGCGCACCGCAGGTGGGTCCAAGGGATGCCACCTCAGGTTGTGCAAGCACGTCTCTAAAATCAGAGGGCGATCGCATAAACCTTGCGTAGGTGGGATCACGCGAGCTGTTTCCTGGCAGTAGTACGGTCGTCGGGTCCCTTCGTGCCCCATAGTCCCCGGTGAACAGCCCATGACAACGAGCAATCAGGCACGGAATGGTTCCAGGGATATTTGCGAATTTGACGCGTTCTGGATGAACACTGCTTCGCAACTTCTTGATAATAGCGTCTTGCGACATGAAGCTCGTGAGGTGCCACCCCCCATCAACTAGCATGATGGCCGGAGCAAACCTCCGAGTTTGCCATCGCCACGATATTCTGTCACGCAGCTGCAACGTTGTCCGTGCATTAGCATTGCGTCGGCACGAATACATGACGTGCGCACATACCTGATCTGGGCACGTTGTGGTGGCCGTGAGCAACTCCCACCAGCTCGAACGGCAGGTCTTGGTGAGTTGTCTCCAAAGAACAAGCTTTGGTTTCTGCCAGGCCCAGTCCATCACGCAGCCAAAGTCGTATGAAACTATATGCATTGACAAGCTGATGGGAAAATCTGCGTTGGGCACAGCGTCGCGAGCAGACACAAGAGCTGAAGCGCTTGGTATTTCATCCACATCCGCCATGACAACGATGTCATCCGATTGAGGCCGCGTCTGCGCCAGGGCATCGAGCACCCGCGACCGCTGGCTCCGCTGCCTTTGCATGGGCGACATGTCCGCATACTCTGGTGGGGGGTTGTACTGCACACGCGTCAATTTGCCTTTGTCCACCCAGTGCTGAACCACATGCATGTTCTCTGCAAGGTACATCGGTTTGGGGTTGTTGGCAAAATCGCGTGGGCTTTCCACAACGAAGACATGGTCCACCACATCTCCGATTTCCTGGAGTCGCAAAAGGAGGATGTCGAGTTCCGTCCCAATACTGGGACAATCGAATATCGCCCTCCTCCTGCCAGCTACCGGCACATCCAGTCGCAAACCCGAATGTGTGGGCGCTGCGAGAGTGGCGGGGTCTCGCACGATGTAGCCTTGGACAACCAGAAAGCAGACAAGAATGGCGCTGAGAGCCGCCAGAGGAACCACACGCAGCAAGAAACGCCGCCATTTCTCAAGCGACAAGAAGCTGCTTGGCGAAGCTGCCCACCGAGTGGACACGACAAGTGTTACGACATACACACCAACCATCAACGCCAGCCACAGCATGTTTGAGCACACAGCAGTGCGGCACGCCGCGCTGCGGTCCAATACACAGAGACGTTTTAGATCACAAGCATCCAACAGAGAGCACGTGCTCGCCAATTCCCCCCAACACGGACGCGAACAACGCCCGCCACAAACAAGGGCTGCAGCTGCTGGCTGAGCGGTTTCCACACATGTCACATCCGTGGTGAAGTAACAAATAGCAATCAATCATCCTGCTGAAGATGCGTTGCCATGGCTTCTTGCAGACGCTGGTCAAGCCGGCAGTGAGAACACAAGATGTGAAGCTCGAACTTGTCGAAAAGCAGGTTATTGTTGTTAGGGCAGGTGAATTCTGGCACGTTCTGTGGCCACCACCATGTCGACTGTCTCGCGCGGCAGTGGTCACACTGCGCAGCCAGACCCAACGCAGAAGAAGAGGCGCTTGTCGCGCTCCCAGCTTGAGGCCAAGGCTTTGCGTCTATATCAGGGTGGTTCCGTCGTCAGTGCGGACAGTGGGGCTAGCAGCACAGGGAAGCAAGGCCGTAGGCGTCGTCGAAAGCGACGCTCCGCTGCCGCCTCAGTAGCGTCCAGCGCTGGCGGCGAACCACAACGCCTGACAGCACAGCAACGTGGTCGTCGCACCTACAAGTTTCCCCGATCAGAGGACAAAAAGAACTTGCGGTTGGAGCTCTCAACCGTGGCGGAAGGATGGGGGTTCTACGATCTCATTCATTTCAAGAAGGAATGGGCCCGTATCGGCATGTGGACGTGGGAGTCGGACATGGACACCCAACTCAAGGCCCGGGAAGCGGCGAAGCTCAAGGAGCTCGAGGATACCCAGATATCAAGGGCAAAATCGCGGTTTCAGCGTCTCCAGGAACGCCAAGTGCAGATCAAGGAGATGCGGTGTCAGTGGAAGGGTTTCGATCACAAGGGAAGGCGGGCTGTGTGCCTCAACAATCGCATCATTCATGCGCGAACGAAACAGTTGACTCAGTACTGTGGGTTCCACGTGGATGTACGTGTCCAGGGTTAGCTTGTTAGGCCCCTATATTTCCATGGTGACGCGTTTTGATTGTGCACTACAGGTTTGCGTGCACAAATGGCCCACCAGCAACGCCTGTGTTCCATACCTTGAGGAGCATCGCAATGGTTGGGGAATGTGTGTGAACCACTACAAAGCAAAGTTTACAGGTACGCTCGTGATTCTGCTTCCTGCCACAGTCTTTTGTGTCACTTTCTCGCCGTGGCAGCTGCGGAACCACCTGAGCTGGACAAGATTCCCGGTGTGGTGTCCAAGAAGCAGTTCGAAGCGAAATGGAGCAAGCGACTTGCCAAAGCCATGCGTATGCCACACCCTCTTGCCCCCGATCCAGTGAGTTCCGACGAAAGCGACTACTCGACCAGCAGTGACGACAGTGAAGATGAACGAGAATTGGCAAGAAAGCGTCGAGAGGAGGCCAAGGCACGCCTCAAAGCGGCCAAGAAACGCATGCTGGAAGAGCAGGGCCTCGAGCCAGACAGCGATGACGACGAAGAAGGGAGAAGTTTGGAGCAAATTTGGTACACCAAGGTGAAACAACCCATCTTGCAGCGGATTTACGGGCGAAGAAAGGCGACCCTCATCCAAAGCTGGTACCGAGGCTTAAAGGCACAATGGCACCTGCGCACCCTTCGTCGTGTTGTTCAACGACAAGGGCGTGATGCTGCCGTCCGTGTGATTCAAAACTGTTGGCAAGGGCACTTGGACCGCGTCTACGTGCGGCAACGACGAATAAGGATGCACCGTGCGGCCAGGAGCATCCAAAAAGGCTGGCATTTTTACCAGTTCTGGCAAGTAATACGAGAAAAGGTACGTGGGGGAGGGGAAGAGGGGGTGAAGGAGCCAAGTGCGTTCACGTATTCATTGTGGGGATCTATGGATCGCAGCTGGCGGCCATCAAAATTGCTCAGTGGTTCCACCAACTTCGGATCAACAACTTCCTTCGCATGCTGGGTGTGATTGCCAAGTCACGGCTTCACCGGAAACGCAAGATGGAAGCCTGGCAAGCCACGCTGGAAGGAATGAAGCATGAATCTTGTCGAGTGTGTGACTTTCCGTAGAGCAGACGGTTGGGGGAGCGGTTGACATCGGTATGTTGTGGCGTCTTTGCAGATATGTGGGGTCATTGGTCTGCAACGTCTGTGGAGGGGCTTCACTGCACGGCGGTACCACCAGCTTCTGGTGCGTGTTCACCGCACTGCTTCCAATGCTATTGGTGGCTGGTATCTGGGGAGTCTCGCACGTACCGTGGCTCGCAACAATCTACGCCGAGCTGTGCATTGTGCGACCAAAATTCAAGCTTGCATACGATGCTTCCTTGCTCAACAATACGTGAAGCGACTTCGCGTCGAGTATCGTATCGCTGCAACCAAACTGCAGGTGGGGGCTGGCATGCTGCTGTGCTCTGTATGGAGCCAGTGCCCAACTTACCCGGACTCTTGTGCTGACAGAGCTGGTGGAGAGGAGAAGTTGACCGCGAGCTGGTTCGCACGATGTTGGTGCGACTCGAAAAGAACTGGAAGTGGTTGAATGCGGGGGAGGCTCGGAACAACTTCTATTACCTCATGCCCCGCGCCCGTTACGGACTTCCCCCACTTGAGAAAGTGACGCACCTTTCACAGGTGCGACGAGGAACCATGTTCCAGAAAATGGGCTCGTACATTCCTTTGGAGGAAGCGTTGGCCATGCAGTACGTCGCAAGAGTACACTGAGTGTGCGTCGACCCAGTGCCCAGGCCCTAATCGGGTGGGTTGATGTTGCGACTTCTTGCACAGGTACTTGGCTGAGGGCGTTCAGCGTGGCCCCAAAGTCGTCAACTGCCACGAAGGGACGCTCGCAGAAAACGTGGGGGGGGAAGCCGCCTCACCCGGTGCCGGTCAGTCGAGGCGAGTGAAGGCAGTGCCCCATGCACCCGCTTCCCGATGGGGCCAAGACAGCTCTGTCATCGTTAGGGCCACCCAGGGGTTGCCATCTCTTCGTCATGCTCTCGGGCATCGACGCAAGAAGCGGAGCCGAGGGCGCATGCAGCGATCGGCAAGTGCCCCCAACCACGCATCTGGTCCTCAACCCCCACCCCACCTTCGCCACTTGGATCCAGACGGGCTTGACGACAGCGTCGTCCTGGATCGCACTGCTGCAGTCCACTTGCGAAGGGCTGCGGCGCGAAGCTCGCAGGGCCAGCGTGTCCCGTCGGTGCTACAAGCACCCCTACCACGGCGGAGTCGCGTGGAATCGAGCTTGGTCCCTACAGGCACCCTTCTCCTCGACATTTTCTCGCCTCCTGGTAGTCGTCAACGCCGGTGCGTGTTCCTCCTTGCTTGTTTTTTCCTTGGATATTTTCATCTCACCCCTTGGGCTTTGACAGCTACTTGGACTTGAACTTCCAACGCACTGCACCCGTGTTTAAGGAAGTCTCGAAAGCAAAGCGGAGCGTTGTGCGGTTGTGGAACCGCCATGGTCATGCCCCCGTGCATCCTGGGCAAGTGGAGGATCCCTTGGTCAACTCCAGTGATTCTGAAGCCGACAACGGGGGCGTCACGCTGTCTGACCACCTCGCTTGGGAGGATGATCTCATCGAGTCACTCGAGTTGCAGAAGCAGCAGGAAGAGCTCGCAAATGAACATCGACTGCGGCGACCCGGTCTTCTCACGCCGAACTTGGGCGCCTCCCGACGTGCATACGCTCGCGTTCGACGTGCCAAGCAAGATCTTGCGGAGGAGCGCGCCCGCAAGGCCAATCCAACCAGCCTCCCTACCCTTTCCAAGGCGTTTGTTGGGGCGGTTGACATGGTGTCCGCAGGTGGGTTGGACGTGGCTACGACAGGAGATGTGGGGTTGCAGCGACACGCTGCTATCCAGGCTCGTCGCCGCAGCGCCGCCCCGCGTACGGTCATGACCACACAAGCGTCGTCTGGGAGATCAGGGTCGCCGCGGCGACGCGCTCGCACCATTGGGGATGTCCGATTTGATCTCCCGAATGCGAGCAGCCTGGAACACCGCCCGAAGTGGCTGCCCAAGGAGGGCGAGTATCGACCCGACTCGGGACAACATGGAGGTCCCAAGACGTGGCGACTAGATACGCCAAGCACCGCCAATGGGACGCGGCCGCACTCCAAACGAGCGCCGTGGATGCGTTCGCAACGTGCAAGCATTCTGGGCACCACAGCAGGGATGCAAGCCGAAGAGCCGAGTGTTGCTCACGGAGTTGTTGCGGTAACCGGACAGCGTTTCTCCGCAGCAGCAGGAGCGGAGCAGCGGCACCTCCAGCGACTGGCGACAGCCGCGGGGCCGTTGCAGTTGTGACGGACACGTTGTCAGCTCCATGGAAACCATGTCTGCATGGGTTAAAAGTAAAACACCGATGAGCCATGAGCTTCAATGAACTCAAAAGTGGTGGGCCACTGATGAGTAAGGGGCGCACATGTTTCAGAACTGATCACCTAGTTTTGCGCGCGAAGCGGCCTGCCAAAGCTGCCTCGTGCTGCGTACGATGGACTGGGGCGCCGCAGCTGACGAGTATGGGGGGATTCCTTCGAGCGCAGCAATGGATTGGAGTGCCACCAGTGGTACTGATGCGACATCATCAAAAGTTGTGGAAGAAGAAGACGCTGTGGGGCCGTACACCAACGGAGCAGGGACAAACGCCGCTGCAGCTGTCGCACATTCCAAGACTGTCGGTGCTGGCGCAACAGAAGTTGCACACAGTCGCTTTGAGAGCACTGTGATCACAAATGATGTACCTTCAAACTGTCAAGGGGTGCCGTGTTGCATGGGCATTGACGAAGCAGGAAGAGGGCCTGTGCTGGGTACGTTTGCACGTGCGGCGGAATCGTCGTCACCCATCGCTCGTGTGTCACTTTCTGGTCCCATTGTGTATGGTTCAGGGTCTATGGTGTATGGCGCCGCGTATTGGCCCCTGGATGAAGACGAGCAGTGTGCCAAGCTGGGATTTAATGGTCTGTGTTTGTTGGTGCTGGACTGCATAGCGTGGGTGTTGTGTGGTATGCCTGACTACAGCGCCGCGGTTGCACAGATTCGAAACAACTCACTGCCCAGCAACGTGAGAGGTTGTTCGAGCGTCTCAAGGAATGCAGGAAGATTGGTTACATCACTATCTCGATTCCGCCTGAAGAAATTTCCGGCAAGATGCTTCGCCGGTGCGCGTTGTTGGTGTTGGTTCGTGCTTCGTGTGTGACGACGGCTGACGCCCGGTCCTTGCAGGAAACCATACAACTTGAATGCAATTTCGCACGATGCAGCCATTCGTATGGTTCAAGAGATCATCCGCAAGGGCGTGGACATAGCAAAGGTGTTTGTGGACACCGTCGGTGACCCTCAACGGTACCAAGACAAGCTGACGCGCGTGTTTGAGAACAAAGTCGCCTTCACCGTTGCAAAAAAGGCCGATTCCATCTACCCTGTTGTCAGCGCTGCCAGTATTTGTGCCAAGGTGACCTATTCAATACCGTCTCTTGTTAAGTGGTTTGTGGCCTCTTACTTCGCGTCCTCGACGCTGCTGCGTGGTTCGCTCAGGTGACACGTGATGTGGAGATTAGCACCTGGAAGTTCATCGAGCCAGGGTTCTCATCACAAGGCCCGTTGGGCTCAGGTTACCCCGGAGGTACATGGAGTCACGGTGGCTTGTGGTTTCAAGGTCATAACGCGCATTGCTATGCAGATGCCGTGACAAAAGCGTGGCTCCGAAAAAACATGGACCCGGTCTTCGGGTTCCCTTCGCTAGTGCGATTCAGCTGGTCGACGTCCAAGAAACTTGTTGACTCCGAAGCAGTGGACGTGGAGTGGTACGCACGAATGCTGTGTGGTGGACCGAATCGTTTTTGACTTGATGACGTGGTGTTGGTGGAGCAGGGAGTCGTCGGATGACGAAGACGCGACACAGGCGATTACCACGTTCTTTGCATCCAAGGGCGCGCGGAACAAACGAAAGCGGAAGCGGTGCAGTCTTCTCACTGAGCTCAATGTGGAGATTGTGGATGATATTTGATGACACCTGGGCGAGCCAGGCTTGGTGGGGCGGTAGTGTACACAACGAAATGTGAATGGGAAGAGCAGAACTCCAACAAATGAAATGAGAAACACGGAAAAACGGAAACAAAACAAGCACGTTGATTTCATTCAGGTGCCCTGTTGAAATCTCTTCTGTCGTGCTCTTTCCCTCTCCTTTCTTTGACGAGGCAAGAGGCCGTTGTACTTGTCATGAAGCTTTCGATGGCGCTTCATGTTCGCCAAAGCTGTAAAGCGAGAGCCACACTCTGGATAGTCACACATGTACGGTCGGATTCCAAGGTGGGACATTTTGTGGTCTCGCAATGATGTCGGATGCGCAAACGCTTTGTTGCATTGATCACACTTGTACCGCTTCACGCCCCGATGACTTCGTTCATGGACTCGAAGGTTCGAGCTGAGAGGGAGAGACAGATGTGATGAATGGGATGTGCGCATCAACAAAGCCACGCATGCGACACACCACGCACCTGTGCGCGAACCGACTTGAACAACCAGGCCAGGTGCAAGCGTACGGTTTCTCCCCCGTGTGTGTTCGAACGTGCGGTATCAGGTCTGAACGTGTCCTGAACTTCCTACCACAGTGCTCGCACATCCACATTCCGTCCGCTGTCTTGTTCTTGGCCTCAAACACGGAGACAACTGCTTTGAACGCTTTGCTGCCTCCTGCTCGCGTCAATACATGAACACAGCGTCGTTCAGACTTGCCTCCGCACAACGTGCACCCCACGACTGGTACCTGCTTTCGGGCGCGTCGAAGACCCAAGAGCTGGCTTCGGCGCCGAACAAATCCAGCACGTGCTGATGTCCATCTGGTGATCACAGGCATGAATACGTGTGGATAACGCCCACACCACAACGACAGCGCGCAGATGCGTACTTCGTTGTCAAACGTGCACACGGGACACCCCCACACCGGTCGAGCCTCTGCTTCCGCTTTCACAAACGGCATGGGGCTACCAGTCTCGATCGGGAAGGGAACATCTTTCGCAAACGACGTCTGCAGCAGCGACACGCCCCGCAACAAAGACAGCGATTCTGGGCGTGGCGTCACGAACAGAACCGCAACAAACCAAGACGGGGTCACAACTCGGATCACCCGGTGATGGTGACAGTGATGGTGACACAGTGAGCACATACCAGCAGAGGGAGTGGAGCCGGCATCATCGAAGGGGGTTGCAGCTAGTTCTGCGAGGAATTCTGGAAGAGAGTCGCCAGATTGTGTCGGCTCTGACAACAACATAGCAGCGCCAACGTCTCCGCTATCCAAGCCCGTCAGCCACTCTGCCTTATCCCCGATTCCCAAAGAGAGGGCAGACAACTGAGGGCGTAACGGGGGTGCGGAGTCTGGGAGCGAAGTTGGATCTAACGGCGGCAATGCGGCAGGTGGCACTGCAGACGTGTTGGCATCAGGCAAAGCAGACGCGGGCTGTGATGGTGTGGTGACTGGTGTGGCTGCTGCAAGCCTTGCGACCTTTCGTGGGCCAGAGCCATCCACAGTTGCTCCTGCTTCATCACCTTCGCGGGGTCGCTTCACCCGCTTTGTCACTGCTTGGGTTGGAGCGGGTTGGAAAGTGGGTGCCTTCCCACTCGGCGTCGGCTTCTTCTTCGTCTTCTTCTTCTTCTGCTGGCGCTGGAGCCAGTGGTCAAGCTGCGCACTGACAGCCCGAATGGTGGGCGGCCGAAGCTGGGCAATATCGAATTCATACTCTTCTCCAGCTGTTTGTACAGCACGGGGCTCAAGGCTGCGAACCAGCTTCAGTATGAACCGCAAACGCACGTCCTCAAGCGCTGATATCCGTCTGGCGAGGTCTTGGCGCTGCTGCAGCGAGAACCGCCTGCAGTGTCCCAATGCAACGCGCCATGCACCCATGTGAAACAAACAAACAACATGCATACACACATGCAGCCACCACCGCGCAGCACAACGTACAAATACGAAGACGCCATACTGTCTGCGGCGTGAAGCGAGGTGGCGCGGGTTCTCCACTGTGTTGTCAACTCATGTTGGAATCGAAATATGTGTATTCATCATAAGATTTCTACTACTTTTGTGGTGGCGTGAGATGCGTTGGGCGTTCCGTCTGGACGCACTCGGTGACGTGGCTCTCTGTGCTCCCCCTTCCACCTGAACCCTCCCGCTTCTCGCCCCTCTCCCCCCTGTAATCATGTCTCGTTCGCGTCAGATCACCAGCGTGCGCCCTTCGACCGCGAGGTGTGCATCATCGTGGCCCCTGCATCGTTGGTGTGGAGGTGCGGAAACCGTTTTGCGGGGTTCTCACTATTTTTCCTCGCTTGCAGGTCCATCCAAGCGGCAGACCCCACGGGCCAGCTCCGGCGCGCATCCAAGATGGCCGGCGCGACGCTGTCGTACGAGTATGAATCGTCACGTGAGTACCACCAGTCGTCCAGCAGCGGGTTCCAGTCCTCGAGCCACCAAGAGTCGCGTTTCTCCTCCGGGGCGCAGCAGCAGCGCAGCTCACCCAGGCAGTCCCGCGCCCGGACTTCTGTTCGTCGGTATGTTGCTTCCACTCGATTAGTCACGCTTGGTGGTGTGGGGGTACCTGATGGGAGTGTCTGCGCCGCTGTGGCAAATTAGGGGTGTCACGCTCGGCAAGTCGGAAGCGGAGCAGCTCATGACCAAGGCCGTGGCGTCGAGCAAGTGGGAGGTGAAGGAAGACACGGTGGATGAGGCCCCACGACCCACCCAGATGCACCGGGTGTTGGTTCGTAAGGTGGAGGTCCCGGTGAAGCGCAAGGTCAAGGTTCCTGTGAAGACCAAGGCCGTTCGACGTGTTAACCGCAACCGTCGTGTCAAGGTCAAGCGGCTGGTAGAGGTCCCAGCGTTCAAGGAGGTGGAGGAAGAGTACACGGAGGTCAAGTACCGCCGTGTCAAGAAGCCGAAGGAGGTGTGGGTGAAGAAGATCGTGGAGGAAGTGGTGCGTGGCTGTGTGTGCTGTGTGCCGCGCCCGGTGGAGCTCACACAACCTACCCATCTTGGTGATGGGGCGATGTCAACAGGTGGAAGAGCCGTATGAGGTGAAGAAGACCCGTACGAAGAGGGTCCCAACGACGGAGTTCAAGGAGGTTGAGGAGTGGCAAGACGTGGTAGTCGAAGAGGACGAGCTTGTCGACAAAACCGGCTTCCGTGTGGATGAAGTCGAGGACACCAAGCTGGTGGAGGTGGAAGAAGAGGAAGTCTACGAGCTGGTTCCACGTCCTGTGAAGACCAATGTTCGCGGAGCAGTGTACGTATATTATGCAGCATTGCGCGTGTGTGGTGTGTGGTTGGTGGACACCCTTCGAGTCTGACACGGGACTGCACTGCACGTGTTGTTTTGTGTGCGCAGGGAGCTTGGCATGAGCAAGCGCCATCATATTGCACGCCGACTGGGGTCCACTGCCCGTGACGCTGAGGAGGTTGTTGACGTCCCGTTGGATGACCTTCCATCGGATCGTGAGGTGACTCGCGACTTGGTGGCCCACTTGAAGCACCGCCTGGGCATGGTTGTGAGCGAGCGCCGGAGCGAGAAGCGTGGCGTGCGCGTGAAGTTTGTCCGCGCGGGCTACCCTGCTGATCTCGCAGGGTTGGTGCCAGGCGACATTCTTACGCACGTCGATGGTGTCCCCACACACAACCTGAACGAATTCCGTGCTGCCGTTGGACGTGTACGTGGCCGGGTTCAGCGTGTCCGTTGGCACAAAGGGCAGTGCTTGCATCACTCACGTGGCTTGTTTGTTTGTTTGTGTGCCTCCATTTACTTGCACCTTCCTCCTCTGTGTGTCCGCAGTCTGGCGAAACGTTGGTATTCACAGACCTGAAGGGCGACCGCACCAGCGCGATTCCTGTCACCAAGCGCCCAGAAAACGTCTCCACTGCGCGTGTCAACATGGCACAGAGTTTGAGCCTTGGGAGGGTTGCCTCGCCCCGCACTCCGGCGTCTCGCCGTTGATCGCGAAGTCCGTTCGACCGGGGCTGCTCCATTTCCAGTGCATGGCGCACGTGATCTTATTTTAGCACATAGTTCCACAAGTGTAGCAACTCCACCCTGCGTTTGGTAATTTCTGCGAAAGTGCTGCTTGCAAAAAAGCGCCATGACCCACAATCATTGCGTGCATCGTTGCCGGAAAGCGGCTGTCGACGGTGCTTGAGCCCTTCGTTGCCGTGGGACGCAGCTTTGTGGCGTCAAGCGACACGATGGTGGTGTCACACATGGTCTCACACAACCATTGCCGGAACTGGAACACCCGGTCTTGAAGCTCGCGCCGTGTTTCCCCTGAAGGCCACCAGCGGTTGGGAGCGAGAGCGGAGAAATCTTGCGATACCAGTGGCAAGGAGAACGGGAAGACAGCACAGTGAGTCTGTGCACACGCCACGCTAGCGGAACCGAAACAAGCCACAGCCACGAACTGCACCAAGCACTGCACACAACAGCATGAGCTCGCACGTACCGACACTGGGGAATTGTTCAACAAGCTGGGCAACGGGAACACCACTGTCACACGGCGCACGTCCGTGGTCATGCTCGGACAACAGCGCCAAAGCCTGCGCCCCCATCGCGAGATGGCCCGTGGTGTGGGCAAGACAAACGACCAAGTCAAACACCACGCAAGGTGGGAGCCATGCGTTGTTCTTCGCATCCTGACACAGGCCCCACAAGACAAGCAACGCACCTGCACCTGGACATCTGGGAGGTGGGCTGTCGCGGCGACTGCTGTGTGTAGAGCTCGTGACAGCGGGGAACTCACGACACGATCCACGACGGAGCCATCTGCTCGGAGTTGCTGACCCAGGAGGTGGGCTTGGGCAACACCAGTGGGGCTGAGGGTTGGGTCTCGCACCATGACGGCCTCCTTGTGGCGGCCCTGCGACACACACAGACACACACGCGACACACGGTCACTCACGGCAAACACCCTCCGCGGTATTACGACACAGCACACGAGCCTCAGACTTCAGGCGGTTGTGCTCCGCTTCTGCATGCCGCACAAAGCATAGTGCTCTGTCTTGCGTGGACACGCTATGGCTGTTCGGGTGTTGTGTGGTCATGATGTCGCCGTCATCCAAGACACGAACGTCGCGCATGTCTCGTGCGGCGACTGTTGGAGCAACAAAACATGCCATCGACAGCAATCCAACAAAGCAACACAGTACCATTCTTCTCCTTTCGTACCATGGCCATCGTAGAGTGGCCACGCACGACGTCGCGCCCATCCATCCCATGCACACAGACGTGGTGGCTTGCGAAGGACCCACGAAAAACAAAAAACAAATCAAAACAACCCAAAACAAAGCAAAACAAGAAAAATAGACAAGTGTGCGCAACACGGATTCTCACGCACCCCTTGTTGGAAAAGCCCACATGCCCAGAAGTTCATTGGGAATAGACGAAGGCGATGCGGGGGCGTTGTGCACCTCCCTTCGACCTGCTAAGGCCCTAATCTTGGCTGTGGTAACGTGTGTCATCTCTGGAAGCTTCAACTTTGGGTACTTCACAGGAATCATGTGCGTACTCGGTCTGTGCCCTACACCTCCATCCTTTCACGTCGTCACGTTTGTTTGTGTCAGTGCCGGGGCAGCTGTGTACATCCAAGACTCGTACCCAGAAAGCTCCTTTTGGAAAGGGGCGTTGGTGTCATGCATCTTGCTAGGCGCAATGGCCGGCGCGACGCTGTCCGGTCGACTCGCCAACGCAGTGGTGCGCTGCGGTGCTTCCGTGTCTGCCGTGGTATCCCGTGTCGTCTGGAAGTGGCACATGGCACTCGTTGGAATGGAATTTTTGTGACTGATGTGTGCGTGTGTGTGTGCGTATGCGTGTGCGTGCAGGGACGCCGGCGAGCGTTGATGCTGCAAGCCATTCCCTTTTTGGTGGGTGCCACGTTCATGACGATCGGTAGCTCATTCTGGATGCTCCTGGCAGCCCGAACGGTTGCTGGCCTGGGTGTCGGATTGGCGTCATCCTTGTGCAACCTGTACATTAGTGAAATTGTGCCGGATGAGCACCGCGGACGATTTGGAGCCTGGGCTCCGTTCACCGTGACCCTCGGCATTCTTGTCTCGTACATACTGGCGTGGGCGGCAGCACAGCTCCCTGGCGACTCTGGCGTGAAGTGGAGAGTCATGCTTGGTGTCAGTGTCGTAGCTCCCGTGGCTGGCTTGATTATGGCCCCCTTTTGCTTGGTGGAAAGTCCCCGATGGCTCTTGATGCAAGGCGATCGCATACGTGCCACAGAGGCGCTGACGTCGTTGGTTGAACCAGGCCCGGGGGTGTTGAAGGCTGTGGCAGACGTAATTGATCGCACAGAAGCTGCACTACGACAGCAAGACATGGAACATGCCCTGTCAGTTCCCAGCATGGGCAGTGGGACCCTCCGCGTGCTGCCAGAGACGGAAGATGTGTCGACGGCACTTCTCTCCAAGGTTGCAACTCGGTCGCCGTGGCGCCGTTTGCTTTCACCACAGCACACGTCTGGACTGGTCGTAGGTGTGGGACTGAACGTGTTGCAGCAAGTGTGCGGCATCAACGTGGTCGTTTATTTCGCTCCCACTGTCCTCCTTCGTGCGGGTTTCTCTAAGACAGACAGCATTTTGCTGACCGCGGGTGTGGGGGTGGCTCAGCTGGTCGCGACATACGCGTTGATGCGGCTGGTGGACAAAATCGGGCGAAGGCCGCTGAACTTTGTGGGGCTGATCGCAATGATTGCAAGTCTTGCCCTCATGGCCACTGCGTTTGTTCATGACGTTTCGCAGCTTGCGATTGCCAAGTGGCTTGCTGTCGGTGGCATGCTTGTGTTTCGTGTTGCCTTTTCGCTGTCCCTGGGACCCCTTCCGTGCGTTTGCTGTTGCTTTCTTGCCCGTCGCGCTGTGTGGGCATCCATAACATAGCCCGTACCATTGCGTGCGATGTGTTGTTGTTGTTGCAGGTACATTATCACACCGGAAGTGTTCCCGTCATCTGTGCGGACCGCCGGGGTGGCTGTGTCATGGGCGGCCAATTGGGTGTTCAACTTCACCGTGTCGCTCACCTTCCTTCCGTTGCTCGATTGGCTCGGTACGACGGCAACGTTTGGCCTGTACGGTGGATTTGCAGTCCTGTCGCTTCTGTTTGTGTGGGGCATGGTGCCGGAAACGAATGGACGGGACATGGAGGCCAAACTACATCGTGGCGAGGAGCAGTAAGGGCCAACACAATTCCTATGTATCCTTGCAGCTGGTGTGCTGTAGCAAGCAACTATCTCACATGCGAGGCTCGACAGAGTTGTAGTGAAAACCCAGCGTGTAGTACTTGGCGTGGAAGCTGCCATGAACATCGTGGTTTGAGCCAACGCTGCCACGCCACACCCTGAGCAGCCGTCGCACCTGACTTTCAGTGGAGTTGTGTCGAACTCGGCACCCATCTGCTGCACAACACCGGCGGCTTGGTACACATGGATCGGGTGCTTCAGAACCGTGGACAACACTTGAATCTCCACTTGGCCGCCCCACTCGGCAGTCGTTTGCAAACGGTTGCAATAGGCTTCCACAGCAGCTGCAAACCACTCCCTCAGATACCCTGCAGCGTGACGAGTTCACACCACTACGACCATACGCACCTGTCATGTCGGTGTCAGCGCCATCAGAGGGGTTGAACTCCAACCACATGGAGTACTCATCAGGATGGGACCGGATGTGCTCGGCCACAGCGTCGCGCAGTTGTTGCACTCCGTCCTGCAGACAGCATCATCACATAGGTTCAGCCCCTGCGGGCCATGTGCACACGCAACGGCACTCACCCCGCTACCAACAGGCTCCCCTGCGAGATCCATCTGCCGGGCAATGGAACGGTACAAGCAGTGCCCGTCGGCAGTGATCTTAGCGATGTGTAAGCCCTCGTCTCCCAACTGCGCCTCAATGGCATCAATCTCCACCTGTCTCTCATCCACTGCATTTTCCATTTCCGCGGCAATTCTAGCTTCACGCTCGGCCTCAGCCTTCTCCTTCCGTTCCTGTGCACCACAACCAACACGCCCACTGTGAAGAGACGCCCCCCGCCGGGGGCGACGACACTGACACCTGACACACCCGTCTTCTTTGGGCCTTTGACTTCTTTTTCTGCTTCTTGCGTTGGATGGCAGCTGCTTCTGCTGATGATGAAGCGTCGTCACCGTCTCCAGCAGCGGCTGTGGCGGTGGCCGGGGCCGGCGCAGCTGCACCACTGTCGCCGGTAGGTGCTTCCGGGGCCGCAGCAGCTGCGGCACTACCCCCTTGGAGAGCGGCCAGTTCATCAGCATGCCGTTTTGCCATTTCTTCACGTCGAAGTGCCGCCGCTGCCTTGGCTTCGGCCTTGCTTACCCCCTTTTTCTTCTTCTTCAGTTCCTTCTCCAGATTCTGACGTGTGCCAGTCCACACACGTGGTGATGGTGATGTAGCCACCCTGAGAGCGACACGCCACCCCAACACACGGATGCCCACGCACTCGGAGCTCCATCTTGTGCCGCTGCTTCATTTTGCTTGCGGTCTCCATGGTTCCCTGCTTGCACTCCAAGTGTGGTTGCCAGCACTGCACACGCCAACACAGTGTGTTGAACACACGCCTCGCGAGTAAACGTCACGTGATTTTCGCACAGCAGCTCGGGCCGAGCAGCAGTTGCGGCATGCACAACTGTACGCTGACGATGGCGTCGCCTCAGACGCGAGTCGCGTGGAAGGCGACGTCCTCGCGGTTTGCCGAGAGTGATGTGCGATCTCTTGCACAGGGTGTGGCCAGGCGGTACCGAGAAGCGACCCCCGAGAGGCCAACCTCCCTCCCGGTACGTGCACGTGGTGGGTTGGATGTGTGCACAACGCTGGACACGACGAGCACCCGCGTGGCGTCTGATCCATCTGACGGACACCCTGTGGACCCTGCTCAAGCGCGTTTCCCTCATTAATCCATTCCAATGTGTCTCAAATGTGTTCTGTTGGGTGTTGGCGCCGATGACCCCAGCTCCCGGTCCGTGCTGCCCCGCAGCAGTTTGGTACCGGAACGGGAACCGCAGGTCGCGCTTTATTGTACGAAGCCAATCAAGCCACGTCTCCCACAGCACCTGTGGTGGCCTCCAGCGCCCGTGGTGGCGCTGGAACTGCTCCTGCTGCCCGCCGCCGTTCAGTTGCTGTGCACAATCGTGTCCACGACCACATGTTGACTGCCCCCGCTGTCTCCCTGTCTGAGGCCGGTTCGTCACACACACGGTCGCGCCGAAGCCGTGGAAAGGCAAAGAGAGCTTCGCGAGCCCATGGTCACGGCCGACAATCTTCAGCGAAGAAGGGCGCCCTGAAGTCCTCGTTTGACTACCTGCCGCCGCAGTACGCCCAAGCCCGCCAAGCTGCGAGCAAGGGTGGTCGCATTTCCATCGACGAGTTTTTGTCCAATCGTAGTGCTCCCCGCGCTTACCGGACACAAACACGCGCACCACCCCAACGTGGTTCACACAAGGTGAAAGACACAGCCGGGCACGATGCGACTTCAAGCCCACACCACGATGGCTCAGAGTCAGTGTCGAGCGGCACATCGGATCAAAGTGCTGCCTCCGAGTATTCTGATTCTGAAACATCGTACACTTCGGTGCGTGGTTTTGGTTGCGGTCATGTTGGCCGCGCTCATGGCGCAAATGTGGTGGGTTTGTTGTTGTGGCGTGCTCACGTCGCTTTGGAATGTGTTGAGCAGTCTTCGGATGAAGAAGCTCGAAGGGTCAAACAAGAGCGTGCGGTTGCTCAGATCATGTTCCAACAACTTCAGGTCAGAGTTTGGCGAAGTGGCACCTGCTGTTTTGATTGTGCGCCGAATAATCTGAACGAAGGCTGTGTTGTTGTGTGTGCCACCACCTGCGTGTGGAGCGCGCAGGCCCAACGGGCTGACCGCGAGCACTTGGCAAAGGAGGTGGCTCAACTCAAAGCGGTGTTGCGAAGGCGCTCCACGATGGCGCCTGATTTCTTGCGAGGAACAAACTTGCTGGAAGAGCTTGCCACCCACGACGTGGGCAGCAACACTGACCCAGTTGCAACAACATCACAATCGGTTCAGGTTTGCTTGGAGATGCCCGACACCCCCGAAGTTTCCTCCATGAGGGTATGTTGCAGTGGTATCCGGGCGTTCGACCGTTGGCGCGTTGTTGATTCACGGTCGTGGCACTGGGGGGCCAGGACGAGCTGAGCATGCTTCGAGTCGGAAACAAACGGCAGCGTGCCTCCATGGCAAGAGCCCACCGCAAAATCGAGGAGCTGGAGTTGGAGTTGGCACACGCGCGGTACACTTGTGTTGCCATGAGCATGCACCATCATCACGTATCCCTGACCGGCCACATGCGTTTGTATGTTTTGAGACCTGTAGAGCCGACACGGAAGAGTCGCGCCAGCAGGCAAACAAGGCTCTGGAGGCCATTCGACAGAAGCGAGGCAATGTGTCCGACGCACATGTTGAGACGACTTCCAAAGGGGTTGGGACGGACTTGCGGTGGGCTTCCATCATGGCCACAACGCAATCTCGTGCCAACAAGCTGTCCGACGAGGTGGTGCGCAAGGACACGCAGCTAGAGGAGGTCCGGTCCCAAGTCAAGCGTCTGGAGGGCAAGGTGAGGCACTGAGGGACTAACTTCGAAGAGACGCCGCTAACGTGTTGAATTGGTGCTGCCCTCTAGGTTGCGGAGCTAAACGCCCTTGTCGCCGAGCAGCACGAACGTTGTGCCGTCCTTGGCGCAGAGGTCCACAGTTTGGAACGTCAGTTAGAGGCTTCGAAGGCTGAAACGTCTACAGTTCGCACCGCGATGGAGTCGCAGGCACAGGCTCTGCAGCTTGCATCGAGACAGCAAACGTTCCTGCAAGACAAGCTCGATAAGCAACTCGTTGTGAGTGGCGTGCTGCATGCTTTGCGCAACTCAGCTGGCATTCCTATGTGCGACAACCAGCGTCACCTGGTGGCTTTCTCGGATTGTTGTTGTTTGCTGGATTGTTGGTTTTGGCGTCGCTCAGAATGTTGCCACACGCCCAAGAAGTCGCAGCCGAAGCGGCTCCAACGCGTCATCTCCTCGAACCAGATCACCCAGGGCATCTGACTCTCCACGAGGTTCTTCACCTCCGAAACTCCGTGTACGTTAAACAAGCTGTTTCTTGCTGTTTTATTTTATGGTTCCCGCTGCGTGCGGTTGGGCGATGCACTGTCATCCACATCATGTTGTGGTTCGTTCTCCCTCCTCTCAACTTCAGCGGAAATCCTCCAAGTCCAAGCTTTCCAAGCGCGACAGTAGCACCGAACCAAATCTCCAGAAGCCCAAGCTTGCCAGGTGTGTCGTCAAAAGCTTGACACGCGCCACGATCGACAGCTTATTGTGGATGGATTTGGTTGTTGAGCAGACGAAAGAGTCGGGTTGTGGCAGCTGCGATGTCAAGCTTCTTGGGGCGGTACGAGACGATCCGTGCAGCCAACATCATTCAAAACGCACGAAAGTTCAGGGGTATGTGAGGACTGTGCCCCATGCACTAGCTGTGCTGTCGTGTTGACCCTGTCCCATGTGGTGCAGACTTGGGAACTGACCAAGCCCAACAGCTTGTCAAAGCTTGCACGATTCTGCTGTTCAAGGACGGAGAGAATTTGCTGACACAGGTATGTGGAGCTTGTTGTCTGTTTGTTTGCTCATGTGGCGAACTCACAATGGACGCTTTCACGTGGCAGGGTGAGAGGGGCCACTTTTTGTTCATTATTCTGGAGGGCGAGTCAAAGATTGTGCTGGAGTCCAGCGGAACGGTACGAGTTGCGCCCGAACGCGCTGCGCTGCCTTTTCTTCTACTTTCTAATTTTTTGCCGTGCGAGGATGGCAGAAACGAGAGTTGTTTCGCAGAGGTCCAGGAGAGGTGGTGGGCGAGTTTGCAATATTTTCCGACGAGCCACGCAAGGCAAGCGTCGTTGCAGTCGGCCGTGTCAAGGCGCTGCTCCTGACGCGTGACAAGTACATGGAGCTCTACACTGCCTGCGTCGGAACGAGTCTGCATGTACGTGTCGCGTCGCCAGCGTGGGAGGCGGATGGTCGTACGGTTTGTTGCCTGGCTAGTTGTGGCAAGACTGACTACCATGTGCGTGTTGGCCAGGTTGTCTTGGAGAAGTTGACAACGTTGCCGTCTCGAAAAGCGTCGACAGCTTCCACTGCCAGCCACTAGCACAGTTGGTTTGCGGGGCCCAAGTGAAACCAAACAATCAAAAACAAACCTGTGTGGGTATCGCTATTCAAGTCCGTGTTACTGCATTGTGCGTGACCGATCAACGAAGAAACGAAAGGCGGTACACACAGCGCCACGACGATGGACCAAAAAACAGCAGCAGAGAGAGGGCGGTGGGGGCTTCACGGAATCCGAAACAGACAGCACGAAACCTCCCCACAGCACTTTGGATGAGGAAGCACTTAGTTGCCGTCAGACACGGTCACCTCCACGCGCACGCCGGCAGCGATGCGGATGGCAGTGATGTGGCGAACCAGATCGGAGTTGCAGTGCAAGTCGATGATACGCTTGTGGATGCGCATCTCGAATCGGTCCCAGGTGTTGGTACCCTCACCGCACGGAGACTTGCGCGTGGTAATGCGCAGGGTCTTGGTGGGCAGGCGCACGGGGCCAGACACGTCGACGTCCTTCTCCAGAGCCTTCATCTTGAGCTCCTTGCAGACCGTCTCGAGGCTCTTGACGTTGCGGGACGTCAGAGTCACACGGATGCGGTGAAGCTGCTGCGGGGCATCAACGCCCTTCTTTGCTGCGTAGGCCATAATGTAAGGGTCGAGGTCTGGCAGGGGGAGAAGGAAACGTGAGATCACAAGGCCAGCCAAGTCACAACACACGGCACAGGCCACGCACCAACTGACTCTTGTCAGTTGGGTAACCTGAAGCGCCATCACCACAACACCCGCGCAGAACAACTATGAGAGCACGAAAGAAAATGGACAACACAGCGACAACCCACCTGAAACCCGGAGTGTGAACAGAAACTGGACGTGAAGAATGCGATGAAGTGGTGAGCACACACGCACAAGCAAGCCACAGACGGCGTGTGTACGAAAAGAATTTTTTGTTTGAAAAATTCAATGTTAACTCTATTTACCATAAAGGACACTACTATGTCGCCCAAGCGGCAGCCAGGCAGGCTGCCGCTTAGCGGCTACCGTCGAGCGCGACGGCTTCGGGTGTTGAGCTTGTCGTCGTCGTCTTCTTCACGGTCGCGCTTGGCACTGAGACGCGAGCTACGACGTGTGGCATGTGGTGAATCCTCGCTGTCTTCGCCATCTTGCTCGTCCGCACCACTGGTGACAAGAGAGATGCTCGGGGTGGAGCTGGCGGCAAACTTCAAGAACCTGCGC
>Ga0213833_1000849_pt1 | contig 25370 bp, 33 predicted proteins | sample SWATP21_FD_160575 | JGI IMG/M metagenome (GOLD analysis project Ga0213833, IMG submission 160575) | Coastal seawater microbial communities from Marineland, Florida, United States - SWA TP2 #1 | ecosystem: Environmental > Aquatic > Marine > Coastal | place: USA: Florida | collected 2016-08-14 | reverse complement strand
GTGTATGTGCGTGCGTGTGCGTGTGCGTGTGCGTGTGCGTGAGTGTGTGCATGTGCGTGAGAACATGTGGATGCGTGGATCATCATTCTGACGCTTGCCGCCCGTCACTCCTGCGCCAGGAACGCGAGAAGGCGCGCAAGAAGAAGCAAGAGGCCATGTCCGAGGAGGAGAAGAAAGCGGAGAAGAAGAAGTCCTGGCCCAAGGAGCTCATTTTCTTCCTGCGCACCTCCGAGCTGCTGCAGGGTCTGGGCTCCAAGTTGAACGTCCGCCACGCCTACATGCGCACCATGGCGGCTGCGGCCCGTCGTGGCCTGCGCGAGTCCGTGCCCGCCGATGAATGGGCACGCACGCCGGTCTGGCCGCACTCTGATCGCCCCTCGGCCGGCGCCATGGGCAGGGGCAGGGGCATGGACATGGGTATGGGCATCCGTGGAGGCCCTAACCGCTCCTCCTCGTCGTCGGCACGTGGTGTGCCCATCGGCTACCCCGCACCTCGCAGCGCGCCGTCGCTCATTCCGCGGCTGGAACAGCGGGTGCGCCAGCGCCTCGGCGCCATGTACGCGCGTGGGTCGTTCTTGGGGCTGCAGGTGTGCGTGATCCACGAGAACCAGAAGCTGGTGGACGTGGCGGCGGGTGAGATGGGACCCTTGAACCCCCGCCCCGTGCGCCCCGACTCGTTGTTTCCGTGTTTGGGGGCCTCGAGGTTTGTGGGCGTGGCGCTGGTGCACGCACTTGTGGCACAGGGGCGTCTGAAGTACGAGCAGCCCATCGCGGAGGTGTGGCCCGAGTTCAGTGAACACGCCAAGAGGTGAGTGGCGGGGCAACAGCGTCGGCCTGAGCTTTGAGCATGGTGCATGGGCATGTGCAAGTGCAAGTCTGGGCGGGTTCCATGTGTGTGTGTGTATGTGTGTGGTGGGTGGCGTTGGTTGGGCGATGTTGGTTGTGTCTTGTTCTGTCTGTCTGCCCTTGGCATCCCATCGCTTCCTCACGTTCCGTTGGCACGTTTGTGTGTGTGTGTGTGTGTGCGTGTGCTCCTATTTTCTTTTCTTGTTGTGTGGCTGGCGGTTCCGGTGATTCCCCCCCACCAGTGCCACCGTGCGCGACCTTCTGCGCTGCCGCTCTGGCGTCGAGGGCTGGGTGCCGGACGAGTTTGGCATCCGCAACGTGGGCGACTGGGCGTCACACGTGAAGGCCATCACCAAGGCCGAGGCCACCATCTTGCCCTTCCTCGAGGAGGACCAGGCGACGGCAGAGACTGCGGAGGCGCACAAGCGCGTGCAGATGCCCGACAGCGCCGGTGGCAGTGACAGCGGCAGCGGCTTGGGGTTGAACGCAGGCGACAGCGCCACCGCAGGTACCACGACGGCGGCAGAGGACTGGTTCATGTCCACGGTCAGCGGAACGCAGGCGTCGGGTCTCAGCCCTGAACGTGAGGCCATGGGGCACCTGCTGTTTGGCTGGTCCTGGGCCGTGGGTGGTGTGGTGGAAGCTGTCACGACAGGCACCGCGCGTGACGCGCTTCGAGCCTCCCTCACGGACGCGCTGGGCGTGTCGGATGAGGTCATGTTTGGCATCCAAGGCGCCTCTGCCATCCGTGCTGTGGCTGGCGCAGGTGCTGGCGCAGGTGCGGGTGCGGGTGCGGGTGCGGGTGCGGGTGCGGGTGCGGGTACTGCGGACACACGGGAGGCGGCTTTGGCACGTGAGTTGCACAAGCGCACTGCGAGCTTGCAGTTGGGCACTGCCGCTGCGGGTGGCGGTGACTTGGGGGACTCGCGGGCTTCTGCATCAGACGCCGGACAGCAGGCAGCCGGTGCTGGGGACTCTGCTCGCACTCGCATCGCCGCAGCAGCTGCCGGTGGTGCTGGTGGCAACGCGGGCGCAAGCGGCCTGGATGTGTTGCCTGGCGGTGGCGAGAGTGTGGGCACGGGACCCGCTCATGGCAAGGATGGCAGTGTCACAGCAAGCAGCGTCAGTGGCAGCGCCATGGGCGCCAGCTCGAGTGGGGCACACACGGGCGCAGGAAGTGGCGCTGGCGTCGGTGTTGGTGCGGGTGATGCGTTGGGCAAAGGGGCCTCGGCCACCGGCAGTGTTGCCAGCGACAACGAAGACGACGTGGCTGTGGAGGATGAAGAGGATGGTGGCGGTGAAGCCATGGTCACGGCCATGGCGGCGCTGGAACTTGCGACTAAGATGGGTGAGGCTGGGTTGGAGGACTTGTCAGGGCTGCGTGGAAAGGAGTTCATGATGGACCCACGGTGCGTGTGGCATGCGTCGTGTCGTGACGTGTCGTGTTTCTGGGCTGTCCAGCTGTTTTGTTTTGTTTTCTTTTCTTTGCTCTTCTTTTGGACGGGGACACCACGAACGACACTCACGCCAATCATGCACTGGCTTTTGTGTGGACACAGGATGTTCAACGCGCGGCGACTGCGCGAAGCGTGTTTGCCTGGCTCCAGCGTGCTGGCGAGCGCGCGAGGCCTCGCCAACGTGGCCGCGTGGCTGTCGGAACACAACATGGTCGGCGGCAACACAACGGATGCCTCCACCTATGGCTTGGGCTTCCGCCAGTTCAGCTTCCAGGACCCTGACGGGCGGGTACGTGGTTGGCTTGGGTTGGCTTGGGTTGGCTTGGGTTGGCGTGACCAGCGTGGTCACTCGCACGTGAACACTCTCGCTTCGGTCGGTGGATCCTCATGTTCTGTGTCGTGGTTGTGCTGTTGTGCAACCCCCAGGTGCGCGAAACTGGATTTGGCACCGCCGCTCTGGGAGGTTCGGTTGTGTTCACGGACCCCGTGATGAATTTGTCGGTGGCGGTGACGGTGAATGAGCTCACGCCCAACCGCGTGGTGGTGAAAGAACTGGTGTCGTTCATTTGTCGCGAGCTCGATGCAGGCCTGCCCATCGATCTGTAGGTTGGTTGATGAGATCCGTCGGCTTTGTTCTGGAGGCTCTTGTGGGGCGACGCTGGCTTCGGCTCCAAGTGTGATGATGAGTTGGGGTTGTTGTATGTGTGCCAGCAGTGTTGTGTGGCATACAAACTCAAGTTTGTTTTCATGTTTACACACGGCCATGCCTCGGTGCACCAAACGACACATACAATACGAGGCCAGGGCACAAAACAATGTCCTAACAACGAGACCATGGTGACGGCACTAAAAGGTGTACGACCACACAGTGCGACCGTTCTTGTTTTGAACAGGTCTGGCGTTGCGGCGAAAAGAAAGGATAAACTGTTGCACCTGCGCTTCTGACACCTGCTGTGTCGTGGTCGAAACAAACCACTTGACACCTTCGGAGCACGGTGGCGTGGTAAGCGAGCCGTCATAGCGGTAGTAGGGCGACTGCATGGCATTCAACATGTCTGCAGAGTAGAAAGACGTGCATGAACACAAGGGCAATGCTCGGTGAAACACATGGGCGGGGGGCTCACTCACCATTCAGGTCGATGTTTGGAACGGGTGTGCCAGCATTCGTCATGACACCCCAAAACGCGTCCAAGAACGTGTTGTTCACATTTGTGTTTCCACCGAACATCATGCCCAGCACAGCAAGGTTCTTGTTTGCGTCTTCATGGACCTGGACACACACAGGAGGATGAACGAACTCATCTGGCAAAGCAAGCGTGCACCACTGCCAAGAGAGAAGGGAAAAACAAAGAAAAGTGAAGCTGGCACGCACCATGTGCATTTCCAAAGGGTATGCCATGCCGTTGATGGTGTGCTCAGACGGTGTGTGAAAGTGGAACTGCTTAAGACGATACGTGACCCCATCAACGGTCAATCCATGATCCGCTGGCTCCCCAGGCACAGGCTCGATTGCAAAGCCTGGGTGGCCCGCTTTGCGAGCGACTTTACTCGCGTTGCTGAGCGGAATCGAGTAGTTGTACTGCAGCGCAACGAGGCCTGGCCGACAGGAATCGCACGCAACAAACAGGAGGGACACATCACGTTGAGGTGGGGCACAACACAAGCGCTCATGGCACCAGCAAGCAAGAACGAAACGAACCGCCGCTGGTGGCATCGGCGGTGACGATGTTGATGGGCGATTGTGACTGCAATGCACATTTCGGGTATCCAATCGACGCCCAGTACCTTGGGGCTCCCTCTCCAAAATAGGACCAGTGTGGCTCTTCCGAATGTGGCTTGTCCGGGCCTGAAGGAAAAGTAATCACGTTGTATTCATGCCCAACAAGGTGAGGTACAACAAACAAACTTCGGTCCCACACCAGACGCACCAGGAGCTGTTTCACGACCAACAAAGAACATGCCGGCCCCAATCACCAAAGCCAACACCAGCGCGATAGCAAAACCAACGAAGGTGCACATGCGCTGTTTGTTGTTGGAAGTGCGAGGTGAGTCCGTGGGACTGCAAACAACAGTGACAAGTGAGTGGTGACCACCGTGCACCCAAACAAACACTCGCACGCCACACACGCACTTGATCTCAATACTCATACTCTCTGGCTTGACGCCACTGGAGCCCAATGGATTGCTGGTCACAACATCACTCATGGTTGATCCAGGTGTTGTGCCGGAGCTGCTGTGACCTACCTCCCCCAATCCCCCAAAGCTGCCGATGACCGAGAATCTTCGCTGCTGCTGAGTTCAGCTTGCAAAGTTGACGTGACGTTCATGGGGTATTACACATGATTCACGTTTGCTGCTGTGATCGTGTGATCGTCCCGCCGCGTTGCTCACACGCGCGCCTTGCGCTGCCGAGGCCTGCACCATCCTGCACACGTCTTGTTCACACGCCTGTCCGCGTGAGACGCCGCGTGTAGACATGTCGTCTGCACCTCAAGGGGGCGTGGCGGCATGCGATGACCCTGCAGGGGTTGGTAGTGGGGCACCGTGTCCGCCAGCTGGCTTGCACACCGCAAGTGAAAGCGCAGGTGCAACCACGGCCGAGTTTTTCTTGAATGCTGGCCCAGACACGGTTCCTGATGACGTGGACAAGCACCTTCGTTTGTTTCCCCCAGGCGATGCCTGCGGCAACGACGTCGCACACGCCATCATTGTTGCGATGCGGCGGTGGCATGACACACTTATTGCGTCGTCTCAGCAGGTGGCCCCAGACGACTCGCACAACGCTGGAACACCTGGTGTTGATGAAGCATCAGACCACACACCACCATCCCATTGTGGTGAAGCCATCCCGGTGGACGTGCTGAGTCGTTGCTATGACTGCTGGGCCCTGTGCGCACGTTTCTTCGGGCGTCGAATGCGCGTGTTCACTGAGGCACCCGTGCACCGATTTGTGTTCAAGCCATCAGAGGCCTCTGCCACTGACGGTGAGCTGCGTATCCCATCTCCACGTTGGACTGCTGGTCGTGGTTTCTCCTTTGCCGTGTGGGTCCGGGTTCCGGTTTCGGTGGTGCCGTCGTCAAATTCACACCAGGAAGGTGGGACAGCCAACAAGGAAGCAGCCGCAGCCGCCGCTGCCGCCGTCGCCACACAGGGCGTTTCTTCTGGCGCTGTTCCCGCACCAAGTAGTCCAGGCATTATGAGCAGCGCCAGTGCCACTTCCACGACTGATGCGGTTGTGTCCTCATCCCAACGGTCGCAGCGCTCCCACTCCGCAGCAACAACCACAACCTCAGTTGGCGTCGACAAAGGTGCTGGTGGCGATGACGCTGCCGCCAACGCACCATCCGTGCCTCAACAAGAGCAACAACCCACCGCCATGCCGACTGCGTCCTCCACAATGGGTCGCCGCTTCGTGCCGTCGCCACCGCCTCGACAGCCAACGACGAGTCGAGTGCGTGGCGTTGGCGGTGGTTCTGGCCTCACATTGGCCGAGCCGAGCGCCGTTTCGCATGGCACCGTTGTCACACGCACCGCCACGCTTTTAAAGTTGCACGCTGTGCGATGTGGCATCGAGGTGCGGCTTCACTGGTCCAACCAGCGGCCTGCCGTGCAAAAGTTGGAGTACCGTGTGTCCAACGGTCCATGGAATGCCGTGCACGCGGACGTGCGACTGCGCCGGGGCCGGTGGTCACTGGTCACTGTGACTCATTCCTACCCCTATGTTGGTCGCAGCATGGCGACGCTGTATGTCGATGGCCTCGTGGTACGTGGGTTGGGTCCCGACCACAGGGGTTGAACCAGTTGTGTTCTCTTGGCTGTGTGGGCTTCGTCCCATTGGTTGGTGTTCCAGCAGTGTCTCACACGCATGTATGTGCCATTGCGTGTGCAGGTGCTCAACAAGCCATTGTCCTTTCCGCCTGTGTCCTCCACGACGCAGTTCTCAGTGGCATCAATTGGCCAAGGCTTTGTTGGAGCTGTTGCACATCCCACATTGTTCGTGTGCGCGCGCGATGCTGTGTCGTCCAGCCTGTGCTAGTTGCGGGTGGGGTGGGCGTGATTTACGCGTGTTGTGCCTGACACGGTGCGCTTGTGCCGACTGCTTCCAGGTACCAAGGTGCCCTCCCGGCCAGCGTGGTGCAAGAGGCATGGCTGCACGGACCCAATGTGCCCACTCTTGCACACCACCTGCCCTCTCCCATCCCGTTTCCCTTGTTGAGCATTCTTGGCAGCACCGCGGATACACCAAGCTCTTCATCGGCAGTGGCGACCAATGCCATTGCTGACGCCGAATCGAATGGCGTCGTCGTCATAGCGCACTACTCTGCAGCCGCATGCACCAAATCCACACGTGGTGAGTCACAGTTCGTTTTTTTCGTTTGACTTGGTTTGTGTGTTTTGCATGCCCGCAAGTGCAGTGCTGATGTCGGAGTGTTGCTCTTGCGTTCATTCGTTTTTTTGTTTTTTTGTTTTCTTTTTTGTTTGTTTCAGGTGGCCGCGAGGAACACTTGTGCGCGGAGTGGCGTTCCAGTGGCTCTGGATCTCTGCTGAATGGCGACATTCGCATGGGTGTGGTGCCCGACGATGACGGCGACCAACGCTTCGCCGTGCTGTTTGGTGGCGTGGAGGCGTGCAGCGACCTGGTGAACCCCTTTTCCCAGTGGCGATGCTTGGGTGGCATCCCGCGCTCGTTGCAGTTGGTGTGGTGGGCGTCGCAGTGGTCTGTGACGGACGTCTTCTTCGAGTCAAGCGCGCCTGTGGTTGTGCACGACACGGGTGCCAATGGCGTTGGTGGAACAAACGGAACCAGCTCTGGCACTGGTGGCACTGTCCCGACGGGTGGAAGCGCTGTGGCGCTGAACGATGACGGGCGGCGAGTGGACGCCCTGTCATGCGCTCTAGGAGCGTTGGCTTGCCTCCTTCGCTCGTCCGCGTCCTTTCGAGAAGATATGGCCCAGATTCGGGGCCTTGTGCTGCTGCAGCACATTCTGAGACAAGCTCGGCGAGGTGCCCTCACGACTGCCGTGGTGGATGCCGCCTTTGAGTGCGCCATCGCCTGCAGACCGTTCCGCCACCTGTTCATCACGGCTGCTCGCAGCGTGCTATGTGATTTTCGGATTTGGTGCCGCGGCCCGTGGTCCTCGCAATTTCATGTTCGTGTTGTTGTGTGTTTCGTGTGCCTGCGCGCGTGCATGTGTGTGAGCATGTGTGTGGGTGTGGGTATGAGTAGATGTGTGCAAGCGTGGTGGCAACTTTCCCACAGTGTGACGGACCTCACAATGGGTTCCTGTTTGGCATGTGGTATGGTGGTGTGGGACGTGTCTTGTTTGACACACGGCGCCGGGTTTTTGCACGTGTGATTGGCATTGCCCCCGCCCCGCCCCTATATGTGGTGATATCTCTTGTCAGTGGTTGCGACGCCTCGGCAGCCTGATCTCCAGGTCACCCCGCGTGTTCCACAAGGTGTTGGGCGTACAACGTGTGCTGGACGCACTGCACACCTTCTACTCCCACGAAGCCTGGCAACGCGGTGCCGCCCGTGAGCCCGGCATCCCTTCCGTGGCGGTATACGGCAAGCTGGCGACCATTGTCGTCATGAACATGCTGCCCCCACCAAACCTGTCCACGTCACAGGGCCGCGCCTCCGCCATCACGTTTCCTCGCCCACGCTACGCGGAATTGAAGGCCATTCTCACGTACTGTTTTGCGCGCCACCACGAACCCACCACAGCAGAGATGCTGTTGCTCGTGCGCTTCTTTGCACAGGCGCAGCCCATGATGGTGATGGGGTACATGGAGCGCGCCAACGGCGTCACGGGCGTCGTGGCGTGCCTCGAGTCCACCTGCGGCGCCGTCCGACAGGCTGCCCTGCGGCTGCTGGCCTTCTGTTTAGCCTTTCGCCGCCTGCACGAACGTGGTGGTGGTGGTCGAACGCCGGCCACCCACCCGGCACATGCGGCCCCGCTTCGTCGACAGACGGTCACGGCCTCCGCCAGCCATCGCCAGGGCGCAGGGGCTGCTGACGTGAAGACGTCTTCCACCGCCGCTGCCGCCGGCACCACCACCACCACCTCCTCCTCCACCTCCACAGGTGGTACCCAGCCATCCGTCACTAGGCACCGATCTGCGACCAGCACAGCGCGAGTGGCAGACCCGCGTGTCGGGGGTGGTCACACCTCGGCACCCCCCACTCCACAGCGTGCCCCGCGACGTCAAACCGTGCGAGCCCCCCCACTCGGATCGATGGGCGCAGCAGCCACCGCGGCTGGTTCGGCCACCAAGCGTGGAGGTGTGTCGGCCTCCGCTGGTCACAGTGCCCGAGCTCGCGACAGTGGCTCGGCACGCGAAGTGCGTGTGTTGGGGGCGGCACTTCGAGCCCTGCAGCTCAACACGGAGTTCACACTGGAGGACGTTAGTGCAGCCGTGGAGCTGTTGCTTCCCATCCAGACGCTGTCACGGTACCCAAGTGGTTTCACGTGTGGCACCCGCACCTGCCCGTTCAGCGAGCCCCAAACGCCGCTGGAGTGCCCCAATGCGCTGCCGCTCCTGTTTTGGATGATCCGACGCACCTCCGCCGCTGCACGTGCGTCCGTGCTTGTCGAGTTCACCATGCAGCTGAAAACGAACCCGGAGTTCGTGGACATGTGGCTGGCGCAGACCGGCTGGCAGTCCTGGTTGCTCGGTTTGTTGCCGTCTTGGTCCTGGGAACCGTGGTGGGCTGCAGCCCGCTCGACCCCCTCTTCCCCAACCGCGACAGGCACCGCTGGAGCACGTACCGCCAGTTCCGAGGGTGGCAGTGCCACGGATGCTGTGCTTGTGTGGACGGGCGGCGCACCGGGATCCAGCGTGGCTGGTGCGTTACCGCGCCGCATCTTGGCCACGCACGGGCGCGGTGAAGCCGATGTGTCGTCGTGCACCATCGTCATGGACATGCTGGCGCTGTTGCTTGCCACGAGCCTGACACAGCCACGGGGGTGGGAGGTGTGGGCTGCCACATTGGCGTGCGTGCGGCGCCGGCTGGTGGAGGAAGAGGCCTTGGTGTGCGTGCCGACTCTGGGCACAGCACCCAGCGACGGCACGGACGCGAACGCGACAGCAGCTAGCGCAGCAGCACGTGACGCAGCAGCCCCAACCGACGCACCACCTCGCACTGTGCCTGGGGGTGGTGCGGCGGATGGTCCGGATGAGGAGCGCCCATCGACAGCGGGCGGCAACCATAACCAGCCTTCATCTTCATCCACCGCAGCTCGCCCCCCACACCACCCGCCGGCGTGGGATATTGCTGCGGGTGCCACGGAGCTGGTTGTGAGTCTGGCAGGTGCCACGTTGTCCCGCCTTGTGCGCGAACGCTCCTCCACCGCACCCCCCGGCGCAACCCTGGTGGAGAACATCGGCCGCACCCTGCTCTTGCTTGAAAGTCGCGTGGCACCGGGACGGCTTCAGGCACTGGCATCACCACTGGTGGCGGTCATCACGTGGCTCCACACCGCAGGGCAACTTGAGCCGTCGTTGGCGGTGGCTGCCGCCGCGATGCGGCTGTTGACGCTGTCGCTGGCGCCACTGGTGCACCGTGATGCGGAATCCCACACTGTGATGCAGGCGTTGACGTCGCTAAAGCAGTTGGTGGAGGCGCGTGTACCTTCTGCTCATGCCGGTACCTCCGTGGCTTCGAGCGATGATGGCACAGACTGGGTGTACCTGGCGGTGTGGGGCATCATCCAAGCGTGGCGCCTTGCAGGAGACACCGGCAGTACCAAACGCAGCAACGACGGCCACAGCAACAGCAACAGCAACAGCAACAGCAACAGCAGCAGCAGCAACCGTACCAACAACAGTAGCAACAACCAAGAGGTGCTTGCAGCTGTTGGGTTGGCGATGGTAGAGAACGACATGGGCACTCCCCATGTGGCGGCGTTGGTCGAAAGCACGCAGGGCAAACCATTGGCAGAGCGAGCGCACACCCTGTTCACTGCGCTGGAGGACTTTTGCCATGCTGGTGCCAGCCGCTCGCTTGCGTTCACCCCAGCAACGGCACCCACCCATGCTGCGGTCATGGACCCCGCGCTTGATGGCAGTGGTGGCAGTGGTGGCGGCGCCGCCAGCAGCGCTGGTGATGCCCTAACCGGTGCCGTGCCCGTCGACAACGAGGCCGGGCGTAGCACCGCTGCTGCGGCTGTCGTGTTGGGCCAAGCCCCCTTTGCCAACCTCACGACGTTGCACAGGCTGCAGCAGGTGGCCCGCGCCCACCACGTGGCGTCGCAGGTGGTTGCTGCGTGGTCCCTCAGGGCGCACGCAACCGAGAAGGGGTGGATGCAGCACGTGACAGCCGCGCAACTGGGCTCCACCGCTCGCCATGCAGTGGAAACGGCGTCACGCCATCCACCGACGCGGCGTGGTCGGGAGATTCTTCGCAGGTCGCTGGCGGCCGGCATGCCTGGGCTGTCCGAGGCGGTGGCGTTGGTTGGGGTGAGGAAGCGCGCGGAGTCGGACTGGGATGACGTACGTGCTGCACGGTTGCACAGGGTACCCGTGCCGCGCATTCAACCGGATCCTCTTTGTGTTCTTGCTGGGCATGCACACTTGGAGTCGTGCTTTGTGTGCTTTGTGTGCTTTGTGTGCTTTGTGTGCTTTGTGTGTGTGGCGTGGTGTTCGGTGTGGCGTGGTGTTCGGACTCAACTCACTTGGTGCTGGTTGGACTGTTTTTGATGGTGAATGTTGTTGTTGTTGGTATGCTCGTGGTTGTTGTTCGGCAGTTTGCCCACTCACAATGGAGGCGAGAGCGTAAACGACTGCAACAGGACGAAGAGCTGGATTCGCAACGCACCGAACTCGCGAAGCACATCCTGCTGAAGTGTATGCGTGTGCTGTCCACGGGTGATGCTTTATCGAAGAGACTTCGTGCTGCCCACCAGCTCCAACTGCAAGGTAGGCGTGTGGTACTGCGGGGCTTGTGACGCGGAAGGTGGCGCGCCTTGTTTTTTCCCTGCTGTTGCGTTGCTTGGGGCGTGTGGGTTCTGACCCCATTTTTTTTTTTTTTTTTGCGTGTCAGATGAACATGTTGTGGTCAGCTCCGATCCATCCCTGACTCTGCACTGGAAGCTCGACACACACCTTGACGGCGCGTCGACGTGCGCACGCCTTGCGATGTGCCGCATGGATGGCTTCACAGACCGCGCGTCACGTCCAACGTATCCCAGCAACGACCAGAGTCGCATCGCGTACGCCGGCTGTCCTGTTTTGAGATTGCTGTGTGTGTCTTGCAAGGCGCCACGTTGCTTACATGTGCTGGTGTGCTGGTGTGTGCAGCTACGCGGCGGCTCGTCGAGCCCGACAGACGGAAGAGGGCGGTGCAGCAGCCGCAGAAGAAGGAGGGGAAAGTGGACCAGCTGCAGACGGAGGGGACACAGGCGTCACTGCTGCGTCGTCAGCAGAGGACGCAGCCAGTGGCAATGAGGGTGCCACTGGCTCGAAGCGTGGCAGCGGTGTGGACACGGACACACTAGCACGCAGACTCGCAGCAACCACAGAGGTGAAGGACGTGTTTAGTGCGGAGGCGACCGAGGCTGCGGCAGACGCAGCGGCTGCTGAGGCTGCGGCAGCATCAGCATCGGGGTTGCACTTGGGTGGTGATGCCGAAGATGCCGGCGACGAAGCGAACAACGACAGTGGCCGTAATGGCGCTGGTGCTGGCGCTGGCGCGGGTGCAGGTGCGGGTGCAGGCGCAGGCGCAGGTTCCACAACCCGTGGTCGGCTGGTTGGGGTCGCGGAGGTGGATGAAGATGATGATGAAGCGGATGCCGATGCGTTGGATGTGGTGGGTGGTCGTCAGGGCGGAGAGTCCAGTGTTGCCTCGGAATCGACGCGTCCTGCTGGTGGCGGTGCAGGCAGTGCGGCTCCTCGACGAGCGTCTGATGCTTCTGCGGAGCTCCTTGTTGGTTGGAGCAGCCACCAGAGTGACGCTGGCAGCGTGTCAAGCCAGCCAGACACGTCACAGCAAGGTGGCGCAGGGAACACCACCGCAAGCACCAATACTGCAAGCGGTGATGCGTCTCACACCAAACCTCATGCGCCGCATCGTCGGCGAAAGTTGGGTTCGGACGTGTTGCGAGCAGCGACATCCGTTCGTGTGTGGTGCCAAATCATCAAGCCGCGGGGTATTGCTGACGGCATTTTGTGCCTTGTGGATCAAGACTTGATCTGGGAGCCGCAGCCTGATCCTGATGCCGAAGAGTCGGATCAGACGTATCTCCGCAATCAACAACGCCGTCGGTGGCCGGCCAACACCATCACTGGCGTGCAGCTGCGACGGTACAGGCTACGCAGCTCGGCGTTGGAACTTTTTGTTCGGCGACACTGCCGTTGCAAGCGGTACTTCCTCAACTTCAAGCCCAAGCACCGTGACGGTGTTGCGCGCGCCATCGCCTCTGTGCTGCCTCGCCGTGTGTATCGTCAAACGCCTGGCTACTCGTCCGGCTTGTTCTTCACCCGTTCTGGCGCTACCCAGGCCTGGCTGGATCACCGGCTGTCCAACTTTGACTATTTGATCAAGCTCAACACCTTTGCAGGCACGACCAGACGTTGGGCGCTTGCTTGCATTGACGGTGCGCTGACAAGCTGCACGTGCTCCCTTGCATGCGTATGTGTATGTGGTGTGTGTGCATTGTGTGTGGTGGTGGTCGCAATGCAATCGTCGGTGTTGATGCAGGTCGGAGCATGAACGATCTCACCCAATACCCCGTGTTTCCGTGGGTTCTCGCGGACTACAACACCGCCACCCTTGACCTCTCCAACCCTGCCACCTTCCGAGACCTTCGCCGCCCTGTTGGTGCGCTGACGTCTGCGCGGCTTCAGGAGTTCCGGTCTCGGTACCACGCGTTCGAAGGCTCTGGCGTCCCCCAATTCATGTCCGTGGCCGCGGAGCGCGTGTGTGGGGGGCTGAGTGTTCCCCTCCCCTCTTCCCTTTTGCGGTGGTCCCGTGTGGTTAGGGTTGATCCCTGCAATGTGTCGGTTTCGCTGCAGGTACGGGTCGCACTACTCCACCGCAGTGGGGACGGTCCTGCACTACTTGCTGCGGCTGGAACCGTTCACGGCGCAACACGTGGCGTTTCAAGATGGGCACTTCGACGTGCCGGATCGCCTCTTTTTCTCGATCCCAGAAACCTTCAACATGTGCATGACCTCGCTGTCGGAAGTGAAGGAGCTCATCCCAGAGTTTTTCTTCCTTCCAGACATGTTCCGCAACCTGTCTGGTTTCACGCTGGGCAGCACCCAGAACGGAGAGACTGTGGTATGTGCCGATTGTGCTCGGGGGTGGGTTGTGCAGCGCGATGGTTGGCAGGAACTCACCAGTCCGCACCCGATGTTTTGCTTCAGTGGGACGTGGAGCTGCCTCCATGGGCGAATGGGAGCCCCGAAGAGTTTGTTCGTCGCCACCGAGAAGCTTTGGAGTCACCATACGTCTCTGCGCACCTCCATCACTGGATTGACCTGGTGTTTGGGTACAAACAGCAAGGTCCAGAAGCGGTGAAGGCTGACAACGTGTTCTACTACCTCACCTACGCCGACGCGGTCAACATTGACGAGATCGAAGGTATGCCGCATGTGCCGTGCGTGCAGCGTCGCCTTTGGAGCTGTGCTGGGGCGAAGGAGCGTTGGCATTGAGTGGCACTGACATTGACATGCGCATCGCCATGGCGTTGCAGACCCGTACCTGCGCCGTGCCACTGAAATGCAGATTGCACACTTTGGGCAGTGCCCGCAGCAACTTCTCACCACACCACACCCTGCTCGTTCGCCGACGATGCCTGACTCACGGCCACTGGCCCACGATTTACGGTCGTTGGCGGCGGTGACTCAGCCACTGGTTGCGTCTTCTCCAGCAACGAGGAGTGTGGCGCCAGAGTCTTCCATGAACGGTACGCGTGCGGCATCGCATGGTATGGTTGTCCTGCCTGCTGACTCGCGCTAGCTGGCGCTTGCGTGGCCTTCCCGCCCATTTACGTGTGGTGCTGTTGTCTTCTTGTCTTGTTTGACGTTGTGTTTGTGCACGCCACGTGTGCGCAGACTTCTTTGTGGTGACCACCGACTTTGTGTTGGTGGCGGAGCTCCGTGCGGAGGGCGTGTCCATGTGGCGCCCGGTTGGTCCACAGGGCACACGGTCACTCGGAGATGTGGTCGTTCGAGGCACGGCTGCGCCTGCTGCTGCTGTCATGGTCGTGGATGCCATGTTGCGTCGTGAACGTGGCGATGCGGTTGCGGGCGCTGCCACTGACGCGCATGCTAGTGTTGACGCTGGTGGTGGTGGTGGTGATGTTGATGGTGATGGTGCTGGCGCTAACGGTGTGGAAGCCAAGGCAGAGGAACCGCCAGCGGCCTTGGCTAGTGGTGATGATGGCGCCACACTGCGGGCCTTTGTGGAGCCGCATGGGTATGCCTACCGATGGCACTCCCGCGAGGAGTTGACCGACCCCGAGTCACTGTCAGTGTGGTATCCACGTCCACCTGACCGTACGTGTCTGCCTTGCCTTGCCTTGTCTTGCGTTGCCTTGCTGTCAGCTCCACTGTGTGTTTGTGGTTGGTGCTGACTTGCATGCGCCTCCTCCCCCCCCCCCCCCCCCCCCCCCCCCCTCCCCCCCCCCCCCTCTCCCCTTTTCGCCTCATGCATCAGATTATGTTGCGCTGGGCTGTGTTGGTTGCCTGGGTGGTGGTCCTCCCCCGGAGAACGCATGCCTGTGCGTCCACGAGTCCCTTGTCGATGCTGCTGCCGTCCACGCAGCCATACGGCTGCCGCCGTCTTCGTTTTCGCCTGTGCAAGAAGAGCAAGGGCTGTGGTGCGTGAACAACCGCAGTCGCACCTTCCTGGTGCCAGGCATGGCTGCCGTGATAGCGCCTGCCAACGTGAACGTTGACGCACCATCGGGCCCGGACGAGGACGTGTCTGCTTCTCCACATGCAGCAGTCGTCATGCAGGATGCCGTATCGACTCAGCGGGGCGATGACACCAGCAGCGAGAACGATGTTGAGGCACCCATGCTCACAGAACGCGTTGTGGATGCTGTAGATTCGGTTGCGGACGCCCTGAACATGGCCGCAGAAACGGTCGTGTCGGGTGCGGCTGCAGTGGTCAGCACTGTCGTGGGACAGCTTGCAAACGGCGGCGATGGTTTGGATGCCGATGCCCCCGCCTCCCTTGCATCGACCAAGGGACACGCGAAAGAGCCCGCCATGCGTTATCTTTTGTCGTCCCATGAACGTGCCGTAACGCAAGCGTACGTGTTGCCCTTTGGTTGACTTTTTTTTGAGAGCCTCCCAACGACCTTTTTGGTTTCTTCTTTTCTGTTATCTCTGCAGGTTCAAGTGGAGACCCTCCCCCACCCATGGTTTCGTGCTGGTGCCTCCATCGCCAGCGGTGGCAGCCGTTGCACGTGCCGCCCGGAGCGCAGTTGCTCCATGCCAACATGCTGGCAGCGGGTGTGCGGTGCAGGTATCAACTGCCTGCCACGCGTCGGTGGCGTCTATTGCCGTGCTGCCCGGAGACGGCAGTGTGCTCGTGATCGACGCCCGCGGCAAACTCGATCGCGTTGTCGTTGCCTGTGCGATCGTGGAACCGACTCCTCCTGGTGGTGAGGGCACCACCAGCGAGTCGCGTGGGCCGCGTGGTGCGCGTGATAAGGGCAACGAAGCGTCCAGCACAGCAGCTAGTGCGAAGAGGCCACCTGCTGGCTCGTTGATCGACCCAGAGTCCGTCCAGCACCAAAGTGCCACCAACACCAACTCCTCGGCACCTGCACTCCCACGCCCACCACCACCCCCACCACCTCGTGTCTCGCCGTCACCAACACCACCACCACCACCATCGCCATCACCATCACCATCACCCTCTTCATCATCACCACCACCGCCGCCGCCACCTCGACGCGTAGAGGAGCCTCAAGGAGAAGCGTCTACTGCACCCTCGCCACCACCACCACCTCCACAGCCTGTGACGGTGCCACCACCTCCACCACCACCATCATCTGCAGTCCCAGGCTCACACCCAACTCCAGACGCTGATGGTGCCAACGACGCTCATGCATCGCGTTGGAGCCGTCGTGTGCGCAGTGTGCGCATCACTGCTGTGCGAGACGCCACTCTCGCGCCCGGCCTGCTTCCTCACCTCCCTGTCATGAACCCCAGTGGCCCGTTCACGGTGCCTGGCACCAACGGGTGGCCCGTGTGCTGCTCGTCGGATGGTCGATTTGTGGCCACAGTTGCTGCCGGTGGAACCAGCATCGAGGTGGGTTGCATTGCTGGGGTTCTTTGCTGTTTTCGCGGTTGGGCAGGGTGGGTTGTGACTTGCACCATGAGTTTGTTCCTGTTCTCTCTCTTGTCGCCGCTTTATTGTATGTACTCCATGTGGCTCACTCACATGTTCATTCATGTCGGTGCCGTGTGTGCCTGTGCAAACGCTTGCTTGTAACTGCAGCTTCGTGCGCTGGATCCAGTTGGGGCGGCTGTAACCCGTGCTGCATCGCTGCCGGTGGCTGGCGGTGGGATTACGACGCTTGCCATGTCCCACAATGTGCTTGTGGCTGGATTCGCAACCGGATCTGCGATGGTGTGGCTCTGTCACGGAATGAAGTCTGCCTTCACAACGCCTTCCATTGACGCTCGCCCCATTTCTGTGCTTTCCAACGCTGGCACCAGCGCTGTGACGTGTGTTGCCTTGGATCGCGAAGCAGACCTTGCTGCAATAGGATGCGACGATGGCGTGTGGGTGCGTTACATGTGTGACATTTATTTCTTGTGTGGTCGCGGTGTCCTTGCAGATCTATCGCCCTCGCCATGTTCGCTCACAGCTTCTTTGTTTTGTTGTTTTGGTCCCATGATATTGTGTCTTGGCAGGTGCACGAGATTAGTCGCGCCCGCGCCATGCACTGTTTGCCATGTCGTGGTGCTTGCCGAGTAGTGGTCCTGTCAACCGGTGACGTGATCGTTGTGTGCCGCAACGATGAGGGCACTGCCTGGCAGCTGCGTCGTTTCACGGTGACGGGACGCTTCATGCGCACCTGCGACCTGACTTCTCCCGCTACCCGTGTCACAACTGTTTCCTCTGGCGACCACACCTCCCCGCTGTTGCTCGTGGCCGACGAAGCTGGCTTTGTCCGGTTCTATGATGTGGACTCGTACGTGTGTGCCAGTCTGCCGGTCACACGCGCATGTGCGTGGTGCTGTTGCGTGATAGCTGACTGCTTGCATCGATATGTCGCAACGCTGCCTGCTGGTTCCTTGGACTTTGGTGGTTTTTGGCTCCTTCCTCAGGTTGGTGTGCCTCCGCGAGTTCAACTGTGCGGCACCGGTTTGGTCTGTGGCCGTGAGCCCGCAACGTGGTTTCCTTGTGGCCGGCCTGTCTTCTGGCCGTGTCATCATACACCCGCTGCCCAACATTGTTGCCGCAACCAGGGCGCAGCAAGACACGCAGTCCTCTCTCGTGTCCTCCATCGGTTCTGCAGTGAAAACCCGAGCCGTGCGTGCCTCCACGGTTGTGCTGGCGGGAGTCGATGGCGCGCGTGACTTGGCTACCGCTGCACGGGACATGGCTGGTGAAGCGGCACAAGAAGCTCGGAAGGCCGTGCGTGGTTTCTTTGGCTCTGTGTTCGGCGGGTGGGGGCGCAAGAAGCGATAGTAGTTGTTCGCGGCAATTGTCTGCCAGGTGGGAACAGAGATAAGAAGAGTGCGCGCTACGGCACATGCATCCCGAGGCGCTTAATTAATTAATGAAAACATTCACGAGGTTGCCCGTGCGCCAGTCCATGTAGCTGGCCGAAGCACGCTAAGCAGACACTTTGCTTGTTTGCTTCAATTTGAATCCAGATTATTGGATGAGCTGACCACAACCAAGCCACTCTGGTGGTCCTGGTTGGGCGGCCTGTTTGCTGTGGCACACATGCATCTAGCTCAAAACCCACGGGATCGCCAATCCAATGTCATGAAACCACGACCACCATCCGCGGGCGGATCAAGATCATCGTCATGGGTGGCACTAGACACTCCATCTGCAAGCTCCTCCCGTTGCTTCTTTTTCAAGCGCCGCCGCTTCTTCAATGCGCGTCTCCTGGCCAACAGTTGCGCGATGGTGCCACTGTCAACCGGCGCTGCGTCGCCACTGCTTGTTGTTGCTGGCGGGATCCCTTCACCTGCACCTGTGCCAACACCTGCACCTGCGCCTACACCTGCACCTGAACCTGCGCCTGAACGCGCGCCTGCGCCAGCATCTGGAATGTCATCTGCTGGTTGGTCAAGAAGAGACAGGGCTTCTGGGGGCAACTCAGGAACAGTCACAGCATCCAACGTGGTCTGTCCGCGCTTTCGCTTGCGCGCCTCGGCCTTGAGCATCAACGCTGCCAAACGCGTTTCATACAGTCTGTGTCGCAGTTGCACGCAACGATGGTGACTGACTGTGACTGCTGCCATCATGCATGCAACAGGCAGCACCACAGCCCCCACGCCGACACGCACCCTTGCTCGAGCTGCTCTCGTTGTTTACGCCGCTCGCCTGCGTTGTCACCAGCAGCACTGTTGCTGTTCGTGTCATCACCCCCCACGTCATCAGCTAACGCCTGGAGCAAGGAAAGGTCCGCGCTGCAGCACATACGTGGACCAATGCAAGGTCAGCAAGTGTGTGTGCGCGGGAAAGGCACCCGCAGCAACGGAAGCACAGCGGTGGCAGCACACTGCGCACGCACTCCTCATCTTCGGCGGTTACAGCAGCACTGGCCGTGCCGTTAGGGTTGGACGTGCTGGGAGTGTCATCCTCCCCTGCCACTCCTGACTCCGCCGCACCTCCATCGTCGGATGGGGTCGGTGCCGCATCAAAGAAGTCAGAGGGCATGGTCTCCACCTCAACAACAGGCGCCTGCCCTCGAGCTTCCTCTTCTGCACTAACAACCTTGCTTGTTGATGTTACGGTAGTGGTTGGTGCTTTGCCATTGTTGGTATCGCTGTCGCTGTCGCTGTCGCTGCTGGAAGAAGCATGTTGCACCAACCCGCCCAGCCTGCTTCGAAGTTCGGAACCAACGTTGCGCATCAGAACACTTCGCTCCCCTCACCACGCCCTGCAGAACTACACAACAACATCACCAACTCACCCAGTTGCAGTCGAAGACGAAGCCGCTGTTGCTGCGCTGGCCTTGGGCACTTGCGATTGTCGTGCCTTCTTGGCAGCCTGCAGTCGCCTTTGCTGCAGCACACGCAGCGCCTGGCCCAGCACGCACACACAACCCAATCGTCAGGACCGCAGGTACGTGTGCCCTTGATTGCATTTGTGTGTTGGGGCGGGGCAAGTCGGGTACCTGTAAATGCCTGGCGCTGGTGCAGTGTGGCTTCCACAACAACTCCGTATCCAGGGCGACGCGGCACAGTTTGCACACCAGCTTTCCGGCGCTAGTGTACATGGCCAATGGAGACACAATGCGTTGCTTTGTTTGACGCTTTGACGCCGCGCGCGCCTTCATCAGCCTACGGATCTCATCTTGTGACGGCATGGTGGCCAGGAAGCGAGCAAGACGTGACGTGCCGTCACCCCGCGATTTGGATGAGTATCGTGAGTATTAGCGTTCTTTGAAGTCATCATGTATTTCTAAGGCTAAAACATGTACATATCATTCCGTGACAGGCAACTGTGTTGGACACGAACACAACGCGCTCTCGGTTCTCTCAACGCGGCCACCTCTGGAGCACGCCCATATGATGGTGCACATTGCATCTCTCTCGTCCAATCTGGTCCTTTGATGCCGCACATGTTCCACTGAACCAGTTGTCAGCATCTTGGTTTCGAAGCGAAGCTCAGCACTTGCATTTTGGATTTGGCGCGACCGTCACAACCAAGACTATGGGCTCTGCGGGTTCAGTCCATGACCACAACCGTGGCAGCACGCGATGGGCGGCGCATACCAGACGCCACCCACATGCCCACTCGCAGTTGAGCACACATAATGCTGGTGCCTCGCTGGGCCCAAGGCAGGTGCATGTCATGTGTCCAACGTGCTCGTCCGTTCTCATTCCGCCCGCACCCGTGTTCCAATGCCCATGTGGGCAAACAATGACATTCCAAGCCGCCGCGCCTCAGATAACTCCCTCCATGAATGCATCCGGATCCATGCAAGCTCCTGCGGTTGCGGCGGCAGCAGCCGCAGCAGCAGCCGCAGCAGTGCGTGCAGAAGCCAGGCCTGGTGCCGCTCCTGCGGTAGCAACCTCGTCTGCACAGGGTGTGCCAAATTCCTTGCTTCAACTGTTTCCTGTCGTGAAATGGACAGCTTCGATGTGTCCAAAGCACGCGACAGATGGTGGTAGTGCACAAGAACTTGTATCTTGTCGGGTGTGCTTGTGCGACTACGAAGTTGGCGAATTGGTCAAGACGCTGCCTTGTATGCACCGATTCCACAGCGAGTGTATTGACAAGTGGCTTCATGAAAACCGTGTATGTCCTGTGTGTAAGACGTTCGTAGATGCAGAATCGTCGTTTTGATACCATAGCAGGCTGTAGGCACTGCCCATGGCAGCCCTTCGGCAGCCCTTCAGCAGCACACAGTCACCTGTGTGGTTTGCAGCGCAAGTGCGCGTTTGAATGGTGTCGCGGTTGCAAGAACCGCGTACGCCCTGTATGTAAGCGTTCATAGACGCAGAGCCGTCCGTTTACTGAAGCACCAATTTGCTTGAATGCACTGTAGCAAGCTTGGACGATTGCAGAAGCGTGCGTTGATCTGCACATTCTCTTTTCTCGTTCACAGCTTGCGACTCGGAACTTCACCCAGGCCAGCGTGTTCACAGTGCCCCAGGCCTTCCTTTGTTGATTCAGAATGACGCACCCTTCGCTGAACCTGCCACGGCCTGTGCTGTGAGCACCGAACGGCACGGATATCGAGATTGTGTGCCGGTCCACGTTCGTTGCTCTCACTCTGCTGAGCTTCTTGAACGCCAAAGTTGTGCACTTGGGAGACGGGGACCTGGCCAGGCAGCAACGGGATCAGGCAGACGCTTATCCTCAGGCGTCCTCATGCCTTTGCGTCCCGCTTGAATCGCCTCCGATACGTTTCATTATTTCCGCAATCATCCCCCTACACTGTTCGCGAACACCGGCCAACCAACTCTGACTGCTGGTGGAGATGACCACAGGCTGTGTACGCAACAATGTGCACAACGCATACATCTATGAGATCTCAAGTGGGCCACAGGATGTCAAATGGGTGACTGTCTGCCGCAGACGACAAGACAGTGTCTACGGTGTCACTGGGGCGCGATCCAACATGCTGGATTCCCAGGGACACACGTGGACGTGATGTCACACACCAAGCATGCGCTGCAGTCTACACGCCCACAGACTATTCATGGACTGTTCGAAGGTTGTGAGCTTCTGGAAACATTTCCTTCAGCGCAAGACAATTGCACCTGGGTTTTTGGCAGCTGTCTATCATCACCTGTCCCAACTGGTAGTGGGTCCCGGGACATAAACGTATCGTCCAGTCCTGTCGCCATTTCCACCCGGATTCGTCGATTCGCATTGCATTCACACAATTCCGGCCTCTGCGTATCCACCTCCAACACACTCTCAGATCATCATGGCCGCTGCAGACGAAAGCAAGACTGGCGTTGTGTCTGAATGCTGCCCACCTGGAAGCCATCCTGCCCTGGTGCTTGACGAAGCTCGCGAGAGCATGAATGGCAAGATCGTCACTTTGCCCTCTGGCCTCGTCACCTACCAAGTGCCACCACCCACAAACGCAGAGACCTGCAAGCGTGCGGTGATCATTGTGTATGATGTCCACGGATTTAGCGGCGGCCGCATCAAAGGAGTGTGCGACACTGTGGCCAAGGCGGGTTTCCATGTCGTCATGCCAGATGTGTACGGCGACGAGTTGGGAGTCAACGACAAGGGCGGCTTTGCGTCTGACACAGGTAGGCCAGCTGACCTGTTGCCCCCCGCTGTGCTCCTGCTTGTTTGTTTTTAAAGCTGCAGTTCCTTCCTTGTGCGTGGTACAGGCAAAACATGGTTGAAGACGTACACGTGGGAGCGATTGCAGAAGAACTTTCAGGAAGTCATCGATGTGGTGCTCAAGCCGAAAGGAATCACCCACACCGGCGCGCTCGGGTTCTGTTGGGGCGCGTACGTCGTGTTCAAGATGAGCGCGGCAAACATGATCAATGCAGGCGCCAGTTGCCACCCATCCTTGGGTGTTGGGCCACTGCTGTTCGATGATCCGGTGGAGGAGCAATGTGCGGCTGTGTCAACTCCGATCTTGTTGTGCCCAGCCGGTAATGATCGTGAATTCGTCAAACCGGGTGGCATGGTTGAGTCCCTGCTGAAGGACCGCGGCATTGCTATCAGCATTACTGAGTTCCCCGAGATGAAGCATGGCTGGGTTCCTCGTGGGGACGCCACAGTGAAGGAAATTGCTCGCGATGTCACAGCCGCGCTGACAGTGGTCTCGAAGTTCTTTGATTCGCAGCTCAAGTAACCTGGGAGCCGCGCGCACTCGTCCCCGTGTTGTTTCGCGCTGTGCTGTGCTGTGCTAAGGCATATGCTATGTAGCAGCTAAGCTGCTGCTGGACTCCACTCCTGTATCCGTGGCAAAGTAACACACCTCAGTGAGTTGAACTCACTCAGGCGCTGGGTTTGATCCACAGTGGTCCCCACCACTTGTTTGTGCTTCGACCTCGCAACCACTCACTGTGACTCACAACGGCGTTTGGCCGCAGTCCGCAGAGGCGCGGGGGGACTCAGCGCCAGAATTTCCGGCGCCTGGGAGTATCTGGGTGCTGCCATTCGAGAGAGACCACTGCCGTACGCAGTGGTGTCCGCGAGTCGCACGACAGAGTGAGCAGTGCTCACTGAGCACCCATCAGAGATGATCCGCAGGCGCTTTCGATGGATACACAGATTGAATAGCACACGTACATTCATTCGGCGGCAGTCATGCACGCCGCTGTCACGCCTCCCATCCTGTCACCCTCCAAACTGCAGAATGCAAGTGACTTCGCCAGCCGGCACGGCGGACATGGCCTTCGTCGACGTCTGCAGCAGCGTTGAAGAAGCGTCTTCCGCCCAAAAGGTTGTGCTGTTGCACGGAAACCCCACGTCCAGTTATTTGTGGCGAGACGTCATTCCGGCCGTGCTGCATGCGCAGCCGAAGGTGCGCTGCGTGGCACCGGATCTCATTGGCATGGGCGCCAGCGGAAGCCACCCCGATCCGACGTCACCCACAGCCTTCACGTTTCGTGACCACGCTGCCTTTGTCGACGTGTTCATGGATGCCATCGTTGGTGACGGTGAGAAGGTTGTTCTGGTGCTCCATGACTGGGGGTCTGCATTGGGGTTCCATTGGGCAGCCAGGCACCCAGAACGTGTGAGCGGCATTGTGCACATGGAGAGCGTTGTTGCTCCCGTTTCGTTCGATACATTCCCTGAGGGTGGACGCAAAATATTTCAACTCATGCGGACTCCCGATGTGGGTGAGGACATCGTGCTCAACGTAGGTGTGCCGTTTCATGTGTGGGTGAATGTGGTGAGTGGGTTGACCACGCTCACATCGGATCTCCCTGCGTGGCTGTTCGGATGACAGAAGAACATATTTGTTGAGCGCATCCTGCCAAGTAGTGTCTTGCGAAAGCTCACTGATGAGGAAATGGAGGTGTACGTGCGCTTGCCGTGACCCATGCACTCGCACACGTGTACTCCGGGCTGACTGGTTGTGCACAGTTACCGGAGACCATTCGACTCGCCAGCAAAACGCTTGCCAACCCTTGTATGGCCGCGTCAAATTCCATTTGTCGATGAAGGCCCGCAAGACGTAGTGGACATAGTAGAAGCGTATTCTACCTGGCTTGCTGATTCCGACGTTCCGAAGCTGTACATCCACGCGCAGCCTGGTTTCTTTGCGCCGTGGATTCAAGATATCACGAGCACGTGGCGAAACCAACGTCAAGAGAACGTTCCAGGGCTTCATTTTTGTCAAGAGGATTCCGGTGGTTTGATTGGGCAACACATCGCCAAGTTTTTGCAAGGCGATGTCCTTGGAGAGCCGTGCGTGTAGGGCGCCTTGCAGCGTGTCATTTGTTCCGATCTTTGCGCAGCCAGCAGCCAAGCGAGGCAAACCGGTGAAGGCGCCAACCGACGCCATGTGGTTGGAACGACGAAAAAAAAACAAGCATTGCAAACGAAAACATTTGGACGAAGGACCTTGTTACTGTGCAAACGACTGAGATCTAACCCGTGCTGTCAGCGTTTGAATACGGTTGTCTTTGAGCCGCACCAGCTGCTCCAACTTCTTCACCTTCAGCTCCAAAATCTGGCGCGTCCAACAACGTAAACTTGCTCAGCGAGGAACATGGAAACGAACAGGCGTCGATCAAGCCCCACCCACCTCGATCGTTTCGTTCAGTTCTTGGATCGTCTTCTCTTTTTCAATCAACATTTCTTCATCCACTTGCCGCATCCCCACACTGCACCAGGACCCACACCCAGCGACACACACGCACACGCACACACACACACACACACACACACGCACACACACACACACAAACAAACACAGTCGCACATGATGCACAAGCAAGGTTATGGTGACATGGGGACTAGCGTCGTCTATCCAAAACAAAGAATCGACAAGCAGCGCATGCGCGTTGCGCCTCCTACCTAGCACCAGTCGCAGCAGTCGCATACTCCGACGCCAGGTCCTGTCCCTGTCGAGCGCCTTGCCCCCCAGACACAGGGCCACCGGCGTTCCCAGCGCCCGGTGGGGCACGAACAGGGCCACGAGAGGAAGAAGCAGCGCCAGTGGAACGTGGTCCAGCAGATCTACCGCGGGGGTCGGAGCTAGCCGCGGCGGCCCGACCCGAAGAAGGCGTGTGGCGTACCGATCGCGGCGCGGCAGACGCGGCGCCTCGCGCAGACCGTTTCCCCCCTCCATGTCGACCGCCCTTGCGAGCCTTGTGTTGTGCCATCTGGCGTACACATACATGTAGATGCACCCGTGCGTTAGTAGGGGGGGGGGGGGGGGGGGGGGGGGGGGGGGGGGGGGGGGGGGGGAGGGGGGG